>Ga0272446_1000070_pt1 | contig 126385 bp, 109 predicted proteins | sample YNPCB0061_FD_194587 | JGI IMG/M metagenome (GOLD analysis project Ga0272446, IMG submission 194587) | Hot spring microbial mat communities from Yellowstone National Park, WY, United States - YNP-CB-006-1 | ecosystem: Environmental > Aquatic > Thermal springs > Hot (42-90C) > Sediment | place...
GCTTAGCGATCGCTTGCTCACCTTGTTCTTTCGTTTCTTTAAGTTCGCTACGCAACTGCTCAAGTGTCTTCTCAAGTGCTGACTTATCAACCTTCCCTGATTCCAAAGACTTAAGCGCTTCATCCAAGCGACCTTGCAATTGCACCTGCGCTTCTTCATGCGCCTTGCGCGCTAACTCAAGTTCTACTCGCGCTTTTTCTGCTTCTTCATTTAATAATGATAATTGCTCTTCATACCACTTGATTTGTCCATCATATTTCTTATGAGTAACAATCAATGCACTAAGCAAACCACCCAAATCATTCGACTGACGAGCAAACTCTAGCATCAACTGAGAAAGATCAATTCGAGTTGTTTTGACTTGTTCTTCTTCGGGAGAAAAAACTTGAGCGTATAGTTGAGTATAAAATTCTTTTGCATTGGACTCTGGTTGGGCAGCGTCTTTTAGTTTTTTGAAAAGAAATTGTTTAGCTTCAGCTGCCAATGCGTCATTTTGTAATAACTTACTTAGCAGCTTGTGATTGAAACGATTTTCAGCTTGTTTAATTAACCAATCTTGGTTGATCAAAAGGGCGACGGTGCGAGCACGTTGTTGTTCTTCGCTGCCCTCTTTTTTATAGTTGTCACAAATGGCGTCCAGTAATAGCGTTGTGACTGCAAATTGCCGCCCAGGATTCGTTTCAGAATCCAAATAGTTTTTTAAAGGATTTACTGGATTAGGGTTACTCAATAAACGGACTAAAATAGCTTCACTATCATCAGGGGATATTTCTTTAATTGATGCAATGAATTGATTAAGGTAATCAAACTGACGTTTTTCGATAATGTGGTTTAATAAATTTTTTCCATTTTCGTCTTGTTGAGTAAAGAATTGAAACCATTCAGAATTTGATAACTGGATCTCTTTACCTAATTGAATTAATTGTGAAACTGCAGAAAAATTGCCATTTGCAGCGGCGATTGCTGCTGGATTCGGGCTAGAAGGCTGATTTGGGATGAGAAAGTTTTTGGCAAGTTCCGAATCTTCTTTTAAATCATTCCAAGCAATCACATCGGAACCGGATGTCGATTCATTTTGTAAGAATAAATGGTAAGGAGAAAGATCATCCGGAGGAAATGTCATGCTTAAAATTTCTTTAGCAAGGATGGGATTACCTGGATTTAATTCGTTATATGTCCGAATAATTTGATTAAAGAATTCTTTATTTCCCCATACTGCACAAAGATGAAGTGCATGATGGATAACTTTATCATTTCCTTGGCCGGGCGGCAGGATTTTTAATATTGTTTCTAATTGCTCTTCATTATTGTTACGTATGGCAATATGAAAACAATTAGTGGCCCATTTAATATGGGGTACACCTTCAATACGTCCAGGCCCATATTCGCCCAGTAATAATCCAAAGGTTTGTTCTGGAGTTGCGCCCGCCTTTCCCACTGCTTTAATAAGTGCATTAAAAACTGGGGTCATTCCCTGCTCAGCCGCATAGTGGAGTAAGGCATCTTTCTTTACCAACTTAATAAAGCCAGGGTTTGTCGACGTTACTTTTCCCAACAAAGCTAAAAGAACTTCCTCTTGCCCTTGCTCAATGCATTCTTTCAATAGGGTACGTCCAGGCACTCCTCTCGCGAGAAAAGTTTCATTAAAATCATGCTCGTCAAATGCTTTAACTAAAATTTCTTTAGCGCGTATTTTTTGCTCCGTTGTACTTGGATAAGTACACAGTACTTTTAGTCTACTCTCTCCTTCGGAATGTTGTAACAAATCGTAAACTGAATAGGTTTTCCCTTCCTCATTTGCTTTGAGGATAGTTTGTAAGGACTCTAATTTTTGTTTGGATTGTTGATAGGTTAGATCCTGTAATTTTGCATAATTTTGTAAGCAACGCTGTGCTAAATTGAGTTGCTCTTTGAGTTGTACTTTTGTCAGTCCCTCTCCACTGGCTACTGCTTCATGTACCGTGGTGAGTATTCGCTCAATATCTTGAATGATTTGTCCTTCAGGACTTTCAACGGGTTTTTCCTGTTTCTCTAACTCATTTTTTAATTGCAAGAGTCGGCGATACAAATGCATCGGTTCCCCTTCCCTCTGATTAGAAGGGATATACATCACGGCATCCCGTTTTTGATAAAATTCACCACTTCGTAAATTTTCATCTGTAGCTACATCATCACCGCAGGCAAAAAACTCATTAAAGCTATTATGATTAATGACTGCTAAACCTAATGGCTCTTGGCCATCTGTTTCTAAAATGCCAGGTACAACATAATCAGAAACTGCCCGTCCTTTGACCAAGGCAAAATAAGCTTGGCGATTACAAATGCCAAAAGTCATCGCGGTTAGAGCCCAGTCATCTAAATAGGGATCATTTGCTGTCAGTTGAGTATTAAGTGCTGGAACAGGCTTACTGCCACCAACCGGTCGACGTTCTCTATCAGGACCCAAAACTTTAGGGCTTATGTAAGGTAGGGTGCCATTCCTTTCCCCATGTAGGATTTCGAGTACTGGATTGACCCCATAAGTGATTAATCCTTTCTCATCCCTTATAACAAAACGTCCAGAAGCGTCCGAGCACTTTTCACCGTCAGACACACATTTAAGGTCAGCGCCGAAAATTTCAGCAAACACCGCTTCCACTTCTGTTTTTTCACCAGTGTAATTCCGAACAAAACCGCCTGTCGCCCAGTCAATGTATTTGACTTGGTAGCTTCCATCTTCGTTTTTTTTATAAAGAAAATTTTCTGGCTTGATGTCATTATGCGAAAACTTTAAATCTGCTAATCTTGCCGATTCGCCGACCACAGCTTGCGATAAGGCAATCATCTTCCTCAAATGTTTAACATTTTTCGCATCACGCCTGGTAGGATTGTGATAAGCAATATTATTTTTTGCGTATTTTTTAAATTTTGCATTCGCTTTATCAGCAAAAGTCTCCCCTTTCGCACGCGCGGCTAGGATACGATATTGAACAGGCTTGCCTGTTTCCCGATAGAGACCACCTTTTGGCCTAAGCTTGTCTTCAACGGTCCAAAGCCTTGCGGTTTCGGTTGCCTGCAATGGATTTGCGCTAGTTGCCTTCAGTAAATTTTGTAAAACATCACTCTCAATGCGGTAATGTGAATCATTACGGGAAGAAAGGGGCCTTGTTCGTGGATCAAGCCGGCTGGTTTTAGTAAAAGTCGATTTTTCGGTAGGAACATACCCTTTTTTTAATGCTTTATTGAGGCCTGTCAATAAATCCTCCACCTCTTTGACAGAACTGTATTGTCCAACTCCTAACAGCCTAGAATGAGTAAATAAACGTCTTTTTTCCTTTCCTTCTCCAACATAGGCAAGATCAAAACCTTCAAAAGGTGCAATGACCCCACGGCTACCGCCGTAAGAAAAGATAAATTCCTCTTTGCCGGGTGGTTTAATCAGTGAATATGGCAGTTTCACATTTTGTAAATCAATGGTTACCTCTTTTTCTTCCCCAGAATGATGCATAATTTTTAACGCGAATGGGGAAGTATGGCCATGAGGTATTTTGAACTGCACATCAGCCATGCCCCAAGGAGCAATAGCTTTGGCAATCTGCTTGATAGCTAAAAAATAAGCATCTTGCTCTTCATCTTTTATGGCAGGCTGACCTTGTTTTGTTCGTTCACTTAAACAAACCATTTCATCAACCATGAGCTGAATATCCTTTTCTAGCCGTACTAAATCAACCTCTGTCAGTTTCAATGTATCAGCCATTTCCTGATATTCTTCGTAGAATATTTTGGTAATTTCTTTCACTTTATGGGATGGTTGCTCCCCTATGGTTGGTTGGTCCTTCAAAGCAAATGCAGCTTCTAAGAGTTCCAATTTTTTATTACGCTTTTCTGTGGAAGCATCAAGGAGTTTTGCCTTTTCAACAATCGGTTTAACACTAGGATCAACCGCCCTTTCATCAAGTTTGGTCAACTGCCCAAAAACATTTGAAACTACAATCTCTAATTGAGAAATTCTAAATGCAGCGGCAAAATTTCCATTGGAAATTTCCGTAAATGCCCGTCGAATTTTCTCTGGAAAAACAATCTCATCTTTGAGGTAAGGATAGCTAAACATTAATTCTAATAATTTTGCTAGCAGCAACCGCTCACTGCTGTTTAGCTTTTTATCATTTATCACTAAATCGCTGATTGAAGTAACTTGGCTTTCTTTTATTTTGCCCTTAACCTTTTGCAAAGCAGCTAGATATTTTTCTCTTTGATATCCATAAATTCTAAGCTTACCAATCTGCTTTTCGATCTCTTCAAGCGTATTTCCCGTGAGAGTATGACAAGAAATTTTTTCACTAATTGCGTCAGAACCAATGAGCAATGTATAAGCGCCTGCACCAAAGCCTTTTTTCTCTAAGATGTGATAAAAAAGTTTTTGAGCCATTTCGTCTTTATCTCCAATAGCAAAGAGACTGACACGTATTTGCCCTGTTTCAGTGATCTCAACAATGGGTGTATCAAACTTTTTATCTATGCAATTTTTTATTAAATTGATGGCCTTATCCTTGTCCTTTTCGTTGATGGGATGAATCCTGTCTCCTGTGGGAAAGATTGCTTTTTCACGACTACCACGTCCATGTAAAACAGCAGCTAAAGTCACTTCCAATTTTTGCTTTACTAAAGTTCTTTCTGGTGGTTCGCCTTTAAGTACTTTCTCTTTACTGTATACAACATTAGTATACGTGGGAGGTGCATCACTTAAGAGTTTAAATTGTTTATCTTGGCGAAGGTAACGCTTTTCAGCTAGTGCCGTGAAAAAATCATTGACCAAATTACTTGCAGTAAAGAGCTCTATCTCCCAGATTTGCCCTCTTGCCCAAAACAAATCTCTTTCTAGATTTTTTTGAATTTTTAGCGCGTATTCTCGCCGATCTTCTTGCCCAAACCTCAGTTTATTAAAAAGAAATTTCTTCTCAATTAAGGCATTAATTTTTTCATCTTTATCCCAATCAGCCGATTGATTTATATTGAATTTTTCTTCAACCTCAGCGAGCAAATTAGCAATAGATTTCCCTTCCGTACTTCTGTAGTCACTCAAATTATCAAGAATGGATGAATCGCCGATATCGGGCAATTGCTCGCTTAAGGCTGCAAGAAAATTTTGGTATTCTTGATAATTAGGCTCAACGCTCTCAGGTGCTGCAACTGCCTCACATTTACTTCTTATCAACTCATAAATACCCATCTGGACTAATTTATGACATTGATTACGTAATTGTTCATCCGCCGTTGTGTTATACAACGCTACTGCTTCCTGAATCATATCCAAAATATTGGCCGAAGATAGCGTTTGCAGTTGAGATTCCTGTTCTGCTTGATCTAATTTAAACAATACCTCGGTATACAAACGAGTTTGCAATGCTTTAATTTCGGATGGTGCATCAGATAAGGTGTCTGCTAAATGGCGAATGTTGCGGAATTTACTAGCAAAACTCTTAATAAATTCCTCCCCTTCAAGGGCTACCCGTTTCTCCTTTTTAAGATTTTCTGCACCAACCAGCTCTTCCATAGCACCCATTTGTCTAGCAATTAACTCAGCTTTTGCTTTCTGGGTTTTCTTATAATGGGCGAGCAGTTCGTTGGCATTTGAATTATCTGGAATTGAGGGGGGTAAATTTTCCAAACCTTCTTTGATTTTTTCGAGCTCTTTTGATAGTTCATTATAAGCGTATGAAATTAAAGTATTTCGAATTAGTTCGGCGGAATTATCTGCGAAATTAATGAGACTTATGCCATCAAAAAATTTTTTACAATAGGCCATCCACAAAGCTCCAATTTAGCTTTTTTCATTATCTATAATTTTATCCATTAATTCTTAAGATAAACTTAATCATTAACTCTAAAAGTATAGCCATCATATGAAATTTTGTTGCTGAAATAGAATTCACTTCTCGTTTGATTTAAAAACTATAAGGACAAAATCGAATGAATAAACAACATCAATACACCTCTAAATAGTTTGTGAAATAGTCTGGTTTTTTCCCCTCTCTTTCGCTTGATAGAGAAGCTTATCCAATAATGCCAATATTACTTTTATCTCATGTTCATTACCTGGATTCACGCACACAAGGCCAATACTGAGGGTTACATTTTTATGCGTATTAACCCCCTTAAACTCCAAGTTGATTGTGTGGCATAAATGTCTTGCACTATCGACATCCATATTCGCTAAAATCGCCGCAAACTCATCCCCACCTAAGCGAACTAAGATGTCGTTTGTACGACGTATTGTTTTTTTTAAAACTGAAGCAACGAGTAGTAAATATTCATCGCCATAAGGATGCCCAAAAGTATCATTGATATATTTAAAATTATCGATATCAATAAGTATGAGGCTTAAAGGGTATTTGTTCCGCTTTGCTCTTTGTATTTCCCGTTGCAAACAATTATCAAAATAGCGCCTATTGTATAAGCCCGTTAGCGAATCAGTAATTGATAGAATTCGAATTTCTTCATTTGATGCCTCTAATTTTTTGTTAGAGAAAGATAATTCTTTGATTAAAGAATCTTTTTGGCAATTTAATTGGAAAACTCTATCAATCAATTTATGATTGATTCGAGCTGCAGTGGCTACCAGGATGACAAATAATGAAAACATGGTTGCTAAAATTGCTCGCTCAAGATCAAATATCGCGTAATTATAAAAAATAACAGGTAAAAAGATGGGTAGTAAGTAGGCATAATAGGCAGGTAAAAATGCAGCAAGAGAAGCCGACCCACCAGCACACATTCCACCCAAAATCAGAATGAATATGGTTTCATTAACTAAGTTAATGTACTGAAGAAAAAATACATACCCTCCTCCCCAAACACAGCCCATCATACAAGTTAGTACTAAGAAAATAAGCACTGAGGAGCGGTTATCTCCAAAGTAGAACTCATTTTTTATTGCATGTTTACTGTAGCGCCAACGGATCAAGCTTAAAACCACAACACATGTTAGCCATATTAATATAGGAGTAACAGGGACACTTTGAAGAAAAAAATCTAAAGACAGTAGTCCCCCTATAAGCACATTAAAAAAAATCGAGCGCAGGGAATTCTCGAGTAGAAGCTGATATTTACCAGGATCTAGTATTTCTTGTGTTAACCACTTCATCAGGTCATTAGTCCATGATATCCCTATCTTTATCTTAGTTATAATTCATTTTATGATCAAATTTTGATCCTAGTGATTATTGCAAATTCATTTTGAATTATCAAGAAGTTAGCTATGCATCCTCCTTTTAAAAATTCTGATAATTTAAAGCTGTCAAAACTTCTCCTATGGCCTTGTAACAACCTAACAAAATCATTATCCTTGCTACTTTGTGTGATAATTTTTAGATAGGTTGAAGAGCAAGGGGCTAGCAACCTAGCATTTTTCTAAATTTCTTGACTATTTCTCACTGAATCGATATCCCAGCGAGATGAATTAAAACAAGCTAAACTTTAAATGAAGAAGTAAATGGTTGAAAATGACAGCGGGTGTTTGCTGGCTTTCAGCTTGGATGCTAGCTATGTTGGATCAAATCGAAAAGTTCTTTAGTTCAAATGCTTATGCAGTTATCGGTGCATCAACGAATAGAGATAAATTTGGCAATAAAGTGCTGCGTTGTTATTTGCAACATTATAAAACAGTTTACCCTGTTAATCCTAAAGAAGGATTTATTGAAGGCTTAACTTGCCTTAATGACATTGCAGATTTACCTGAAACAGTCAACAGTATCTCTATCGTCACGCCTCCTTCAATCACTGAAAAGGTGGTGGAGCAAGCTATAGAAAAAGGCATAAAGAATGTCTGGATGCAACCTGGTGCAGAAAGTGAAAGTGCTATTGAGAACTGCATGAAAAATCATGTAAATATAATTGCCAGAGGCCCATGCATTTTAGTTGAGCTTGGGTTTGTAGAGTAAGTTAGTAAGGGCTTCTGAGGAAGATGAGCAAACGGCTGCATCATCTCCCCTCCTCAGCACGCTGGATAATGCCTGCAAATCCCCTAAAACCCTAACCTTTAACCGGAATAGGGCACGAAGGAGCAACAATTACACCGTTTGGTATATTTGCTGGATTATACACAGCAATATCATTATCGATATTTGCTTGATTGCCATAAAACAAATTCGAAGAAGCACAAGCAAGCGACAGATCAATAGGTAGTGGTGTTCCTACTATGCCGCCTACTAATATCGCCCCTCCATGGCCTGGTTCTTCCAGCAAGCTGCGCAACGCGGCATTATAGGTGAAAGCATTATTAAAAATCTTGGTGTTTCCCGAAAACACAACCGCAATTGCACCTCCCCCAGGTGACATACCATTTACTGAAGAGGTGTTATTGCTAAAGAAATTGGCGATAAAGTTGAAGAAGAATAACGGCGAAGCCGTACCTGCTGGCACTCCCACAATAGCATTATTTGAAAATACATTATTTGAAATTTGCTGCTGAGTAGGCTGAATAGAATTAAAGATGGCATTTCCAAAGTTTGAAGAAAAAATTGCCCCGCCTTGCAACTGCGCAGTATTCGCCGAAAAAGTAGATTGTGTTACTGCTGTAGTGATTGAGTCCAAATAAATTGCCCCGCCCACACCACCAGTATTGTTACTAAATTCACAACGATTGATCAGGGCTTGCGAACCTAAATTAGGAAGTATTCCAAAAACATTAACCCCGCCGCCTCCAAATGCTGCGGCAAAATTATTGGCGAATTTTGATCTTTCAACAGTTAAAAAATGAGGACTGCCATCATTAAAAGGAATGTGGAAAAAAATAGCACCACCGCCAAAACCTGTAGGCGTAGTGGCGTTTTGTGTAAAAATTGAATCGAATACCGATAAATTGCTATTGATTGTGCCAATAGCGCCGCCACTCGCATCCGGGACAGGACCTGACAATACATTATTGTTAAAAATACTCGATGAAATACCGATGTCACTCGCATCTTTACCCCGAATAGCCCCCCCATTACGGAAGGAAACATTTTGTTCAAACTGACTTGCAGTGATTGAATACGAAGCCTTAATCATATTGATCAATGCCCCGCCACTAGCACCTTGGAATGAAGCGATGTTCTTAAAAAACCTGGAATTGTTGATAGTAATTAAAGTATTGGGATCTATTGCTGCCACAGCGCCTCCTCCTGATGCCAATACAAGCAACTGTCCCGCTAAGATCTCAGTGATTGTCGCATTAGAACCGTCACTACCATTCTGGTCAAAGAGCATTCTACTGAGTGCTATGGTTGAGCCATAGCGCGCTAAAAGACCTCCACCAGCAGCATGATCATAAAATAAACTCTGAAGCACATTGTGGGTTCCTAAAACGCCATTATCTGGACCATTTGCATATCCGCCTCTGACAATGAGACTATCTAGTTTAACATTCTTAACTCCTGTACCCGGTAAAATATCGTTTCCGGCCATAAGTACGTGCCAAACCCGATCGTTACTCGGTGAATAAGGGGGCAAGCAAGTGGATTCCATGTCACCACACAAAATAGTTGGGTGAAGCAATCCATTTCTTTCTTCCCGCCTCGTTTCGTTTCCGACAAATCCTCCATAGATAGCCGTGTCACTGGGTAAGTTAAACGTTTTTAATTTAGGGGTATTAACTCCATAAGCACCACCAACGACTCCTTGCGGAGCATAAACCCGAGAAGGTTTATATACTCCTTGTGCAACCCAGATTTCGACAGGGCTGGCACTGATTTCAGCAGCCTCTAGTGCGGACTGTAAATTATTAAACGCATCGGCCCAACTCGTTCCATTGCCGTTAGTTGGTAGACTGCCGTTGACATAGAGTTTTATCGCCTCTTCTCGTGTGATGAACAGGCTATCTGCTGAGCCCGGCTGATAACATTGCAATGTACTACCTTGACTACAAACAACAGGGCCTGCAAACACATTATCCACTAATTCCGAGCCATCCACTTGCAAGACTAGGGTACAGGATTGTTGATACCCTAAAGTAAAAGGATCGATGCAACTCCCTGTCCCTAATGGGATTTGGCTGATCCCGTTCATCGGCTGCATGACTAAAGTATGCGTTTTTTGTGATTGATTGGTTACGATGTATTTGACTATCGCAGTTCCTGCCGAGCTTAAGGATAACCTGGGGGGGAAATTGGGATCTGGGGTAAATTTCCATAAAGGAATACCAGCTTCTACTCCAGTGCAAAAAACTAAACCAATTAAACTAAGGCTGAATCGAGACAATAAAGGTAATAATTTCATCATGTATCCCTACACAATATTCAGGCTGTAAGCCTTAATATTCATTTCTATAGAAGGGTAAAATTGTCAGAGCATCTAAGCATAGAATGATCAATTATATCAAGATCATTAATTGAAATTTTTGAATGAAATGAGCTTACGCTAAAACACAAAATCAATATAACCGATTGATTTTAATGGTGGGCCGTATAGGTCTCGAACCTATGACACAGAGGTTAAGAGCCTCCTGCTCTACCAACTGAGCTAACGGCCCGATAATTTAAAGCATACTGGCTTGGGATAAAATTGCAAGAAGTAATGGCGGAAAATTTCTTGGTTCGGATCAAACAATTTTCATTGTTTAAATTCTCGCAATCCTTTGACGTTCACATCCACGTGACGAACATAACGTTGTATCAGTTGGTTTGCTTGTTCAACTGTTAAGGGTTTGCGCAGAATACCGTCCATTTCTGCATCCTCACAATTAAAACCAACCACAGTTGGATCATGGCCAGTTAAAGCAATAATGGGAACACGATAATTACTGCCTTGTTCCCTTTTCCGTAAGGTAGCGGTCAACTGATAGCCGTCCCCTTCTTCTAATGTGAGATCCATCAATACTAAATCGTATTTACCTGGCTTAAAAATTTCATCGGCTTGTTGCGGAGTCGCTACTACATCGGTCATGCATTTGCAGGACATTAACACCGTTTTTTCTGCTTTTTGGGCGATAACATTATCTTCAATAAGGAGTATTTTTAATGCACTGATTTGTTGGCTTATTTCAGAATGCGATGAAGCGCCGCTAAGCCTATGGCTATAACGAAGTTGTGATTTTGCACTTCTTAATTGGGTGTTTAATTGTTTTAATTTAGTCAAATCACGCAAGACAACAAGCAATCCTAGTGCATTACCTGATTTATCGGCTAACGGGATTCGTGAAATTTCAAAATAAAGAACTGAGCCGTGATTGTTTATAATAGCCTGCTCTTCTTTACTATTTCTACCCGATAGCATTGCATCAATATCATGTTGTTGGAAATTTTGAATTTGCTGGGAAGTCCATAATCCTTCCTTACCCATCATTTCATAAATCGCACCTATTGAATTATCCTCAATACGATTAAATCCAAAAAAGCGCAATAAATTATGACTGCAATCGATAAGGAAACCATCTTTATCGAGAAGATAAATTAGATCGCCCATTTTTGAGAAGGCACTGGCATAAATCTGCAAAACAACGGAATCTTTCATAATACCTTTGAAAACAAATTTTATTTTAATATAACATATTTAGCACATATTGATTATTTTTTGAATAAAGGCATCCTCTGGCTGCCTAAAAAACCAACATGTAACCTTAGCAATGATGTGGTATTATTTGCCGCGAATGCATTCTGCGTTACCCCCTTGGCGGTTCTATAGGCAAACGACAGGAGGTAGATGAAGAATGTAAGTTAAAAATGATATTGGTTTACCTACTAACAACTAATGAGAACCATTTTGTTTAAAAAGCCTTTCTTGATATTTCTTTTAATCACCCTAGCAATGAACATCTGTTTTGCACAAAAACGAGAAATTGCAATTACTATTGATGACTTACCTTTCGTTGGCGAAAGCAAAAACTTTCATTTAGATATGATCATCAATTCCATCAAAGCCAATGAAATCCCGGCTACGGGCTTTGTTATTGCGGGAGAGATTAGCGCGAACAATTGGCAGATGCTCCACAAATTTCGTGAAGCAGGATTAGGACTAGGTAATCATACCTTTTCCCATGCCAATTTGAATAGGATGAATAGTGACAATTATATTCAGGAAATTGAGACAGCAGACAAAATTTTAGCTCCCGTCCTCACCGAACCTAAATATTTTCGTTATCCTTACTTAGCGATGAGCGAGGGCGCAAAAAAAGCGAAAGTCCTTGATTACCTTGCTGCAAAAAATTATCAAATCGCACCAATTACTATAGACAGCAGGGACTTTGTTTTCAACCAGCTTTTATTAGCTGTTCAACAACAGGAGCGACGCAATTTTCTTAATGTGTTAAAACCTTGTTATTTAAATTTTATTTGGCAACAAACTCTAAAAGCTGAGGAACATAGCCGCCTTGCCCATAAGCCTGATCAAGCACAAATATTATTGATCCATGCAAACCTACTCAACGCTTACGTCCTACCCGACATTATTAATCTCTACAAACAAAACGGTTACACCTTTATCAGCTTAACGGAAGCTCTTAAATCGTTCGAAGAAGGTACGAAGTTTGCTAAAAAGGAAAAGTCCAATCCTGACTCACTTATAAAGAAATTTTTGGTATGGGATTAATGCGCCATATACCACTGGGCTAGCGATTCATTGAGCTTATTTTTTAAAACGTCAGCACTCTTTTGTCAGATTCCCACTAGACTCCCCTTACTTTAAATCCCGAGTTTTGACTGAAAAATTAAGGCGCAGAAAAACCTTGAAGAAATGCGTCACTCTTTTGAATAAATTCCAACTAATTCGCTTGTTTCAAGAACATGGTCTTGCATCGCTTTTAATACATCAGACTTATCTGCTGCCGAACCGAGATGCAGAACGGTATCCAAAGCATAAAGTCTGAAAAAATAATGATGCGTGCCGCTTGGTGGGCATGGACCTCGATAGGTAGCTTGCCCCCAGCTGTTTTGTCCAGTCACTGCACCTGTTGGATTTTCTGCCGCTTCAGGTAATAACCACGTATTAGCGGGTATATTAAAAACTAGCCAATGGACCCAATCCCCACTTGGAGCATCTGGATCATCAACGATTAGAACGAAGGATTGTGTATTTGCAGGAGGATATTGCCAAAAAAGAGGAGGTGAGATGTCAGCCCCATCACAAGTATATTGGCGGGGTATAGGAGTATTCACATTAAATGCTGGACTCTCAAGGGATAAGCTTGAAGCAAAGCTTCCTACACTTAGGCAGCTTAGCAAAATAAAAACCAATGAAGAGTACCTATTTTTCATTTTCATTTCCTTGATCCATTCTCTTCCAGCGATTTTCCGGGCAGCTGGTTATCTAAATTTTAGAACAAATACGCGATGGGTTAGAATCTTTAGTCATTCATTTTCAGTAATTGCTTACCAACATTGAGAAAAATAATAATTCTCTTGGGTTTCTTGATTGATCTGTGCAACTGTATCTCCCTTAGATAAACGAGCCGCAATTTTTTCGAGTGAATGTAAGCGACCATGTAAAATTTGCTCTAAAATATAACCCGAACGCTCTTTCCCTTTATAATAACGATGATTTAACAGTGTTGAATTTCGGTTCCTGAGTTGTTCTTTTATATGCTTGTCTGAGTCTTCTGTAATATGGGTAAATGCCTCCCTCACTGCCATTTGAATACAAGAAGGCTGGCTATTTATTGAGGCTCTTGCCTCTTCTATCATTTCCAAAAACCCTTGAACAAAATCGAGATCATTCAAATCGAATAAATCAGGAATGACCATGCGTGGCAAAGTTAGAAAAACCCCTGTGTCAAAAGGAAAAGTGAAATTAAACCCTCTCGGTGAATCATCTCGTTTTGCCTTCGGGTTAAAGACTCGATTTTCTAAAGCAGTTTCCTCACAAGTTAACCCCCCAAAACCAAAATGAAATTTATTTCCTCCATCAACCACAGAAATTTTTTTGGCAGTTTCTGAATCCCCAATGCAACCAGAATTTGCTAACATTATATTATTTACTAGATCCCAATCATGCATTAGCAAACCTAAACAATACAATTTACCAAGTAACTTAAGCTCATGTCGTGTAAATTTTAAGTCTGCTCTACTGAGTTTCTTCCGGTAATCCCATTCAGCAGCTGATTCAACCTTTGCGCCAAGGATTAACTCTACTTTTTTGGAGATAAATTCATTAAAATCGGGTAAATAAGTGGATATTATCAAAGGTTCATCCGTTTCGCTTTCAATATGCAAAAAGCAGACTGGTAGTTGCGCGCTAATCGGAAAGAGCCTCGCTGCAACTTTCATGTAAACTATTTCTCCGAACGCTGCTTCAATAGTCAGCTCTTTTAAATGATTAAAATAGGATCTAAGTAAGTTCAATTTCTCTTCTGATAAATTTTCCTTTTCCCTTCTAAAATCGAGGTAAGTCCAACTTTCGTAAGGCTTTAATTCAGTGGGCAATGATTCTTTAAAAATTGAACCTAATGCCCGCCATCTTGGTTTTTTTGCAATATAGATATTCCCGTTGGCATCACCCATAAAAAGCGTTGCCGACATCCCTTTACCCATTTTTACACTCGGATTTCTTACTTGTGTAAGATAAACCTTGTCTCCATTTATTTTTATTATTGTCATTTTGCTATTCTATTTAGCTAAGTATATTTATTGTTGGTATCAATCCGAATTTGTTATCGACTACTGTTTTAAAAAATGAGTTTTTATCGCTTATCTTTTCAATCTCAGGCTTTATTACTGGAGTATTTTTTCTTTCAATGAGTTTGGAGAATGTCGAAAATGATTCTTGGAAGGCATCAATGTAATTTTGTAATGCGTTAAAAAGAAACCGAACTGCAGAAGCCTTAGTCATATCATGTCCTTTTAAATTTTGCGTCTCTCTGATAACCCTCACTGTAACAACAATATCAAATCCCAAAGTTAAAACGGAGGCGAGATGTTTTAAGTGTACCTTACTGGATTCATTGAAATCTTTGTCTGAATTTTGGCAAGAATAAAAAGGGGTTGCATCGGGTTTTAAAGTAAATAAATGGCGTAATATTGAACTTGGCTTTTCTTGCTCAGAACTTAGTTCTTGTATCCCATGCCCTGTTTGATTGTCTCCTTCAATTGATGGATTAATTTCTTCAAATTGCTCGAGTAAATAGTCGATTAATCCATTAAATTGTCGAGTCAAAATTGGTAGATCTATTGAATTAAAATCAAAACAAGTTTTTTGATCTGATGAAGCTAGGGTATCTCGCCATATTTTTAATTGACCAGGGAAATTAAGGGCACCATTAGCTTGCAATTTAACAGGAGTTGGAGCATGTTCGATGAATAAAGATTGAGCATTGTCATTGATTGGGTAGACATCTTGTAATTCAGTCATTTTTTTCAGCCTCATGTTCAATAAATGAATAAATTCATTTAAGAATGGCTGATACATTTGCTCAGGAAAATTAATCAGATCAAATGAATCCATGCACAAATACTGACTAAGCTCTTTTTGGGTTTTCTTATCAACTAGATCGACTGGAATTTTTCTTAATGCCGTACTGACAATGTCGCGTAATAAATCATCGTTTAACTGACCTATGAGCACTTTAGCATGCTCAGCAATTGCTAAAAACAAACCCGAAATAAGCTTGTAATTCAGGAAGTAACCTTTCGTGAAACTTTTTATATTTAACCATCCTTGATACTCATGAGGGTGAAGCAAATTAACATTGTCCGCATGGCCAAAATAGCGGAAGGCAGCCCCCCAATCAATCCGAGCAAACTGTGTAAAAACAATTTCCTCAACCGAGATAACGTTCAAACAAACCATGTTACCGCTATGGACACTATAATCCCCTAAGAGCAGCGAGAACATAAGCGCAACAGCAAGCCCAAAATACTGTCCTGTCTGGGTGAGTAAAAGGTAGTAACGTGGACCAAGAAACATCTCGAACAGAGGACTACGATCCGAACCGTCCCAATAGGAGGTTCCAATAATTTTATGAAGTTCGGTGAAGTACACCCTAGGTTGAATTAATCCATAAGAACCATCTTCGAATTGAATAAAGTCAGCACAAATCAACGAATCATGATAAATCGTATCGATTAACCCCCTTTTTTTAAGTTCTTCTAATAACGCCCCGGCAAACCCTTCAGTAAATAGCTCATTACGATCCTTAGGTCTTTTAATGAAAAACTCTTCACCATCCGAATTTTGATAAAAACCATCAACCTCATCGTGATTCTTGCCTCCACTTTTATCCTTAACTTTGGTTAATTCTTTTCCCTTATAAGTAGGCATGGTTTGATCTTACGCAAAAAGGTCAGAATATATCTTTTTTAACTTGTTATGATGAAAGAATCAATAAGAAAAAAATTTACTCTCTGCAGGATAAAAAAAATGCGGATAAAAATAACAACTTTCTCTCAGTTTATGCCCCCCCTCTTCCCGCCTCCAACTTCGTGCGGGGGAGGGGGGAAGATGAGACCTTATGCAACAACACCGAATAAACCTGGCACCCTTAGATGCAAGGGTGGTTTTGGTTTTTTGTCCTCCACCGATGAAACTTTCTTATTTTGACAATTTCACTTGAAATTTAAATTTGATATCACCATCTTATAGGTATCCAGATAATCTTATTAAGGAGAATGCGATGAATTCATTATTAAAACGTGAATATTTCCCCCTTCAAAAGGACTTTGGGAAATTATTGGAGAATTTTTTTAGAGGCCAATTAGATGACTCTTCTTTTGTCGATACCGGCACATGGGCACCCGCAGTTGATATTAAAGAAGAAAAGGAGCGCTTCTTGGTGGTTGCCGATATTCCTGGTGTTAAAAAAGAAGACATGCACATTTCATTGGAGAACAATATTTTAACACTTCATGGTTCACGCAGCTTCGAAAAAACGGAGAAAAAAGAAGACTATACCCGCATCGAGCGCTCGCAGGGTCAGTTTTATCGACGTTTTAGCCTACCAGAAACTGCCGATGACGCAAAAATAAGCGCAAAATATAAACATGGCGTATTAGAAATCTCTATTCCTAAGAAAAAGGGTGCGGTGCAAAAGAAGATAGATGTAAAAATTGAAGAATAATTTATTAAGAATGACGGATTAAATCCGTCATTCCCTATTTCCTACATAAGGTATGCAATCCCCTTTTTTCCAATTTTCTGGTTTTTCCTCAAAGAAGAATAATATTTCTAAATTATTGTAATCCCCCGACTTACTCTCTTATAGTATGTTGAAAATACTATGTTATAAAAAGCCTTTCGTTTTTGGCAATCAAGGAATCTGCTTATGCGGTTAGTGATATTTATTTGCTTAAGCTCATGCTTACTCATCTCGTGTAATATCTCTTTATCACCGCAAGCACAACTCAAAAATTTACAAGCCACTCCGAATATGGATCCAGCCGTTAAAAAAATTTTAGCTGAGACAAATATTTTTTCACAGGGCAATTGGCCAGACAAAAGGTGGTGGCTAGTTTTCCACTCCCCAGAATTAAATAATTTGATTGAAGAAGCCTTAATCAATAACCCTTCGCTGCAAGAAATCAAGAGTCGTATTACTACTGCAAAAGAGGAAGCAATTGTTACACGGTCTCTTCTCTTTCCTCTGGTGTTTTTTGACGCGAGTATGCTGAGGCAATATTTGAGTAAAAATGGATTATACCGCGCGTTTAACCATAAACTTGCCCGAAATGCAACACTCATCGATTTAACATTATCCTTTACTTATGAATTCGATTTTTGGGGCAAAAATCGTAATCTCTTTCATGCAGCCATTGGCGAAGCCCTCGCCACTGAAGCTGAAGCGGCTGAAGTGGCGTTAATTACCACCACAGCACTGACCCAAGTTTACGCAGCCTACAAAACGAATTTGGTAAGAAAACAACTTTATGAACAACTCGTTAGAGTACGCAGCCATCTCGCAAATTTACAAAATTTAGTTTCGACAAAAGGTCTCGCCTCAAATTTGCCCAGGTTTTCAGCTAATGAAAATTTATTTGAAGCGAAGCAATTGCTTTCCAGCATTAACAATGAACTAATTACCAATAAACACTTAATTAACATCTTGGCTGGCCGTAATCCTGATACGCCCTTACAATTTAGCTCCTCGCTCCCTTCTTTGCCGCGTTCTCTGGTTATTCCTAAAACATTATCCATAGACCTCATCGCCCGTAGACCCGATTTAATGGCACAAATTTGGCGGGCTAAAGCTTTAGCATATCGCACAGGCGCAGCAAAGGCTGAATTCTACCCTGATTTTAATATTAGCGGCTTTATTGGTTTGGAAAGCACTAAGTGGAGAAAATTTTTAGATATCACTAGCGGCAAGGCAGGTATTACACCAGCGGTCCATTTACCGATTTTTACCGCTGGAGCGATAGCAGCGAATGTTCGCGCAACGAAAGCAGAATTTGATGCGGCGATCTACGCCTACAATGATTTATTACTGAGAAGCACACAAGAAGTGCTTGACGTGTTGGCGTTTGCCCAAGACGTGTATGAACAGAAAAAAGAGCAAGTAGAGATTGTTAATTATGCTCAGCAGCGTTATAACTTAACTTATTTGCGACAACAAAAAGGTTTAGACAGTGACTTCGAGCTGTACATTATTGAGGAAGAAGTGATCCAAAGAAAACTGATAAATGTTACCTTACTCTATAACCAATATTTAGCTGCGGTAAAATTGATTAAGGCGCTAGGTGGTGGCTACTGTCAAACTGTGGTTCCACTGGCGAAAAAGACATGAAAAAAAGATCAGCATCCTTTTTATTCGCAATCATAGTCCTCTGTTTATTGGTCATCTTTTTTTTATACTGGTTTTTTATTTGGCGGTTTCAAGCTTATACTAATGATGCCTATGTACAAGGCAATCAAGTTTATATCAAATCGTTACGTAAAGGCTTTGTTACCGCTGTCTACACAGATGACAGTTACCTCGTAAAAAAAGGACAGCTCTTAGTTTCTCTCAATGAAACAGATTCTTTGATTGCACTGGAGAAAGCAAAAAAGAAACTTGCTCAAACCGTACGAGATGTGTGCCAAGCATTTCACGATGTTTTTATCCTTGCGGCAGAAATTGAAGTGAAGCAAGCAGAACTTCTAAAAGCCCAACAAAATTTCAAACACCGCTACGACGTCATTGATGCTAAAGGGGTGTCTTTGGAGGATTATCAGCATGCTGTGGATGATTTAAGGGCGAGCGAAGCTTCATTAAAAAGTACCAAAAGCAACTATCAGAAAATGCTAGCTTTTGTGCAAGGCACTTCCATTGCTGAGCACCCGTGGGTACAAGCCGCAGCGCAAGAAGTACGCGATACCTGGGTACAACTTTATCGTTGTAAAATTTACGCGCCTGTGGAAGGGCTTGTTGCTCAGCGTACAATTCAAGTCGGCATGTGGATTTCACCTAACGAACCGCTCATGTCAATCATCCCGCTTGATCAAATCTGGGTCAATGCCAATTTCAAAGAAACACAGCTTAAAAAAATGCGGATTGGTCAAAAGGTGCGATTTACCTCAGACTTGTACGGTCGTGATGTGGTTTTCCACGGGCAAATCGTGGGTTTACCAGGTGGTGCTGGTAATGTTTTTTCATTACTTCCGCCCGAAAACCTTTCAGGCAACTGGATAAAAATCGTACAGCGCTTACCTGTTCGAGTTGCATTAAATCGTGAAGAATTAAAAAAACACCCACTGCGCATTGGCCTATCACTCGAAGTGACTGCTGATCTCAGAAACCAAAATGGACCACTCGTACCGACGACATTCTTAAATTCCCCACGTTATTCCACTGATATTTTCCAATTCGAAGAGCAAGGTGATAAGGAGCTGATCGCAAATATTATTAACAGCAATATGGATCCTAATTTAAAAAAATACGCCAGAACGCCCCTTACTCTTAGCGACATTGCCCTACAAAGCAAGAATTCAGAAGAGAATAGGGATCTAAATAAACCTTATGAAAATAGCGCTAATAAAAAAGGACATGAAAAAAATTCCCATTATTAAAAACCATAAAGGGAAACATCTGCAGAGAAAATGTGTAATAGGGAAAGCATAAAATGATTCTTTATGTGCTCATCTTAGCGCTGGCTGCTGTGGTTTTTAACCTTACCTTACCCATCATGTCAGGCCTTTATATAGTGAGCGACTTAGGGGGCAGCTCTTACCTGACTTCTTATGCAGTAAGTTTCTTCTGCATTGGAAATATATTGGGGGTTCCTCTGGGTAAACCCTCCTCCACCGGATTAAGAGCTATCCATCTTTTCCTTGTGTGTTTAACTTTGATGTGCATCTTCTCTTGGCGCTGTGCTGTAGCCACAAATTATTTTGAGTTCGTTTTATTTCGTTTTTTAGAAGGCATTGCCTCAGGACCACTCTTTATTCTTATCACCTACACGCTTATTCCACGATTAGCCCCGGGAAAGGATAAAGATTACATTTTGTCCCTTTTATTAGTCTGTTTTACCTTGGCACCCGTGCTCGCCGCTTCTTATGGTGGTTGGATAGCTTATTATCATAATTGGCGTATCCTCTTTTATTCCAACATTCCTCTTTGCCTTCTTTTTATTATTTTTGTTGGCTATGCCCATAGAAAACACTATCATCCTCCAGAAGAAGTGCATTTTGATGCGATAGGGTATTTCTTTTATTCAATTAGCATTGTTTTCATCGGCACCGTTTTAACGGTTGGCCAAGAATTGGATTGGTTTCGCTCTTCACTTATTACTTTTTTGCTGATAGCAGGAAGCATAAGTCTTATTTTTTTTATCCTACACAGTTTGTCATCGAAATACCCAATTCTTGATTTAAGACTGCTTAAACATTTCTATTTTTCGTTTGCCATGTTAAACGTGTCTTTTCTTTTTGCAATTTATTTTGGAATGGTCATTTTATTAGGATTATGGCTGAAGCTCTATGTGAATTACACGCCCAATTGGATTGCTCTAATCATCGGGACAATGGCACTAGGAGCCTGGATTCCAATCGTTATCAGCCGCGTGCGTTATGATCCTCGTTTACCCCTGACCATAGCCTTAGTTTTCTTTGCTATTTCTAGTTTTTATACGACTTACTTCAATGTCGAAATTAATTTTGATCGTATAGCTTTTTCCCGGGCTTTAGCAGGCGTTGGACTTGCTTTATTTTTAGCCCCTCTTTTTCGTTTATCCGCACAAACACATCCTTCAGACAAATTGCCTGATACGCTCTGTTTTTTCCATGTCGCAAGGCTCCTGGGAAGTAGCTTAGGTGTATCGTTATTTCTTATCTTATGGCATCGCAGGCAAGTGTTTTATCATGAACGCTTAGGGAGCAGTTTGACTGCCTTCTCCCAGCTAACTAATCAATTCTTCGAGCGCGCAAAATTTTTTAACATCCACGGAAAACAAGCCTTAGCTCAGCTTGATGTTTTCCTAGATCGACAAGCCACTGCTTTGGCTTTGGATGATTGCTTCTTTTTAATGGGCTGGATATTGGTTGCCCTGCTTATCTTCTTATCGCTAACCTTTTTTTTCCGCAACCCTGTTTTATATGATGTGATAGAGCCTCCTGAAGAGAAACAAGAAACTCATTTACCTCTGCATAGGGCTTAGGCGAATTCTACTTGCGAAAAAGATAATTCAATTGCATGATGGTAGAAATGATAAACACTAATCTCCCTGGAGTAGAAGATTAGCTGTGGAACAATCAAACTTACAAAAATCGAAATCTGAACCCCCTATAATTGTCCTCATTTTTGTTACTATCGCTATAGGTATTGTCTCAGGATTGGCAGGGATGTTTTTAGCTTTATTGCTGCATCACATCCAGCATGTTGCTTACGGTTATAGCCATACTTTAGAACACCCTGAAAATTTTCTGCAGGGTGTCACTGCATCGACTGCTGAAAGGCGGATTTCTGTACTTACTCTCTGTGGTTTTATTGCTGGATTTGGATGGTGGGCAATTTATCGCTATGGTAGGCCGCTTGTCAGCATTGCTAATGCGATTAAATCCGACAAGCCGCAAATGCCAATCGGTACAACAATGCTAAATGCTTTACTCCAAATCATTGCGGTTGCGTTAGGCTCCCCTTTAGGACGTGAAGTAGCGCCACGAGAAGTGGGTGCAGCTTTTGCCTGTTGGCTCAGTGCAAAAACAGGTTTGAGTATCAGAGATTCGCAAATCATGGTGGCTTGCGGAGCAGGAGCAGGATTAGCTGCGGTGTATAATGTCCCGCTTGGCGGAGTCATCTTTATCTTAGAAACATTACTCGGTACTCTCAGTTGGTCAGCGGTCATACCAGCTCTTTGCACCTGTTCAATCGCGACTGCTGTTTCCTGGATTGGTTTAGGCAATGGACCACAATATCATCTGCCTCATTATCCGCTCAGTTCCTCTTTAATCTTATGGTCAATCATTGTAGGACCTATTTTTGGCGTCGCTGCTTTTCGTTTTCATCAAATCACTACTGCAGCACGCAAATTCGCTCCGCGCAATTGGCACGTTTTGATTTTGTGTATTCTTAATTTTATTGGGATAGGTCTCTTAGCTGTTTATTTTCCGGAACTCTTAGGAAATGGAAAAGGTCCCATTCAACTTGGGTTTACTGATAATCTAGGCGTAGATTTAGCAATAAGACTACTCATACTTAGGGTATTCATTGTTTGGAGCAGCTTACAAGTTGGCACACAAGGGGGGTTGCTTACCCCCTCACTTGCCAATGGTGTATTGTTAGCAATAGCACTTGGCGGGCTGTGGTCTATCGTATGGCCAGGCACTGATGCAGGAGCTTTTGCTGTGGTCGGAGCTGCTGCGTTTCTTGCAGCAGCCCAGCGAATGCCCATAACTGCAATTGTCCTTACTGCGGAATTTACAGGCATTAATTTTAATTTTCTTGTGCCTATCTTATTTGCTGTAACTGGCTCCGTAAGCACCTTTCGTTTCTATGAAAACAGGCAAGCCCATACTCCCTCTAAACAAAGCATTTCCACTCCTTAATCTGGCCATTTCTTACCCTCGCTGAGGCGTGCAGTCATCATACTTGCGACACAATCACCGGTAACATTAAGCATCGTTGCTAGCGGATCAATGATGATACTAATTGCAGCGATAGCGATTAAAACCGAAGGCGGAAAACCATATACTGTCAAAATCAACAATTCACCAAGCATACCGCCACTGGGAATAGCACCCATTACCGTACCTACAAGTAATGAAACCCCAAGTGCTGCAAATAACACAAATACTCCGTTAAAATCCAAATGAAAAATGCCGAATAAGAACGCTATCTTAAAGACACCGCCAATGACAGAACCATCTTTATGAATCATGGCGCCAAGCGGAACTACCGTTTCATAAATTTCAGCAGGAACACGCATTTTTTTTGCTGCCAACAAGTTGGCAGGAATACTCGCCGCACTACTGCATGTCGCAATGGATGTGAGGAAGGGTAACAATAAATTTGTCCAAAATAACTTTATTCCTTTAGCTTTATCTGCAAGATATGCGTATAACGTGAACGCTAAAATGAAATATACAATCGCAGAAAGATAGTAAATTACAGCAATGCGAGCATAAGCTTCTATCAATTGAGGACCAAGTTCGCTCACTAAAACAGCAAAATAAGCAAAAAAACCAATTGGTGCATAATACATAATTAAAGAAAAAACGCGCAAAAAAACGGCTTCGCCTGCCTGCAAAAACACAACGAATTTTTTGCCCTTTTTATTCGCGGTGGCAGTAGCAACACCAACTAATAGTGAGAACACGATCAATGCCAACATGTTTTTGTGCGATAGCAAACTCGTGAAGTCAGGAACAGAGAAAATTGCTACAATCTGACTGGACAAAGTGGGTGGAGAAATACTTTCGGTGTTTGCAAGCTGCAAATAAACACCCTGTGCTGGGGGGAAAATTTTTACAATAAAAAGCGCATAAACCGCTGCCACAACGCCAGTGAATAAAAAAACTAAAGCCATGTACAGAATAATCTTACCCAACTTTCCTAATGAATCAGTCCGGGCAATCGCTGAAGACACTGAGAAAAAAATAAGTGGAACAATGGCTGTGAATAACAAATTGAGAAAAATGTCACCAAGGAATTTTAAATAATGCGCTTTTGAGCCTAATAGGTAGCCTGCTAAACCACCTAAGATAATAGAGGAAATCAAAGTAATAGGAAAAGCGTAAGATTTGATCGTTTGATATTGAGTCACTGCTGAATTTCCTATGCAATATATACAGCTATTTAAGTTTCATAACAGAATTTATAAAAAAAGTCACTTTAACCTTACAGGATTCCCATGCAAGAAAAAGTCGCTGCCGTTTATGTCGTAAAACCTGAATTTCTACCCGTTTTAGGCAAAGAGCTAGGTCAAGTTTCCCAAGTCATTGATGATCTTGTTTTTTGCCCATTTAACAAAATCAATCCTTGTTTCGCCTTGGACATTTGGCTGGATCCCCAAATTGTAACTTTTCAGTCCATTTCCCAAGCAGCAAAGATTTTACGGCAAGCAGGAAAATTCTGGTATTTGCACCCTATTGACCAAATACGACGCTCACGCCTGATCGAAGAACAATTAAGGCAATGTCCTCCTCTCGAACGACATTTTCCTGTTAAAGACGAGCTCCCCTCGATAGGCAGTTTTTGCCTCCTTGACCACAATACCCTCGTTTATAGTGTAAATCGCTGGAAAAAATGGCCAGATGGGAAATGTATTTTTATCGAAGATAAAATCAATCCACCTAATCGTGCTTATTTAAAACTATGGGAAGCGTTCTCTCTTTTGGAAAAATATCCTCGTTCAGGGGAAACAGTATTGGATTTAGGTGCCTCTCCAGGGGGTTGGACCTATGTAGCCCAATCTCTAGGGGCAATAGTCACCGCGGTAGATAAGGCTCCACTGGACGCCAAAATAGCTAACCTTCCCCGAGTCAATTGCTTGCAACAAAGCGCATTTGCAATAGACCCTGCCCAATTGGATCAAAGCTATGATTGGGTTTTATCCGATGTCATTTGCTATCCAACTCGAGCTTACGACCTTATTATGAAATGGATTACTTCAGGTAAAGCAAAACACATGATTTTTACGATAAAATTTCAGGGAAAAATTGATTTATCAATCCTTAAACCATTTCAAACTATACCTAATTCCCGCATTATAAACCTGTATTATAACAAGCACGAAGCCACGTTTTTTTATCCATGGCCTCACTAGGGAGTAAGATATGAAAAAATCAGTATGTGTCGTTGTAGGGGTTGGTCCGGGCAATGGAGCTGCTTTTGCTTCCCGTTTTGTTAAAGAAGGTTACCAAGTTGCTTTATTAGCACGAAAGAAAGATTTTACTGCTAACCTTGCCCAGGAACTCGGAAATTCACAAGCCTACGAATGTGATGTGAGTGATATTCAATCGGTTCAACGGGTTTTTAAGCAAATAAGTAGCGAATTAGGTGAAATTAAGGTGGTTATTTATAATGCCGGCTCTGGTGTTTGGGGGAACATTGAAGAAATTACACCAGAGGCTTTTGAAATGAATTGGCGAATTAATGCCTTCGGCTTGTTTGCGGTAAGTCAAGCAGTCATTCCCGATATGAAACGAAGTGGTCAGGGCAGCATTATTGTCATTGGTGCGACAGCCTCAAGACGAGGAGGAATTGCAACAGCCGCTTTCGCTCCTGCAAAGGCGGCACAACGCAATCTTGCTGAGTCCATGGCGAAATATTTATGGCCGCAAGGTATTCATGTAGCCCTCATTATCATCGATGGTGTTGTTGATTTACCTAGAACCCGTGAATATATGCCAGACAAACCGGATTCTTTTTTTGTTAAACCAGATGATATAGCAAACACCGCTTTTTGGCTTACACAACAGCCATCCTCCGCGTGGTCTTTTGAGGTGGAAGCACGTCCATTTTCAGAAAAGTGGTAAAAAAGCCTTAAATCACCGATTACCTAGATAGCTCTAGTGCAGAGCAAACATTGCTATTAGGCTTCCGATAATCCGAGCCCTGCTGCTCGGATTTCCTTAACTTAGGTTTGCACTTACCCGGTCGAATAGATTTATTTATGATCAAAAAGTATTTAAATAAAACAAATTATTTAAAAAAATAAATGCTTTATAGACAATCTCCTTTAATTTTTTTATGCCTTCTCAGCAAAAATAACACGTTGTTTATTAACTTTTTTTCTTTCCTTCATTTTTTAAAGTAGACCATAAAATACAGCATCAATGGAAAAACAAGTTGAATTAAATTTAAACCTATGTACAATTTTTCCCGGTTATGAAGCGAATAATAATTTACATAATAACTGGCCTAGCTTGCCTTGTATTGAGTTTTTTTGGACTCTTGCATCTTCAAAAGGTCCACAAGCCAGTCAATACAAGAAATAAAACAGTACAAGCTGAAACCGCAAAAAAGGTTTCGGCCGGCGCTCCTCTAACAAATAAGAATAAAGCTGTAACTACGAAAAGCGCTCTGGCTGCTAGTGCCGCATTAAAAGAAAATGCATCTAAAACAGCAACTGACATGGTTTTGGCTGCCGCTGCTTCTGCACAAGTAATGAAAGTACGGGCTATAACGCCTAAAAAAGTTCTAGTTAAAGCAGGAACAGTTCCCAAAAAAGAATCTAAAAATAATGCTCCTAAAAAAGTTACCATCAAAAATATTACTTTAAAGAAGATACCTTTTGAGCAATTGCCTGGCTGGAACAAATCCGGTGTTAAAAACTCCCTCATCGCATTCCGACGATCATGCAAAGTTTTCTTAAAAAAGAAACCATCACATCCAGTCGGCTCTCAGCTTATCAAACTAAAAGCGAAAGACTGGCTTCCTGCCTGTAACGAAGCTTTGTCTATAGATACGACTTCAGAAGAGAATGCAAAAGCATTTTTTGAAAAATGGTTTTATCCCTTAGAACTTGTCAAACGCAAACCTGTTCGCGGTATATTTACTGGCTACTACATGCCCTTGGTCAAGGGTAATTTAACGAGGACAAAAACCTACAATACACCCATTTACGGCTTACCAAAGCATTTAAATTGGAATACTGTAAGTAAAAATCGATACACCCGCCAAGCAATTGACAAAGGGGGACTTCAAAAGAAAGCACCCGTTATCGCTTGGATCCACAGTCCTGTTGATCGAGTGTTCTTAGAAACAGAAGGCTCAGGAGTAATTAAACTCACCAGCGGTAAGCGATTATATTTAGGATACGCAGGAGAAAATGGTGCTCATTATACGTCGATCAGTAATGTACTCATTAAGAAAGGCATTATGACTAAGGACACCGCCTCCAAAAAAGCAATAGAGCGATACTTGAATAATCATCCTGCCAAAGTCGACGCACTTTTACACAAAAATAAATCGTTCGTTTTCTTTGAAAACTTAAAAAAACCTGTTGCAATTGGCGCGCATGATATCGCCCTTACCCCAGGCTACTCATTAGCCATTGATAAAAGGTGGATTCCCTTAGGTTCCCCTTTATGGTTGAGTACTAAAAAGCCCCATATCCAAGATAATAAACTCAAACGATTCCACCGTTTGATGATTGCCCAGGACACCGGTGGTGCCATCCGAGGATTAGTTCGCGGTGATGTCTATTGGGGATCTGGCAAAAAGGCAAGCTTTCTCGGCGAAAACATGAAAAATGAAGGCCGTTATTGGTTATTTTTACCTAAGCACATTTTTGATAGGCTTACAGGCAGCATCAACAAGGTATTTTGATACAGCTTTCTTTGGTAGCACCTAGTTCTTTCACTGTGTTACCCTAGCCATTATGTCAACACTTCACAGGTTACTCTATGAAAATTGCTGTTTGCAGTGACGAACTTTATCCGGTAAATGAGTTTGTTGTACGAGAATTGGAACGTATGGGACATAAAGTTATTCGGTTCGGAGCAATTAAATCGCGCCAAAATGAATCATGGACACAAGCCACCCAAGCTGCAGCCGAATCTATTCGTCAAGGAGATTGCGATGAGGGTATTTTTTTCTGTTGGACAGGGACTGGCGCCTCCATTGCAGCAAACAAAGTGCCAGGGATAAGAGCGGCACTTTGTACAGATGCACAAACAGCAGCAGGAGCAAGGTTATGGAATCGAGCCAACGTTTTAGCTTTGTCCAATCGACTCTTGACTCAAGATTTAGCCAAAGAAATTTTAGCGGCTTGGTTTAACACAACCATGAACGAACAAAGCGAGACAGCAGCAGAAGAAATTAGAGCAATTGAACATTGCTACCAATCAAGGTAAACACAATTAAATTAACCTTACACTTTCAAGGTATCCTTAAATCTTTGGAAACGATTAGATCAAAGCACAAGTTGTGGAAAAATGATGCGGAGCAAACGAGACTTGCGAAGTCGTATTTTAGCGCAAGATGCGCTAAAATACTGCCGTTCGGTGAATGTGGCGTGAATGCTTAGGGTGTTTTTGGCGCATTGGACTGTGGATTCATGGTTTCAATAATCTTAATATCGTCAACAAAGCATTTCGTTTCACCACGCCAAGGGAATACAAACTCTTCACAATGATAGGTGAGGATTACATGATCATTGTTTTGCATTGCTAATTCTGCTTTTTTAACTAGAGCTGATTTAAATTGCCCCAAAGTAAAATGGAATTCACGGCCAGTCGCTCCGCTAGCGTTCTCAAGCCCGCCTCGAATAAGCTCCCCTTCATAAGTTCCCCAAAACTTCCCTTCCTTCGCCACTTTAACAATAATGCCTGATTTTTGACCAGATTTGACTGTCCAACACCCAGCTAATAGGCATGTACTCAAAAATAATAACCAAAGAACTAATTTTTTATTCATTATCTACTCCCTTTTGGCATGCTTTTATGCCTGGCTGGTTTTCTTACCTTTCAGTTTAAATGATTATCTAAATTTTCTCCAAAACCTCATTAAGATGTTTTACTGCTTCCACTTGCATATTTAAAGCTTGTTTTGGGGCATTAGCAAAGGGAACGATCGCCCTTTTAAAGCCATGTTTAGCAGCTTCCCGCAAGCGCTCTTGACCGCTTTGCACCGGACGGATTTCTCCGGCCAAACCGATTTCGCCAAAAATAATCGTTTCCCGATCAAAAACACGATTGCGAAGACTTGATACCACCGCCGCTATGAGCGCCAGATCGCTTCCTGTTTCACTCACTTTCACACCGCCCACCACATTAACAAAAACATCCTGATCAAAAGTTGCTATTCCGCCATGACGGTGCAAAACTGCAAGTAAAATGGCAAGACGATTATGTTCAAGGCCGGCAGAAACACGTTTTGGTTGTTGTCCATACGCCTCGTCCACTAAGGCCTGCACTTCAACCAACATGGGGCGCGATCCTTCCCAAGTAACCATGACAGCCGACCCTGGCGTTGTTTCAGGTTGACGCGATAAAAAAATTGCTGAGGGATTAGCGACTTCTTTTAAACCACGATCGGTCATAGCAAAAACACCCAGCTCATTGACTGCACCAAAACGATTTTTTATGGCACGGATAACACGAAAACGGCTGTCGCTTTGTCCTTCGAAATATAAAACACTATCAACCATATGTTCCAGAACTCTCGGTCCTGCTAAAGCCCCTTCCTTGGTGACATGCCCAACGAGAAACACCGCCGTTTGTGTCATTTTAGCGAATCGGACTAGCTGCGCTGCGGATTCGCGCACTTGGCCGACACCGCCAGGGGCTGAACTTAAAGTCTCGGTAAAAATGGTTTGTATGGAATCAATGACCATGATCCGAGGCGCTTCTTTTTGGGCATGGGAGAGAATTGCTTCTACCTGGGTTTCAGCCAGTAAGCGCAAGCCTGCTGTAGGTAATTGCAAACGGTTAGCGCGCATAGCAACCTGCTGCAAAGATTCTTCACCAGTAACATAAAGCACCTTTTGCGCTTGAGATAAATTCGCTAAGGTTTGCAACAACAAAGTCGATTTACCAATACCAGGGTCTCCGCCAATCAGCACTACCGAACCATCAACCAGCCCCCCCCCTAAAACGCGGTTCAATTCGGATAACCCGCAATCCATGCGAACTTCTTTATCTAGGATCACATCAGCAACTGCAGTAATTTCTGAGCGTTGATTTGCATAGTGGCCTACGCGCGCGGTACGCCCTGCAGCCACTCTATTTTCTTCGATGATTGAATTCCACCCACCGCATTGATTGCATTGACCGGCCCATTGCGAAAAAACGGCTGCGCATTGATTGCAAACGAATTGTGTTTTGGTTTTCATTTAGACTTAGCTTTTGGTTTTTGCAAAACGTGAGCTTAGGTAGAAGAATTAGCCTTGTCAATAAAGGTTTCCCTATACCGCATGGATAAAAATCTCCATGTTCATTTTTATCCAAAAAAAGGGCGTAATCGTTTTGCCGTAGCACGTTGCTCCAATTGCTCAGACGTTAATTGATGGTCAAACTGTTTGAGAGGGTAAGTAGGATGAGGATTGTAGATACTTGGCATTAAATGAAGCACCTGAGCTGCTTCTTCTAGTAAAGAATTAAGCTGATAGTCTATCAAAGGTGTTTTATTTACATGATGATAGAGTTCTTCCCCCTGACCAATATTATGAAGAATGGCTTGGTAAAAGTGTGAGATTGGACCTCTCAGTGCAGCGATGTGATCATAAACAGGACCTATAGCCTGTAGTTTCAAAAGAGGTTCAATTTCTAGTTCTAGCTTATGCAGTGCGTTTACAAATTGCTGTTGCCGAGCAAGTAGTTTTGACAATTCCCCTGTCAGCATGTGTTGTTTGCTAGGTTTTCTGCCCTTTAATGCAAATATGGCCTGATCGTTTTTGTAGCGCGCAATAATTTTTGAGAGGGAACCAATTAACAGTGCTAAAACATTTAAGATTTGTTTTAGATCCTCATTCCCTACAGCATAGGCTAACCGATCGATATTCGTTTTAGCAGAATGCTGAGGTTGAATTCCAAGAAAATAGAGCAAATTGTGATCTATTTTTAATAAAAGGGACAACGCATCCTCACAACTTAAGCGGTATTGCAGTGTCAATTGAATCGAAAGAATCTTGTCTCCATCAGAAGAATCTTCGTCTTCAATCGCAACCTGAAGAAGCTTACTTAAAATGGATTTTGTTTCATGAAGATAAGTCTTCGCTTCATCAACTAAATGATCAATCTTGTTAACCGATAGGTCATTCATCCTTTTGAGTACCCCAAAACTGTCAATACTTAACTAACCTCAATTTACATTATACTATTCACCGCACTCGGCAGCTATTAATTGAAGAATAATCGTAACTCCCCACGCTATCCCGAGCGTAGCTTCGCTCGGACAATGTGAGTAAAGCGCTTCACTAAGCATTAGTCTATGTAGGGTTTAAGGAAATTGAAGCTCGCCCTTGTTAAAAATCGTTTCCATGCATAAAATCGATTATCGCAATGATCTTTTCTATCCACTCAATGCAAAATAAAAAAACATTTCAATGGGCTGTGGTGGGTGCAGGGCCTGCAGGTATAGCCGCAGTCGGGAAATTATTAGATCATCGTATCGCCCCAACCGATATTTTATGGGTTGATCCTCACTTTAAGGTCGGTGATTTAGGGCTATTATGGCGTAATGTTTCAAGCAACACTGTCGTAAAACGTTTCCTTGACTTTTTGCATGATGCAAATTCATTTTCCTACAAGCAAGCTCCCATTGATTTCCAACTAAACCACTTACCTCCGGATCACACTTGTGTCTTAAGCCAGATAGTTGACCCTTTACAGTGGATCACAGAGTACTTGGTTAAAAAAGTGGTCAGTGCAAAGACAATGATTCATAGTATGGCATTAAAAGAACGCACCTGGGCCTTATCCTCAGAGGAACAAACTTACAAAGCTAAAAACGTTATTCTTGCAACAGGTGCAGTTCCTTCTAATTTGAGCTACCCTGGTGTCGAAGTCGTGCCTTTTGATGTTGCGATTGATCAAGAGCGGTTAACGCAATTTGTGGATAAAAACCATACCTATGGCGTTTTCGGTTCATCCCATTCTGCCATAATTATTATTCGCTATCTTGTTGAATTAGGTGTTAAAAAAATTATTAATTTCTATCGATCGCCCTGCCGCTATGCGATTGATATGGGGGATTGGATTTTATTTGATAACACAGGGCTTAAAGGACAAACAGCAGCTTGGGCTAGAGAAAATATTGATGGTGTTTTACCCGCTAATCTTTTCCGCTACAACACCAGTGAACCAAATATTGCCCGTTTTTTGCCTGAATGCAATAAGGTTGTTTATGCTGTAGGCTTTGAGAGGCGTAACAACATCACCATCGATGATTACGAACAAACAAACTACAATCATCATTTGGGAATCATAGGGCCTGGTTTGTTTGGTTTGGGGATTGGCTATCCTGAACTAAAAGCAGATCCTTACGGCAGTATTGAGTGGCAAGTCGGCTTGTGGAAATTTATGGTGTATTTGAATAGGGTGATGCCCATTTGGTTTAAATACCCAACTTAATCCTCAAACAAGACAAGCACTGTTCTAATGAAGTATACTCTGGCAATTCTCAAATTTAGATAATGCTATGACTAAACCAATCCAATTTGAAAAATCCATGACAGAACTAGAAGAAATCGTCATGCAATTAGAAAAGGGAGAATTGTCTCTAGAAGATTCCCTTAAACAATTTGAGAAAGGAATAACATTAGCGCGCAAATGCCAAGAAGTGTTGCAACAAGCCGAGCAAAAAATTGAGATGCTTACCTCAACCACATCTGTAGACTGCGAAACTCCACATGATTAATGAAGCCATAAGCAATTATCTAGTTCGTCATGAAGCAGTGTTGCAACATTTAGTAGCAAGTGCAGAAATACCAGCCGAACGTATAAGAAGCGCGATGCTTTACTCACTTTTTCCTGGAGGTAAAAGGCTTCGCCCCTTATTAATTTATTTATCTGGGGAAATTCTCCATACGAACCAAGATTGCCTCGATATTATCGCGGCTGCAGTTGAATTAACTCATTGTTATTCACTGATTCATGATGATTTGCCAGCCATGGATAATGATGATTTACGCCGGGGCAAACCTAGTTGTCATAAAGCCTTTGATGAAGCAACAGCTATCTTAGTTGGCGATGGAATGCAGGCCTTAGCGGTCGAAATCCTGCTTTCCCATCTACCAAAATCGTTAGATCCATCCCAAGTAATTGCAGTCACTCGGGAATTGGTGGTCGCGAGTGGACCTGCTGGTATGGTCAGTGGTCAAAGTCTCGATCTTTCTGAATTAGCTCATGCCACGATTACTGAGTCTCAATTACGCACTATTCATTCGCTAAAAACTGAAAAATTAATTTCGGCTTGCATTAACATGGTCATTGCTGCGAGTCATTCTACCACGGCAAGCGCTGAAGCCTTACGCGACTTTGGCAAACACTTAGGTTTCGTTTTTCAAATTCAAGATGATTATTTAGATCACTATGCTAAAACTGATTTGCTTGGTAAAGGAAGAGCTTCTGATCTGGCTAACCAAAAAATTACCTTCGCAAGCCTTTACAGTAAAGATGAATTGTGTAACTTAATTAATGTCCATTTTCAATTTGCAAAGGATGCGTTGATCGCTTTAGGCGAGCAAGCAAATGATTTATTAGCACTTACTGATTACCTTCATCAGCGTAATAATCATTTATAAATCGGGATACTCGTAGCCCATCACTCAAGTAAAAATGACAATGAGGTCAATACAGCATGTTGGAGTTAGCGAATTTATTCACTGGAAAATCAATTAATTACAACTATTTTCTTCATCCAGACAGAACAATGAATTTCATTTATGCTTTATGCTTGTTCTTTATTGGATATTTTATTGCTAAACGAGTCAGCAATATTACTGAGCGTACACTTGCTCGACGATTTTCACGCCACCAAACCATGCTGGCTAGACGTTCTGTCTTTTATATTATCTTTATCGTTTTTTGTGTTACAGGCTTACAACATTTAGGCTTTAAATTGAGTGTATTGCTGGGTGCGGCTGGTGTTTTTACTGTGGCCATTAGTTTTGCCTCACAGACAGCAGTTTCGAATTTAATCAGCGGATTTTTTCTATTATTTGAACACCCCTTCAAAGTCGGTGATACTGTAGAAGTGAAAGGTTTTAATGGGGTCGTGGATTCTATCGATCTACTTTCAACCAAGCTGAAAACGCCTGACAATAAACTGGTGCGCATTCCTAACGAAGCAATGATAAAATCAGAAATTATTAATTTAAGTTATTTTTCAACACGGCGCCTTGATCTGCTTGTTTCAATTGCCTACAGTTGTGATTTTGCCCGAGTGAAATCTATCCTGTTAACCATTGCTGAGGATTGTGACCGCGTCTTAAAAGATCCCGTCCCCGTCGTCACTATTAATAATTTTGCTAATGCGGCTGTCGAACTCAAATTCATGGTTTGGGTTAATACTGCAGATGTTTCGTACGCACGCAATACATTGCAAGAAACTATCAAACAACAATTTGATCGCGAAGGCATCGAAACGCCTTTACCTCAAGTTACTGTGCAACGGATATAGTAATGGATCCGATTACTCACGGCGCTTTGGGTGCAGCGTGCGCACAAGCTCTCTTACATAACAAAGACAAACGAAATGCATGGGTTGTCGGCGGCATCGCTGCAATGACGCCTGATCTGGATATATTAATTAGCTCCCAATCCAACCCAATGTTATCCCTGCTCTATCATCGCAATTTTACTCATTCGCTCCTTTTCATCCCTGTTGGAGGATTATTGGTTGCCTTAGCCTTTATGCTATTTAAACGTTTTCGTAATCATTGGCGATTCACTTTGCTCGCTGCGCTTATCGGCTACGGAACTCATGGCCTACTCGACGCATGTACCAGTTATGGGACGATGCTATTTTGGCCTTTTTCTGATCTTAGAATCAGTTGGGATATTGTCGCTATCATTGATCCTGTTGTCACCATACCTTTAGTTCTGGGGGTTGCTTGGACAGTCATTCACGATGACCGGCGAGGCGTATTTTATACCCTTATTTTTGTCGGTTTGTTTTTTCTCTTTAATACCGTTCAGCATTATCGTGCACTAACCAAAATGCAAACTTATTTAAAGCAGCAAGGGTTTCAATTAAAAAGAATGCGAGCATTCCCCTATCTTGCAAGCTCAACGCTTTGGCGAACTGCTGCCGAAGTTGACAGTCATCTTTATGTTGCCGATGTCGAGACTTCACTTACTCAAAAAACCAGATTGAAACCAGTAGGAACTTTCCCTTTATTTCTCCCCTCACACTTACCGCAATCGGTTAGAGAGTCGCCAAGTCAAATGCGAGATTTTACTATTTTCAACTGGTTTTGCGATGGTTATGTTATCTTAGCCCAGCAGCAACCGCTAAGACTGGCTGATGGACGTTATCTTTTTAACGACAATCCAACCCTATCCTTATGGGGTATTCAATTCTTACCAGGTGCGCGGCACGTGGACTCATTAAGTTTTATCAAATTGGAAGCAATGAAATGACAATAGCTCTGCTCGCAACAGGTGATGAAATTATTCACGGTGATACACTCAACACCAACAGTCATAATCTAGCTCATGCACTAAGTTCCGAAGGTTTACCATTAGGACTACAGCTTGCCTGTAGTGATAAAGAGAACGAACTGTATGATTGTCTTTCCTTCCTTGCCTTAACACACGATATTATCATCGTTACCGGAGGACTCGGGCCAACTTCAGATGATCGTACCCGCTTTGCTTTAGGACGTTTTCTCAAAGCGGATTTAGTTGAATTCCCACAAGCAATTCAGCATATTCAAACTCGATTAGGGCTCGATGAAAAAGAATTAAACCCTGGTAATCGTCAACAAGCACTCTTCCCGGCTAATGCCACTATTCTGCCCAACCCCAATGGTACCGCGCTGGGTTGTTATTGCAATCAAGAAAATAAAGTATTCATTTTATTACCAGGGCCTCCACGAGAATGCCTACCCATGTTTGATCATTACGTTTTACCTTTGTTGCAACAAATGGCTCATAGCGATAAACAAATCGTGAAATGGCGCTTATTTGGTGTTGCTGAAAGCCAAATAGCCCAACAAATAGACGAGGCATTAGCAGGTATTGATTGCAAAACAGGCTATCGCTTAGAAACACCTTATGTTGAATGCAAAGTACGCTGTAAAAATCATCTTATGGGCACTGTAAAGCAAATTGTTGAATCAATAGCAGCGCCCTATCTTATCGCAACTCCAGAACAAAAAGCCTCTGAACGCCTCCTAGAAACTATTCCCAAACTCAAGATTCCAATTTCTATTGTGGATGAGGCAACGGGGGGAATTTTGCAAACGTTGATCCAGCAACCCAGCACTTATCCTTGGTTAAAATTTTATGAGGATCAAAGAACCATACTTCACTTTCATTTGCGAGGGCTTAAGGAGTACTGGTCAGGCGAAGGAAAAAAAGGAAAAACGCAGGTGTCGATAGACTATCGCAGCGCGAAAATGAATGGCGAGGAAACGCATGAACTTCCGTATCGCAGTCCCCTCGTCATTCATTATGCAGCAGAGTGGTTAAGTTTCCGCCTCCTTCATCTCATCAATCAACTGCATCAATGAGTAACACAGTTGTTGAGTACCCTCACCGGTTAAAGCGGAAACTGTAAATACCTTATCCTTCCACTGCAATCCATCAATGATGGTCTTTATTGCATTTTGCTTTGCTTCTTCGTTAGGAAGCATGTCAATTTTGTTTAGAACTAACCAACGAGGTTTACTTACAAGCTCAGGATCATAGAGTTCAAGTTCATTGATAATTGCTTTAGCCGAATCGACTGGGTCAGTATCGTCAAGCGGGCATACGTCAATCACGTGCAATAATATGCATGTTCTGGATAAGTGCTTTAAAAAACGATGGCCGAGGCCAGCGCCACTGGCTGCTCCTTCAATCAAACCAGGAATATCTGCCATAACAAAACTTTTATGGGTAGAAACACTGACTACTCCCAAACCTGGGTGCAGCGTGGTAAAAGGATAGTCAGCTACTTTGGGCTTGGCACTGGAAACAGCGCGAATCAGTGTCGATTTTCCAGCATTAGGTAAACCGAGCAATCCCACATCAGCTAATACCCTTAATTCAAGACGTAAATGCCTTGCTTCACCTGGTGTACCTTGGGTTGTTTGTCGTGGAGCGCGATTCACGCTGCTTTTGAAGCGAGTATTGCCCAAACCATGGAAACCACCCTGTGCTACCAGTAGGCGCTCACCCGCATGATTTACATCACCCAGTAGGTCTCCTGAATCGATATCATAAACCATCGTACCAACAGGAACTTGGACAATTAAATCGTCGCCTTTTTTACCTGTGCAATTTCCTCCCATTCCCGGTTGACCATTTTCTGCTTTATAGTGGCGTTGGTAACGGAAATCAACTAGGGTGTTTAAATCTGAGCTCCCTTCAAGAAAAACACTGCCGCCATCACCACCATCTCCTCCATCAGGCCCGCCGCGTGGCACAAATTTCTCGCGTCTAAAGCTCAAGCAACCATGGCCACCATTGCCCGCTTCCACTTTAATGATTGCTTCATCGACGAATTTCATGATTAATACCAAAAAAAAACCCCGGGTAACGGGGCTGCTTTTATACTTGGGTATCTAGTAGGTTAGGTGGTTTGACCCAACCTACAATAGCTACCGATTAGTTCTCTTCTGCAATAACCGTAACGTATTTGCGGTTTTTAGCACCTTTAATAGTGAATTTAACTATTCCACTCACTAAAGCGTATAAGGTGTGATCACGGCCACATCCTACGCCTTCGCCGGCATGAAAACGAGTGCCACGTTGACGAACAAGGATTTCGCCTGCATTAACTATTTGACCACCATAGCGCTTAACACCAAGGTACTTAGGATTCGAGTCGCGGCCATTACGTGTACTACCGCCTGCTTTTTTATGAGCCATTTCTTTCCCCCTTACTTACTGATCGCAGTAATTTTTACTTGAGTATAGTATTGTCGATGACCCATTTGTTTCATATGGTGCTTACGACGACGAAATTTAATGATTTTAATCTTTTTATGGCGGCCATGAGCAAGTACCTCTGCTTTAACTGCAGCTTTTTCAACCAATGGGCTGCCCAAAGTAACTTTATCACCATCAGCAAGCATGAGGACTTCAGAGAAATTTATTTCATTGCCTACATCATCCGGCATTAGTTCCAATTTAATCACATCGCCTTCTTTAACGCGGTATTGCTTACCGCCTGCTTTAATTACAGCATACATAGCTATTCTCCAACTCGCCTGAATGGCTTCTACGAATTCAATAAAGTGGCATATTCTATGAAATTACACCAATGACTTCAAGTTGATTTTAAAATATTGTATACTGCGCCACCCTTCCTGATAAGGTATCTTTGTCCTGGTCGCGGGCGAAGTAAGGGTTTTTATTAATCACGGAGACTAACAATGTCAACAATCGTTTTAGAAGCTGAAACAAGAAAAGACTTAGGGAAAGGTGCGAGCCGCCGCCTACGTCGTCTTGAGAATAAAGTACCTGCTGTTTTATATGGTGGTGAAAAAAAACCCCAATCAATCCATTTATCACATAATAAAGTGTTAAAAGCGTTAGAAAGTGAAAGCATTTATTCCAGCGTTTTTGATTTACACGTTGATGGCAAAGTTGAGCATGTCATTCTTAAGGATCTGCAACGCCATCCATACAAACCGATTATTATGCATATGGACCTACAGCGTGTAGGTGCTAAAGATGTGTTAGTGAAGCACGTTCCCCTTCATTTTATTAATGAACAAACTGCTAAGGGCGTTAAAGCTGGCGGAATTATCACTCACACAATGAACCAAGTCGAAGTACGCTGTCGAGCAAAAGATTTGCCTGAATTTATTGAGGTTGATATGGCAAATGTGGGATTAGATGACATTATCCATCTTTCTCACCTGAAACTTCCTAAAGGCGTACAATTAACCATTGATGTGAAAGATGGCAGCCATGACCTACCCGTTGTCAGTATTCATGCGCCCAAAGTCAGTGCAGTTGAAGAAGAAACCTCTGCTGTTTCTGCTGCAGAAGCTGAAATTCCTGCCGCTGAGGAAAAGGAAGAGAAAAGCGCTGAATAAGCGCTTTACTTCAGGGATTTATTTTGTTTTGCGATCCACGCAAAAGCTGTCATTCCCTTAGGTGGGAATCAGATTATCGGCCTAAAGTAGCTTCCCGCTGAGGCGGGAATGACAACTGGCAACTGTAAGGAAACAGCAAAATATAACGGATTGGTACGAAAGCAATAATCCCAAAGCAGAGTCAGCAGTTGAGAATGTCGAATTGCAAAATTAGCTATTAACTCTAAAGAACCTCTTTATGGCAATTAAACTTATCATTGGGCTACGTAATCCTGGCTCCGCCTACGAACACACAAGGCATAATGCAGGAGGATGGTTTGTCGAAACACTGACCCAACGCCACAATGCCTCGTTTAAAATCGAAAAAAAATTACATGCTGAGTTAGCTAACTTTACGGTAAATAATTTGCCATGCAAAACCCTACTCCCATTAACTTTTATGAATCACAGTGGGTTACCAACTCGAGAAGCAAGTCAATTTTATCGTATCACCCCAGATGAAATCCTGGTTGTCCATGATGAACTTGATTTGCCCCCTGGACGAATAAAACTTAAAACTGGCGGTGGTCATGGTGGGCATAATGGACTTAGGGATATTATTGCTCAACTCGGCAGCTCAGATTTTCATCGCTTACGCATCGGGATTGGCCATCCAGGCCATAAAGATTTAGTTTTAAATTTTGTGTTAGGGAAACCTACGCAACAAGACAGGCAATTAATGTACGACGCAATAGAGCGAGGCATTGCTATTACTCCCACATTATTGACAGGGAATATAGCTGGGGCTATGAATCTATTAAATGGTTAGATACTCCGGGTGATTTACCCAACGTTTAATTTTGTGAGGTGTAAAATGGGATTTAAATGTGGGATAGTTGGCTTGCCAAATGTAGGTAAATCCACTTTATTTAATGCGTTAACAAAAGCTGGCATTGAAGCCGCAAATTACCCTTTTTGCACTATCGAGCCGAACGTGGGTATCGTCACGGTACCCGACCCTCGTCTTGATGCCTTAAGCGAAATTGTTAAACCACAACAAGTTCTTCCAGCTACCATGCAATTTGTCGATATTGCGGGACTGGTTAAGGGGGCTGCCAAAGGAGAGGGCTTAGGCAATCAATTTTTAGCAAATATCCGCGAAACCGATGCCATTGCGCATGTGGTACGCTGTTTTGAAAATACAGATGTCGTACATGTTGAGGGCAAAGTAGATCCGTTAAGTGATATTGAGGTCATTAATACTGAGCTCGCTTTAGCGGATATGGAGACGGTGGAAAAAGCACTGAATAAAGCCGGTAAAACAAGCAAGAGCGGTAATAAAGAAGCCCTCTTTGAGAAACAGACTCTCGAAAAAATAAAAGCGCATTTGGACGCAGGGCTTCCGGTGCGAACCCTTCCACTTACCGGTGAAGAAGAGCTCATTTCCCGACGCCTATTTCTGCTGACCGCGAAACCAGTTTTGTACATCGCCAATGTTGATGATAACGGTTATGAGAATAATCCGCTCTTAGATAAAGTGACAGCGCTTGCTGAGCAAGAAAAAGCATCTATCGTTGCCCTTTGTGCAGCAACAGAAGCTGAACTCATCGAATTAGATGAAGCTGATCGTAAAGAATTCATGGAAGATTTAGGTCTTGACGAACCAGGGCTCCATCGTGTTATCCGTGCCGGCTATGATCTTTTAGGCCTACAAACCTATTTTACCGCAGGGGTAAAAGAAGTTCGCGCATGGACAATACGTAAAGGAGCTACGGCACCGCAAGCTGCTTCTGTTATACACACCGATTTTGAAAAAGGCTTTATCCGTGCTGAAGTCATTGCTTATGATGACTTTATTACCTACCGCGGTGAGCAAGGTGCGAAAGAAGCAGGTAAATTACGGCTTGAAGGAAAAGAATACATTGTTTGTGATGGCGATGTAATGCATTTTCGCTTTAATGTCTGATTGCTAATTGCCTCATATTATTGACGTATTAATATCCAGTATGTAGGATACACTTCCTTGTGTAATTGAATGCCCGAGGTGCACGTTGCCAAATGTTACAGCAACCTTCTTTGGTGAACCAGGAAGTGGAAAATCTGCCTTAATAGAGCGCTTTACTCAAAGAGCGATCGCTGAAGACAGTACTGGGGTTGTTTATAATATCGCCCATGCAGAAAATACAAAAATTCAACTCTGGGATTTATCGGGTAAACATCCTGCCCGAATACATTATGCAAAAACTTACCTAAAGGGCTGCAATGTTTGCGTATTCACCGTTGATTTAACTAACCCTTTCAACAGGGAACAATTTTCCGCCTACCTTGAGGTTATCAAAGAATCTGCGCCTAACGCATCACTCATTCTTGTGGGATGTAAAAGCGATTTGCCTCGAAAAATAGATAACGCATCTTTCCAGGGCATCATGGAAGAATACGGGATCCCTTATGGGTTTATTACCTCATCGGCTACCGGTGAAGGTGTTAACCAATTATTTTCAGCAATCGCAAAATCCGGGAATTACCAAAAAATAAACGAGTATGTAACTAATCCTGTCCGCAAGCCTAGTCTCCATGAGCCAGAACTAGCCGATATGAAAGTTCTCATCCATCCAACATCACCTTTATACAATGCGATTGAAAACCTTGAAAAACTCGCTGCTGCATTACCCCTGGTGCAAGAAAGGAGGATTAAGGAAGCTATAGTAGAATTAATAGGTGGTTTGCGTGATCCGGAAAAAGACAAAGAGGTTGTTATTGGGACGTTTGTGTCAATCTGCGGCGTCGCTCTGCAAGAAGCACGTGATTCAGGGGTATCAAAAATGACAATTTCTCAAATAAGCAAAGCCGTCCTGGCAGTAGCAGCTGCTTCCACAATCGCCATGTTCATTGCTTCATCCGTTCTTAGTCTAGGGGTTGTTACGCTATTAATAGGCGGCATTGTTGGTACAGGTGTAGGGATTCATTTAGTCAAAAGCGGTTTTTTTAAAACCCCTCTTGCTTGTGCGATTGAACAAATTCAAATTGCAGCAAATAATCAAAATACCTTTATTGAAGAGCCCCTAATGGAATTGTCTTAACTTTCTGAGAACTTAAAGAAAATTTGCTTCTCTTTTAACGGATTATAATGGTTATTGAACCTACTGCCTTGGAATGGCAAGTATTTTTCTTGAAAGAAATTGGAACATTAGACTCCAACTTTCGAAAATCACACTCATGATCTCTGAAAGAAGCTAACACAGCAGCTCTCTTGCTATCAAAAAACTTTATTAATAAAAAACAGTAAAAATTGACACATTATTGTTTAAATTGAGTAAATAAAACTATACTAATTGAAAACAGTGTGTATTCACTATTTCCATTGAGGTTACCTCCAAAGATTGGTGTTGTTGTGTCGAATTTAACTGGAGCAAATAGCGAATGTACTTATCCAAACAATTGCTAGGATGGTTTTACAAGTTAACTCCTCAAGTGAATTTGAGTCGCCAGAACAGGTTAATTAGTAGTGTAAGTATTGAGCTCATAATTCTTGGATTGGTGTTGTTATACATCACTTTCTCATGGGAACTTTGGTTAATGCTTTACCTAGTCGCAGCCGCCTCAATCATAGTGGCTGCCAATCTCTTAATCCTTAAAAAAACGAAGAACAGCATGCTTTGTGGAAACATATTGACTTTTTCAGTTTTAATCACAGCCACCTTAGCAAACTACTGGATGGGAGGCATCTCCACTTCTTATTTTGGTTGGTATTATGTTATCCCTGTTCTTGCAGCTTCCACCGTTGGCTTGCTGGGTTTAGTCGTCTATGCTGTCTTCTCGTTATGCATGGTCGTTTTATTCTCAATAATTGCTATTGTGCCAATTTACTCCTTGTCAGACTCTGAATATCTACTTATCAATTTTATTAACCGTTTCTTTTCCCTATTTGTTATCACAACAACTTTATACACCGTCTTAAGGGAAAATATTCTTTATGAAACTATGCTGCGTGAACATAATTATCTATTGCAAGCAGATAAAGATAAATTTCATTATCTTGCCCGTTACGATACGTTGACTAATTTACCTAACCGCTCCTATTTTCAAAATTATTTTCAAAGTATTATTGAATCAGCTAAAGCAAAGAACTATTGCGTCACTGTTTTCTTTATGGATTTGGATGGCTTAAAAGAAGTAAATGACCGTTATGGACATGACGCCGGTGATTCGCTGCTTTCCCAAAGCGGAAAACGAATGCAATCCTGCTTTAGAGAAAATGACTTTCTCTCACGATTAGGAGGAGATGAATTCACTGCTGTGATCAATCATCTTGAGAGGGACAAAATACCTAAAGCAATTGCAAAACGGATTATTCAGGAATTTAATAGGCCTTTCTTAATTAATGGTAAACTCATTAATTGCAAAATTAGCATAGGATTAGCCACCTACCCTTTTGATAGCCAAAACCCGGATGAACTGGTCGTCAAAGCTGATCAGGCGATGTATTACGCTAAGAATGCTGGCGGCAATACTTATAAACTCGCCAAAAGAACGAAGAAAACTTTTTCTTAGTAAAAACTGTTTACGTAATCACTCGATTATAACTTGACATTAGCCGAGCCCCCCCTTAGCATGCATAGATTCTTCCAAAGAACTTCCTCTTTTCCCTTCCCTCATAATGAGGAGAAGTGCCCCGAAAATCGGATGAGGGGTTGCTGATTCGGAGTTCTTTATTCCGATGTTTGCCCCTGCCGGGGCTAAAGTACCAATATGAGGATTAGCGATGACGGTAGACCGTTTAAAAGCGCTGGTGAGTGATGATTTTGATGCAGTTAATACCCTCATTATTAACAAAATTCAATCACAAATTGGTTTGATTGACGACTTAGCGCATCACATCGTGCAAAGCGGGGGTAAACGCCTACGCCCTTTGTTAGTACTCTTGGCAAGCCGTGCTTGCAATTATCAAGGCAGTGATCATATTACCCTTGCAGCTATGATTGAATTTTTTCATACCGCAACACTGTTACATGATGATGTGATTGATGAATCAACTCTAAGGCGTGGCCGGGAAACCGCTAATGAGATTTGGGGTTCCAAAGCAAGTATCCTTGTAGGTGATTATCTTTTTACCCAATCGGTACAACTCATGGTGAGCGTCAATCACCCACGAATTCTTCGTTTAATAGCAGATACTTCTCATGAAATTACATGCGGGGAGGTAAAGCAATTGGTCAATCGCCATAATTGCTCGCTTTCAATTGATGATTATTTTGACGTTATTCGTGCGAAAACCGCGCTCTTATTTGCCGCATCAGCCTCAATTGGCGCCTTGTTAAGTCATACCGGGGAAGAGGTAGAAAAAAGTTTATATGCTTATGGTCTTCATTTAGGCAATGCTTTCCAGCTCATCGATGATGCCCTGGATTATTGCTCGGATGCAAAAACAATCGGCAAAAATATAGGAGACGACCTAGCCGATGGTAAAGCAACTCTACCGTTACTTCATGCTCTACAGCACGGTACAATAACGCAACAGCAATTGATCAAGGATAGCCTCAGCGAAGGTAGTTTAGACAATTTGCCAGAAGTTCTTAAAGCGATTGAAGAGACACAAGCAATCGAATTCACAAGAAATTATGCAGCACAAGAGGTAGATCGCGCTCTATCTTCTCTGGAAATTTTACCCAATACCGTTTATAAAGATGCTCTTGTGGAACTCGCACAGTTTTCGCTAAAACGGGATCATTAAAACTAATCTTTCTGTCGGAGTGTAGCTCAGCCTGGTAGAGCACTGCCTTCGGGAGGCAGGGGTCGCAGGTTCAATTCCTGTCACTCCGACCAATAATCGGCTTTCGCTATTCCAACTAGAAAAACTTAAAATAAAATTTATCAAATTTAGCAAGAAAGTCCTTTTTTGGTTACTCACCTACATGTCATCCTGAAAACGAAATACCTGGCGATAAAACAAGCGATTCTTGGCAAGATCCCTCAAGCGACTATGTCGCTTTCAGAATGATGGTGCAGTGAACTTCCTTTTTTGTTTGTTTTGATTCTTTTTGGTACAATCTGAGATTAATTTAATTTCCTGGGTTTTTAGATGCAGTATTTTGCGGCTAGAGATATTAAGAAGGCATATCCTTTAAATCTGGAATTACGCCATTTTACTCAACCAAGTTTTTTCAAATTTTGTATGTATTGGTTTAGTATTCCTATACCGTTAATTTCCAGCCTACAATTCAGGTTATCTGAACAAAAAACAATAGAATCGGTACTCCTCTTATTAACGGAAGCTAAAAATGAAATTGACTCACTACCTCAATCGCTCAATTTTCTCCCTGACTGGTTGTTGTTTCGGCCTTTAAATAATTGGATTAGTCATTTTTTTAGAGTCCAGAAAAACGAACTTAAACGCTCCTTGTGGGCAAAAATTGAAGAGGCAACCTTAAAAAGTCCTGGTGTATTGCAAAGGGATGATGAAGTAGACCAGAAAATTACTCAGTGTATTGAGCATCACAAGAGAGAAATAGACACACAACTGGCTGTGCAACATGATACAACATATAAGCAAATCACAGAGGAAATGACTCAATCTTTAGTGAAGTTACATCGTTTACGGGAACATCGTGAGGGGGTGATTGATAGAGAAGGTCCAAAGGGGGAACCAATTATCTTCCAACTTGGGGAACGGACGCACATAACTTATGGCTCTCCCGACCCTCGCGCACAAAAGGACTTTGAACGATTCCGTTTATCTCGTATTGATGCAGATATTGAAAAAGAAGGGAGCAATTTAAAACAAACCAACATCAAGCGTGAAAGGTTCTTTTTGCCAGCAAAATATAACAATTCTACAGAGTACAAAGAACTCCTTGATAAGCGCACGCAAGCAGCACTTGCGCCTACTAAGCTATATGGGACATTGTAATTGCTTAAGTCTCCCATGGTGATGGTTGCGTGGTGTACAAAATCCAAACATGGGAACCTGAACCTACCTATTTGACTGGTAACAGATCAATCTCTATGGTCGAGTTTTTTGCCGAAACTCCAGAAGCACTTGCGAATTCGGTTAAGAATGCATCTACCTTGCTAAAGTGCTCCTCCCAAGTGGGTTTTTTAAATTCTTTTATGCGTCTGATTTGATCCGCCCTCCGAACGCTGTCGGGTTGTGTGTATTCTAAAATTAGCTCAGCCCAACGCATTCCATCCAGGGAATCAACATATTCAGGGACATCACCTGCTATCTCTCGAAATACAGGTAAATCACTGGCAATAACGGGAACACCTAAGGTTAACGCCTCGATCAAAGGTAGACCGTATCCTTCTATGAAAGATGGCGTAAGTAAAGCCTGGCTATGATGGATATAATTGATTAAATCAGTATCAGGACAATGAGCAATCTCGGTCACAACGCCTTTTAAGAATTGGCAACGTTCTAACATATCGACTACGTTCTCACACTCCCACCCTCGACCGCCAATTAAGAACAGATGTGGAGTTTTATCGCCCAAACGCTGTGATAAACTACGCCATATTTGAAGTAATAACAAATGATTTTTTCGGGGTTCGATAGTACTCAGAATAACAAAATAAGGTTTCTCTATAGGGCGCTTGCCTGGCGCCTTCGCTGTAATCCCTGATGCTAATAACGCCACTTTAGCTCGAGGCATAGGTTTATCAGTCAGCTGGGAATACTGAATCAAATCCTGAAGCGTTGCTTCGGAATTAGTAATAACGCCACTGGCAATCCTCAAGATATAATTCATCTTCTCCCTGTGTCTGGTATCCTCCCCAGGATCACAAAATTCAGGGTAAGTTATTGCAATAAGATCATGGACAAAAAAAATGGGCTTAACTTTCCATTTACGCATCATTCGCAAATAATCCGACTGGCCAAGACCGATGTGTCCTGTATTCACCAAAAAGGTATTTGCCTCACTTTTGGGGGGCGAAAAAGATAAGATCCCCCTAACGATAATCAGCATTGCGGCGAACTTTGAGGTAGGAGATTCTAACCATGCAAATAAAGCCTTCGATGCTGCATGAGATAATACCCAACTACGGCCGCACCAACGTACAAGAGCTTGCCCTGTATGACGATAATGGTGAACATAGGCCATAGCAACTCGATCAATGCCTGTAAGCATCTTTCCCTTTATTGAGCGGCGAAACACACGAGTGATATCGATAATAATGTTCATAAATTCCTTTTGTAACACACTAACTTAAATTGAAATTCACAAAATTAGCGTTCCTGCTATTGCAATTAGTTTGATTTATGAGAATAATTTTTTAACAGCAAGATAGCTAAGTGGTATATAAGTCTTAAGATTAATCAAAACAAGATCGCTAAGATTATTTCCGAACTAGAATATATGATATTTGCTGTGGAAGGCTAGTCATTTCATGATATTTAATGAAACAAGGAGAAGTTTCATGCATTCCTCAATTTATTATTTTTCCCCAGAATTATTAGAATCAATTGGTCATGAAATAAATTCTTACTTACGCGCAAAGCCTTTCTCAACAGAATCTTCCAGTGTAATGGATTTTCATCGAGAAAATTTTATTGCGCAACTCAATACCCGCGATTGCGCTCCCGAAACGATTTATGAGATGGTTAATCATTATACAAATAATCAACTACTCGCGGAGGCTATTCTCTCCTGTGGTGGCGGCCAAGCCCTTTTCAGTACCCCTCAAGCAATATTAAGCAATTTACACATTGCTGATGAAATGCTTGACCGATATTATAAGACAGGTACTTACCGAAGGCTGATTTATACTAAGAGTTTATCCCAGGACCATTTTATTAATCTGTACATGTGCATTTATGGTATGCGTAACGGGGGAAATACTAACTTAGTTCTAAATAGGAAAACAGGAATGCTGGAACGAATTGATAATGAAGATTATCAAGCGGTTTTTCCTTTTTACGCACACAATGAGGGCAAGCATCTTCTCGAATCTCAGGCACGTGAACAATTCGATTTTGACATAGCCCCATTAGCAGCAGTTTATCTAAGGTTAAAAATCAGGAACGAAGGTCAAATTGAGTTTATTCCTGTACTCACTAAACTTGCCATTAACTCATCATTACTTCATCCTGTTGATGCTGAAAAAATGCATCAATTCAAAACCTATGGAGCTACAGCAGATTTAGCTATTTATCAAGAGTTTTGGCATCATATCAATAATGATTTAATGCAGTTTACTAATGAATCACATCCTAATAGTCAGGTCATTAACTTAGCAAAAAAGCTCGATCAGGCTTTTTATTATTTAAGGACAGAGGATTATAACTTTTTCCTAATTTCGCTAGAAGAATTTTATTTAAGAGTCAGAGAATACATTGGATTGGATTCCTTTAACAAAAAAGTTAAGCCAGTCTCTCAAGATGATATTATTGTTATTGTCATGGAGTGCTTATCAATCATCAAACCAGATTTACGAGATTTGACCTTTATTTGTTATCTTATTGCTTCGTTTCCCAGTGATGAGTCATCCATCGCAAAAATAAGATACTCTCTTGCACAAATTTACTATGCTCTAAACTCATACTTGAGTGAAACTCAAGGAGAAACAATCGTTCGTGAAACCACGGACGAAAGCCGTTTTAAATTAGAAAAGTTAGACAGAATTTTTAAATCAATTAACTTTAGGTACCTCATCTCAGAGTATAGAAAAGCAGAGTTTCTTCATATTATTAGGGTTAAAGCAACAAAAATATCCTATGATTATGTTATTCCAACTTTGATGTTTGAAGGAGAACAAGACCCTATTGAGGATTTATTCTATTTGCAACTTCAATTGTGTCAAAAGCTTTGTTATTCCTCAGAATTGACTCTGAATGAGTACAGGCTAATGCTCCTTGAAAGGCTGCATTCATTAAGTATGACGATCAGTTTTATCGATAGAAATGAGGTGAACGAAGAAAGGAAAAATTATATTATTAATAAATTATCCGAGATATTAGGGATTATCCAAAGTTACTTGTATCTAATCCACAATACCGCCTTTACACCACATACTATTGCTGCTTCTTTGGAGTTATTATTTGACTCAACTATCTTCGGAAAAAGAAATCCTCACCTTGAAAACCGTGAGTTTTTTGGCTGTTTATTCAGCGAAGCTGATATTGATGACTACTCTTTTCCCGATAAAGCCAATAAAGTGTTGCTTGCCTACCTCATATCAGTTTCTAAAAATTTGGCTAGCCCCCCAGAAAACTTAGGCAATCATCCCGATTTACTAAAAATTCTCGCCTCATTAAAATCCATTGAAGAAGAAATTAAAGCCCATCCTGAACGCTTAATTGATAATAGCCTAGGTGTATACTCTCTCATTTGTGCAGTGAGGAAATTTAGCGAAAACAATCAATCCTATTTTAATTTTCATTTTAAATTTAGCTCTAACCAATGGCTTCGTAATTTGAATATTCTATTCAATGAAGCTGAGCAAAATGCCTATGTTCTTTATAAATTATGTCAGTTTTTTTTAGGACATTTATATCTGGTGGATTTACGCAAAACATTAGCTGAATATTTAGATATTTTAAAGGAAAATTCAAATTCAGTTTATGAGCGATTCTTTAGTAGCTCTCCATGGAAACAAAATTTTGCCACCTTTTTAGAAAGGTTGACCTCCCAATCTAATGATGATTCCCTCCTTTGTGAACAGTATAAAATAATTGAACTGTCGCAACCAACCCCGGTTACTCCAACTGTATAATTTAAAACCTATTGATGACAGAACTGCAGCCTTTTTATGAGAAAATATGTTCCTTTCGAGCAAAGCCTGTAGATGTTAAATTAAAAAAAATAGACGGAGAACAGTATATTTATTTAATCTTATTTTTGTGCAAAAAAATAACTTAGTGTAATATTACAATTCCTTTTCTTGATTGGGAATAAGATGTTTGAATCGCTTGTTGTATTACATTGTGAATTGGATAGTAAAAAGAAGGTTTCTCATATCTTTCAAAGTATCGAAGAAAAACTATTCTGCTTCAGGCCTGCAACCTGTTCACGGCAAATTTTTATTTTTGATAAGTTGGCAGAAGAAGAAAAAGAAATTTTCACTAAGTATTGTGAAACATTAGCTGCAGCAGGCCAGCCCTATGATCTTTACACTGGATTTGATGCTTTTGAATTCCTTTTAAAATGGGCTGTTGGCTTGCTAAACCCTAGATACAATTTTAATGACCGATTCGTCCTGGGGAAATGTCGCGAACTTTGGACTACTTTTTGCGACACAAACGCCACACATCTTAAAGGTCGACCAATGGCAAAATTAATTCCTCAACTGCTAGAGGATGCTGGTTATGTTCGCAGCACTATCGAAAACAGAATGGAAGAAGAAAAAATCTCCGCATCATCAAGAATTAAAATAATGACAGATTTGTGTCACACTCGGCGGGAACGAAGAGAACATCAGAAAAAGCTCGGCGCTTTAAGCTTTTTTGATGTTTTTTGGAATACTGAAAGTTCTTCAGAAGAAGAGAACGATGTTAAAATTGGCAGGCTAGGCAAAAAAATTAAACGTTTACAAGAAGTTGCCGAAACCGAAGACGAAATCGTCACACCAAAGATCAGCAACAAATCCCGACTGATTGTTACTCAATCAGCAATTGCATCGTGTTGGATAAAAAGACAGCTTGAACACGCGAACCAGCCTGCGGAAGAGACTACGCAGTTTCGGTTTGAACCACATTAAAACAGTGTGGTTATCCTCTGCATTATCGAGTAGATGAGTCAATCGACTCATCTACTCAAAATGTGTTGAAATTGGTGAATTTTGTTCAGTTCCGAGTCCAAGCGGCAGCCGTATTCGGGACTCGCTATGTCACTTCCAGGCTATGGCCCGCTCTGGCCTCCCCGGATACCCATGATTAGGAAAAGCGGGAATCCGTAAGCTTGGCTTTATGCCGTAATTACTTGCAATCCCCCTAAATAAGGCTGTAACGCCTTAGGAATATGGATATTCCCATCCTTATCTTGGTAATTTTCCAAAATGGCCACTAAAGTACGACCTACAGCGAGACCAGAGCCATTGAGTGTATGAACCAATTCTGTCGCTTGCGTTTCAGGGTTTCTGTAACGTGCTTTCATTCGCCGCGCTTGATATGCTTCTGTATTAGAGCACGAAGAAATTTCCCTGTATCTGTTTTGGCTGGGTAACCAAACTTCAATATCATATGTTTTTGCAGCCCCTGCGCCCATATCCCCTGTGCACAATGTCACAACCCGGTATGCCAAGTCCAGGCGTTGTAAAATAACTTCGGCGTGGCGTACTAACTGCTCAAGCGCTTCATAGGACGTTTCAGGGGTAGTAATCCATACAAGCTCAACCTTTTCAAATTGATGTTGTCTTATCATTCCCTTAGTGTCTTTACCGTATGAACCAGCTTCACTACGGAAACATGGGGAGTGGCAAGCGTAACGAAATGGTAAAGTTTCTGCTGCTAGGATGGTATCGCGTACAGTATTGGTTACGGAAATTTCCGATGTTGAAATCAAGTAGTAATCTTGTTCACCTCTGAGTTTAAACAAATCATCTTCAAACTTGGGCAATTGCCCTGTACCTATCAAACTGTCTGCGTTCACGATATAAGGAACATAAATTTCTTGATAACCATGCTCCTGAGTATGAATATCCAACATAAACTGAATTAGCGCGCGATGAAGCCTTGCCAACTGATTTTTCATCACTACAAAGCGGGAGCCGGTAATTTTTGCAGCCAACCCAAAGTCCATTTGCCCGAGCGCTTCTCCTAATTCATCATGCGATTTAACTGGAAAATCAAAATGTGGTATGCTCCCCCAACGCCTAATCTCGAGATTATCATTCTCATCTTTGCCTGTGGGTACCGATTGATGCGGCAAATTCGGCAAAGTTAACGTTATTGCCTCCATTTGCTGTAAAACATGCTCAAGTTCTGCTTTGTTTTTATCCAATTCCTGGCCAAGTCGATTGACCTCTTGGCGCATAAGCTCGATATCTTCACCACGTGCTTTAGCTTGGCCGATGGCCTTAGAGCGTTGATTCCGTTCATTTTGCAGTGTCTGTGTTGCAACTTGGAGTGCTTTCCTCTTTTCCTCTAGAGCACTAAAAGAGCCGACATCAAAAAGAAAACCACGCCGCTGGAGTTGCTCAGCAACATACTTTGGATTATCACGCAATAATTGAGCATCTAACATGATTACCTCACAATACCTCGTGTTGATTGGTTTAATGCATCAATCATAGGAATTACTTCGGGACAATCATTTTGCATAAGTTCTAATTCTGCAACTGCCTGTTGTACAGTTAATCCCTTACGGAAAATGATTTTATAAGCGCGTCGTAAACATTCAATGGCGGAAGGTGAGAATCCCCGGCGTCGTAAACCCACAGTATTAAGTCCACAAGCTGCAGTTGTATGGCCTGCAATCATGACGTAGGGAAGAACATCCTTAGTAATGTATGTTGCTCGTGCAATAAATGCATAAGCACCAATATGACAGAATTGATGTACAGCAGCATAAGCCCCAACAATCGCGTAATCATGAACTATAACATGCCCCGAGAGCGCTGCATAATTTATCATCGTGACATTATTACCAACAACACAGTCGTGGCCGATGTGAGAATAGGCCATTAAATAATTTTGATTACCTATACGGGTGATGCCTCCACCCTTGACTGTACCGCGGCTAATCATGCAGTACTCGCGAATAACATTGTTATCCCCAATTTCCAAACGAGTAGCCTCACCTTTATAGGTGATATCTTGTGGCTCGTCACCAATTGAGGCAAACTGGAAAATCTTGTTGTTCTTTCCGATAACAGTTGGACCTTGAATTACCACATGAGGGCCAATCCAGGTGCCTTCACCAATTTCAACCCCAGCACCAATCACACTGCCGGGACCTATTGATACCCCAGCTGCCAATTTGGCCGTGGGATGGATCATTGCACGTTCATCTATCACTTTTTATTTCCTTTGCTGCACTCATTAAGTCTGCGGAGCAGGCAAGCTTGTCACCAACAAATGCTTCACCATGCATTCGCCAAAAATCTCTTTTTTGACCAATCAGTCTAACCTCTAAGCGAAGTTGATCCCCAGGAGTCACCACATGCTTAAATTTAGCATTATCGATACCTGCAAAAAAGTACATGAATTCGTGTCCTTCCTTCGGACTGCGCGACAAATTAGATAATAACGCGCTTGCTTGCGCTAAAGCTTCAAGCATCAGCACACCTGGCATAATTGGATTTCCAGGAAAATGTCCATTAAAAAAAGGTTCATTGATTGTCACATTCTTTGTGGCTATTAAATAATCGAATGCAGTATATTCCAAAACCCGATCAACCAGGATAAAGGGGTATCGGTGTGGCAATAGATCAAGAATTCTTATTATGTCAACGGGTTCACTCATCGTTTCTCTCACTCAATTCATCATTTAATCGATTCGTACTCATGAATATCAAAAGATACAAAACACTAATTCTGGGAGATTTGCTCCTTGTTTTTATTGCTATACTCTCTCTCCAATTTTGCGAGCCGATTAATGTAATCATCGAGACGGCGGAAACGCGCAGCGTTACGACGCCACTGATGATGCTCGCTTACTATGGTTCCCGAAGAATAAACACCAGACTTAGACAGCGACTTGGCTACAGTTGACATCCCCGTAATCACGACATCATCGACCAGATGAATATGTGCAGCGACACAACTCGCTCCCCCAATAATACAGTGTGAACCAATCTGAGTATAAGCACCAATTGCTGCGCAGCCGGCGATTGCTGTATTTTTACCAACAGCTACATCATGGGCAATGTGGACCAAATTATCGATGTGCACGCCCTCGCCTATATAAGTGTCGCCTAATGAACCCCTAGCAATAACCGTGTTTGCACCAAGCTGTACATAATCTGCAATCACCACTCCCCCAACAGCAATGCCACTATGCCATCGTCCTTGTACTTTAGCACTGTTAAAAGGCCTTGCCCCAACAACCACTCCACTCCCAATCACCACATTGGCACCTAATTTTGACCCTCTATGGATGTAGACACCATTATGAATGGTAGTATGCGAACCTATACTCACCCCTTCTTCGATAACGCAGTTTGAGGCAATATTTACCCCGTTCCCTAACTTCGCTGAAGATCCGATTACAGTATTAGCGCCTATTGCAACCTGTTCCCCTAAAACTGCTGAAGAAGCAACCGATGCCGTAGGATGGATGCCAGCTTGGTGCTCGATAGCCGCCTGTGGCAGCATTTCGGCAGCAATCGTTATACTGAGCAAGGGATTAGTCACGACTATGGAATTGACCGGACAGTATTTGGCATGTCCGGCTGCTAACAACACAGCACCTGCCTGAGTTTTATCTAACAACTGCAACATCATTATATTGTCAAAGTAAGCTAGATCAGTGCTGGTAGCACAACTCAGGGACGCAACACCTCTTATAGGTTGCTCAGCATTGCCATGCAAGCAACCATTAAGCCGGCGTGCCAATTCGGCAAGGGTATACACAGAGTGCCTAATTAGCTGATTTGCTTAATCACATTGTCAGTAATATCTAGCTTATCAGAACTAAAAGGGGCTGCATCCTTTTGCAGAACAACATCATATTTATCAGTCTCAGCGACTTTAGCAATGGCCTTACGGATTTTGCTATAAAGATCTTCCATCGCTTCGTTATGAGCTGTGCTCAACTCTTGTTGGTATTGTTGGCCTTCTCTTTCGAAAGTTTGCTGAGTAGAAAGAATTTTTTTCTCAAGATCTTTCTTTTGTGATTCGCTCATTACTGAACTATCGCGTTTAAATTTTTCCATATCTTGTTTTAAACCTTCTTCCATAGCGACTAATTTGTCACGACGGGGTTTAAAATCTTTTTCTAGCTTTTGCTGGATCGCCTTCATTTGATTAGAGGTTTGCATGATTTTCTGCAAGTCCACCACACCAATTTTTACATCCGCAAATGCATTGAACCCAACGACGCTTAACATCAACGAGATTAAAATCCCAGTCACACGCTTCATTTTTATTGCTCTCCTAATTAAAAGACTCTGATGCTATCACAGATCAACAAAGGTTGCGATAATTGCGAACCAGTCTATTGTAAATTTTCTTTAACAAATCGCTAAAAGCCTGAAGATAAAGTAAATTGGAATACCTGCTCATCATCAAAGCGTTGTTTGTTTAACGCCTTAGCTAAACTGAACGCTAAAGGCCCGAAAGGAGAACGCCATTCAACAGACACGCCCGCGGAATAGCGCAAAGGACCTGAGTCTGTACCAGTCAAAAAAGTAGGTAACCGGCTCGCATACACATTACCCACATCAGTGAATATCGTGGTTCTGACTGTGTCGCGGCTCAATGGATAAGGCAAAATAAGTCCTGCACTACCGTTGACCAGGAAGTTTCCTCCTAACGCATTACGATTGTTATCTCTAGGCCCCAAAGAATAACTGTCGTAACCGCGCACCTGACCTGGGTATGCGATACCTCCAGCATAATAGTTTTCAAAGAAAGGTAAGCCGTCTCTATTAAAGGTATTTCCATAACCTATGTTGCCTAAAGCTGTCAGAATAAATCCGCGGATGAGAGGCTGGTAAAAACGGGTCATATAAGTCGCTTTATAATAAGCCAGTGATCTTGATGATGCAGGAAGCGCTACCAACCCATTGAGTTGTTGGTTCCATCCTTTGGTTGGATAAGGCATTTGATCGTAGGTGTTGCGATTCCAACCACTGCTTAAACGGATTTCATGAAAATTGCGGCCATGCAAAAGCACGAAATTTTGGATTTGCTGGACAATTCCAACTGACTTTATACGTAAGTCCTGATAACCATAACCCAATTGTAAGCTGCTGTATTCGCTGAGAAGAATATTATAGTTTACGTCTCCTCCAAAACGATCGGCTGAATAAACACTAATATCTTTTAAGTGTTTGGGGTCGATGGTATTGTAATAGAGGTTAATACCTCGCCCAACACCAGTTTTGGTATAAAACGGGTTATAGTAATTAAATGAATAGTCTTTACCCCAGTAGCTTGCATTAAAACCAAACCCTACTGAGCGCCCTGTACCCATGAAGTTATGTTGATTAAAAGCCGCATTAAATTGGGGCCCATTGGTTCCATATCCTAATGAAGCGGTAGCTTCTGCGGATGGCGCCTCTTCGATTTCAACATCCAAATCTACCTGGTTATTTGCCCCAGGAACTGGAGTGGTTTTCACATTAACATTTTTTAAATAGCCTAAAAGACGCATTTGTCTTTCAGATTCCTTAATATTATGTAACGAGAGTAGTGCCCCCTCATTCTGACGAATGACATTCCGTAAAACATAGTCAGCAGTCTTAGTGTTGCCATGGAAGTTAATGCGTCGTACGTAAACATGACGTCCAGGTTCAACGACAAAAGTAATAAATACGGTTTTATTCGCTTCATCAATGCGTGGCTCAGCGTTGATCGCAGGAAAACCATAACCAATATCCCCCAGTGCTAAACCGATAGCAGAGATACTTTCTGTCACTTTCTTTCTTGAGAAGACGTCCCCTTTCTTAACTTGGACAAGTGCGTCAATTTTCTCTTTAGGTAGAATGGTCTTGCCGATGACCGAATAGCCAGCAAATCGGTATTGCGGTCCCTCTTCGATATGAATATTAATAAATACGTCTTTTTTGTCAGGTGATAACAGTACTTGTGAGGAGACAATTCGGAATTTTAAATAACCGCGATCAAGATAGAACGACCGTAAAGACTCTAACGAAGTATCCATTGCGGCTTTAGAGTATTGGTCCTTCTTAGTAAGGTAAGTAAAAATGCTTGATGTAGACAAAGACATCTGGGGTAGCAGCTCATTACTCGAAAAATCATGGTTACCGATGAATTTAATTTCTTTAATGCGCGAAACACGCCCCTCGGAAATAGTCGCATTAATTGCTACGCGATTCTCAGTTAGCGTTTTTACACTAGTTTCAATACGAGCATTATACTTTCCACGTGCATTATAAGCTTGTTTTAACTCCTTTTCTAAACGCTCAAGCGAAGATCGTTGGTAGACTCGCCCTTTAACTAGACCAAGTTCTTTTAGCAATTCTTTCATCTTGTCACTGGGAATTTCTTTATTCCCAACGACAGTCACTGAACCAATGGTTGCTCTTTCAACAACATTAACAATTAGAGTGTTTCCTTGCCTTTCAAGCTCTACTGACTGAAAAAATCCGGTATCATATAAGGCTCGAATAATTTGCGCGGTGGAAGCAGGACCGATTTCTTCACCCACTTGGACGGGTAAGTAATTTAATACAGTCCCTGCACTTATCCGATGTAATCCGGTAATTTTAATATCACGTACAATGAATTCACCTGCTGCACTCACTTGTGCCGACCAAGTCAACGCCGCTGAGCAACATATTCCTAATAATATTTTTCTACTGACTTTTTTCATTATTATTTACGTCCAGTACTACTACTCATGTTGAAGTGCTCAGTTCCTCTCAGGGAACGATCTTTTTAGGTGCACCTTGCGAGAAACTATCAAAATACTCACAAAAATAATTTTATCGCCAACCTGCACTCAAATCCGACTGTTCAAGTAAACATAAACATAGGAGACCTGAGCTATTACCTCTTGTTCTTAGGATCAAAAGAGTACTCTTCGGAGCCTAAGAGAATAAATTGCAACCCTTTTATAGGAACTGACCGACCCTGTCAAGAAAATGAAGAAGACCTTACCTGGCTGTACACTTTTCCTGGTGCTATTTTATTAAATATTATCAATTGGTTAAGCGCGAAATATCGTTACTTAATGCCAATAACATTAATCCCATTAGTACCATTAGTCCTAAATAAATACCCACTGATTTTACGTTATCAGGGAGTGGTCTACCTCGAATAACTTCGATCACACAATACAACAAATGTCCACCATCAAGCATAGGGATTGGAAGCAAATTCAATACACCTAAGCTAATGCTTACTAATGCTAAAAACGACAGGTAATAAGTTAATCCACTACGACCCGATTCGCCTGCTCCCTGAGCAATACCAACTGGGCCACTAATACTTTGTAAAGCTAATTTTCCTGTGATAAAACGGCCAATCAATGAAAAAGTAGCCCCTGTTAACTCAGTGGTTTGGTAGAAAGCTGTACTAACTGCTTGTAAAGGGCTTAGGCGTTGCGTACGTAACCACTGCTTAGGCCAATCCATTTTTTCCGAGCGAAGCCCGAGAAAACCCTCTTGCTGCCCCTCATTCAGTTTAGTGCCAATAGGTAAATTAACAATTTGCTCTTGCCCTTGCCTTTTTATGACTAAGGATAATTGTTCACCAGGATGACGTTTTACATACTCGACCAATTCCAGCCAATCATCCATAGGCTTGCCATTGATTTTCGCTATGACATCACCTCGTTGTAAACCTGCAGCCTTTGCAGGTGAATCATCCACCACTTCGCCAATTACAGGCGGAATCCTAGGGATAAAAGGGTTTATACCCAAACTATTTAAAGGATCAGGTTTTTTTGTATCCAACTCCCAATGCGCAAGAGGTAAGAATACTGTTTTCATTTGCCCATTCTCTAAGGATTTTACTGTAAGCGGGACGGTTGTATCACTACCTAGCAAAGGCATTAATGCAAATTGAAAATCACGCCAACTGGTGATTTTTTTACCATCCAAAGCCAAAATCTCTTGCTTAGGTGTTAAACCAGCTGTTGCAGCAATGCTGCCTGGCTTCACTCCGTCAATCATTGGTGCTAACGATTGGATGCCAATGACAAGTACTAGCCATAAGGCTACAAAGGCAAAAATAAAATTAAATAACGGCCCTGCAACAATAATAGCAATTCGTGACCAAACCGATTTAGTATTAAAAGCTAAATGACGTTCATGGGCAGGAACCTCCCCCTCTGCTTCATCCAGCATTTTTACATAACCACCTAATGGAAAAAGAGACCAAGCATATTCTGTCCCTTGTTTATCACGCCAACGCGCTAATACTTTGCCAAAACCAAAAGAAAAACGTAAAACCTTCACTCCACAGAGACGAGCTACTAAGAAATGTCCATACTCATGCACTGTGATTAACAGCAATAAAGCCAGAAAAAAATAAAGCAAGGTTGTAACCATAGTTATAATCCCGGGTTTAGAAAAAACAACCCACTATAAAATAGAGATGAGGCAGCGATTAAACTGTCTAAACGATCGAGAATCCCGCCATGCCCAGGCAATATATGCCCAGTATCTTTAATATTAGTTCGTCTTTTAAGCATTGATATGAATAAATCGCCTATCATAGAGGTTAAAGTGGTAATAATTGCAATTAAGAACCAATACACCAAGCTTTTTGGCTGGAAATAAAAATAGCCCCCCAATGCAATCAACATCGACAATGTAAAACCACCCAATGACCCTTCAATCGTTTTTCCTGGACTAACTAAAGGGATTAATTTGTGTTTTCCCCATTGTTTGCCCATTAAATAAGCGCCGATATCTGCTGCCCAAATTAAAAACAGCAAGTAAACAATTAAATTTTTTCCTTGAGGTGCCTCATAAATTCTCAATAGGGTCTGCGCAAACAAAGGGAGTAAAAATAATCCTGCCAGGAAAACAACCCAAGAATATCCCCAAACGCGCTGAGATTTAGGGAAGCTAACTATTGCAACAAAAATGGCTAACCAAAGTACTATACCAACGACAAGCCAATAATAAAATGCAAAATGACTAACCCACGCAGCTCCTAATAAAAGGGCAATAAAAGTCATCTTTAACCAAAGCTGCTTAACTGGAATTAACACCAACCACTCTAAACCGCAGGCCGTCAATAGTAGCCCAACTAAGCCAGTAAAAATCCAGCTTTTTGCATAGAAAATGATAAACAAAACAAGCGGCGCAAGGATTAACGTGGTTAATAACCGTTGTCTAAACATGATTTGACTCTTTCAGTTGCTGGGAAGTTTTACCATAACGCCGCTCTCTTCGACTAAAACTAGCGAGTGCTTTTTGAAACTCATCAGCGTTAAAATCAGGCCAGTGTACATCAGCAAAATACAGCTCAGTATATGCCAGCTGCCAAAGAAAAAAGTTAGAAATTCGCTGTTCTCCACTAGTACGAATGAATAAATCGGGATCCTGTAAACCGTGTGTACTTAACGCCTCAGCTAAAACACCTTCGTCAATGGCATCCACGGTTAATTCGCCGGCAAAAACTTTTTTTGCAATGGATTTTGTTGCCTGGACTATATCCCATTTACCCCCGTAATTGACAACAACATTTAATGTCAATCGTGTATTATTTTTAGTTAACTCTTCTGCAGCATGCATCTGCTCACATAGGGTTGGGGATAAAGCTTGCCTATCTCCAGTAAACCGCAGTTGAATGCCATGCTGATGTAGCTCCTGCACTTCGTGGCTTAGAGCTTCGATAAAAAGCTGCATGAGAAATTCAACCTCATTTTCCGGCCTTGACCAATTTTCGCTGCTGAAAGCAAACAAACTGAGGATGGGTATTTGACTTTCTAAGCAACAACGAATTACTGTCTTGACTGCCTCAACTCCGGCGCGATGACCTTCGATTCGCAGCAAACCACGATTTTCTGCCCAACGACCATTCCCATCCATCACAATGGCAATATGTTGAGGTAAGCTATCATTCAAACTATTCATCCAACTATACAAAAGCCAATAGTCTAACTGCTTTAGAGCAAAATATTAAGTGTTGTATTATTTGATTGTGTATATAATTAGGTTTTTCTTTAAAGAGATTGATATGCGTAAAAATGTACCGCTTGTCTTAATGATCCTAGACGGCTGGGGGTACCGTAAAGAAAAAGAACATAATGCAATTTTCGCAGCCAACACTCCTCAATGGGATGAATGGTGGGCAACTCGACCCCACATTTTGCTTGATGCCTCAGGACACCAAGTTGGATTGCCCGACGAGCAAATGGGAAATTCCGAAGTGGGTCACATGCACATCGGAGCGGGTCGTGTCATCTATCAGGATTTCACCCGCATTAACGAAGCCATTGCCAATGGGGAATTTAACCAAAATGCAGTACTCATTAAACTTATTGAAGAGGCAAAAACAGATGGGAAAACAGTGCATGTAATGGGACTGCTTTCTCAAGGAGGGGTACATAGCCATGAAAACCATTTATTTGCTTTTCTTGCGCTGTGTGCGAAACACGCTTTTAACCGGGTTTGTCTGCATCTGTTTCTTGATGGTCGCGACACTCCGCCGCAAAGTGCTTTAGAAAGTTTAACAAAACTTAGAAAACAGCTTGAGATTTATCCTGTAGCTTCTATCAAGTCAATTACCGGGCGTTATTTTGCAATGGATCGCGACAAACGCTGGGAGCGAATAGCACCTGTTTATCATTTATTAACAGAATGTAAAAGCAGTTATCACTTTAATTCAGCAGAAGAGGCCGTTAAAGCATCTTATGCAGAAAAAAAATCAGACGAATTCATCCCCCCTACTTTAATTGGTGAATGTGAGCCTATAGAGGATGGCGATTCCATTTTATTCTTTAACTTTCGCGCTGACCGTGCACGTCAATTGACACAAGCGCTTATTGACGAAAACTTTGATGGCTTTATTCGTCCAAAGCAGCCTACTCTGAGCCATTTTGTAAGCATGACCCAATATGCGAAAAATTTATCCACAGAATGTGTCTTCCCCCCTTTAAATTTACACAACACACTTGGGGAGGTCATCGCAGCAAATGGATTAAGCCAACTGCGGATTGCCGAGACAGAAAAATATGCTCATGTGACTTTTTTCTTTAATGGCGGTTCGGAGCATGTTTTTCCTAACGAAGACCGGATTCTCATCCCATCTCCTTTAGTTGCTACCTACGACTTACTTCCAGAGATGAGCGCTCCGGAACTCACACACGCATTAATAGACGCCATCCGCAGCGAGGCTTATGATGTCATCATTTGTAACTATGCCAATGCAGACATGGTCGGCCATAGCGGCGATTTCGCAGCCACTAAAAGAGCCATTGAGTGTTTGGATCAGTGCATGCACGAAGTTTGGCAGGCATTGGCAAGTACTGGAGGTTCTTTATTAATCACAGCAGATCACGGTAACGCTGAAGCCATGTATGATGAAACCACCCATCAAGCACATACTGCCCATACTTGTCAGCCCGTGCCTTTACTTTATGTGGGGGGGGATTGGCAATTTAATAAAGATAAAGGAAGTTTAATTGATATTGCCCCTACCGTTTTAGCCTTACTCGATATTAAACAACCCCCTGAAATGACAGGTAGCGCATTATTGGCGGAAACCCATGAGCTCTCGAATTAAACGTCTCCTTAGTATTTGCTTGATAATTTCAGTCAGCGTTTGGGCTGAACCCGCTTCGCTTACTCAAACTAAGAGTAAGCTCAAGCAACTTGATGAGCAGATCAGTAAACTCAAACAAACCTTAGCTTCGGCAAATGACAAACGCGGAGTATTGGATAAGGAGCTTGCGAATACAGAAAGGCAAATCGGTGAAGGGATACACTCATTACGCAACATCCAACAAGATATCAACACTAAACAACAAAAGATTGTCAATTTGCAACAAAGTGTGAATGATTTAAATAAGCAACTGATTGCTCAACAACAGCTGCTCGCTGAACATGTTCGCGCCCGTTATAAGATGGGCGAATATCAGCCTTTAAAGTGGTTAATGAACCAAGATGATCCCTACGCCATTAGCCGGTTGCTTACGTTTCACCAGTATTTGGTACGCTCACGGCAAAATATCATCGACCAAATCGATATGACCAAACAAAATCTTACTCTTAACCAAGAAACACTAAAAACAGAGCTCGAAGCCCAACGGCAATTACAACAACAATTGAATAAACACCAACAAGAACTTGAACAAAATAAGCATTATCACGAAGCAGTCATTCAATCCCTCAATAATGAAATTCAAACCAAGCAATTGACTCTTTCTGAATACGAACGCAATAAGAAAAATTTGTCTCAGCTTCTGAAAACTTTAGCGCAGCAAAGCATTATACAAGTCAAGCAACCTTTTACCCAAATGCGCAAAAAACTTCCAAGGCCCGTTCGAATCCAACCTCAAGCCTTACAAAAAATGAATCAAGGAGTGACATTTTTTGCCGGAGAAGGCACACCAGTAACCGCCGTTTACCCTGGCAAAGTAGTCTTTAGTGATTGGCTAAATGGTTACGGTTTATTGTTAATTCTCGATCATGGTCAAGGCTTCATGACCTTGTATGCTCATAATCAATCCTTGTTTAAACGAAAAGGTGAAACTGTCCTTCAAGGGGAACAAATTGCTGCAGTCGGCCACAGCGGCGGACTGAAGCAAAACGGACTATACTTCGAAGTAAGACATCGTGGTAAAGCGATCTCACCCCTAGATTGGTTGTCTTAAGGTTGCTCCTGGCATTTATATTGCAATACATAAAATGATACCGGAAGGTGGTTCGCTCAGGCGATCCTAACTTACCAAGGAGAACAGTATGCACAAGAGACGGTTTTATTTTGGCGCCATGGCGACACTGGTTACCACAGCCTTAATTTTTCCGGCGCAAGCATTTTCAGAAAATGACCAGGGCAGCGGATCAAAACAAATTCCAATGGAAGACGTGCAACGTTTTTCAAATGCGATTGGGGAAATTAAAAAATATTACGTTAAACCTGTCGATGACAAGGAATTATTTGATAATGCTATTCGTGGTATGTTGAGTGGATTAGACCCGCATTCCACTTATCTTGACGAAGATGCATTTAAGGAATTACAAACCTCGACCAGTGGTGAGTTTGGTGGACTTGGTATTGAAGTCACCATGGAAGATGGAGTCGTCAAGGTCGTTACCCCCCTAGTCGATACGCCAGCCTTTAAAGCAGGCATTAAAGCAGGCGATTACATCATCAAACTTGGTTCTAAATCTGTACAAGGCATTAGTTTAAAAGAAGCTGTTGATTTGATGCGCGGAAAAGAAGGAACCACACTTGATCTAACTATTTTACGTAAAGGCGAAAGTAAGCCACTCACTTTCTCCCTCGTCCGTGAAAAAATTATGATCAAGAGCGTTAAAAGTAGACTCCTTGATGACGGCTATGGTTATGTCCGCCTTACCCAATTCCAAGCAATGACGGGTCAAGATATGGAGAAAGCAATTGAGCAACTGAAACAGCAATCGGGTGGTAAATTGAAAGGACTGATTCTCGATTTACGCAATAACCCCGGGGGCCTTTTGGATTCAGCCATTCAAGTGTCCGATGCGTTTCTTGCCAGTGACAAAAATGGCAAACCAGAAATGATTGTTTATACTCAAGGACGTCTACCTGGATCAAAATTTACAGCCTTATCAACAAATACCAAAGACATTTTGAATAATGCCCCTATGGTCGTGTTGATAAATAATGGATCTGCCTCTGCTTCTGAAATCGTGGCAGGTGCTTTAAAGGATAATAAACGAGCAGTCATCTTAGGTACCCAAAGCTTCGGTAAAGGTTCAGTGCAAACTGTACTTCCTCTTGATGATAAGCGCGGAATTAAACTTACAACCGCCCTGTACTATACTCCATCCGGCACTTCAATACAGGCGAAGGGGATTACACCGGACATCGTCGTGGAAGAAATCGAAGTACCTAAAACCGAGGCTAAAAAAGATAGCTTTGCCGGCTTTAGCGAGGCTGATTTAAGTGGTCACTTAATGAATAATTCTGAACAAGCAGCAAACATTAACTCAAATAAAGATGATGAAGCTTTATTGCATGAGGATTATCAATTATATGCTGCACTGACTATTCTAAAAGGTTTAGCTGTAGCTGCTAATCGTTAACTCGAAAGTGCATACTATTCACCATATGATCTTAGGTTCATGTGGTGAATTTTTTTTCTTCGCTTCAGGGTCATACCTCCTCTCTTATACGTCCGGCTTGCTGGGTGCAGAACATAGGGATAAAAGGGATAAGCTATTCACTTAATTTGTTGATTTGTTTTATTTATGAGATAATTGCTGCCAAACAAATCTCATTGTGTTTTTATGAATCTATTAAGACTAGGCTTTTTACTTTCGCTCGTTATCTATCATGCCTTGGCAAACGCAACAGTTAATGATTATTTCAATAGCATTAGGACAAAACCAAACGCCTTGTACGCGTTTCTAAAGAACATGCCTAAAGGTGGTGAATTACATTATCATTTGGCAGGTGGTGCTTATCCTGAAACGATGCTTGCGCTTGCCGCGCAAGGTAATTACTGCTTGGATAAAGAAACATTGTCTATCACCAAAACCGTTGAACGTTGCTTCGGCATTAATGGAAAAGAATTAAGCGAATACCCTAACCTCTACGCGCAGACAATCCGAGCGTGGTCATTAAAAGATTTTAAACCGAGTCGCGATGAAACCAGCCATGATCATTTCTTTGCTAGTTTCTATAAATTCATGCCCGTTGTCGCTGACTATAGGCCGCAACTGCTTGCCGAAATAATGCAGCGTGCGGCGAGTCAACACGAACTCTACCTGGAAATCATGATACTGCCGGATAACGCGAAATCAACAAACTTCGCGCCCGCAAAAATTGCTCCAAATCAATTTGCTCAGGTGCAACAGCAATTACTCCAAGATCCAAATTTTGTGAAAAACATTCAATCCACTGCCAACGAATCCACTCAAATTTTAAAACAAGCTCGGCAACAACTAGGCTGCGATAAGAATCCAAGCCAAGGCGTTTGCCAACTGACAGTTAAATTTCAATATTACATTTTACGGGAACAACCGCTAGAAAAAGTATTTGCCCAAGCCTTAAATGGCTTTGCAGCGGCAAGCCAATCGCGGGATATTGTTGGTGTGAATTTAGTGCAGGCCGAGGATGGTATTATTTCCCTGCGTGATTATCACCAACATATGAAAGTGTTTGATTTTTTGCATAAGGCGTACCCGACCGTTCATATCGCTTTACATGCTGGAGAATTATCACCCAGCGATGTTGCCCCTGAAAATTTACGTTTTCATATTCATGATGCCATCATCACCGGACAAGCAGAAAGAATAGGACATGGTGTTGATATTGCCTATGAAAATGAAGCAGAAAAGTTATTCAATACTATGGCTAAAAAGAAAACCGCCGTTGAAATTAATTTAGTTAGCAATAAAAAATTGCTTAATGTCTCAGGCATTCATCACCCGTTAAATGATTACCTTAGCCATAAAGTCCCTGTTGTCTTGTCCACGGATGATGAAGGCATCCTGCGTACTGATCTCACTCAACAATACGTCGAAGCGGTTCTGCAGCATGGCCTGGATTATCCCACTTTAAAAATGATAAGCCGTAACGCAATAACCTACAGTTTTTTACCAGGTCAAAGTTTATGGGAAGAGGCCACTCAAGCAATTCCCGTTAATGCCTGTAAAAAACTCAATAGTCAGAGTTGCCTCAATTTTATAAAAAATAACGAAAAAGCCCGCTTGCAACACGCGCTTGAGAAAAAATTTATCGACTTTGAAAATAATTATGCGTAGCTCGAAGTCACGCCTATCAAAGGCTTCTCCTCATGCATTTCCTCTGTCGCCAGGTTTCTTGGCTTTAAGGAACTCTCGAGTTTTTCTAAGATAGTGTGGCAACGCCTGAAGAAAAACTCTTTATAAATAATCTCCAAGTGCCCCGTATTTTCTATAACGAATACAGAATCAGGATGTTGTTCCACATACTTGGGCAAATAGCATTTAGTAGGTTCCACGATGTAATCGTTTCGGGCCAAAATAAAATAATAAGCTGCCGACGACTGCATTACTTCCTTTTCAACTTCTTCTAAATAGTCAGCCCCAATTGCCATCTGAGCCACCGAATCAGAGGCTGAAGTCAGCGGGCGAATGGCTAAATAAGAACCTTGGTAAGGGGTACACACATTTGTAACAAGATGTACTCTTATGTTGTGTTCCTTTTCTTTTGTTACGATGGCATCGACTCTTTGTGCATCTAAACCTCCTCTTGAATGGCCGATGAAGCCGACATCAGTATCACCATTGGCTTTCATTTTTCCAATAATCTGCCGAGCCTGTTCTTCGATGGAAAGTCCTTGAAAGCGTTTTTCGAGCGTCACATTCCGAATGCCATAAACATAACTTGGGAGTTTCAGCAATAAATTGCCGATAAGCTCATTAAATACGTCTGGATAATCTGCTGTGCCATGTATAAGGTAAAGAACCATGCCTTTCTTACCTAAGACAGACCTTCCATCTTCTGGTGGCCTAAAGTTAGGATTAGAATAAAATTTATCTTTTGACTCAGAGATTACCCATTGCAAAGAATGTTTAACACTACCCAAATCAAGGGGTAATAAGTTTAATATGGTTTGCCAAGAACTAGACATCATCACCTCCGCTGTGAATCTTTTTCTAACAAAATGCTAATTTCATATTACCTCTTAATTTGCTCTTAGCAAAGAGGGATAGGACACAGGCAGGGGATCCAAACCACAGTTGAGGGGCAGATAGGTAATCATAGTATCCGCTCCCTACGGTTGTGGCTCGGATTATTGAATCTAGAGGGCGAAAGGATCGCGTAGAACAATTGTCGAATCACGCTCAGGGCCCGTCGATAACATATCAATAGGTACCCCGAGCAAAGCCTCAATTCGCTTAACGTAAGCCAGAGCATTAGCAGGTAACTGTTTGAGTTCAGTTATATCCGCCGTGGATTCGGTCCATCCTGGCATTTCCTCATAAACTGGCTCCAAATCAACAAAATCCTCTGCGGCCTGTGGTGGTCGAGTTAATAATTGGCCGCATGCATCGCGGTATGCAACAGCAATTTTTATGGTTTCTATGCCATCCAATACATCGAGCTTAGTCATGCATAATCCGGTGATGCTATTCAGTTCGATAGAGCGTCGCAATAACACTGCATCAAACCATCCGCAACGACGAGGGCGCCCCGTAACGGCTCCAAACTCATTGCCACGGGTAGCTAAACCTTGGCCAATGTCATCACGTAATTCTGTGGGAAAAGGTCCCCCTCCTACGCGTGTTGTATAAGCCTTAGTTATCCCTAAGATGTAATCAAGGTATTTAGGGCCAAAGCCAGCACCGTTAATAACACTACCCACACAGGTGTTTGATGAAGTTACAAAAGGATAAGTGCCATGATCAATATCGAGATGAACCCCTTGTGCTCCTTCAAATAATATGGCATCTCCTTTTTCTCTATGCTCATGCAATCGTGTGGTTACATCACAAACCATAGCGCGCAAGGCATCCGCCCAGATTTCTGCTTCTTCCAGCAAGGGTCGAAGCTCAATTTCAGGCTGATTGTAGTAGTTTTTCAGTACAAAGTTATGATATTGCAGCAGTTCAGTTAATTTTGCTTCGAAGCGTTGAGGATGAAAAAGATCACCCGCTTTAAGGGCCCTTCGAGCAACCTTATCCTCGTAGGCAGGACCAATTCCTCGGCCTGTTGTACCGATTGCAACACTTCCTTTATGATTTTCACGTGCTTTATCCAACGCCACATGACAAGGTAAAATCAAAGGGCAAGCTTGACTAATGTGTAAACGGCTACGAACATCTATCCCTTTATTTTCCAGTTCTTTAATTTCTTCAAGTAATGCTTGCGGAGAGAGAACAACACCATTACCAATGTAGCACTGCACATGAGGCCGCAATATTCCCGAAGGAATGAGGCGTAATACTGTTTTTTCACCTTTGATTTTCAGAGTATGACCTGCATTATGTCCGCCTTGATAGCGAACAACAACTTGTGCACCATGCATTAAGAGATCGACAATTTTACCTTTGCCTTCATCACCCCACTGTGTACCAATTACAACAACATTTTTACCCATAATAATCGACTCTTTACTCTGCAAATTGATGAACAACGGCGAGTAAAACTACTCCCGCTAGCATGCTGAAAAAACCACTTATACGCATTACTCTCTCATCCTGTTCAATAATTTTGCGTAATAACCTCTTTACTCGTTTGGGAGAACTAAAAGGCATTAATCCCTCGAACACAAATACTAACGCAACTGCTGAGAGAAAATTAACGATCATATACCCAAGAAACTCCAATAAAAAAGGGTTAAGCGTGCTTAACCCGATTTCAGCAAAATCGGTAATTATAATGAGGGTCTACTAAGATTTCTACTCTTTTTAAGAGAAAACCAAGACCAATGTACCAAAGCTCTTTATCGAGGCAAAATCAAAAATAAATTCTGCACGTATTTACGATGTCTCCGCAACTTGTCCTGCAGAGCCACCGAACCCAATCTAAAGTTAATTATCCAATGCCCCCCGGTCAAGCCGAGGGATTAAAATAAGGGGATTGCTTCACTTTGTATTTTTGTTGTTAAAGATAAGCCTAGATACAAAAAACCATCACCCTGACTTATTTTCTTTATTAACTTTTCGTTCTAGACGAAGTCTGATTTTTGACGTTCGCACTACTATTCAAAGCACCCTTAAAATAGTTAAAGAATGCAGAACTCTGATCAAGTACTAATAAATCTTGTTTATTGTTAAAGCTATTCTCATAGGCCTTTAAACTACGATAAAAACTAAAGAAGTCTTTATTTTTATTAAAGGCTTCTGAATAAATAGCCGCAGCTTCTGCCTGGCCTCGAGCCCGAATCATTTGCCCTTCGCTTTGTGCCTTAGCCAAAATGACGGTAACCTGGGCATCCGCAGCAGCTTTAATGGCTTCTGCTGCAGCATTACCATCTGCACGGTGACGATTAGCAATTTTCTGCATATCAGCCCGCATTCGTTGATAGATTGCATTGCTTGTATTTTCAGGCAATTCGATTCCTTTAATACGCACGTCAACAATGTTAATCCCTAACCCCGCTGCACGCTTTTCTGCCTTAGGGCGCAAAGAATCCATTACGTCATCTCGTCCAGCTGAGACCACTTCAGAAATTGTACGCTTACCAAATTCAGCTCGTAAGGAAGTATTTAATTGCTGTTCTAATAAAGTTTCCGCTTTAAGTTCGTTTCCACCTGTGGATTTGTAATAACGTGCTAAATCTTCAATACGCCATTTTACGTAATAGTCAACGATGACATCTTTTTTCTCTTTGGTGACGATGCGTGAAGATTTGATGTCCATGGTTAGAATACGGGTATCAAAAACACGAACATTTTCAATAAAAGGGGTTTTGAGATGCAAACCGGGCCCTAGAATTAAAGGGTTACCGCTTTCATCGTTCACCAAACGGCCTAGCCGCAGCAGAATCCCGTGCTGCCCTTGAGTGATAGTAAACATACTGGCTAACATTACCATAAGAATGATAAACACCAGGATACCTAAAATTGTTCTTGTCGCCTTCATGTACTAATTTCCCCCTGGGCCGCTGCTATAGGTTCGTCTAGTAATATCCCGACTACTGACTGCCAAACTCTCGCTTTCAGAACTTACTGTGGGTTTAGGACTAGTGGTTGCTGCCCCTGCCAAAGCAGCTTTAGGCAATAAATTGTCCGTATTTGCCAATTTATCCAGTGGTAAGTACAAAAGATTATTCGCTTTGCTGTCTACAATGACCTTAGAGCTATTGCTTAAGACTTGTTGCATCATCTCCAAATACATGCGCTCTGCAGTCACTGCCGGAGATTGGGTATATTGCGGCAACAGTCCCAAAAACTCCGAGACCTCCCCTTTAGCGCGAAGAACCACTTGTTGGGCAAAAGCTTGTGCCTCTTCACTAATCCGTTTTGCATTTCCTTCTGCGATGGGAACAACACGTGCCTGATAAGCAAAAGCTTGTTCTTTGAATCGCTTCTCATCCTCCTGTGCCTTTATTGCATCATCAAAAGCATCCTGGACGTTTTCTGGAGCTCGAGCAGGTTGAGGTGACACATTCACAATGACAATTCCAGTTTTATAGTTCTCAAGGATTCGCGTTAAGGATTCCTGAACATTTGAGCCCCAAGCTTCACGTCCTTCAGTAATAATCTGATCGAGGGTAGTTGTGCCCACAACTTGTCGTAAAGCACTTGAGGTGGCTTGTTGCAAACTTTCCTGCGGATCAGCAACATTAAATAAATAAGCTTGCAAATCCCCAATGCGATATTGTACAGCGAGAGAAACTGATACAAGATTTTCGTCTTTAGTTAACATTTGAGCAGAATAAGAATAATCTGAAACGCGTTCTACATTCTTAACTATTTTTGACGAGATAATTCGTGGAATCCAGTGGGGTCCAGGACCAACCGTTTCAACATATTTGCCAAAGCGAAGAATTGCGGCTTGTTCACCTTCGTCAACGATAAAAATCCCTGACAACGCCCATAAAATAAAGATAACGAGCATTGCCATAACGACCAATAAACCGGTGCTTTTATTTGTTGGAGGAGTTTCATCTGGTTGTTCTGAGCCCCCAAAAAAAGTTTTCTTAAGCTTTTCCTGGAAACGCTTTAACGCTTCATCTAAATCAGGTGGCTGATTTTTTCCACTCCATGGATCTTTGCCTTTATCTGGCTCATTCCAACCCATTTATCTCTCCCGCCTTAACACCGAAAACTAGAATTCTAGGGGGTATGCTTAGTTTAAGCAAGTCAATGTCGGTTACTATGCGTCGAATAAATCTTAATAATGCATCCTAGTGCCAAGTAAATCATCATGAACTGAGGGAGTTCTTCCATCCATTGCATTAATTATCGTGCGTGTTGTCGTGGTTGCATTTACCTGTTTCTCAGAATACTCGCGGACTTCTTCAATATCGGTGCATGCCCCTAAAGTTAATTTTCTGTACATCGTACTCCAAGGCGCTTTAAAAAATCCGCAAGTGTGAGAGTAACGCCAAACGAATTCAGAAAATTTCCGCTCATCTTGGGTAAAGTGAGTCCTTTCTTCAAGGCTAAGTGCTTCAGCGCATTCGTTACTTTGATACAGCAAACAGGAATTTTCACGTGACTGGGTTGTTCTTGTTATTTCAATTGAATCCAACGGCGTAAATTCTGTTGCAACTATTGGCTCAATTGAATCAGGCCCATCATACACTAGCTTCTCAATGAGAAATGCTTCATCGCAGGGTAAGCCAAATAGATGCCATATCCATTGCAAACAAGAATAGCGCCATAAGGCATGGAACCAGGTATTGGCATACATGATATCATGTAAAGGGTTATTTTTATCATGGCAAGCCCTGACAAATTTCGCTACGGAATTTCCAGTTTTATTTTTGTATTTTTTTACTTCATCAATTAAAGCGAAGCGATTTTTTATTAATAGGTCTCTGAATTTTTCCTCGCGAGGGGCTTTAGCTCCATGACAAAGCAGCATAGCAATACCACATAAAGCTTCTTGAGGATTTTTTTTCTCTTCCAAACGCTTACACAGTAAATCAATTGGCCTGTCAAACTGATTGTTTGTTGCCTCTAAATCCAAATGATTCTTACCAGCTGTAGCAGCAAGCAAAACCTCCAATGATTTAATTTTTCCTAATCTTGCAGATAATAAAATGGGGGTTTCATCTAATTCACCGCAAGGGCTATCAAGGATGGCACCATTCTCAAGCAGGTAATAAATTGCATGCGGAAAATCATTGACCACTGCTTGATGCAATGGCTGGATTTCGGCAAATTGGGTTTCGATATCAAAACGGCTAGGCTTGTTTACGTCAATTGGGAAATTATTTTTAAGAAGTCTACGTATAACATCTGGATGTTTAGTATCAATAGCTCTGGAAAGTAAAGTGCGACCTTCAATATCCGTATTATCAAAATTAATTTTTTGAATAATCTCGCTTGCCACCTCTTCCGAACTCGGCATAAAGAGCGAAAATAATTCAAATTTCTGAAGGCGTAATAGCAAATGAATTGAGCAATCAGAATTAAAGGGAGCTCCGAAATCAAGAAGCATCTTAATATGCTTTTGCATATGAGGATTCCCTAAACCCTTTTGATGTTTATAAATAAGATAATTTAAAACAGTGAGTTGCTTATTCTTTCTAACAAGGAATCTACGCCTCAGGAATTGCTCGTCATTTTCGATTTCCTTTAAAATAAAAGCATTAAATGCTTCTTCTCCAGCAGCAATTGCTTTTTCTAATTCTCGGAACGATTTCATAGCTATGGATTCCTAAACCTACACCAGTAATTAGGGTGGAACGCGAGCAAAACCATCATTGCTTCGCTAAGTTTCGTTGTCTTTTTGTTTAACATAAATTAAATCCCATACCCCATGACCTAATCGCTGTCCTCTCTGCTCAAACTTAGTCAGTGGTCGGGTTGGAGGACGGGGAGAAAACTCGTTATCAGCTTGTGTGTTGATTAACATTACCTGCTGAGATAAAACATTCTTCATGTGCAAGGCGTAATCTTGCCAATCGGTAGCACAGTGGATGAACCCACCTAGCTCAAGTCGACTGGCTAATAATTCAACAAATCCGGGTTGAATTAAGCGTCTTTTGTGATGCCTTTTTTTAGGCCAAGGGTCAGGAAAAAAAATTTGAATGCCAGCTAACGATTCATCTAATAGATGATGCTTAAATACATCTACCGCATCTTTGGAGACTACTCGTACATTAGTTATTGCATTTTCATGCAGATCTGCAACCAAACTGCCTACGCCTGCTCTATGCACTTCGATCCCAATAAAATTATATTCAGGCTGCTGTTGGGCCATTGCCACTAGAGACGCGCCCATACCAAAACCAATCTCCACAATGGTCTTCGCCTCTCGGCCAAAAATGGATTGTAGATCCCATGAACCATTTTCTACAGGTAACTCGTAATCTTGTAAGAAGTGATCTAACGCAAGCTGCTGTCGATTACTTACTCGGCCACCACGTAAAACATAGCTTTTAATTGTTCGTTGCATGCATTTACTCTAATTTAATTTGGGCAGATTATACTCATTTATAACAGTTTTGCGACCATTTAAATGCTATTTGTATAAAATATATTCATTTTTTTGGAAATGACGTCCACCTTTCAAGGGTTGACGTGCTTACTTGACCAAGTTTACATGTGGTTGGCCTGAATGTGTGAGAGAAAATCTTGCATAATTCGACGATTTTTGCTATAAAACCGCACTTGTATTTTACACCCGGCTGATTTGTCTGGCTTGTGTTGGAAATTTCGCAATAACACAAGACGCGATGTCCCGATTTATACAAAGCTGACTTAAATCTACGAATACTTTGGAGTAACAACATGTCAAGAGTATGTCAGGTTACTGGCAAGCGACCAACTACGGGCAACAATGTTTCGCATGCTAATAACAAAACAAAACGACGCTTTCTGCCCAATATCAAACAGCACCGTTTTTGGGTTGAAGAAGAAAAACGATTTGTATGCCTAAAAGTAAGTGCTAAGGGCATGCGTATTATTGATAAATTAGGAATTAAAGCTGTTCTCGACATGCTCCGAGCTAAAGGCGAAAAGGTTTAATTCAAGGGGAAAATCATGGCAGGTGTTACTATTAAAGTTAAGTTGGAATCAACCGCAGGTACGGGGCATTACTACACTACAGTAAAAAATCCTCGTAATAATCCTGAAAAATTAGAATTAAAAAAATATGATCCGGTTGTTCGCAAGCACGTTATCTATAAAGAGAAAAAAATTAAATAGCATCAGAGAAGCCCATCCCAAAGCACCAGCGAGGGATGGCTCTGCAATCGTCTAAATTTTTCCCACACTTATAAGTTACTACACTTAGAAGCCAACATTATCTCATCCTGTTTACAAATTGCTTCAAATTCCTACTGGATAATCGCCTCGGATCGGTTAAACTTAAGAAAAGTGAGGAAAAATAAGAAAGAGGATTTGCATGAAACCGTCGTTGCAACTTAGCATTAGCCAACAACTAACTCTAACTCCACAACTACAACAAGCCATCCGTCTGCTCCAATTATCAACCATAGATTTGCAACAGGAGATTCAACAAGTTGTTGAATCGAATCCCATGCTTGAAATAGTCCCTAATGAAGAAAAAGAAGAGATTCGCACCGAGAATAAGCAAAGCCCTGATGAATTTACTGATTTCCAATGGTCCCAGCTCTATAACACCAGTAAAAAAGCCAGTTTTGAGGATATGGATATTAACTACGAAAATTTGTACTCCACAACCACCAATTTACAAGATCATTTACGTTGGCAACTCGATCTAACTCCCATGAGCGATGTGGATCGTGTCATCGCTACTTCAATCATTGATGCCATTGATGACGACGGCTTTCTTACTTTATCTTTAGCCGAATTACACGCCAGCTTAGACAGTGAGACGCATCCTTTAGACTTAGAAGAAATTGAGGTGGTTCGCCATCGTTTACAACATTTTGATCCTGTCGGTTGTGCCTCTTATAATCTAGCTGAGACTTTATTAGTACAATTAGGGCAATTGCCCGATAATGAGGATATTGATTTAGCCAAACGGATAATCCGTGATAATATCGAGTTGCTCGGCCAGCATAACTATCGCCAACTGATGAAAAATCATCAAGTTGATGAAGCACACTTGGATAAAGCATTGCAAATTATTCAGCGCTTAAATCCTAAACCAGGAAATTTAATACAGCAGGATGTTACTGAATACATCATCCCCGACATCACGGTGAAAAAAATCGATGGTGTTTGGCAGGCTTCTTTAAATCCCAACACCTTACCTCGTTTAAGCATTAATAACCATTATGCTTCACTTATTCAACGGGCTGATAACAGTGCAGATAATCAGTTTCTAAAAAACAACTTACAAGAGGCCCGCTGGTTTTTAAAAAGTATTCAGAGCCGCCAGGAAACCTTACTCAAGGTGGCTCGATGCATTGTTGAATATCAACAAGATTTTTTAGAGCATGGTGAGGAAGCCATGAAGCCCCTTATTTTAAATGACGTTGCCCAAGCCTTAGATATGCATGAATCAACAATTTCCCGCGTGACAACACAGAAATTTATGCATACCCCTCGCGGCGTCTTTGAGTTAAAATATTTTTTCTCAAGCCATGTAGGAACCATAAGCGGCGGAGAATGTTCATCAACGGCTATTCGCGCTGTCATTAAAAAATTGATTGCCGCAGAAAATAGGAAAAAGCCTCTGAGTGACAGTAAAATTGCTCAGCTTATTGGTGAACAAGGTATTCAAGTTGCACGTCGAACTGTTGCTAAATACCGCGAAGCAATGGGCATTGCCCCTTCCAACGAGCGCAAAACAATTCGTAGTTAGATTTACTAAATCGAAGGAGAACGTTATGCAGATCAACTTCACCGGCCATAATATCGAAATCACCCCTGCTTTGCGATCTTATGCTGAAGATAAACTCAATAAGCTAGAAAAACATTTTGACAAAATTACGTCCATCCATGTAATTTTTGATGTACAGAAATTGAATCAAATTGTTGAAGCTTCCATCATGGTCGCAAAAGGTGAATTGCATGCCCGTTCAGAATCAGAAGATATGTATGCATCCATCGATGCCCTAATCGACAAATTAGATAGGCAACTTATCAAACATAAAGAAAAACTCCAAAATCACCGAGAATAAGGTTTCAGAAATATAGCCCGGTTGTCGCTTCGCGCCAACCGGGAATAAGAACCCTCTATTCCCTTTAGCAATCTTGGTTGCGTCTAGCATCAACCAAGCTCGAGGCTACGCGCAAACCAGCTCAGGTTTTTATCTCATTCCTCCCCTACTCACTTGCCAGCCGTCCTCAGTAGCGTTAAAATACATTTAGTCTTTATTTTGGTCAACAATTTTCCATGCATCTTAATCAGCTCATCAATTTAAACACCGTTTACATTGATGCCGTATCGCAAAGCAAAATGGCTGTGTTACTCAAATTAAGCCAACTGCTTTGTCAAAACCATCCTAATCTTAACCCAGAGGAATTATTTGAAGCGTATTGGAAAAGAGAATCGCTGGGAAGTACTGCGATTGGACAAGGGATTACCATTCCTCATGTTCGGACCACTTATCTTGAGGAACCCATAGGTTGTGTAATTCGATTATTAAACCCAGTCGATTTCGGTGCTACGGATAAACAGCCTATTGATTTGGTGATTGGTCTTCTGGTACCGCAAGAACAAACCGAGCAACACTTAAAAATACTGGCAGCCATTGTTGACCAATTCAGGGCTCCTACTTTCCGTGAGGCATGCCGACGGGCTAGTAATCAAGAAGAACTGTATCATTTCTTGATTTCCCACGAGGAATTAAGCGAGCCCGCATAAACTATACGGGCTTTCAATACAGTTAGTGGTAGACTATTTCGAGTGTACGCTCTTCTTCCTCATCAGAATCAGGAATCTCTTGGAAAAAGCTGTCATAGGAACGTGAGCGAGGAATTGATGGTTCATTTTTCCTCCAAGCCCCAGTTACGGCAGAACTTTTGCGGTGATGTCTTTCGAGCTGTACCTCATCCCCAATATCATTTACAGATCCGCTATGCAGCTTAAGTTCAGCCTTCGGTTTTGCTTTAACAAAACTCACCATGCGATTACGGCTGGGGTCACCTTCACGAATCATTTCAACATCAGGACCTTCAACTGCGTAACCTAATCCGTGTCTTTCCAAAAGCGCTTTCCAATGAGCCATCGGACGGAAATCCCTTCTTTCATTCAGTTCTTCTTGTAAGGATACTCCGGTTACCGCATTGAAAACCGTATGGGCCATGTGCGCCATACTTGCTGATTCCTCATCCACCACGTCATGATCCACCAGCAAGAAATGCCCGCCATCGCGCAATACGCGTCTTACATCGGTTAAGAATGATTCTAGCTCCTCTTCTGGAAAGTGATGCAAGCCGACGTAACACGTAATTACATCAGCACTGTTACTAGGCAAGTTCTTAAGGCTCGGTTTATTGTAATCCAATTTTTCAAAGCGATCATAAGGTCTAGGAAAGCCTGTCTGAATATAGTCCGTTAACCCCGGATCATTTTCATGCATGGCGACAATAGATCCTGTCACATGAAAATTTTGCTTAAAGCCACCTACAAAACGGCCTGGGTAACCAATTTCCACTAACCCATTAATTTCAGTCATGTCTTCAGGCAATATGGCTTTCGCTTGGGCAGCTAAATCCTCTTTGATAGTGGCTAATGAATTGAGTATTCGGCGAAAATCACCCACTGCGGAAGGCATTATTTCTGGCAACCGCTTGCATAGTTCTTCATAAATTTCAGCATGCGTGTCGTTATAATCCATAATGTCTTCAAGCAAAGCATAGAATTTATCGGCATCCACGCGATGCAACACATTTTTTAGGAAGCCAGCAAATTTTTTCTTAGACTCTTCCGAAGCCATAATCACTTTGAAGTAATTGGTTTGCTGCGGTTGAGGAGCTAAGTACTTCTGATAAAACCCACTGGTAAAAATGCCCTGCGGATCGACCTCGCTTTTAATGCCAGGTACTGCTTCAGCCGCCCGAGGATAGGCTCTATTAAAATCTTCAGGGGATGAAACATGTTGATAAGGCAAATAATAGCTACCCCCACGTTCAACAGCCATGTGCTGTGCTGCCCGAAGCCATTTTTTAGCTTTAATGATTTCACTTGGCTCAAGCGATTGGTTAAAGCACAACACCACAGCAAAACGATCACCGCTACTTGCGTAAGACAGTGGTGACTTATGTGTGGCTTCATTGTATTTAACAAAGCGCACGGAAGCGTTAAGCAAAGCAACATCGTTTTCTTGAAGCAATCGTCCTAATTCTTTCAAAAAATCAGCAAGTTGGTCTTCGGGCAAGAAATACTCCTGCAGCCATTCCGCTTCAGACACTGAAGGGTTAAACATAGCATTAATAGGCGGCTGCATAATTTCATTGGTGGTCATCGCAGGTGAATTGTTCGCTAATAACCGATCACGCTCACCTTCCCAATATTTTTTACGCACCCAAGGTACTCGCCGCGCAACATTTATCATGACTTGATTATAGCGCGTACCTCGATCACCTTCTTGTGTTAAATGAGGTGTAGTGCATGGAGGATCTTCATCCTCTTTAACATAATCAACTGCAACCCCTGAACCCAATAAATTTTTGGGATCCAGCGATAAGCGGTACAAATGCATGCGGATCTTTTCGTTACCTTGGACGTTTTCTCTAAGATGTTTCGCATAATCATCCGGAGCAACCTCTACTGCGCGTTCGTAAAGCTTCTCGTTATCGATCAATTGCAGTTTGACTTTCGTCACGATACCGTAAATACCAAATCCGCTAGTGATTTGATGAAATAACTCATCTCCAGGCCTTAGTGTATGCCTTTCTCCTCGCCCATCGATAAACTCCATCTCTAAAATGGAATCCGCGAGTGTCCCAGTAATATTCCACCCATGAATGTCAGTTCCAATTGATCCGCCAACTGAAAACACATTGGAGGCTTGCATGAACTTTAGGGCTAATTTGTGTTTATCCGCTTCATTTTGCAAATCTGCCCAACGTACTGCGGCACTGACCGTGGCTGTTTTGCTTACAGGATCAATAACGATAGGGCCATGAGGTAAGTCCAGTTGACTTAAATCAACAACTACTGCTTTATCGCCTTCAGGTAAAAATTGCTTACCTTGGCTACGACCAGCCCCTACAACCATGACTTTTTGTCCTTTTTCAGGCGCTTGAGCAACGAGCTGCTGAAGTTCTTCAACCGTTTTGGGTTGGGCGAGCTCAGCCTCTTCATTATGGTAATATCCCCCTCCGGAAGTAACTCCTTTTTCTGTGGTTTTCTCAGGAGTGAAATAAAAGGCAACAAGCCGCGGACTGATCAAGCCAACAATGAATGACAATAAAGCATAGAGATTTTTACTAAAAATTGTGGTGTATTTTTTTTGCTGTGAGAGCCGTTTATCTTGTAACTCATCCGCAACAAAAAAAGTGCCAAAGGAAAAACGTGCTCCCAAAACACCCGATACGACAAGGTCAACGAGCGCAAGTGGCAAGAATAACGTTAAAAAAATTGCCCTCACTTTGACAAAACGCCAAGCCTTGCTTAGCCACCCTTTAGAATCCGCCGAGTAAGCCCGGTCAATCATTGCCGCTGGCCAGGAAGTGAAACGCCCCCATTCGGGTAACGAATCAATTATTTCTTTAAATTTTGACATTTATCTACTCCGTTAAAAATTATGAATGAATTTGACCTCAGCGCCCTTTTGATCAAATTCTTCCAAGGTATGATGCAAATCTTTGACAGGCACATCAAATAAACAAACTCTGCGTTGGTTGTGAATTCGATCGCCGTAAGTGTATAGGGGAGTAGTATTAGGGATGGTATCAAGAGTGGAAATTTTTTCTTCCAATTGTTGTTCTACTGATCGCCCGTCTTCATTTTCTTCAACCTCAACCACACATTTCACTTGTACCTGCTCTTGGCCGGCAATTTTTCGTAAGTAAATTCCTTGTTCAGCTAAACCTTGAACAGTCTCTTGAAAGGCAGCATAACGGGGTGCCTTTAGTCGTGCATAAACATAGGTAGAAGACTGTTCGCGTTCTCTACCTTTTTCATTTTCTTCAATACGTTTAGGTTTTTTCTCTCTCGTATAGAGTTGATCGACGATTGAGGTGTGTAATCTCTCGCCAACTTCTTCTACTTTACGCTGAAATTGCTGTATCGCCACCTCCCGATTCTCTTCACCTTCTGCGCGATATTTAACGATAATATCTGTTGTTGGTTCAACAAGGTTATCTTCCTGGTGAAACCAATAATGAAGCGGCTTTGAAATCCAATGTCTTGCCCAAAGCTCAATAGAAAGACATTTCCAGCTAAACCAGTCAACCCAGGTTTTCTCGCCACACTCTTGATAAGCTTGCGCTAACTCTGCACGTTTTTCTTGATATTTGTGGTCATAAAATGGAATTGTTTGTAAATTTCTTGCGTACTCAGCAAAATAATTAGCAATTTTACCTTGCATTTCTGTGTTATTCTCTTTCTTTAAGAAAGGATAGAGAATCAAAGACAGTATCCCTTTTGGTATTAGTTCAAGTGTTGTGAATACCCCGATAAACACATCCATTAACATGTATTCGGAAGTGAGGATCTGCCAATGGCTATTATACTTTCGAGCAGCTGAGTATGAGCGAGAAATCACTCTCCATAAGTCAGCTATTTGACGAAAATAGGGAAATTGAAATATTGAATTCCCTTCTCTTGCAAAAGCGGCGAACTCCTCCGCCATTTCTACATTTCGCCATTCAGGTCCGGTCATGTACGATTGATATTGATGACGAAGATAGCTTGGCTTTGTCTTCATCCTTGTGTTAAGTTGCTCTGTAAATTTTCCCATTTCTACTCCTATAGGGTTAACCGCGATAAATTATCTTGCAGAAAACTTAAAAAACTATTAAGGATATAAAATAAACTGGAAATTATTTTTTTTCGAATAAATTCAAGGTCAATTTGTTAAAAAAATAATCATTTAATCAAATTTATTTACTTTTACCTATTGTATAAAATTGCAGCACATGATAGATTGCGAGCTATGATAGAGACTAAGATTAAAATCATTAATAAATTAGGATTGCACGCTCGAGCTTCTGCGAAATTTGTTTCTACTACATCACGTTTTCAAAGTCATATAGAGGTCATTAAGGATTCTCAGACTGTAAACGGCAAAAGCATTATGGGAGTTATGATGCTTGCTGCCAATAAAGGCTGCGAATTGACCCTACGCATAGAAGGACCTGATGAGGTTGAAATGGAAAAAGCAGTTGTCGACTTGATCAATAACTGCTTTGGTGAACCCGAGTAGGCCTAAGGTTTTTCCTCCGGATTCTGCTTCCGTTGCTTTCGCATGCGGTGCAAACCATATAAAGTTTGCAAAGGTCCCGAGGAAGCGTAGATAATTGCTCCCAGGAATAAGACTAATGAAGGATTCACTGCAATCGCTACGAATAAGATAATCATAAGTAAAAGATAGAGAAAAGGAACCTTTCCTTTAAAGTCAATTTCTTTGAAGCTGTAATAACGTATGTTACTCACCATCAGTACTGCTGCAATGAAAGTGAGAATTGCTGTCACCACAGAGAATGCGAAATGTTCAAGCTGGTTTTGATAACAAAACCAAGTGAATGAGGACACTATGGCTGCAGCTGTTGGACAGGCAAGGCCTTGAAAGTAGCGTTTATCTGCAGTGGCGATTTGGGTATTAAAACGTGCCAATCGCAGAGCAACCGCAGCGGTATACATGAATGCCACAAGCCAGCCAATTTTCCCTAATTTATGAAGGTTCCAACTGTAGATCAATAAGGCTGGAGCCACACCAAAAGTAACCATATCAGATAAGCTATCGTATTCGCCTCCAAAAGCAGTTTGTGTATTGGTTAAGCGGGCAATACGGCCATCCAAACCATCAGCAATCATCCCAATAAAAATGGATACTGCAGCTGCTTCGTATTGTACTTTCAGCGAAGCAACAATCGAATAAAAAGCAGCAAACAAACTGGCTGTGGTAAACAGGTTCGGTAACAAATATATTCCTGAATGACTCTCTTTATGATTCACAACTTAAGTACCCACCATAAATTAAATTACACATGCTAACACAATCGTATAGCGACCTGCTATGCTTCGTTGTTTTACCGATATGGTGCTATAATAGGCATACTGTTTTTAAATTGCATCCACCATGGCCGACTCTAAAGATAAAAAGATTATTATCGAAGGTATCACTCCTCAAGGGAAACCATTTCGTCCTAGCGACTGGGCGGAACGGATGAGCGGCTCTATGGCGAGCTTTAAAAATCGACGCATTCATTATTCGCCCCTTCTTCAGCCAAGTGTGAATACGGAAGGGTATAAATGTGTTTTGCTTGATCCTAAATTGAAAGAATCAAGCCCACAAGTTTATAAAGCAATTATGGATTTTGCTAAAGCAAATAATCTGAGAATATGCGGTGAAGAAGAATAAGGCGTTTTGAACTAAAAATTCGATGCTATGGTCATCGTTAGCGACTCTAATCCATTCATTACTGTATTTAAGAAAGCAGCTGTACTTTGGAAATTCATTGCTAATATACCCGCGAAAAGAAAAGCCAGTCCTTTTGATCCATGCTTCACATTAGGATGACTGGCTCCCACCAGCAACACACAACCGCGAATAAACCAAATTAATCCCGCGGTTTGAATAATTAACCCCATGGAACTATATATGTTATAGGGGTTGTAATCTGTGTAAGCAAGAATATTACCGGCGCCAAAAGTTGTATTGGCTAGAGAACTAACACCTGATGGCAGGAAAACGAGTATTGTGCCTCCTATAATGTAGGCAAATGGCACCATCAATTTTTCTTGTGAGCCTCTACCTGCAGTTTCGCCAATTTTTTTAAGCTTTGCTAACGCCACGAAAAAACATAAAATGCCCATAACATAGGCGAAACCTGAAAGTAGCTGTTGAACAGGGAACAGTGATCGGCTCAAATTGCCGAGCATTTGGACAAGATCGGTGCTATTCATAGTCTAATTATATACTCAATTATTCTTATACTCTTGCAATGCATAATTTTTCCCCTATATTAGTAGGTTTTCTTAGATATATTGTAATTTAATTATGCAAGTCAGTACCTTTCCCATCATCTTGGAAGAAGCTTTTATGATTTCTTCTTATGTAAGACACTTTACTTTCAAGGTGTTAAAGTCTCCCCCTTTCAACTTTATCCCAGGCCAGTTTATCACGATCCATTTTGAACGTGATGGCAAAATGCTCAAACGCAGTTACAGTATTGCCAATGTACCAGCACAAAACAATCGCATTGAATTTGCAGCAGGTTATGTTAAGGGAGGGCCAGGTACTGAATTATTATTTAATCTAAAACCAGGTGACCAAATCAATGTTGCTGGTCCATTCGGCCGTCTGGTTCTGAAAGAGGATATGCCAAAACGCTATATTTTAGTAGCTACAAGCACGGGTATCACCCCTTACCGCGCTATGCTGGAAGAATTGAAGCGTAGACTGCAAACGAACGCTGATTTACGAATAGTAATATTACAGGGGGTACAAAAACAGAGCGACATCCTTTATGGTGAGGACTTTAAACAATTCGCTACTGAATTCCCTCGAGTCAGTTTTCGTGCCCATTTGAGCCGCCCTGATAAGGAATTAGGGGAACATGAATACTCAGGGTATGTGCAAAGCGCCTTCCCTGATCTTGCTCTTAATCCACAAGAGGACACCATTTATTTATGTGGGAATCCAGGTATGATTGATGAGGCATTTAATTATTTAAAAGAGCACGGCTTTGGCATGCATCAAATTATTCGTGAGAAATATATTTCTTCGCCAGCCAAATAGGGCCACTGCTATGAATGACAACCGTGATAGCTCAAGTCTCCCATCTCGAATCTAATGAACGGCCAGATTTGAGCCGTTTCGCGATATGGGCTGATCTATTAGGTACAACCGTTATGTAAATCATGAGGAGATTAAAACTATGCATTATGATGAATTGTCAGCAACGATGGAGCTTTTGTTGCAAGATGGCAAAGGCATTTTGGCTGCTGACGAAAGCGGCGGCACCATTGGCAAAAGGTTTGAGTCAATTGGCCTAGAGAATACCGAAGAGAATCGCCGCGATTACCGTATTTTACTCGCTACTACACCTGACTTAGAGCAATACATTAATGGCGTTATCTTATTTGAAGAAACGTTTGCCCATAAAGATGAGCAAGGTACACCCATTGCTGATCTCTTTGCGCAAAAAGGAATTGTTCCAGGAATTAAAGTGGACAAGGGCCTTGTTAACTTGGCAAACACCGAAAACGAAAAAGTAACTCAAGGGTTAGACGGTTTAACTGAGCGCTTACAACATTTTAAAAAATTGGGAGCAAAATTTGCAAAATGGCGGAATGTCTATTCCATTTCAAATTACACGCCCAGCCTAACTGCCATCAAAGCAGGTGCCGAAATGCTCGCGCTTTATGCTGCAACTTGCCAATCACAAGGCATTGTTCCTATTGTCGAGCCAGAAGTATTAATGGATGGTGATCACTCCATTGAGCATTGCGCTGAAGCAACTGAGATTGTTCTGCATGAACTCTTCCATGCCTTATTTATTCATCAGGTGGAGCTTGAACATATTGTTCTTAAGCCGAGCATGATCACTTCTGGTAAGAGTGCAACACCTTTCAGTTCACCAGAAGAAGTCGCAAATTACACCATTAGTATATTCCGCAATCACGTACCTGCAGCAGTCCCTACAATTAACTTCCTTTCTGGTGGACAAACTCCAGAACAAGCTACAATCAACTTAAATGCAATTAACAGCTTGGGTTACCAACCTTGGCTTTTAAGTTTTTCTTATGGTCGCGCTCTGCAAGAGGATTGCTTAAAAGCCTGGGGAGGCCAAAAAGCTAATACTAAAGCTGCACAAGACGCTTTATTAAAACGAGCTCGCTTAAACAGCATCGCTTGCTTTGGTGAATATAAAAGTGACATGGAGTAATTGCTTCTGTCATTATTGACATCCCCGGCGTATCAACTGTCTTATGCCCAAACTTAAGACAGTTGATACCCGCTCTTGCACCCTCTTAAACAAACTCAAACCGGGCTAACAAAGGAATATGATCCGATAACATACGCCAGGGCTTTCCTTGGAGGCACTGTACATCAACAACCTCCATGCCTCGGTAATAAATTCGATCCACGCAGAGTGCTGGCTTTATTGCAGGAAAAGAACGAGCATGGCGGCCTTTCAACATAAAAAAAGCTTCTTTGATGCCTAACTTATCAGACAAAAGCGCAGATAAATGATGACGCCAATCATTAAAATCACCGGCCATGAGCAATGGTTCATGCTCAGGCACTGCCTCAGCAATTCGTTGCATCAAAGCCTTACACTGGGAAATTCGCTCCGCTTTGAATAAACCTAAATGCACACAAAGCAAGTGTACTGTGATTTGCGGGTTTTCGCCTACTTTTATCTGGCCATGCAAGATACTTCTCGATGCGCGATTCATGGAAGACAGGTTAATATTTTCAAAGCGGTCAAAACCATATTTGCTCAAAATAGCATTCCCATGATGGCCTGATTGATAAATTGCATTTTTTGCATAAAGAAAATGAGGCCAAATTTCCTCCGCAATGTATTCAAATTGAGGAAGATCAGGCCAGGCGTTAATTCGTTTTTCTCGGCGTCGGTGCTCACCTTGCACCTCTTGTAGAAAAACAAAATCTGGATTTAATGTAGATAAAGCCTCACGCATCTCTGGCAATAAAAAACGAACCTTGCCCAACCCAAATCCTTTATGAATGTTGTAGGTTATAAGAGATAGACTCCTGGAATGCTGCATATCGTATCAATTTATTATTAAGTATCTACTTTTAGCATACCATTTTTTACACACCTGTGTCGTCTAGAGCAAATTTTTGCCACTATTTCGTTCTTAAAACAAGGGCAAATGGTTCGCTGTTGCTGCCGTCTATGATTGAGCTAAGTAGTTTCACACGGATTAAAGCATGGATGGGCTTTGTTGATGAAGAACAATTTCTTTCCCCAGCCAACCGCTCACAATTTGCTACCTGATGCACAGTGTCAATTGGGCTATCATCTTTAGCAATGATTTCTTGAGTGTCGCGATCAATAATTTCCAAGGAAAGATGGCTTAATTTCCATGCGGCACCCTCTGCTGAAAAGCCCACCCGACGTTCATGCACCAGAGTTACTTTTTCCCCTATTTGCAAATCAGCTTGATATTCCAGAACCGGTTTTTCTAAAGTGAGTTGATCTTCAATGATACTTTTTCTTTGCTCAAAAGCAGTTTGCATATTGATATAACCCCAACCATATGTCCTATTCCATTCTGAACCCATAATAGAAAAATGTGCTTGTTTCTCATTATCAGATTTCCCACTATCGGTCCAAGTATCAGCGCTATTAATTAATAATGCTTTGATCGCCATAGGATTTTTAATCCCCGCATCTTGAAGCAACAAAGCTGCCCCTCCCACATGAGGTGCAGCGGAACTTGTTCCTCCCATTAAACGATAACCGTCGTGATAATCCATATCCTTCATGTAATTAAAACGATAGATTTGCACATCAGGAGCACATGTTCTTGTATCATGACCCGGTGCTGTTAAATCCGGTTTGCGCCTTCCGTAAGGGGTAGGCCCGCGGCTACTCGTAGAACGAATGATATGCTGGTTTCGATTGGCCGTTTTGACGACAGTGTTATTTTCAATCACGTTAAGGCTCATATTGGCCACAGTGAGTGCATTATAATTGTCTCCGGGAACCGTTAAAGTTGATGCATAGAGTATATTTTTTGATGGCTCAATATACCCCGCATTGCCTGCTGACTTCACCCATAAAATTTTTTTCTCGTTCACCACATAGTCAATTAACTTGGCCAGTCCGCTCCATTCAGGGCAACCCTGACACGATAAACTGCCATTCCCCATGCTGTAGTTGATAAGTGTTGGTTTAATTTGGGAGCGTTCTAACATCCAATCCAGGGTTGACATAGTCATCATAATGCTTTGTACATCTGGGTTTTCTGGACCAGACAGCCCTGAAATAATAGTGGGTAAACCATAAGCAACCCCCTTATACCTCTCATTATTACTACCATAGATACAGGCTATACCTGTTCCATGAGGCGCCCTCACGCCATTGATAAAATCCTCATAGTGCGAGCCATCTTCGGTCCGAACTATCAATTGCTTATTGGCCAAATCAGGATGGGTGGGATCAACCCCGTCATCAATTAAGCCAAGTACACCTTTTTTACCAGTATAACCATGTGCCCACCAGTTATTAACGTCGAGATACCACGAAGAAGGCGCTAATTTTATAGCTTGAACACTTACATCCAATTCTTTCGTGCTTGGGTTGTTAGAGGAAATTTGAGCCACTGCTTTATGATTAGCAATTCGGTTTAAATCATACAAATTTGCCGGAAGAGTCACTGCTACCGCCGGCATGAAACCCAAATCCTGAAAGCTAGTATTAGGGAAATTGATAAGATCGTTTAAGAACTCCTCTTTTTTCTCGATGGAATAAAGGAAAACGAGGATAGGCAAGGTGGATGGCTCTGCTGCACCTTTTAATTGTCTGGCTCTAACACTATTAAGCACATCCTGATCAATAATAGCCTTTGCAAAAGCGGTGACCGTAAAGCAAAGTAGGCAAATTAAAAATAATTTTTTCATTGCTATCGCGATAGGAAGAAGATCCTTATTCTAGCAATTTGATTTAATCACAACAATAAAACAGATTGCATGTGTACAGCGGCAAATACCTCTAACATAGGTTATTATTAACAAAAATCATTTTTAATGAATCAAGAAATGAATGCATCCACTATTACTATCCCTGGACTTGTTATTGCTTATAAAACTTGGGGAGAACCAGATCTACCCCCTCTTATTGCACTTCATGGATGGCTTGATAACGCCAATTCTTTTGACCTGCTCGCTCCTTACCTAGCAAAGCAATTTTACGTCATCGCCATTGACCTGCCCGGGCATGGGCAATCATCCCATCTCCCTGAAGGCTGCTACTACCATTTTACTGATGGCATCTTCTATGTTTTGCAAATTGTTAAGGCTTTCGGTTTCGAACAATATCATCTCTTAGGTCATTCAATGGGGGCTTGTTTAGCGAGTCTTATTGCTGGAGTAGCTCCCAACCAAATTTTATCCATGGTTTTGATAGAAGGGCTAGGCCCCTTCTCTGAGTCAGAAGAGAGTTGTTGCAATCAACTGGAAAGATACGCAAAGCTTGCGTGCGAAGACGCAGCTCATGAAATAAAATCCTATCCTTCCTTAGAATTAGCCGTCCATGCACGAGCCAAACGGGGTTTTTTAGCACCAAAATACATCAATATTCTCAGCCAGCGCGGACTTCAGAGAAGAAAAGAGACCTTTTACTGGCGACATGACAGGCGCTTACTGCTAGCAACACCTTTACGCCTGACCGAACAACAAATTTTGTCTTGTTTAAATAATATTCGTGCAAAAAGTTGTCTAATCTGGGCCAGTAATGGTTTTGAATTAAATCAAGCACAAAGGGAACACCGCGAACAAGCAGTAAAAAACTTACAAATTTATCATCTTGAAGGAGGACATCATGTTCATATGGAACACCCAGACACTGTAGCCCAGTGTCTGGAGGAATTTTATAAAACTCTTTAAGTATTATTGCCAATGACACAAGAATCATAATTAACCGCAACTGCAGCCAAGGATTTTTTAACGTCCTCGACTGAAAAACCAAGATCATGGGCTGCATTGAGTACTCCACAACCCGCCTCGTCAAAGGTTGTGTTGGGAATCCAATAATCCATATTCGCTTTCACCATAACTTCAAAAGCCTTCCGGGGATCCCAGCCAGGAGCCGTTGACATCAAATAAAACAAACGATTGTAGACACCACTGGAGTAATGTACGTCCAATCCGTCGTAATAACGATCTGCTGAGTCGATTGATTGGCCATCTCGGCTAGGCTGATCCATATAGCGCAATGCATCAAACCCACTGCCTTTTTTCATAATTTCGGCACCAATCAACCATGTATTTTTGCCGGTGGAATAAAATTCAGCAGCTTGGGCCGCCATATCGGAAAATGACTCATTCAGGCCACCAGAGTGCCCTGTGTATTCGAGATTGGAATGTTGCTCCGTGAACCCATGACTAATTTCATGGGCACCAATGCCCAACGATACTAAAGGATACATGGTTGTTGAATCACCATCACCAAACGTCATTTGTTTACCGTCCCAGTACGCATTGTCATACCCATCACCATAATGAACGCGCATAACTAATTGCATGGGCTTTCCTTTCTTCGATAATACCTCAACATCATACCAATCATGATACATATGCTTAATGACATAACCGGAATACAAAGCATCATTTGTCGGTGAAAATGCCCCATTCACCTTGTCATAGCCGTCATTCCCGTAACCTGTCCAAAAAGTAAGTGGATTATTATCTTGGTATTTTCTACATCTAAATTTCATCGGTAGATTAAGAGAATGGTATTCATGTTCCATATTAACCACCTTCACCGAGGTGTTTTCCATATAGCACGTTTTTAACAAGCTATCATAGGTTAAATCTAGTAAAGGATATGTTTTTCCGAAGATGTATTGACCTGTTTTAGCATTACCTCCATAACCTGTCCCTTTCACAGCCATACGGGCTGTTTTAATGTCATTCCATTGAATGAAAGGCTTATAAGTTTTAGCATCAAGAATCGCAGTGGGTCTTTCGGGTATTTGGTGATCATGGCGTATGTATACACTAACTCGATAAGCCCAATGAGCTTGCCGATTGTTATCGATATAGACCAACGGAACAACCTCTGCTTCACTCAAGTCTTTACCTTGATATTGCGCTTTAAACAGCTGCAAAGCGACAACTCCATTCTTAACAAAATCAGCTGAAGGCTGCCCCAATTCCGTTGGTAATCCGCGATACAAAACGCCGTTCATCCACACATTATCCTGACCATTAAGCAAATGCATTATCGTTGCTTTGCTATGCATAATTGCATAGCCTCCATGGACATTGAAACCTAAATATTGTTGTTGCATGCGGATATGAGTAATGTGGTTCTTATCCGTTCGCTGCTGGATAAACTGCAAAGTATCGGGAGCTCCCCCCGCGATCCCAATGCCGGGTAAAGCGACTTGGAATTGCTGTTGTATAGCCTTGAATGATTCCTGCTGCAAAGACACTGGTTCAGCGGCTTGTGATGAAGCCACTGCAGCTAAGGCTGAACAAGCTACTAGAGTGGATAAACGAACATTTAATTGCATTTAGACTTTCTCCTTAAAAATATGCATGTGGCAAACTCGTCCCGGGAGTGCCCATGTTGTTAATTTTCCCTGCTTCGTCTGATCAGTGGCAATACAATAATCTAATCCATGAATGCCGATTTTTGTGCATAAAGCAACCCTATATAGGGCACAATGCGCCATAAATCAAACAAATAGGACTATTCTTATTGAATTGACAAACCAGCCCATAACATCCACTGTTTAATGTATAGCCTGGTAACAACTACGTTTGAACTTACCCCGTTGAGTCTGAAAGTTACGAATTTTGGGTAAGCAATTTATCCTGAGGTTGGCTTACTAAAATCCGAAATATCATCTTATCAGGTATTTTATGACTTACATAATTTTTCTTTTATTACCACGGCTTTACCATTAAAAATGCGACAGCGGCGGTGCTTTTATTACTGGGATCTATTGACAATTGGTTTCGCAAAGAGAAGATTTAGCTAAATTTGCAGCAGTGAAATCAATTACAATTTTTGTCGGCCATGTACCTAGCTGACTAAAAATAGCATTTTGAAGTATCTTGGGTATAATTCAACACCCAATCTATTGACTTAACCAACGAAGATATTTGAGGCCTATGAGCACGATCACAACAGACATTGAGTTAGTCGCTTCTCATTTAAAACAAGGGAATGTAGTAGCGATACCTACCGAAACCGTGTATGGCCTGGCAGGAAATGCTGAAGACGAACACGCTATAAAAAAAATATATACGATAAAAAATAGACCCTTAAATCATCCTTTGATCATGCATGTTGCCGAAGGTTGGGATTTATCTCGGTGGGTAGCTTATATTCCTGATTATGCGCGCAGTTTAATGAAACAGTTCTGGCCTGGCCCTCTTACCCTTGTGATGCAGGCCAAACCGGGCTGTGTGAGCCAATTAGTCACAGGAGGTCAAGATACTGTTGCTATACGTTGCCCTAAACATCCTATCACGCAAGCACTTTTGCAACGGCTTAATTTTCCTTTAGTTGCCCCATCTGCAAATCCATTTGGTAAGATTAGCCCGACGACAGCTGAACATGTACAAGATAGTTTTAGACAAGAGGATTTTTTAATTCTCGACGGCGGGCGTTGTCAGGTAGGAATTGAATCGACCATTGTTGCTGCCACCAATCCGGAAGGCTATGAAATTTTGCGTCATGGTTCAATCAATGAGGTGCAAATTAACGCGATTTTACCTGAGAAACAATTAAAAAAAACAAGCACAATTCGAGCACCTGGCCGGTTAGCTAGCCATTATCAACCCGAAAAACCATTGTATTGTTTTCCCGATAGCGAAGCTATCAAGCGCTTTTGCCAGGAATCCAAATCTGCTGTGTACGTCCTCTCTTTTGCCCCAAAAACAGAGGTAGATAGTCAATTCTATTACCAATTGCCCAATTCACCCGAACAAGTGGCTTTCGAACTTTACTACCAATTAAGACAAGCAGATCAATCAGAGGCTGATTTTATTGCAATTGAGTTGCCGCCAGAACAAGGGGAATGGCTAGCCATTAGAGAACGTATTTTGAAAGCCGGGTATCGTTAATTTGCCCGGATCAAATTTTCTCTATAGTGAGCAAAACTTGTGCTGGCGTGACTTTATCCCCTTTCTGGCAAAATACATCCACAACGATGCCATTAAAAGGCGCTTGAATTTCCGTCTCCATCTTCATCGCCTCAAGAACCAGCAAAGTCTGACCCTCAGCGACTTTATGCCCTACAGCAACATTGACACTGACTAACACCCCTGGCATGGCAACGGAAATGTCTCCCGGCCCTGAAGGTTTTTTAGTTTCAGTAGGAACAGGTTGTATTAGGTTATCTTCATGGTGAATAATGACCTCTTCGGGAACGCCATCGACCCATAAAAAACAGGCCTGCTTCCCTTGTTCCTTTGGCCCGTATCCTGCCACTTTGATGTGGTAACTTTCGCCATGCAAAGCAATATCAAACTCGGAAGATAAATCGGCCGATTGCTGAATCGTTGCATGCAAAGGTTCAGGGATCAATGCTTTGTTTTTACGTTGCTCCAAAAATTGTTTAGCAATTTCTGGAAACATTGCGTAGGAAAGGACATCTTCATCACAGATCGCAAGGGCACCGATTTCCTCACGCAAACGATATAGTTCATTTGGTATTAAATCAGCAGGTCTTATATCAATAACCTCAGTTTGACCAATGGCTTTCTTACGTAAACTTGCACTTATTTTGCCTGGCGCAGCCCCATATTTTCCTTCACAATATAATTTGACTTCGTTAGTGATGGTTTTGTAGCGCCCACCTGTCAACACATTCAACACTGCCTGGGTCGCAACGACTTGCGAAGTTGGTGTTACCAAAGGAGGATAACCCAGATCCTTTCGCACTCGTGGTATCTCTTTATGAACCGCAGCAAGTTTATCCAAAGCTTGCTGCTCTTTCAGTTGCGAATAAAGGTTTGAAATCATCCCTCCAGGAATCTGGTAAAGTTGTACTCGAGGATCAATTTCGCGCGCTTCGCTCTCAAATTTGGCGTATTTTTTTCGCACGTTTCGAAAGTAATCAGCAATTTCTAATAATGCATTCAAATCAAGTCCCGTATCAAATTCACTTCCCGCCAAAGCCGCGACTAAAGGTTCGGTTGCAGGATGCGACGCTCCCCCAGAGAATGAAGAAATTGCCGTATCAACATGATTGCATCCTGCCAAAATAGCTTGATAGTGACAAATGGCCGCAAGTCCTGAGGTTGAGTGGCTATGGAGATGTATAGGCAACCGGGTTGCTTCCGCCAAAGCCCTATATAACTCAACAGCGGCCATTGGCGTGAGTAATCCTGCCATATCTTTAATTGCAATACTGTCACAACCCATATCAGCTAGAGCTTTTCCGGTATTCACAAAATTTTCTAAGGTGTGAACCGGGCTTGTTGTGTAACAGATTGCCCCTTGCGCATGTTTTTTATGTCGCTTGATTGCTTTTATCGCAGTATCTAAATTACGCACATCATTTAGCGCATCAAAAACACGAAATACATCAATACCCTTGTTTGCAGCCGATGTGATGAATGCTTTAACCACATCGTCAGCATAATGCCGGTAACCTAATAGGTTTTGGCCGCGCAAGAGCATCGATAATCGGGTGTGAGGTAAAGCGTGGCGTAATAATCTTAATCTTTCCCAGGGATCCTCCCTCAAAAAACGCAAACAGGTGTCGAAAGTAGCGCCACCCCAAACTTCCATAGCCCAAAAGCCTATCTCGTCCATTTTTTTGCAAATAGGCAACATGTCTTCTGTACGCATACGTGTCGCAATCAGACACTGGTGAGCATCCCGTAAGGTAACATCTGTTATATAAGTAGTCGCCATAATCGCAATTCCATTTAATTATATAGATAGCATACTCAAAGAATGAAATAACATCATCAAAGAATAAGCATCAACTGCACTATATTATCTGCAACAGCAAACTTCCAGCCATCATGCCGAGATCGTGCCGATATCATCGGACATCTGGACATTATTGGAAAGTTCAGGCAGAATCCGATGAATTTTGATAACCCAGCTTATGATGAAAAAAATACTCGTCCTTAATGGACCTAATTTAAATCGTCTTGGTCTACGCGAGCCTTCTGTTTATGGCTCAACAACCCTTGACGAAGTAAGCACGATGCTTAGGAATCAAGCTAAAGCTGCTGGTTTTGAGCTTTATAGCAAACAAAGCAATTCCGAGGCTGAATTAATTGACATGATTCACCAAGCTGCTGACGAAAAGACAGATTATTTCATTATTAATCCAGCCGCTTTTACACACACCAGCATTGCTTTACGCGATGCTTTAGCTGCAGTATCAATACCTTTCATTGAGGTTCATATCAGCAATATCTATGCCCGCGAGGCGTTTCGTCACCATTCGTATTTTTCTGACCTCGCCCGCGGTGTGATTAGTGGGCTTGGTGTTAGGGGTTACACCTTAGCATTACAAGCTATTATTGAAGAATTTAATTAATTAGAGAGTTATTATCGATGGATATTCGCAAAATTAAAAAATTGATCGAATTATTAGAAGAAACAGGGATTTCAGAAATTGAAATCAAAGAAGGTGAAGAGTCAGTTCGTTTAAGCCGTCACAGTTATGCTGTGGAAGCACCCGCACAAATGCGTTATTCAGCACCGCCTCCGCCGATGCCTGCACCCCAACCAGCAGCAAACTCAGCAGCGATTTCTACTGAAGCCAAAGCAGGAGCTACTAGATCAGGCCACAAAGTCCGTTCCCCGATGGTAGGTACCTTGTATACTTCACCCTCACCGGATGCGCCCCCTTTTGTTACTCTCGGTCAGTCAGTGAAAGTTGGCGATACGCTTTGCATTGTCGAGGCAATGAAAATGTTTAACGAAATTGAAGCTGATCGCGCCGGTAAAATCGTTGAAATTCTTGCCGCTAATGGCGATCCAATTGAATACGACCAACCCCTGTTTATTATCGAAGAATAAAAGGTATATTAATGCTCAGTAAAATTGTTATTGCCAATCGTGGTGAAATTGCGCTCCGCATATTACGTGCTTGTAAAGAACTAGGCATTCAAACTGTAGCCGTGCATTCTGATGTCGATAAAGATTTATTGCATGTGCGCCTTGCTGACGAAACTGTTTGTATAGGACCTGCGAGCTCGCAGAAGAGTTATTTAAACATTCCAGCGATTATTTCTGCTGCTGAGATCACTGATGCGGTTGCTATTCATCCTGGCTATGGTTTTCTAGCAGAAAACGCTGACTTTGCCGATATTGTTGAGCAAAGTGGGTTTCGTTTTATCGGTCCTAAGGGCGATACCATTCGCTTAATGGGAGATAAAGTATCTGCCATCGCTGCAATGAAAAATGCAGGTGTCCCCTGCGTTCCAGGTTCGGATGGTCCTTTAACTGATGACGATAACCGCAATATTCAATTAGCACGCCAAATTGGCTTTCCCGTTATCATTAAAGCGGCTGGCGGTGGAGGGGGCAGGGGTATGCGGGTTGTTCATAATGAAGCCAATTTGCTTAATGCAATTGCCCTTACCCGTAGCGAAGCAAAAGCAGCTTTTAATAACCCTACCGTGTACATGGAAAAATTCTTGGAAAACCCGCGCCATATCGAATTTCAGGTTTTGGGTGATGGACAAGGAAATGCCATCCATCTCGGCGAACGTGACTGTTCGATGCAACGACGCCACCAAAAAGTGCTTGAAGAAGCTCCCGCTCCAGGAATTACCCCTGAATTACGACAAAAAATAGGCGAATCTGTGGTTAATGCCTGTCGTGAACTAAAATACCGCGGTGCTGGCACCTTTGAATTCTTATATCAAGATGGCTGCTTTTATTTCATCGAGATGAATACACGAATCCAAGTTGAACACCCAGTGACTGAAATGATCACCGGCATTGATTTGATTAAAGAGCAGATCAAAATTGCCAGCGATATCCCTTTCACTTTAAAACAAGAAGATATTCAATTAAAAGGCCATGCGATAGAGTGCCGCATTAATGCCGAAGACGCGAGAACTTTCATGCCTTCACCCGGAACAATACGTCTTCTGCATCAACCTGGCGGGCCTGGTATCCGTTTTGATTCTCACATATACAGCAGTTATACCGTACCGCCGAATTATGATTCGATGATAGGTAAGTTAATTAGCTATGGCGAAACCCGAGAAGTCGCTCTTGCAAGAATGCGTAATGCCCTAGATGAAATTATTATCGATGGCATCAAAACCAATATCGAGCTGCATCATCGCATTCTCAGAGATAGAGCCTTTATGCAAGGCGGCACAAATATCCATTATTTAGAAAAAATGCTCAAGGAATAAGTTGTGTGGTATCAGTTACAAATTGAACAATGCCACCGTGATGAGGTGGATTCAATTAGCGAGGCTCTCGAAGAAACGGGAGCTTTATCAATCACATTAACCGACAAAAATGATGATCCTGTCCTCGAGCCAGAGCCTGGAACAACCCCACTTTGGCCCGATGTTATCGTCCACGCGCTTTATACTGAGATCCGAGAAGCAGCACTAGCAAAACAACAACTAGCCACCCAATTCAAGCATTTATCCTTTTCTATCAGTGAGTTGGCTGACCAAGATTGGGAGCGTGCCTGGATGGATGATTTCAAACCCCAGCGCTTTGGCCAACGATTGTGGATCTGCCCTTCGTGGATGGAACCACCCGAACCTGAAGCCGTTAATCTAATCCTTGATCCGGGATTAGCCTTCGGCACCGGAACTCATCCTACAACTTCTCTTTGCTTGCGTTGGCTTGATCAAGCTGCTCTAACCAACAAAACAGTCATTGACTATGGGTGCGGCTCAGGTATCCTTGCTTTGGCAGCACTAAAGCTGGGTGCAGCAAAAGTTCAAGCGGTTGACATTGATGATCAAGCGTTGCAAGCAACACAAAACAATGCCCTGACCAATGAAATTAATTCACAACAGTTGGATATTGGTTTTCCGGAAATATTGCGAGAACCTACTGATATACTTATTGCCAATATCTTATTAGCTCCTTTGCTGACTCTGCGCACTAAATTTAGAGAATTACTTAAAGATGAGGGCCTATTAATTGTTTCGGGCATTCTCAAGGAGCAAGCAGCGTCTCTTATTGAGGCTTATCAAACTGATTTTGCCCACCAATCTTCTGCGGATTTAGAAGATTGGTCACTGCTCACTTTCACTCGTCGCTAATCATTATAAAGAGCTAAAATGATGAATAAACAAGAATTCTGCCCCTTTACACCCAAAAGGGCTTTACTGAGTGTTTCTGATAAACGAGGATTAGTCGAATTAGCAAAAACCCTTCATGAGCAAGGGGTAGAGCTCGTTGCTACAGGCAACACAGCTGCCTTACTGACGAAAAATCAGCTCCCAGTTACCGATGTGAGTGAATGCACCCAATTTCCTGAAATGCTGGATGGTCGGGTTAAAACGCTCCATCCTGCTATTCATGCCGGCTTACTAGCACGCGATCTCCCCGAAGATGACAAAGTTTTACAAGCTCATCAGATTAAACGAATTGATTTACTTATTGTCAATCTATATCCTTTCGAACAAGTCATTAGTCATCATGACTGCGATTTCCAAAAAGCAATTGAAAACATCGACATTGGCGGCCCCGCAATGGTTCGTGCCGCAGCTAAAAATCATACTCGTGTTTTTGTCGTCGTGACTCCTGATGATTACGGTTTATTGAGCAAATATGTTCGCGCTCAAAAGGTTCCTGCTAATTGGGGCTTTGAGTTAGCTAAAAAGGCATTTGCCCATACTGCCGCCTACGATGCAGCTATTGCCAATTACTTGGGAACGCTGAACGAGAAGCGGGAGCCCTCGGGTTTCCCATCCACGCTCACCTGTCAGTTCCACAAACGCTATGAATTACGTTACGGCGAAAACCCTCATCAACAAGCGATATTTTATACCGATAAAAATCCGCCTGCAGGCTCTTTAGCCACAGCAAAAACGCTTCAAGGCAAGCAGTTGTCCTATAACAATCTACTCGATGCAGATGCAGCTTTTGACTGTGTTAAATCTTTTCCGCTCGAAACCCCTACTTGCGTCATCGTCAAACACGGTAATCCTTGTGGAATCGCATTAGGCAATACGCAACTAAATGCTTACTTACGAGCATATCAAACCGACCCGACTTCCAGCTTCGGTGGAATCTTGGCGTTTAATCAGCTTTTAACGGCAGAAACAGCGCAAGCTATCCTCGAGAAACAGTTTGCGGAAGTTATTATTGCCCCGGCGATTAGTGAGGAAGCTCAATCTATCTTATCTACAAAACCCAATATTCGAGTACTCAGTACAGGCGAATGGCAAACGAATTCCGAATTTAAATTGGATATGCGCCATGTCGATGGGGGACTGCTTGTCCAAGAGCATGATGATTTTTTAGTCAGTGACGAAGAGTTTAAAACGGCTACCCAACAAAAACCTTCCGAACAACAAGTGCAAGATTTATTATTCGCCTGGATTGCTGTCAAACACGTGAAATCGAATGCCATTGTCTTTGCAAAAGACGGTGCAACAATTGGGATCGGTGCCGGGCAAACCAGCCGTGTCATGAGTACCCGTATTGGTTTATGGCAAGCCCAACAGGCCAACTTTAGTACTCAAGGCGCGGTCATGGCTTCTGATGCGTTTATTCCTTTTGCAGATAGCATTGAGTTAGCTGCTAAAGCAGGGATTAGCGCCATTATCCAGCCTGGTGGTTCCGTACGCGACAAAGAAGTCATTGAAGCTGCTAACAAGGCCGGAATTATCATGGTGTTTACCGGGTATAGGCATTTTAAGCACTAGCATGCTTTTTATGTGTGCGTGAAGATGCCTGATAGACAATGCTTCTTCACGCAGATTCACGCATAGTTAAACCATCTACGTAAAATTTTTTAAACCTAATGTTTTAAGGCCTTATAAATATCAACAAACGTAGAAACTCTATCAATATTTATCGGGACATGTAACCGTCGTGCGATATCCGAAGCAGAAAAAATCCCACGGATATGGTGCTCTGCCCCATCAATAACAAGGAAATGTTGCTTTCCTTCATTCTTCAGTGTTTCAACAATATCCCTAATTTTTGCGCGTTTTACATCGTTAAATTCAATTGCTTTTAAGCATGTTTTTGGCGTCATCACCTCAGAAACAAAGATATCAGTGCGGTGGACATGATTAGTTCGAGACATAACCTTTTCACCAATTAAATCCTCATAAGCAAGAGCGCCGACAAATTCACCTTTATCTAGCACCAACTTTAATTTGACATGCGTTTTTTTCATTAAATCTTCGGCCGTGACCACATCTAATGATTGCTCGATTACTAAAGGAGGTGTTTTTTTGAAATCAGTAAAAATATCGAGAGCAGGTGAATCAAGTGTTATTTCGTAATTTTCATCAGGGGTAATAACATGTTTAACATCGGTGATATCACAGGTTTTTATAATCATGATCGCTTTCCTTTACAGCAAAATTCCCAATAATCCAATAAGTTAAATATCTTCAATTTTTAATTACTACCTGCTAAATGTAGAACAGAATAACTTGCAATACAAATATCTCATGTAGAGTTGTCTTCCCACCATTGCTAGAATAGATATATCAAAACTGCAGAACATAGGATGGTAGGCTATGGAACATCAACACCCCCAAAAAGAAAAAAATAGTTGCTGCCATTCAATGAACCACTCAAAAAAAATTCCAAAATCTCAACTGGTAAACGGTGTAGTCATATATACCTGCCCAATGCACCTCGAAATTCGCCAAGAAAAGCCTGGAAGTTGTCCAATTTGTGGCATGGCATTAGAGCCTGAGGCAATTAGTGAAGAAACGAGTAACCCAGAATATGTTGACATGCGACAAAGATTTTGGATTGCCTTACTACTCAGTGTTCCAGTATTCATACTGGCAATGGGTGAATACGCTTTCGCAAACTGGCTTCCTATCCCATTATCAATTTGGATTCAATTGGTTTTAGCGACTCCAGTTGTCCTCTGGTGTGGTTGGCCTTTTTTCCAACGGGGTTGGCAATCGTTAAAAACCCGTCGATTAAATATGTTCACTTTGATTGCAATGGGTACCGCTGTAGCATGGGGATATAGTGTCGTAGCCACTTTATTTCCTGGCTTTTTCCCTAAGAGTTTGCTCAATGAACATGGGATGATAAGCGTTTATTTTGAAGCAGCCGCGGTCATTACAACTTTAGTTTTACTTGGGCAAGTACTTGAATTAAAAGCACGAGAAAAAACAGGGGGGGCCATACGGGCATTATTGAAATTAGCCCCCGAAACAGCGTATCGCCTCGATAAAAATAATCAAGAAACAGTGGTATCGCTCGATCAAGTTTTCGTAGGAGATTTGTTACGTGTACGACCCGGTGAGAAAATTCCTGTGGATGGCGAGCTTGTCGAGGGTCAATCGAACGTCGATGAGTCAATGGTCACTGGCGAATCGTTACCCGTTAGCAAAAGGGTTGGTGATAAACTCATTGGCGCCACCATTAATCTAAGCGGCAGCTTTGTTATGAGAGCTATCCATGTGGGTAGCGATACAATGCTTTCACGGATTGTCCAGATGGTTAGTGATGCACAACGCAGCCGGGCACCAATTCAACGTTTGGCCGATGCCGTTTCTGGCTTGTTTGTACCTGTTGTCATATTCGTAGCCCTATTAGCCTTTGCTTTATGGTTTATCTTCGGCCCATCCCCCTCGCTCAGCTATGGACTCATCGCTGCTGTTTCGGTATTAATCATTGCTTGTCCCTGCGCTTTAGGACTCGCAACGCCGATGTCGATTATGGTTGGAGTGGGTAAAGGCGCGGGAAATGGCGTACTCATCAAAGACGCTGAAGCACTCGAACATATGGAAAAAATAAATACCTTAGTCGTTGATAAAACAGGGACTCTGACTGAAGGCCATCCCAAATTAACCCAAATTATAACCTTAAAAACATTTGCAGAGGACGAAGTACTCACCTTCGCCGCCTCGGTGGAGCATCATAGCGAACACCCTTTAGCGCATGCGATTGTGGCATGTGCCAAAGAGAAAAATTTATCACTCGCCCCGGTTAGTCAGTTTGAAGCAATAACCGGTAAAGGGGTACGCGGTAGCGTTGAAAATCGTGCTATCGTGATTGGCACTTCGGCGTTAATGCAAGAATTAGGGATAGATTATCAAGTCCTTTCCATGAATGCTGACGAACTTAGGGCAAAAGGCGCTTCAGTGATGTTCATAGCAATTGATAATCAAATTTCCGCCATTTTAGCCGTAGAAGATCCGATCAAATCCAGCACAGGCGATGCCATAAAAGCCTTACAAGATAAAGGAATCGATATTGTCATGCTCACTGGCGATAACCAGAAAACCGCTAATGCAGTCGCCGAAAAGATTGGCATCAAAACAGTGATTGCCGAAGTTTTACCCGCTGACAAAAGTCGTATTGTGACTGAATTACAGGAAAAAGGCCGAGTTGTTGCTATGGCTGGAGATGGAGTCAATGATGCTCCTGCTCTCGCTAAAGCTGACATCGGCATTGCCATGGGGACGGGCACTGACGTTGCCATAGAAAGTGCTGGCGTTACCTTGCTTCACGGCGATTTACATGGCATCGTTAAAGCTCGTCATCTTTCTGAAGCGACCATGCGAAACATACGCCAAAACCTCTTTTTTGCTTTTGTTTATAATGCATTAGGTATACCTATAGCCGCAGGGGTACTTTATCCTTTCATAGGATTACTCTTAAATCCAATGATAGCAGCGGCAGCGATGTCGCTTAGTTCTGTGTCTGTCATTCTCAATGCACTCCGCTTACGCTGGATAACCCTATGAGAAACAAGCGTTTTACTTTAATCGCTTGGCTTTTTATTATCAGCATGCTCGCCAGAACACCCATCAGCAGTGCGTCACAAAGTTTAACCGTTAATCAATTAGCTCAAATAGCAATCCAAAATAACAATGACTTAAAGGCAGCCCGGTACAATGTTGCGATAGCGCAAGCACGCTTAGTGCAAGCAGGATTATGGCCAAACCCAAGTCTAAACCTGAATAACATTGACGATCAATTCTTTACCAGGGAAGGTGAATATACACGAAGTGCAGGTTTTAGCCAAAATTTTCCAATTTCTGGTCGAATTGGTCGCCAAAAAAATGTTGCCCGCGTTGATATTGCTATTGCTATGGCTGAAATCAAAGATGCTAAACGCAAACTCAAAGGCGCAGTTGCTGAAAGTTACTATGCTATTCTAATTACCGATTATCGTTTAAAACAGCTTAAAAATCTTTTAGCAATTAACAAAAAATTAGTGCAAGTCACTGAAAACCGTTTTCATGCCGCTGAAGTATCTGAGCTCGACACCAATTCAGCCAACTTAGAATACCAACGTATTTTCCAAGAAAAACAGATATTAGAAAGTCTACGCATCAGTCAAATTGCCCAGCTTAACCAATTAATAGGCCGTGAGGCAGGCGCCCCCTTACTTCTCGATAAATCGCTACCTAAATCAGGGCTAATAACAACCAGCGTGACTGATGCTCAAGCCTTAGCACTAAAGGAGCGCCCAGATATGCAATTACTTCAGCTCAGCTTAAATCGTGCTCAAGCTTCTCAACGGCTAGCCCGGTCTGAACGATGGGCTGATTGGACAGTAGGTGTCGCTTTTCAACAAAGCAAAATATTTGTCGAAGGGGGTGATCCACAAAAACCGGATCGCGCCCTGAGTGTTGGCTTAGCTGTCCCATTCCCTTTGTTTAATGCAAATCAGGGTAAGATCATGGAAGCAAGTGCAGTGGGCACACAAGCGCTTGGGAAAATGAAAGCTTTGAAATTAGCGATTCAAACTGAAGTGGCCAGCAATTATGCGCAATTAAAAGCGTTAGAAAAAGCACTCGAACAATCTCGTCAAAAAACCGTAAAACTCACCTACCGCAATGTTAAATTAGCAAGAGACGCCTATAAAAATGGCCAAGTGTCACTTCTGGAAGTATTACAAATACAGCGTCAACAAAATGATCTCCAAGTAGCCTATCTCAATATGCTCGAAAAATACTTACAATCATTAGTTAAATTTTGTACAGCACTTGGTAATGGCGGCAATATTTCATTGTGTTCCTATTTGACTGATAAAAGGAATTTAAATGATTTCCCAAAATAACCTTAAGCTAACTGCATTACAATCCCTTGTTTTTCTCGCCGTCTTAATCAAAGCATCTCTCGTATTTGCCCACGGAGAACGTTTCGAGATTTCAGGGCCTCCCCCCAGCTCATTTTCACTTAACGCAGAACAATCCAGACTTATGGATCTTAAAACCGTTAGAGCCATCACTAAACCCCTTGAGGAGACACTGGGACTCAATGGGGAAATTCAGTTATTACCCAACGCCCAAGCTGATGTGAGTGTGAGGATCTCAGGAAATGTGACTGAGCTTTATGCAAATTTAGGCGATAAAGTGAAAACTGGCCAACCTCTTTTAAAAGTACAATCCCTACTGATAGGCGCTCCGCCACCCAGTGTCGTCATGAATGCCCCAATGAGCGGCGTTATCGATGCACGCAATGTGAATCTTGGTCAAGCAGTAGCACCAAATACAGTGCTTTTTCACATTTCCGATCGCTCAAAACTACTTGTGATTGCAAAAGCTTATGAAGAAGACTTAGGAAAAGTGCAGGTGGGGCAAGAGGCTAGATTACATGTCTTAAGTTATCCAAAACAAATCTTTAAAGGAAAAGTCTCCCTTATCGAACCCAACCTCGATCCGCTCACTCGCACAGTGAATGTCCAAATTCTTCTTGATAATCCCAAAGACTTATTAAAACCAGGCATGTTTACCCGTGCTTATCTCGTATTGCAGGAAAACAAATCAGCCTTAGTTATTCCTAATGCAGCAATCATGGAAGCGAACAATGAAAAATTTGTTTTTAAAAAACAAGGGAATGTTTACCAACATGTTATAGTTAAACCAGGAATCAGTGATGATAACTATACGGAAATTCTAAGCGGTTTAGCGGCTGGTGATGAAGTCGTAACTCAAGGTAATCGTCAGCTTTATACATACTGGCTAACAGGCAGTAAGCCTCAACCTGTAGAAGAAAGAAATGACTAACTGGCAAAGGGATCGGCTGAAATGTTTCAATACCTAATTAGCTGGTCTTTAAAAAATCGTCTTCTTATCTTAGCCATCACCATTGGCATTTGCCTCTATGGAGGTTATACCTTAACGAAAATGCCGGTGGATGTTTTTCCTGAATTCGCCCCGCCACAAGTCACTATACAAACTCAAGCACCTGGGCTAGCACCGCAAGAAGTAGAAGCCTTAATCACATATCCTTTAGAAAGCGCTATCAATGGGACCCCTGGAGTAACCCATGTCCGTTCTAAAACGACAGTTGGGTTGTCTACGATTACTGTTGTTTTTGCTGATAAAACAGATATCTATCGCGATAGGCAGTTGATTAACGAGCGGATTCAACAAGTGATGGGCCAATTACCTCCCGGTTCAAATCCAGTCATGTTACCGGTCATCTCTGTTGTAGGCTGGCTCATGAAATATGCTCTGGTTAGCAATACTGTATCACCAGAAGAATTGCGTACTATCTCCGATTGGGTGATCCGCCCAAGGATATTGGCGCTGGGCGGCGTTGCCTCTGTGGTTTCACTGGGAGGTGAAGTAAAACAATATCAAGTGCTCTTAGATCCTGCCCGCATGCTAGCTTATCGAGTGAGTGTGGAAGAAGTGAGCCAAGCCTTAGCAAATTCAAATCGCAATGTTCCCGGCGCCTTTTTACAACGATCAGGGACAGAACTCACTATTGGCGCAATTGGTCGAGTAAAAACGCTCGAGGACATAAAAAAAACGCTTATTACCACACGAGAAGGGATCCCAATTACCGTTGATAACGTTGCTACGGTGGCTTTCGGTGGCGAAATCAAAAGAGGCGATGCTGCTTATAATTTCGATCATGCTGTGATAGGCACTATTTCCAAAACGTATGGTGCTGATACCCTAGCAACCACTTCCAAAGTCCAAGAAGCGTTAGATGAAATCAAAGCTTCGCTCCCACCTGGCATAAAATTGTATACCAATGTCTTTCGCCAAGCTAATTTCATTGAATCAGCCATTAAGAATCTGAGCTGGGCGTTACTCGAGGGTGCGCTCATTGTGATCATCGTATTATTCATCTTTTTAATGAATATTCGTGCGTCATTGATCACCTTCTTGGCAATGCCCGTTTCCTTTATTCTTGGTATTTTAGTACTGCACCTGTTCGGTTTTGGAATTAATGCAATGACGCTTGGAGGAATTGCCATAGCCATTGGTGAAGTTGTCGATGACGGGATTATTACCGTAGAAAATGTCTTACGCCGCTTACAATTAAATCGCTTATCTATTTCTCCTCAACCTGCAATCGAAGTTGTTTTCGATTCAATTCTCGAAATTAGAAATTCTGTGATTTATGCCACTTTGATTATTAGCCTGGTGTTTCTCCCTATTTTTTTTCTATCCGGTATTGCAGAGCGAATTTTTGGTCCTTTAGCTGTAGCGTATATTGCATCAGTGATTGGCTCACTGGTTGTTTCCATTACTATGGTTCCTGCATTGTGTTACCTGCTTTTAGTTTATCGTCGGGAAAAACAAAATGAACAAAATATCGTTTTGCATCCGATGACAAACGCAGAACGAATTGCGCAAATGACAGAAAATCCAGAAGCCAGTTTTGTAGAGAAAGAAACGCCCTTTGCCAAGCTTCTTAAAGCTCATTTTCAGCGTATTCTAAATTGGGCTTTGAACCATCTTTGGTCCATAATGAGCTTCGCCGGTTTAGGAATTTTACTTGCTCTTGCTTTGCTACCCTTCTTTGGTACTGCCTTCCTTCCAGAATTTCATGAGGGCAATTACATTATCGCCATGACCACCCTACCTGGCACCTCACTCAGTGAATCGATGCGAATTGGCGAACAAGTTCGTAAAGAATTACTCAAATACCCGCAAGTAACCTCTATTTCTCAGCGTGCGGGACGAAGTGCAATTGACGAAGATGCATTACCTCCTAATGTGAGCGAATTCGATGTGAATCTTAATTTTGATAAAGATAAAAGCATGCGATCGGTCGAATTAATTAAGAGAATTCGCCAAGACTTGGCAAATATTCCTGGTGCTGTTTTTAATATAGGCCAATTTATTGCTCACCGCATGGATGAAGTGCTTTCAGGGGTTCGCTCACAGATTGCAATAAAAATTTTTGGCGACAATCTCCAAACGCTTAATCAATTAGGCGCGTCAGTAGAATCATTGCTCAAAAAAATTCCTGGTATTGTCGATGTCAATAGAGAGCAGCAAATCAACGTCCCACAATTAATCATTAAGATTGATCGCGAGAAAGCAGCACGTTATGGCATTAATGTGGGACAAATTTCCGAAGATGTGCAAACTTTACTCAACGGAGTCCGTGTTTCTAGTGTATTGGAGGGACAGCGAAGTTTTGATCTTTACCTACGCATGGCCGAATCAGGAAGGGACACTGTTAGGGCAGTACAAGACATGTTAATCGATGCCCACGGTGCAGGAATAGAGAATGGCGGTAAAATCCCTTTGCGGGCAGTAGCACAAATTGGGGAAGAAGAACAACCTTTCTCGATTAGTCGCGAAAATACACAACGGATGATTTCAGTTGGCTTTAACGTAGCAGGACGTGATCTAGGCAGTGTAATTCAGGAGGTTCAGCAGCAAATTAAAGAAAAGATACAACTTCCCAACGGCTATTTTATTCAATATGGCGGACAATTTAAAAGCCAGCAACAAGCAACCCGAACAATCTTATTTTTGGGTATTTTAGCCGTTATAGCCATGCTACTTCTCTTGTATAAAGCATTTGGAAAATTGGGCGAAGCCCTTTTGGTCCTTTGTAACTTACCATTAGCACTAATCGGCGGTGTTTTATCACTTTATTTCGCCAGCGGTGAAATGAGCATAGCAGCGATGATTGGTTTTATTACCCTCTTTGGAATTGCTGCTCGCAATGGTATTATTTTGGTCAGTCATTTCAACCAATTGAAGTCAGAAGGCAAACCATTACAGGACATTGTAGTCCAAGGTACCCTTGATCGGCTTGTCCCAGTTTTAATGACTGCTGCTACCGCTGCTTTAGGCTTAATCCCTTTGCTGTGGGGTTCACCAGTAGGTAAAGAGCTGGAGAGGCCTTTAGCCCAAGTGTTATTAGGTGGACTCTTTACTTCCACCCTGTTGAATATGATTGTTGTACCAACAATATATAATGCGATGGAAAAGCGGCGAGAAAAACGTATGAGTAGTAACTCTGGAGACTTACATAGTGACCAATTTACACACGATAGTTAAATTTTTTTTCGGTTTAAGCATTTTTTTTCTAGGCTTATTTTATCAACCCTTCTGCTTGGCACATACGAATGAAATGCACCGTCATTCGAGAATAGTAGGAAAAAACGATCAACCGTCAATTAAAATGTCAGTGGAACGAATAGTAAGCGGGCGCGGGAAGGATTTAGTTTTTGTAAAATTAACTGAGATGGGAACCAATAAGCCCATACATTTGCAAGATCTCAATGAAGTACACACTCAGAAAATCCACATGCTCATCATTGACGACAGCCTTAGTGATTACAGTCACGTCCATCCTGTCGCTACAGAAGAACCTGGTGTCTATCAATTTTCTTGGAAACCAAATAAAAAGGACGCAAATTACCGTATTTGGGCTGATCTTGTGCCTGTGAATACTATGAAACAAGAGTACATCATCGCTGACTTATACAAATCCAAATCTAATTTTGCTCAAATTATTCCTCGCATTACCACTGAGAGTGTCGTTGGTGGATACAAATTTAAATTATCTTTTGATAAACCTAAGCTAGAGCTGGGTAAAGCAACAATGGGAAAAATTGACATCACTGATGCACAGGGTAATCCCGTGCACAATTTAGAACCCATCATGGGTGCTTATGCCCATATCGTTGGGTTTAGCGATGATTTTAATACGGTAATGCATGTTCATCCGATGGGAACAGAGCCTTCGCAAGCGACAGATAGAGGGGGTCCTGAACTTAACTTCCATATTGAGCCGCAAAAAGCAGGAGCGATAAAACTTTTTGCCCAGGTCAAAATAGATGGGAAAGAACTATTCGTTCCATTCAGTTATTACGCTTCTGTTGGATAATAATCAGCGGGTAAGGGCATTTTTGTTGTTTTTATTCCCTTACCCTGATAGAGCAGAGAATTATTGCTGAGAGCAATTTTGCACTACGCAATTTTTTGCATAAGTTGAACCTTTAGAGCAAGCAGCCATAGCACTAGCAAGTGCACTTGCCCGATCATTACCTGTGCCAGTAAAAGTCAATTGTTTAGCATCAGACACTGAGCACATCCATGCCGCATTTGCAGCCCCAACACTGATTACACATAACACTGCAACAGATAACAGAGTTTTAATCGCTTTCATGACCAATCTCCTTATAAGTTCATAAAGTATTAGGTTTATTTTCCAAGCAAATCAAGTTCCATTCTTAAAAGTTGGTGTTTAAATATCAACAGTAAAAGGGTAGAAGAGAAGTTCTCGCTTTGTCAAATCGAAACTATAACTTTTAGGGGAAATGCTCAGTCCCATTGCATTAAGTTATGAAAATCCGAGCCGCGATCGTGAGGGCGGATAGGAAGCAGTGCTCTTATATCTGCTTGCTCACGCGCGCGGCTCGGATTAAAGTCTTAACATAATGTCAAGAGCTGTAGAAAGCTGGCTGCGACAAATTTAATCAAGCAAACCCAGCTCTTTAACCGCATCGCGTTCTTGACGAAGCTCATTTAAGGTTTCATTGAATTTTGCTTGGCTATACTCATTGAATTTCAAATTTTCCACTACGTGCACGTCGTTGTGTTCGTGACGGCAAGGGAAAGAGAAAATTAAGCCTTCATCTACTCCATACTCTCCTTGAGAGCTGCGGCAAACTGAGAAAGACTCCATTGGAGGTGTATCGTTAGTTAAGCAACCAACACCATGGATGATGGCATTCGCAGCAGAAGCAGCTGATGAAGCGCCACGTGCTTTAATGATAGCAGCCCCTCGTTGTTGTATTGTTGAAACGAATGTGTTTTTCAACCAATCTTCATCATCAATAACTGTCGCTGCTGAAAACCCATTGATTTTTGCATTGTAAAAATCAGGGTATTGTGTAGAAGAATGATTACCCCAAATCGTCATTTGGCTTACACGCGTAACATCAACACCAGCTTTTTTTGCAAGCTGAGCACGTGCACGCAGCTCATCCAAAGTAGTCATTGCATAAAAACGATCATCAGGTACATCCCTTGCATGATGTTTAGCAATTAGGCAGTTTGTGTTGCAAGGATTTCCTACTACAAAAACGCGAACATCTTGAGCCGCATAGTCATTAATGGCTTTTCCTTGTTTAGTAAAGATTCCGCCATTGATTTGCAGTAAATCAGAACGCTCCATACCTTGTTTACGAGGTACTGAACCAACTAATAAAGCCCAGTTTACGCCATCCATTGCATGTTTTAGCTCAGAGGTGCAAACAACATTTTTCAATAATGGAAAAGCACAATCCTCTAACTCCATAGCTACACCCTCAAGAGCTGGTAAAGCTTGCTCCAACTCAAGCAGGTGCAATTCAACCTCTGTATGCGGACCAAACATTTGTCCTGAGGCAATTCTGAATAACAAAGCATATCCAATTTGTCCCGCAGCACCTGTGACAGCGATTCTAAGTCGTTTATTCATCGTTTACTTCCCCTTTTCTAACCATTGTTTTACCAGTAAAAGCGCAGCAATACTGCGCGCTTCAGAAAAATCAGGACGTACCAAAAGCTCTTGATAAGCACTTAAAGGCCATTCAATGACTTCAGGAGGCTCAGGTTCATCTCCTGGAAGAGGCGAAGGAAATAAATCCCTCGCAATGACTAAATCAATCTTCGCACCAAAATAAGCAGGTGCCAAAGTCATCGTTTTCACCCAGTCAAATTTTTTAGCTGCAAAGCCAACTTCTTCGCGCAATTCACGATTAGCTGCCTCAAATAAAGATTCTCCCCTTTCAATTAACCCTTTAGGAAAGCCTAATTCGTAAGTATCCGTTCCAGCCGCATATTCACGCGCCAGAAGTAGCGATTCGCCCGCTGTTAGTGCAACAATTAACACCGCCCCGTGACCATGGCTACGAATTCGCTCAAAACAACGCTGGGCACCATTGGCAAAACGAAGTTTCATTTCTTCGACTGTAAATAATCTTGACTTGGCGATTACTGTTTTATTGGTGCAAATTGGTTTTTCGCGCATCCTGGTAATTACCTTTCCAAATAAGCGGGCTAAGCTTCTCGGTAGTCCAAAACAAACTATGATACTATTGCACTTCTGAACAAGCCAGTATGATTTAAATAATGTTACCAACCTCTTTGTATATTCATATTCCTTGGTGCATTCGTAAATGCCCCTACTGTGACTTTAATTCTCATAAAAGTCCTGATATTTTACCTGAAAAAGAGTATATTGCCGCTTTAATCGCTGATTTTAAAGCAGATTTAGCCCGTTTTCCTGCACGCGAAATTCATACTATTTTTATTGGTGGGGGAACACCTAGCTTATTATCTGCAGAAGCCTATGCCCTTTTATTCACTCAACTGCAAAAATTAGTCAACTTTGCTAAAGACATTGAAATTACCCTAGAGGCTAACCCAGGAACTGTTGAACAGCAGCGCTTTAGTGACTATCGTCAACTAGGGATCAATCGTCTCTCTTTAGGGATTCAGAGCTTTAACCCTCTGCATTTAAAGGCGTTAGGACGTATTCATGATGATAAACAAGCACATAAAGCGATTGAAGCTGCCCGTAATGCTGGTTTTACCAATCTCAATATTGACCTCATGCATGGCTTGCCCGGGCAATCAGCCGGCCAAGGGCTTGATGATTTGAATATGGCTCTGGCTCATGAACCAGAGCATCTATCCTGGTATCAATTAACAATAGAACCGAATACCATTTTCTACAAGAAAACCCCGCTTCTACCTAGTGAAGACGAAGTTTGTCAGCTAGAAGAGCAAGGACTTAACCTTTTGGCAGCACACGGTTATCAACGCTATGAAATCTCTGCCTTTTGTAAAACTGAAAAATTTGCCCGCCATAACTTAAATTATTGGCTCTTTGGCGATTATTATGGTGTTGGTGCTGGCGCACACGGCAAAATTACTGAAGCAGGACAAGTTTTCCGACTAAAAAAACATCGTCAGCCGAATGAGTATCTACACCCAGAAAAATCCTATCTTGCGGCCGAGGAGCAAGTGGGTGCGGATTCATTGCTCTTTGAATTCATGCTGAATACAAGCCGCTTAGAACAAGCAATTCCTATGTCCCTATTCACTGAAAGGACCGGGCTGCCACTCAGTGTTTTAAAGCCATTCCTAATAAAAGCTGCAGAAATTGGCCTGATCACCATGGATGATCATTTTTGGCAAGTCACTTCTTTTGGTAGGCGCTATACTAATAATTTACAAGCGATGTTTTTGCCCGATTAATTCGCTTCACATCCAACTCGGTTTGCTTAATAATAGATTTAAATTCAGAACTCACAACAGGGTTAAAAGATCAAATTAAGATCTTTCCTGTAGTAGGAGACATACAATGGCAGCCCTGGTGTTTATTTTTTTTGTAGTACTTGGTTATGTATTTGGCTCAGTTTGCTCCGCAGTAATAGTAAGCCAAGTTTTTTCTCTTCCCGATCCACGTATTTCTGGCTCACGAAATCCAGGTGCTACCAATGTTCTGCGTTTAGCAGGTAAAAAATACGCAGCGATGGTGTTAGTTGCTGACATACTCAAAGGACTCCTCCCAGTTCTGCTGGCCAAAGCGTTTGATGTGAGCCCAATTACAGTCAGCTTCACCTGCTTAGCGACCGTTCTTGGGCATATGTATCCCGCTTTTTTTGGTTTTCATGGAGGCAAGGGGGTCGCCACAGCAATTGGTGCCCTACTAGGTCTACACTTTATTCTAGGCGTTATGGTGATTGCAACTTGGTTATTGGTTGCCAACTTTACCCGGTACTCATCACTTGCATCAATCGTTTCCATGGTGCTTGCCCCCTTATACGCACTTCTTACAATAGGACGACTCGATATTTTCCCACCTCTCTTTTTTATCGCTTTATTCATTCTTTATAAACACCGCAATAATATCACCCGTCTAATTGATGGCGAGGAGCCTAAAATTCAGTTTAATCGCAGCTCGTTAAACGAAGAGATCGATGCCACACTCACAGAAGCAATTCGGGAGAGTCAAATTGAACAAGAGGAAGACCCCTCTCTATTAATACCAGATGAAGCGGAAGAAAAATTATCCCCAATAATCAAAGAGAAGCAAACATCAACTGAACCAAAAGATAACTTATCGCCTGTAATCGAAACTGGAGAAAAACCTTCGCCTAGAACTCCAACGAAGAAGAAAAAGCAGTGAAATCCGTAGGATTTTCAGCCTCCCATCCAACAAGGAAGTTGAGGCCACTCACTACTTACTCTTGAGGGGAGCAAGATACTATAAACTGTGTTCGGTCAAAGGCCAGCGCGCTTTAACTTCAACCGCGGTACTTAGATCCTTTTTACCTTGCAACAAATGAAGGCAACCTGCGAAAGCGACCATCGCGCCATTATCTGTACAGTATTCTGGGCGAGGAAAATATACCTCTCCGCCCAGCTCTTCCATTAAAGCCCTCAATGACACACGTAAACTGCGATTAGCCCCAACCCCACCTGCCACTACTAATCTTCGACAAGCGGTTTGATTCAACGCACGTTTGCACTTAATTAATAGCGTGTCTACTACTGCTTGCTGAAAGGCTTTTGCAATTGCTGCTCTGGCTTCATCATCCTTGGCACTGCTATTCCATGTAGTTAGTGCGTGGGTTTTAAGGCCACTGAAGCTGAAATCTAAGCCAGGTCTATCCGTCATTGGTCGAGGAAAAGCAGGAAAGACTTCGGTTCCTAGAAGGCAGTTATCCGCTAATTTCGCGAGAACCGCTCCGCCTGGATAAGCTAATCCCATTAATTTTGCTGTCTTATCAAAAGCCTCTCCTACTGCATCATCTAAAGTATCACCAAGCAATTGATAATCCCCTAGGCCATGCACCTCAATAAGTTGTGTATGTCCTCCTGAAACCAATAGTGCCAAAAAAGGGAAATCAAGCTGCGGTGAATCGAGTTTTGCAGCCAATAAATGTGCTTCTAAATGGTGAATTGCCAATGCAGGCTTATTCAGTCCTAATGCTAAACTCTTCGCAAAACAAGCTCCCGTTAAAAGGGCACCAACTAAACCTGGACCAGCCGTATAAGCGATAGCATCAAGAGCAGATTTCAGAACACCCGCTTGCCTAAGAACAGTATCCACTAAAGGTACTAAATATTTAACATGATCCCGTGAAGCTAGCTCAGGTACCACACCACCATAGCGTTGGTGTATCAGTACTTGTGAGTGAAGTGCATGGGCCAATAATCCTTTTTCTGAATCGTAAATTGCTACTCCAGTTTCATCACAAGAAGATTCAATCCCCAAAACTCGCATCAATACCCCAAATAAATCATCTTTACCAATTATATAAAGATAAACTACCCACAATCCAGGGCGTGTTGATAATTAACTTATCGAAATAAACTTGACGACTGTTACAACTAGCACTAGAATTGCCAACCTATTGTATTCAATTAAATCAGAGGAAATAATTAATGCCTACCGTTCGTGTGAAAGAGGGAGAAAATCCCGAATACGCACTACGCCGTTTCAAGCGTTCCTGTGAAAAAGCAGGGATCCTAACTGAATTACGTCGTCGCGAGTTTTACGAAAAACCTACTGCTGAGCGCAAACGCAAACAAGCTGCTGCCGTAAAACGTCATCTTAAAAAGATTTCTCGTGACACAACGGCTTCGCGTCGCAATGTCAAACACCGACGTAAGTAATCATGACTATTAAAGACTGTATTAGTAACGATCTCAAAGATGCTATGCGTGCCAGAGACAAAAAAAAGCTGGACACACTCCGGCTCGTTACTGCTGCTGTCAAACAGGTCGAAGTCGATGAACGAATTGTTGTCGACGATGAGCGCATGTTAAGCATTTTGGACAAGCTTGCCAAGCAACGCAAAGAGTCCATCGCTCAATTCCAAACGGCTGGGCGTGATGACCTCGTTGCCCAAGAGCAATATGAACTTGAGATCATCAGCCATTATTTGCCTGAACCCTTGTCAGATCAAGAAATTGAGGCACTCATTGCCAAAGCCCTGGCCGATACAGGCGCCACCAAGATGAGTGATATGGGCAAAGTCATGACGCAATTGAAGCCTCAAGTGCAGGGTCGAGCTGACATGAGCAAAGTCAGCCAATTAATAAAGGCTAAGTTGAGTTAATACCTCTCATGTCTGGCTTAATTCCGCGGCCATTCATTGATGAACTACTTAGCCGAATTGATCTTGTCGAGCTAATTGACAGTTATGTCCCTCTCAAAAAACAAGGCACAAGCTACGTAGCTTGCTGCCCTTTCCATAGCGAAAAAAACCCTTCATTTAACGTGGTGGCTAAAAAGCAGTTTTATCACTGCTTTGGGTGTGGTGTAAGTGGCAATGCCATTAGCTTTATGATGAGCTACCTCAATCAAGGTTTTACTGATGCAGTAGAAACTTTAGCCTCACGCTTAGGAATGAAAGTTCCGCGCGAAGGAAACAGTGAAAAACACCAACAGACCTTAAGCTTATATCAGCTGCTCACACGAGTGAGCCAATTCTATCAGCAAACCCTTAGAACTAAGGGCGAAATAGCGATTAACTATTTACGTGGGCGCGGTTTAAGTGGCGAAATAGCAAAATTATACCAGCTAGGTTATGCTCCAGCAGGCTGGCAAACCCTGGAGTCTCAATTTAAAAGGAATAAAAACGAACTTATTGCCACAGGAATGCTCATTAAAAAAGAGGATGGCAAAACGTATGACCGTTATCGCCATCGCATTATGTTTCCTATTCATGACCGCCACGGCCGCATTATTGGTTTTGGTGGACGAGCCATTGATCCACAGCAAAAGCCTAAATATTTAAATTCACCAGAAACAACCATTTTCCAAAAAAGTCGAGAACTTTATGGCTTACATCAAGTCCTTCAGCAACAACAGATTATCGATAATATCCTTATCGTTGAAGGCTACATGGATGTTATTGCCTTAGCACAACATGGTATTAGAAACGCGGTTGCCACATTAGGAACAGCAACAAGCAGCTACCATATCCAGCTCCTCGCCAAACACACTAAGCAACTTATTTTCTGTTTTGATGGCGATGAGGCAGGTCGACAAGCTGCCTGGCGAGCTTTGGAGAGTTGTTTGCCTGAGTTGAATACAGGTCTTGATGTGAATTTTATCTTTCTTCCAGAAGAACATGACCCTGACAGCCTTGTGAGAGAAGAAGGTGGGGAAAAATTTCGAGAACGTTTAAAAAAAGCAACCCCTTTAAATCGCTTTTTCTTAGATACTATCGCTAGAGGAATTGATATTTTTACCGTAACTGGGAAAAGCCAATTAATCAATGCCGCTAGGCCTTATATGTTAAAAATGATGGAAGGACCCTACAAGCAATTGTTACTCAATGAACTCTCTCGCATGACCCACATTGAGAATTACCGCATTGCACAAATACTCAGCGACAAGCCTCAACAAAAGATACAGGAATCAAGCAAAAAAATTGCGAATTCCCCTATTCGGCTGGCAATCGCTTTGCTGATACAAAATCCTGAAATCTATAATGCCTGCAAAGCCCAGGTCAATGCTGGCGTACTTGATGGTAAGGAGCAAGAGGTGTTGAGAAAACTTTTACACCAAATTGAAAACTCTCCAAACGCTAACACAGCAACACTTATCGAGGCTTGGCGCGACACCCCCTATTTTGAAGCGCTTGGAAAATTAGCGAGCTGGGACCATCGTGAACCAGAAGAAGAATTAATCAAAAAATTTACGGATATAATTATATTTTTGCAAAAACAAAATTTAGAAAATAAAATTAAATTATATCTTGCAAAATCGCGAAATCAGGGCTTAACTGATTCTGAAAGATTAATGTTACAAGAGATGATGAAACAGAGGCATCAAATTGAATGATAAAATTTAACCCATAATATGCTGGCAAGTTTACGATAGCGGGTTTATAATCAAACCCTTTTTTGTTGCTTTTATTCACTCACCTGATAAGTGCCTATGAACATGAATGACCAAGAACAGCAGCGCTCGCAAATCACCAAAGTCATTAGCTTGGGTAAAGAGCAAAATTACCTAACTTATGCCCAGATTAACGACCTGCTCCCCAATATCGTTGATACTGAACATTTTGATGTCATCATCAGCATGTTAGAGGGGATGAATATTAAAGTATTCGAAACGCCTCCAAGTGATGACGAATTAGCGCTTTTGGGTACCACTGAAGAAGCGCCTGAAGATGTCGAAGAAGCTGCAGCTGTCCTCGCGTCCGTGGACAAAGAAACTGGCCGTACAACTGACCCAGTACGTATGTATATGCGTGAAATGGGCACAGTCGAGCTCCTGACCCGCGATGGTGAAATACGTATTGCCAAACGTATCGAGGAAGGCATTTACCAGGTCCTAAAATCACTTGCTCACTACCCAGAAACGGTAGAGCTCGTGCTGCAAGATTACGACCGTGTTGCGACAGAGGAAATGCGTCTAAGCGAAATTATCAGTGGCTTTGCTGATATTGAAGAAGAAGCACCTGCAGCGAATATTGGCTCTATGCTCGACGAATCACAGCAAGAAGAGATCATTGAAGAGGAAGAGATAATCGCTGTTGACGAAGATGAAGATGGCGAGGGCGGAGGAATTGTTGAAACCGACGACGGCCCCAATCCAGAACAAGCTAAAATCTATTTTGATGAATTGCGAGAGAACTATCACCACGCGATGAAATCGCTGAAGGAGCATGGGCGAACCAACAGCAAAACTGTTGAGTTATTAGACACTATGTCTGAATCCTTCTTAAAACTTAAATTGACTTCACGACAAGTCGATCGACTTACCCGTCACTTCCGTCAATTACGAAACCACATACGCGAATTTGAGCGAAGTGTTATGCGGCTTTGCATCGAGAAAGCGCGCGTTCCACGCAAGCTCTTCATCGATACTTTCCCAGGTCAAGAAACCGATATTAAATGGCTAGATGATTTGATCCGTAATCATGGTAAAAAACTTGAAATGCAACGTATCGAAGAGTATCGTGATGAAATTCTGCGCCTACAAAGCAAGCTTGCAGCCTTCGAAGAAGAATACGGCTTGACCATCAGCGAAATTAAAGACATTAACCGTAAGATGTCCATTGGTGAAGCAAAAGCGAGACGCGCCAAAAAAGAGATGGTGGAAGCAAATTTACGTTTGGTAATTTCTATTGCCAAAAAATACACCAACCGCGGCTTGCAATTCCTCGATTTAATCCAAGAAGGTAACATTGGTTTAATGAAAGCGGTAGATAAATTCGAATACCGCCGTGGATACAAATTCTCAACCTATGCTACTTGGTGGATTCGGCAAGCAATCACCCGTTCTATTGCCGACCAAGCCCGTACGATTCGTATTCCGGTACACATGATTGAGACCATTAATAAACTCAATCGTATTTCACGCCAAATTCTACAGGAAACAGGCCGCGAAGCCACACCTGAAGAATTAGCTGAAAAAATGGAGTTAAGCGAGGATAAGATTCGTAAAGTATTAAAAATTGCGAAAGAACCTATCTCCATGGAAACACCCGTAGGCGATGACGACGACTCACATTTAGGTGATTTTATCGAAGATAACAACATTGAATCACCCATTGATTGCGCAACCGCTGAAGGCTTACGTGAAGCAACACTAGAGATTCTAGAAACACTGACCCCAAGAGAAGCAAAGGTACTGCGCATGCGCTTTGGTATCGAAATGAATACCGATCATACGCTAGAAGAAGTGGGTAAACAGTTCGACGTAACTCGCGAACGGATCCGCCAAATCGAAGCCAAAGCCTTACGCAAACTACGCCACCCTTCTCGTTCAGAGAAACTGCGTAGCTTCCTTGAAGGCGACGAAACCTAATAAGTAATTATGATAAGGACAAATTAACTTGTCCTTATCATAAAAAAACTGTGGAAATAAACGCTTTTAGCCATTACAATGGCAACTCCCCGGGCCCATAGCTCAGTTGGTTAGAGCAGCGGACTCATAATCCGTTGGTCCTAGGTTCAAGTCCTAGTGGGCCCACCAACAAAATCAAGTAGTTACGAGTAGTTTCAGAAAATTCAAAAAAGTCGTGTAGACGCAATGTAGACAGAAATTTTAAAGGAAATCCGAATAAATGGAATTAGAAACTTATATTGAAGAGACCCTAGTAGCTATATGTAACGGTATACGAAAAGCAAAAGAAAAGATAAATGATCAGAATTCGATAATTGCTCCCGGACGTATTGAAGGAAAGAAAGTCTATCAAACTAGATTAATAAATTTTGAGGTTATAGTAACTGTTAATGAAAATAAACAAATCCAAGTGGATACAGATTTATCGGGTAAAGCATCTATCGGGGTCGCAAAAGGAGAGCTGAAAGCGTCTGGAGATTTTGGTAAAACCACAGGCGAAACCCATCACAATAGAATATCTTTTAGCATTCCTTATCTCCCAGAAGGTATTTATGAAAACTCTAAAGGAAATAATAGGTAAATATCCCTCTCACGAAAAATTACTAATAAGTGGTTATATAAGGTCATTAACGCTAGAGAAGTTTATTGCTTTATGTGAACAAGCAGATGGAGATCTAGATGCTTTCCGTACATTATTAAATTATTACTCCAGAGAATTTAAGACAATTACTAAATCGACAACTCAGGAACAACAAAGTGATGCTATAGTTTTTTTTATTACTGGCTATATATCAGCCCATGATTATAATAAGAAAAGATTAATAGCATCATTTCTAAACAAAATTTACGAATATCTACCACGCGCTCTCAAAGAAAAAATCATCCTCGCTTTTTTAAGTGACCAAGGCAAAAATTTTCGAAAATATGCGTATAAGAAAAAACTAGATGAGCTGCCGTCTGACGTTTTCCTTTTAGCTTTAAATTTAGCAAAAAAGAGCATAGACGAATTGAATATAATTTTAAAAACAGTAGGATATGAATATGATGAACAATTCATCAATACCTACTGTGAAACTTTTTTACAATACCAAGAGTTGGATCCATTAATTATTAAACAGTTCTGTCTTAGGTACAATGACTTTAGACTTGATCAAATAAATTGGATGAAAGAAATCTCCCCAGAAACTTACTTGTATATTGCTGCTGTAAAAAACTATATCATAGACAATAATGATTTACTTTTTTTGTACGAAAGCAAATTAAGACACTATTTTACTGATAAAAATCAAGTCATAACCCTTAATGATAATCCCAGCGTTATCTTATGGAGCCTTGCAAGGATGAATAAGTTCAATATCATAGATCGAATAAAATCTGACAATAATGACTTCTTTCACTCTCACCCAGAAGAATACTTTACAATTTAGCAGAAGTAGCTCAGCTCTGAAGACTCGAGCAACGCTAGCTATACTATATAGTAACTGATTGATATGGAAATGAATTGTGAGAACAGAGAATATAGATAGTCTTCTGAAATTTTTAGCGGCTCTAAAAATGAAAGAAGAGATCCAGGAAGGGTTTACTCCATACTCTATCGCTGTCGAAACAAATTATGAACCTTCAACTATTAGAAAATATCTGAGTTCCTTTTTAAGAAGATATTGTTTCTTTAATTCTAAACATAAATTATGGAATTGTTCAATTAACAGATTATGATTTTCTTGAGAACCAAAGGGGTCAAGCCTTGCTTTTTGCTTACAATTTAAATATGCCAGCTTGATGTACACAGCGAAATCAAGATTTTCATTCTCCAAAGCTAAAGCCGTCAATGCTATTCAACTTCGTATCTACCTAATTTTCCAATATCTGACCACTTTGCACTTAATGATAAAATGAAGAATCAACCATCTCAAAAAACGGATAATCAAATATGATGATGAATATTTGACGACATGAGTCACGAGAGATAGATAATAACAAGGTTGCCAAAAACTCAAGGGATAAATGGGACTGGTGGGGCAACCGCATCATAATTGAGTTGTTACCTCCCCAATCCAATTTATTGATGTGGGGCACAGGGGACAATTTCTACTAAACGAAAACACTGAAGTTGTGGTTTAAAATGAAAATTTATAATAAAGCTATGAAGAGTTTGTCGACTTATCCTTTATCTTGCGTGATCGCTTGAAAAGGTTTTTTTATGCCCTTTTTAGGGTACTAAAAAGGTTCTTTTACTTCCCTTAAGCGTTCTTTTTCGCCCTTTTTTGCCTTTTTCTGCCCTTTTTGGTTCTTTTACTTCTCTTGGATAAAAGGGCATTAGAAAAAACCCTAAAAGGGCGAAAAAAAACCTTTTTAGAGCCCTAAAAAGAACAGCAAAATGCAGGGCAAGATAGGTGAAGTTAGCTAACAGCGAGCTGGTTATCAAACTTCACAAGTCTTATTCGCACCTTCGGTGCTCAACGGAAAAACTGCTGGCATAAATCAATTTTTATTCCCCTCCCCAAATTTTACCGGTAAAAACATACAATCTTGGTGTGCCAACCCCTTTGATTCTTGGCTTATGTGAGGCTTTACCATCAGAAGCAGGTTTAAGCCAACCGGCTTGCAACAACGTTTTTGTTACTGTGCGTTGATCAAACCCTTTGCATAGTTCGTTTTTATACACCTCTGTTAATACCATGTAGGTCCGAAACCCTTCTTCGTCTGTTTGATAAAATCCAGCACGATTGAGAATTTTTTCATTGTTGGGATCACGTGCACTATCAAAACGGCTGGCACCGTGCGATTCGAAGAAAGCTCTTACTTGAGCCAAGATGGCACGATCTTCACGAGTGCCTTCAACCCCAAAAGCATCTTGCCATGCCGTAAAACATTTTTGGGCAGCACTTAAGGATTCACCCTTTTCCCATCCTGTCAGGCCAAATTGGCTCGCTAATTCACCAGCCACTGCAACTAACGCAAATCGTCTAGCAACACGAATAATCTGACTTGTTGTATTAACTTGTACCACCGTATCAATAAAGTGTTGAATGGTATCTGTAATAAATCGGCCTATTGTTTTGCCGGTTAGCGACGACCTTGTGAAGCCATTCCATACCCACAGCACCATGGTAAAGGCTGGTATATTTCTTAAGGGATAAAGCCATACTTGCAGGGCTTAGTTGATTATGAGTTGTTTCAAGGATTCCCATTTCATGTCCGGCATCCGCTTGAATATCAGCGAGGCGTATTTCTTGCCCTGCATTGCTGCGCTGACCTGTTTTTGCCATAAGCGCTGTCAAGGATTCTTCACCTGCGGATAAGAAAAACAAAGACCATCGAGAAGATTGCCTGACTGTCCCAGTTCGCGATGCACGTGTTTTTCCCTGACCATTTGCCAGTAAGTAAGCAGCCTCTCCCGCTTCTCTAGGATCCACTTGACTCAGTTCATCCAGGATGAGCAGCCCATCATTGTGTAATGCCGCGAGACCTTCTAAGCCATTAGCAGTGCTTCGCCATAAACGACAATAAGATTGTGGATTTCCCCAAACAGAAGCAGCCACTTTTAATGCTGTACTTTTGCCTGATGAAGACGCGCCTCTGAAATGGAAGCCACCAGAATCCTCGCAAACAAGCTTAGCCAGTACAGGTGCAAGCGCCGTTGAGATGGCAAACACCAGTCTTGAATTTCCTGCTGCAAGACGACCTATTGAATCTCGCCATTCCTCAACACTACCTTTTGAAGATAATGCTGGTTCAATGGCATTGGTATTCTGGAATACAATCTTCTCTGTTGACTGCCCGATACACTGGGAAGCGGTGACAAAGACATCCTCATACCAGCCCAGTTTATCAACACAACGTGCTCGTGCTTCAACTGGAAAGACCTGTAAATAGGAGGTGAGTAAATCCCGTGCTATTCTATTGGGTGAGATACTCAACCCAAGTCTTGCCAGCTCTCGCCTGACATCGGAGGAGTCGCCTTGCAGTAAGGATAATGGCATCGCCCACTGATGAGTTATCCCATCATCATCCTGCCATTCCAGCAAACGACCCCATTCACCACTCTGAGCATCTCGAGTTTTTGCAACGACATATAATGGCGCGCATATCCACCGAGGTGGCAATGAATTGCCATCCTTATCGATGCCGAGAAAGGTTAACCCCTCAGCAGTTAATCGAAAGCGACCACCAGCATAGTCGCAAAAAATTGGACGCTGCTTTGGTGTATTGGGTAATTCAATAACATGATTTTGTGACATACATTATTCTCCAAACAACAGTCAAATCATCGAATGAAGCAAATTCATTCTGATGAATTTTAAATTTATACGTTCTCAACGAGCTGTAACTGACCTTCGTCACTGGTTGAGTGATAAATTTTTTGTTGTTGGATAAAATTCAGCACATCGCTTTTTCGGTACAAAACCTTGCGACCAATTTTTAAATAGGGAACACCACCACCCGACCAACGGTTACGTTCAAGTAATTGAGTGGAGCAGCTTAATACCGCAGCGATAGTTTGTTGATTAAAAAGCGCAGAATGTGGCGCAGATTCAAATTCGTTTAATAGATGTAAACGAGATGGTTTTTGAGCAGACATAGGGAACTCCGCAATTGATTATTCACTCAGCATCAAGTACCGACCTGCACGTCCCTGTGAATGAACTCAAATGCCTATCCGACTAAACTTGGACAAGTAATTGATATTCACTAGCCTTATTGGCTATGAAAGCTTGAACTTCAAGCTCGGAAAAAGTATCTCGTATTCCTTCAAAGATTGTCAAGCACAAAAGATCGAATCAAAGGTGTGTTATCGAATGATATTGATTGATACTTTAAATAAATCATAAACATAGCTTGCCATAAATTCGCATTTTGTGAATCGCGAATTCATCATAACTTTGGTTATTATTACTTAAGTGTTGGGATTACCCGTGTCCCATGCGTCCCAAGGTTGCAAAATAAGCTAGGGACATGTCTAGCCCAGTAATGACATAGCTGCCCCACTTGTCCCCTTAGTCCCTGGCATTTTTTATATGTCTACTATTTGTATAGGTCTTCAATGAAGATAAAAATTAAAGGGACATTAAATAAATTGAACAAAATTCATCTATATTCCATTTTGGACGAGGTTATATTCCATTATTAGACGAATGTAACGTAACTATATGTTTAATAATTATTTTTAACCAGAATAAACACAGAAGCGTTACTTAATCTGTTATTTAACGTCATGTTAACAAAATTCAAATAATTTAACTTATGTCATTTCTCATGTTAAAGAAATCGCATTTTCTTAACATGAGAATCAAGTCATGTTAAAAATTTTGGATTTCTTTAACATGACCATTTAATCTACAACAGGAATATTCATTAATAATTGATAAAGATTATCGTTCAGATATAAATTGTCTTTCGCTATCTTGTGTTTGGATAACAATTTAATTTGAACCAACTCATCCAAGTATTTTGAGGCCGTTTGACGGGATTTGCCAGTATCGCTCACTACAAAGTCTATTTTAGTATAGGGATGCTTGAATAAGTTATTCAATAATTCATGACTATAAACTTTAGGCAATTTATCTTTCATTACCATTTTATAGCTTTGCATTAACATCCTGATCTCACTAATTAAAAGTGTTGTTTGCTTTGCCGTACTTTCAACTGCTTTTAATATAAAAAGTATCCATGCCTCCCAATCTTTATCATCACGAACTTTTTGTAATAGTGAATAGTATTGTTGTTTATTCTGATTAATATAGCGTGACAAATACAAAATTGGAGTATCCAACAGACCTTGTTTTACCAAATATAAAATATTAAGAATCCGCCCTGTTCTTCCATTACCGTCATAAAAAGGATGAATACTTTCAAATTGATGATGGATTAATGCCATTTTTACCAGATCATCATAGTTGCTTCTTTCGTCTTCATTGATGAATCGCTCTAAATCTGACATCAACCGAATAATCACATCTCTATCTTGCGGTGGAGTATAAATGACCTCACCAGTCTGATCATTCTTCAGTTGTGTTCCCGCTTGAGTACGAAAACCTGCGTCATTTTCTTCAAGTATTTGCTGAATAGTTAATAGCGTATTGTTTGTAATCAATCCCATTTCTTTGACTATCTTGTAGCCACAATTTAATGCTTGGGCATAGTTATGCACTTCTTTTGCGCTATGGGATACAAAGCTTTTTGACTCATAATCACTGCGATATAGATCATCATGCGTTGTGATTATATTTTCAATAGCAGAACTTTCTTTAGCTTCTTGCAAGGACAAAGTACCAATCAAAATATATTGATTAGGGATATTTGCAGCGACTCCCTTTACTTCCCCTAAAGCTTGATGAGCTTTAGCTGCTGCTTTTAAAACAGCCTTGGTTTCAAGATCACCCACCTCAAATAAAGATGGTATTGAATCTTTTGAAATCATAAGAAAATTCCTCTAGGTTTAGATATTATCATATGCTTTGTTCTTCTATATGCTCAAGCAAGAAATTGGTAACCTGCTGCATTGGTTTACGCAAACGCTCCACATCTTTCATAATATATCCAGCAGTTACATCATTATTCATCTTATGATTAAGAAGTCTCTTTAATACGTATGCTGGAAGATCAAGACTGTCGGCAACAGTAGCAAAAGTTCTTCTCAAGTCGTGTAAGGTAAAGGGGACGCCTGATAACTCCACAACTCTATTTACCGCTTTTTTAGGTTCATAGATATAACCGGTTTTACTTTCGGCTGGGAATACAAATTCACTGGTTTTATTCCGGCTTCTGCGCTCCGATCAATATCTTCCCAACGCAAGGAGGCAGCTTCCATTTTTCGCATGCCGGTGAATAAGAGTAATAAAAAATAATCATGCCATAGTAAAGCATTGCGATAATTATCAGCCTCCACCAATATAATGACTGCTTTATACCAGTCGGCTAGTTGATGCGGTTTGATGACAGTTTGTTTTCGCTCCACTCGATACCATGCCCTGGTATGCGATAGGTATTTGACCGGATTAATGGTGATTATGGGATGACCATTGCCGTCTTGATATTCATACATGGCGTAATTAAAAATAGCTCTTAATACCCTCATGGCATTATTTGCACGTGCTTTACTATTTGCTTTACCATGCTTGGTATGGCGTTTAGCAATCATCTCTCGGGTAATATTGACCAGCGGTTTATCAAGCCAGTCAGGCACGACTTCATGCAGCACACATTGATAATCGTTTAAGGTACGTTGCTTTAAATCTTTTCTTGCTTTGAGGTAGTCATTCAACACTTGTTGTAAGGTCATGGCGTGAACTTTTTTGGTTTTCTTTTCCGCAATAGGATCATCCCCTCTGGCTACACTACCCAAAAGACTCTTGGCTTGCTTTCTGGCTTCCTCCACCGTCAAGTTGCCGTATTTACCTAAGGTCACTCTTTTAACCTTTCCATTGATTCTGGTTTCAACGATGAAACTTTTGACACCACCTGAAGTAATTCTTAAAGCAAAACCTTTTAAATCATTATCACGATAAAAAGTTTGAGTTTTTCCGGGAGTATGTTCGAGTTTATCAACGATGGTTTTAGTCAATTTAATACCCTTTTCAGATTCCGCCATAATTTACCTCTAAAATCCCATGTAGACGCCATGTAGACACTTTATTTAAAACCAAATAAATTTTAATATGGCAAATTATGGCTTATAAACATTGATTTTAAAAAGGATTTTGAAAGAATTTAAAATTTGATAAAACATGCTAAAACCACTATTTTACAGACTCATAATCCGTTGGTCCTAGGTTCAAGTCCTAGTGGGCCCACCAACAAAATCAAGTAGTTACGAACTGTGAAGTTCAAAAATAAAACAAACGCCCTTTCCCAAGGGACACTTTTGGGGTCTTTCCCAATTACGGGGGCACTAATCGTTAGCAACAGAGCACCCTAACAGCGTTCTATAATTTTCAAAGTTTTTAAACCGATAAGCTCTACGCTGAATGAGTTTCATTTTTCGATGAAAGCCTTCGGTTATCCCGTTGTTCTTAGTGAATCGGAGCATTCTTGCGACTTCATCTTTCCATCTAAATAAGGTATTTCCTAAGGTTTTC
>Ga0272446_1000071_pt1 | contig 125993 bp, 89 predicted proteins | sample YNPCB0061_FD_194587 | JGI IMG/M metagenome (GOLD analysis project Ga0272446, IMG submission 194587) | Hot spring microbial mat communities from Yellowstone National Park, WY, United States - YNP-CB-006-1 | ecosystem: Environmental > Aquatic > Thermal springs > Hot (42-90C) > Sediment | place...
GGAAGCACTTGAACAGCCGCACCTTCAAGGCGGTAGGAATGAGTTCTTCGAGAATCCCATTGGCATCCGGCAAGAATTCATACTCGATCCGGCCGCCGGCCGCACGGTTTGCTTCGGATTGGGCCGCGGTCGCGGCGGGTTTGCGGGTCTCGATGCTCAACGACGACAACGGTAGCAGCGTTTCGACGACTGCTTGCTGGCGGGCAGCGTTGAGGAATTTCATGTAAGCGACCTTCAATTCGTCAATCTGCCCGGTGGCGTACAGATCGATGAATCGTGAGGCGAGGATATCGACCTCAGCAAAAGTGGGTTTGTCCTCGAAGCGGGTGTACTCTTGGGAGCGAGCGAACCCCTGAAAGCGGAAGAAGGCGATGCCACGTTTGCCGGCCACCTCGAGGTCAAAGCTCAGGTTTTCACTGCGCCAGCGCCGCACCACGGGCAGCGCTTCCCGCAGGATGCTCCCATTGTACCCGCCACACAGTCCGCGATTGGAGGTAATCACCAGCAAGAGCGACTTCTTCACGGGACGGGCGATCAGCAGTGGATGGCTGACATCCCCGGCATTGTTGGCCAGGTCAGCTGCTAACTCGGCGATTTTTTGGGTGAACGCCTCGGCTTCCATGGCGCGTTTCATCGCGCGCTGGAACCGCGACGTGGCGATCAGCTCCATCGTCTTGGTGATCTTTCGGATGTTCCGTACCGCCTTGCGGCGCTTCACCAGGGAACGAAGATTAGCCATCGGTGTTCGGTTCGCGGTTCGTGGTTAACGGTTCAACTAAGACCAAAGTTCGTGTTCGCCGTTTCAAGCTCCCCCGTGTCCGGGTTTTCAACTTTAACGGCGAAGCAAAACGCTCAATTAGGGCTTGAACTGCGGCTGGAATTCCTGGATCGCCGCATCCAATTGCTTGACCACCTCGGGGGTCATGTCCTTTTCCTTCAGCAACAGATCGCGCACTTCAGGTTTCTGTTCCTTCATGAACTTGAGGAACTGTTCCTCCCAGGCCTTCACATGGCGACGCTCCACCTTATCCAACGCCCCGGTGTTGCCGGCGTAGATGATCATGATCTGGTCAGCCACATTCATGGGCTTGTACTGGCCCTGCTTGAGGATCTCGACCATCCGCTGGCCGCGGTCGAGTTGCCGCTGGGTGGCGGGGTCCAGTTCGGTACCCAATTGAGCGAACGCCTCCAGCTCGCGAAACTGGGCCAGAGTCAATTTCAGGCCACCGGCCACGCTACGGCTCTTCATGGCCTTGATCTGAGCGTTGCCACCGACACGGGACACCGAAATGCCCACATCGACGGCGGGGAGCACACCGGCATTTTTCAGGTCGGGTTGCAAATAGATCTGGCCATCGGTGATCGAAATAACGTTGGTGGGGATATAGGCCGAGACTTCGCCTTCGAGGGTCTCGATGATCGGCAGAGCGGTCAGCGATCCACCGGTGCCGTGAACCTTGGCGATCTTGGCTCCGGGGAAGCTCTTGAGGTCTTCCTTGGCCTGCTGCAACCCGCCCATCTCCCCCGGGCCGACATAGACCATTCCTTTGTCACCGGGCCCGCGCCGCTCTCGCGGATTCGTCGCCTTGTTGATCCCCCAATGAGCTTCAACGTTCTTTTCTTCGGTATGCCCGTCGATAATGACCCATTTTTCGGCCAGCTTGGCGCTGCGTTCGAGCAAGCGGGAGTGGCAGTAAAACACGTCGCCGGGGTACGCCTCACGACCCGGGGGCCGTCGCACCAGCAAGGACAGTTGCCGGTACGCAGCCGCCTGCTTGGACAGGTCGTCGTAAACGCACAGGGTATCGCGGCCCTGTTCGTACATGAAGTACTCGGCCATGGCACAGCCCGCATACGGGGCGAAATACTGCATCGGAGCCGCATCGGACGACGAGGCGACCACCACGATCGTGTAGTCCATCGCTCCGGTATTGCGCAAGGTTTCAACCACGGCAGCGGTTTTTGCTTCCATCTGGCCACAGGCCACATAGACACAGATGACGTTTTCTTCCTTTTGGTTGATGATGGTATCAACGGCGATGGCCGTCTTGCCCGTCTTCCGGTCCCCGATGATGAGTTCCCGCTGACCACGTCCGATGGGCGTCATCGAGTCGATGGCCTTGATACCGGTTTGCAGGGGTTGCTTCACCGGTTGGCGCTCGACGATGCCCGGCGCGGGGCTTTCGATCGGCCGTCGCTTGGTAGCCAGGATGGGGCCTTTGCCGTCGAGCGGGTTGCCCAGGGGATCCACCACGCGGCCAATCAGGGCGTCACCAACCGGCACCGACAACAACTCGCCGGTGGCCCGAACTTCCATCCCCTCGCGTACTTTCAAATAGTCACCCAGGATGATGACCGAGACCGAGTTCTCTTCCAGGTTAAACGCCTGGCCTTTGACCCCGGCTTCGGGAAAATCCACCAGTTCGCCTGCCATCACTTGGGACAGCCCATAGCACCGGGCGATCCCATCGCCCACTTCCAGCACTTGACCGACCTCGCGGGCCTCGACCTTCCGGTCGAAATCCGTGATCTGACGGGTCAGCACGCTCAGGATTTCACCAGCGTTAAACTTGTTGGAGGACATAGCTACTGCCCTTGTTGAGCATGAGGGTACGGAGTGTTTCGAGCCGGGTCCGGATCGAGGTATCGATCACTCGGTCGCCAACTTGAACGAGAAGTCCGCCAAGCAAGTTCGGGTCAACGCGGATCTTCAAGACCGGCTCTTGCCGGAGCACAGCGGCCAGCGTTTCCTTGAGCGCTTGGCGTTGTGATTCGGTGAGTTCCACGGCCGTCGTCACTCGGACGGGCACCCGGCCTGCCCGTTCATCCAACAGCTGCCCATAAGCGGCTGCTACACCCCGCAACAGATCGAGTCGGCCATTGCGTAACAGGACGGTACAAAGCCCACGGAACAAGTCCGAGGTTTGGCCCTTTAAGGCGGCATCCAGGGCAACGGCTTTCGTTTTCTTTCCAACTGCCGGGGTGGACAGGAACGCCTCAACCGTGGGGTGAGGCGTCAAAACTTCGTCAACAAAGCGAGTCAGCTCCTGACCGAGTGCTTCCGGGTCTTCACCTTTGTTCAAAGCAGCTGCGAGCGCGGCTTCGGCGTAGACCCGGGCAATCCGGGACCGAACCGAGCCAGCTTCAAGCACATTTTCGTGTCGGGTGGCCATGGTATATTCTGGGGCGGAACAACTTCTCGTTGGGGACCGGCCCTAGGCCGATCCGGCTTTGATTTTTCGTCTCGCCATTGCCAGCTCACGTGTACAATTTACGCCTTGCTAGCGGCGCTTCTTAACTCAGCCAGCGACTCGTCGAGTAAACGGCGGTGGTCCTCGGCGGAAATCGTGCGGGCCAACGCTTTCTCGGACATCAGAACAGCAAGCTTGACGGCTTGCTCATAGATATCCTTGAGCGCCGCATCCTTGGCGGTTTCGATCTCCCGGCGGGCTCGTTCACGCTCCGCAGCTGCTTCTTTGACACCCGCCTCGCGTTCCGTCGCTTTAAGTGCCTCGGCATCGCGGCGCGCCTCCTCGACGATACCCCGAGCCTCGATCGCAGCCTTAGCCAGCGCTTGCTTGGCTTGATCGAGTTCGTTCCGAGCAACTATGGCATCTTGCTTAGCTTGTTCCAAAGCGGACTTGATATTCGCCTCACGTTTTTCCAAACCTTCCCGGATTGCCGGCCAGGCAAAACGACCGAGCACGAACAAGAGCAGCCCGAAGACCACCAGCGTGTAGATGCCCAGATCCCAACGTTGCAAGCCGATAAAAGCAATTTTCGACTCGTTGGCGTGAAGGGCCTCTTCCAGCTCAAGTGTGGTCGCTTCGCGGAGCTGGCCACTCTCATCCTTCACATAGACTTTGGGAGCCGCGCCGGCAGCCTGAAGCGGTTCGGTGCCCAGAAGAACGACCCCTATGGCAGCACAGAGCGGAAGGCAACGGATGAACCAATGCATGGGACACCTGAGGGGTATAGTCGGAGCGGCTCATCATCACCCAAACGGGAGCGCGCTCCGCCTCGAATGTCAGCTCCACGGGTAAGCGATCAGACAAACATCAGGGCCAGGCAGAGCACCAGGGCCAGAATGCCTGCCCCTTCGACAAGCCCAGCGAGAATGAACATCACACCCTGAATCGCCCCAGCTTGCTCAGGTTGGCGAGCAATGCCCGTCAGGGCTGCATAACCGATCAGCCCGAGGCCAATACTGATCCCGATGATCGCCAACCCCATCCCGAGGCCAGCACCGGTTGCCGCGCCTTCAGCAGCCAGCAGCGGGGAGGCAGTACCCAGAAGTACAAACAGAGCAATCATTAACAGGTTGGCAGGACGCATCGTCGATTGTCCTCAAAAGTAGGGAAAGTTAAGGTTGGAAAACGAAGTTCGAGGGCCGTTGGTTAGTGTGGCGGATGTTTCGCCAATCCGATAAACACCGCGGTCAAAAACGTGAAGATAAACGCCTGCAAGCCTGCGATGAACAATTCCAACAAGCTGAGTGCAGTCGCTAACAGCACGCTGAAAAATGCCACGGGGTATAACATCCAATCTTGCGCGATGGGTATCCGGTAATTCGGATGCGACACCAACGCAATGAAGAACAAAATCATGAACAGCACAGTATGTCCGGCAAGCATATTGGCGAACAACCGAATGGCCAGCACCGCCGCCCGGATAAAGGCCGTCGCGTATTCCAGCACGGCCATGCCGACCTTCAACACTTTGGAAAAGATCTGCATGAAGAGGCCACCCTCGATCTCCAGATGCGGGATGAACGTCTTCAAATATTTCCCCGTCCCACCATGCTGCAGGACACCCGAAGCATGAATCACGACGAAGCTGACGACCGCCAGGGCCCCGGTCACCGCCAAAGCCGCGGTGGGCGAGCCCATGAACGGCACCATGCCCAGTAGATTCATCGCGAAGATAAACAGGAATAGGGTGGTCAGATACGGCAGGTAGACCATAGCATCTTTGTCACCCAACGCCGGGCGAGCAATTTTGTCTCGCACAAAGAATAACAAGCTCTCGAACAGGTTCCAAAGCTTGCCGCGGGGTGGTTCCCCGCTTTTCATCTTCCGGCCGAGCCAGATCATGACCACAGCAACTGCAATCGCACACAAGGTCATGAAGAAGATGAATTTGGTGGGGAATTCATGACCGAATAGGTGCAACCGGGGCAGGTGAATGATCCAGCCCAGCGACTCAAAAATCTCGATATGGTCGCTATCGACGACGTGGGCAAATGGATCGACTTTTTTCTTGTCGGCCATCGTCGCACCTCACCCCGCACGGTTTGGCCCGCCGGCTCATTAGGCGTCGTTCATTGCTCAACGTGCGGCTACGCGGGTCGTTGCCTCACTTGCTTGCTGAGTAAAACCGTTTCGAGCACCAAGGTCACTAGGTACACCCCCAGCACCCACAACCAGTAGCTCCACGGGTCGGCATGGAAGATCGGGCGGCTAGCCAGAAAGACCCCAACCGCACCGCCAAACCCCACCCCCAGTCGCACAAACGCCCCTACGAACACCACTGCTACTGGTCCCAAAGGCCACTTCACAAACTGCTGCGCGAGGACGAGCGTCGCCAACCCAGGCAGAACCGTCAGACCCACGGCCACGGTAGCACACAGCCAGTGATGCGGACCTCGCCAAAGCCCCAGTGGTAAAGCCACCACAAGCGCCACGATCACAGGCACACCGATCAGGGCAGCCACCCGGCGAATCACGGGGCGTCTCCTGAACCGGGCGGAGACTGCTTACTGTGCCCCAACGAACGGGACAACTTAATCACCAGGTAAAACGCCGCGAAGGCCCCCAGCAGCGTAAAACCGATGGTGAATATCGGCATCGTGTCGAAGGCCCAGTCCATCAATAAGCCCACTACGGCGAACGAGACCAACTCCGAACCAGCAACCATCAGGCCGACTGGCACGCGCGGCCCATTCGACGAGGGGTCGGTGGGCATCGACAAACTCGCTTGCGTTCGTGAAACTCGAAACGAAGTCGTATTGTGGGCAGCAGTGGAATAAAGTCAATTACCTTCTCGTGAAAAAGTTCACAAGGCAGAAGGCTCGGTGTTACAACCCTTCCAACCGCCCGCATTTTCACACAGTACCAACACCCGAGTCGGAGCGAGCATGACGATACCTATCCATGCACAAACTTAACCATGATCATCATTTATGCAGAGACCGAGTGTATCGAATAGGACGGGCAGTCGGGGTAGAATGGGCAGACCGCGTACATAAGGTTGTGTTACAGCGTAAATTGCGTTGACAGTATCAGGGCAATTTTTTTATCATGAAAAGTGTTGGACGTTCCTGTTACCTCACGCATAAGGGACTCCAGCTGCCCCCCTCGCCCCCTATTCCGTCTCCTGCGGCAAAAGTCGCGGACCTGTGAGTATTTCGGTTGCCATGTTGGGCGATACGCATCCACAGGTAACATCCATGGGTAAGGGGGGGGCTCGTCGGCTAAAACCGACTTGCGCCGATTTGGCCCACTCGCCAGACATCGGTTGAAGAGGTTGGTACAATAAGTTGAACGCCGGCTTCGGTGCTCAGCGTTCTACAAGCCGTCGAACCTCGCCGGAACGGAATCCGGAGAGTGTTTTTGTAACCGGATGGACACCCCGAACCGTTCCACAACACCTGCCCTGTGGTGTGAGGGAGTGGCCCACTGATGACAACTGTTGGCGCACTGGCCGATCGGTCCAAGCACGAACTGGCCACCCTTGCGCAGCGTCGGGGAATTCGCGGCTGGGACTCAATGACCAAGGACGCATTGCTCAAGGCGTTAACTCGCGGCGCGTCACACGCTAAATCCGCTTCGAACAAAGCATCCAAGTTGCACAAGCCCACTCCGGGCAAGTCGGCTAACAAGCTTTCGGCTCGAGGCCAGCGATCGACCTCCTCGCCGGCCAAGCGATCGGTCAAAAGCGTGGGTCTGCCTGCAACGAAACGGCCCGCCAAGTCGGTAGCAAAGGTGACGCATCCGGGGAAGCGATCGTCGAACAAAGCTGCCTCTGCCCGGCGCGAAACGGAGGCGGTGCGCCCGGAAGTCAATGGTACTCTCAGTTCAAACCGGATCCCCGTAGTCAATGGTCACTCGAAGCCCGCAGCAACGCCACTGGACACCAAGCCATCGACTACGCCCGACTCCAAGACCCGCGCGGCTATTAAACCAGCGACGCCGACATCCGTGCCCACCAAACCAACCACGCCAGCAAAGGAAGTTGCCACAACGCCCCGACCGGTCAGTGCCCCGCCGACTAAGGACCGGATTATCCTGGCGGTGAATGATCCGTACTGGCTCCACGTCATGTGGGATTTATCGTCCCAATCCATTCAGCGGGCTGAAGCGGCGCTGAAGCAGGATTGGTACGGAGCCAAGCTGATCCTGCGCTTGTCGGATGTCACCAGCGGCGACACCACGAGTACCTCTGAGACCCCAATCCGCGATATCCCAGTCGAGAGCGACGGCCGCAATTGGTACATTAACGTTCCTCAGCCGCCCCGGCAGTATCGCGTGGATATTGGCTATCTCTCCCGCCGGGGCGACTTCTTCCCTATTGCACGGTCGAACATTGTCACACCCCCGAAGGCAGGCAGCGCCGAGGCACTTGATGCCGGATGGGAAAAAGACCCCAAAAAGGCCGAACGAATTGCTGCCATGTCGACCGGCTTCGAATCGGCGAGTCATCCGGAATTGAAGGCGTTGTTTGAAGAACGCCTCCGGCGGCCTTTGGGAGCCCCCCGCGAAGCGGCCTTTGGCACCGGGGCTACGTTGCCCGGCAACCTCAAAAAGTTCTTCTTTGAAATTGATGCCAAGCTGATCGTTTTGGGGCGAACCGATCCCAATGCCCATTTGACATTGGGGAACGATCCCGTCGATTTGCATCCCGACGGCACGTTTGTGATGTCGTTCAGCCTACCCGACAGCCGACAGATTATCCCGGCTGTCGCCACCTCTGCCGACGGGGTGGAGGAGCGGACAATCGTTTTAGCTGTCGAGCGTAATACCAAGTACCTCGACCCGATGATCCATGATCAAATGAGCGAAGGATAATTCCTGGTGCGGGGCCAGGATGCCAAATCCGGTCCCGACCCCCGCCCGATGGCATCATGCTGGAATCGCTCATTTCCCTGGTCGATGAGCCGGAAGTCCCGCCTGAGTATGCTCTTGTACGGGTCAGTCGCCGAGCCATGGCCACAACGTTTGAAGTGGCCATTCCCTGCGGTAGTCATCCGAACCCGATCGCCGCTGCGACCGCGGCTTTGGATCGGATTGACGAACTCGAAGACCAGCTGAGCATCTATCGGGAGCATTCCGAGATCACCCGGCTAAATACCCGGGCCGCTGACGAGCCAATCGTGGTTGAAGCCCAGCTTTTCGAACTGTTAACACGCTGTGCTATGTGGACCCGTGACACTATGGGAACCTTCGACATAGCCACCGGAGCGCTGATTAAAGCTTGGGGGTTTCATCAGCGACAGGGTCGCGTCCCCACACCGGCGCAGCGCTTAGCGGCCATGGCTTGCACGGGGTTTCACCACGTCATCCTGAACGCGCAGACTCAGACAGTCAAGTTTCACAAGCGCGGGTTGGAGTTGAACCTGGGAGCCGTGGGCAAGGGTTACGCGCTGGACCAGGCTGCAGAGTTGCTTCACAATGAGTGGGGCGTACAAGCGGCTTTGTTACAAGGGGGCGGTAGCAGTGTCTATGCGATCGGTCATCCCCCCGGTGATTCCCGCGGATGGCCGATCCGCCTGAAGCATCCTCGTCGCCCCGAGAATTCGCTAGGCACGGTTTTTATCCGCGATCAGGGGTTGGGCACGTCAGCGGCCACCTTCCAGTACTTCGAGTATAACGGACAGAAATTGGGCCATTTGCTGGACCCCCGCATCGGCTGGCCGGCCAGTGGAACCAGCAGCGCCAGCATCGTGGCTCCAACGGCTGCCGAGGCTGACGCACTTTCCACTGCGGCATTTGTGTTGGGAACAGCTGGCTTCGACACGGTTTTGCAGTTAAAACCCTGGCTGGGTGCGGTTCTACTCAGTGACAATCCGGATACCTGCCCGCAACCGTGGGTGCGCTGTCCCACACCGACCACCTATACACCGCCTCCCCCGGAACCGACATCATGTTCACGCAACTGAGCCAATTGCAAATCCCCCTGGCTGTCCTCTATGCCGGACTGGCGGGGACGGTGCTTGCGTTACTGGTCGCAACAATCCAGAATCGGTGGTCGCTACGGGTTTTTTTCATTCTGGCTCTTCGTCTGGCAATCGGCTGGCACTTTCTCTTCGAAGGGTTGCATAAAATTCAGTCCCATTATCTCGGCCCCACCGAGACGAATCGACCCTTCACCAGCGAACCCTACTTCCGCGAAGCGGAGGGGCCGTTGGGACCCTATGTACGCCGACAGATCGGTGATCCGGTGGAATTGATGAAGGCCAAGACCTATCCGGCCAGCATGCCGCAAGCGTTGGGTGGGATTCAGGATCCCAACCTGTTGCTGGCCCTGGGGCGGGGTCGCGTCCCAGACGCAGAGGCCGTCAAGGCTGTTCCGCCTGCGGTCGTCGAGGAATGGAACCGCTTTGTGGCCGAATTCACCGATCGTTACCGGCTCACCGACCCGGAGAAGGCCAAGCTAAGCGAACTGACCACCAAGGCCTTAGCCCAGTATGGTCGCTGGGTTTTGGGTGTGGAGGCCCGTGAATCGACAGTGAGATATGTCTCAGGCGAGACGCCGTTGACCGCGCCACAACGACTCGAATACATCAAAAAGCGTCAGGAAGAGATTAACCAACTGGAACGCCACCGTGAGTCCGAATTAGGCGACGGGGCCAGCCCAGAGGTCGCCCGCCTCAAAGAGGCGAAAGCCATTGTGAACTTGGCCCGAAAGGCTCTCATCGACGACGCCGACGCTTTCCTGAACGAGTTGAAAAAGACGGCGTTTACGACCATTCAGAATGCTCGCCTGAGCATTGCAGCCCCAAAACCCAGTGAGGTCATTGGCTCGAATGACGCCCTATTAAAGGAATGGTTGCCCCCGGGTCAGCCCCCCGAAAGTGCTAACTTCGAGACGTTACCCGCCAGCGTACGGGAGACTTGGAACAGGTTCCCCGTGGCATTCAACGGGTTCTATCCGGTACCGGAGAGCGCAGCAAAGGCTGTTGCTGGAGCGATCGAAGCGGCCAAGATGCGATTGGCCAACTGGTACTACGACCGCGACGAGTTCACGGGACAGCCCAAGCCGGGGCTCGGCCGGTTAGCGACAACCTATCGGAAAGCTGAGCAAGCCAAACAAGCCACCGCTATGCTAGCCAAGGCAAGCAATGGCCCGGCGCTAGGAAAACTGCTTTTGGTCGCGGCTGCGGCCAAAGCCGAGCAGGATGCTCTCGCCGCACGCAAGGCTCTGCTCGATGCCTTTGATGCCAAATACACCGACCTGCGGACCTTGATGACCTCTGCTTTGCCCCCGGAGATTGCGAATGGACCGATCGATCCACCAGTAAAGCCCTCGCCCATTCAGCAACTCGATGTCATCACGATGTGGGTGATCACCGCAATCGGCGCGATGCTGCTCGCCGGATTCCTGACACCCCTGGCCTGCTTGATGGGCGTCGGGTTTTTGGTCATGACGTATCTGACTCATCCCCCGTTCCCCTGGCTGCCCGTGCCGCCCAACACCGAGGGGAACCCCAACTTTATCAACAAAAATGTCATTGAGGCTTTAGCTCTGATGGTGATTCTCGTCCATCCCACCGGTCGCTGGATGGGGCTCGATGCTCTCCTGCACCGCATGCTTTTCCGGACGGCCTCGGACCCGCGGTAACCGAATTGGTTTGGCTGTGGAGTTATAACGTCGGCATAAGACGCAGTGCCAACAAACAAATACGAGCCTGAAGAGAATTCCGACCCTGCAGGAGCCAAAGGCTTTTCCCGCTTCACAAGACACCAAACCCCACCGAAAATAACTGAACCACTCCCAGGAGACCTACCCATGGCCCTTGACCTGACCGCTGAGCAAAAGGCGACCGGTGCTCACAATTTCGAGCAAACGGTTGGCGACCTGACCCGCCGCGGGTTCATGAAGTCGATGATCGCCGCCGGTGCCGTGCTGCCCGTGTCAGCGGCCGTTTACTTCGGCTACAGGGAATGGAAGGGGAATAATCCCGTCCGAGCAGCCTTGATTGGCTGCGGCGACGAGGGCGGGGTGTTATTGGGTGAGCACAACCCCGAATATGTCCAATTCGTGGCCGCCTGCGATATCCGGCCCTTTAACAAGGACCGCATCCTCAATGGCGATCCAAAGGTTCCTCTTCGCAAAGGCTTCACCAAGATTTATGGCAAGAACTACGCCACGCAGATCGGCGAGAAGTACTTCTACACCGACTACAAGCAACTGATCGCGGACAAGAAAAAACTCGGCCTAGAGATGGTGGTGATTGCCCTACCACTACACTTACATGCCCTATGTGCCATTGATTGCATGAATGCCGGGCTACACGTCCTGTGTGAGAAGCTGATGGCGCGCACCATTGGTCAATGCAAGGAAATGATCGCAGCGGCGAAACGGAACAAGGTACTGCTTTCGATCGGTCACCAGCGACACTATTCCATGCTCTATGCCCACGCCAATGAAGTGGTGGAAAGTGGCGTGCTGGGCGACGTGAAGCATATTCGAGCGCTGTGGCACCGCAACAATACCTGGCCGTTCGTCGAAGATAAGAACGGACCTCGGCTGGCCGTGGGGGTGAAGCAGCCGGATCTACGCGATGGCTGGTTCCCGGCCATCTACGACATGGATTACCAGGCGCTCACCCAGAACCCGGGACTATGGAATCGGGACTACGCCAGTATCGAGCAGTTAATCCGCTGGCGGCTCTACGACCGCACCGGAGGCGGATTAATGGCCGAGCTGGGCAGCCACCAGCTCGATGCCGCCAGTATTTTCCTGGGTAAGGTCCGGCCGTTGTCCGTTATGGGTGCGGGAGGTCGGTTCTTCTATGGCGACGCGAACCGGCCTGGCAGCGGACCCAACCCGCGGGAATCCGATGATCACGTTTTCGTCACCTATGAGTTCCCCGGCAAGTCGTATTTCGACCGGGACGATAAGAATCGCATCATCATCGAAGGTGGCAAGCCGAAGGTAAAAGATCCCTACGACATCGTGGTGGTCACCTACTCCTCGGTGAACACCAACGGCTTCGAACAATACGGCGAATGCCTGATGGGCAGCCGGGGCACCATGATCGTCGAGGGCGAGCGGGACGTCTACCTGTTCAAGGAGAAAGACCCGACAAAGAAGGCAGAAACAACCCCTCGTTCAACCACCGTGGCGGTCACGACCGGCGGGGGGGGCAAGCCGGCACTGGAAGCCAGTTCCACCTGGGGTGGGCCAGCAGCCGCGGTGGTCAAAGCCGACGGCGGTACCACGGCCGTCAGCAAGGGTTACCGCGAAGAAATGGAACACTTCGCCTTCTGTGTACGAGAACTCCCGGAGGGAGCCGACCCCTACGTCACCGATGCCGACGGTAGCTATGTGCTGGCCAAGGATAACCGGCTACCCCGCTGCCACGGTGAGGTCGCCATGGTCGATGCCATCCTCGCCCTGACTGCCAACATGGCGATGGCCCACCGCATTCGCATCAGCTACGAGGACAACTGGAACTGGTTCAGTGCTGACAAACCCGATGTCCCGGAGACGAAGTACGGCGAGAAGAAAGCCTGAACGTGTTACGATCGATCCGTTCAAGCTCGACGATCGTGCGACATCGGTGACGAGCCGCTGTCGCACTCGCCTCAAACCAATTCCGAAGGCGTTGGCCCTAGCCCTATTTCACTGGCAACTCGGTAATCCGAATGTTGCGAAACAGTAGATCCGTAGAGGCGTCGTGGCCCTGAATCGAGATTGGCCCCTTGGCTGCCCGGAAGCCCTGCCGCGGGTTCTCGTGCTCTTTGCGATCATCAGTCCAATCGACAGTGGGATAGCCGTTCACCCACGTTGCGATGTGCCGGCCTTGGGCCACAATCGTCAGCGTGAACCACTCGGAATCCTCAGCGACGACCTTGCGGGCCGGCACCCGGCGATAAATGCCTCCCGTGCCAAAGTCTGCCGGCTTGCTGCGATCGCCCTCCTTGAAACCATTGTGGATCTGGGCTTCGTAACCGTTCTGGTACTGACCGGGTACGCAGCGGAAAAAGACGCCGCTATTGAGCCCCTTGCCGAGTGTCTTGCATTCCAGTTGCAGCACGAAATTGGCAAATTCCTTCTCACTGACCAGATCACCGGGGCCATTCTTGAGCGACAGCTCGCCGTCCGGGGTCACCGCCCACTTGGATGCCATCCGCTTGGAGTCCGCAGTGTTGATCTTCCACCCGTCCAGGTTCTTGCCATTAAACAAAGGCGTGAGATTGGTTGGCCGGAGTTTAACGGATTGGAGCACTAAGGTGGTCCGAGCGGGAATGATCAGGCGAACTGAGGCTGAGTCGCTCATGTCTGCCTCGATTTCCGTCCGACTAACGCCATCCGGACCTAGCACGGATTGACTTCGCACGCTGGCCCCTGCTTGCGCGTTGCGAGTGACTTTCAGGCGCACCCGGCCTTGTTGCGCAGGCAAGCTCATGCTCGAGAAACGATTTTCTCCCTGAAAGCTCAACGCGCCGGTACCGGTTGTGTCCATGACCAGCTCGAAGGAACCAAACTCCGTGGTGAGAGCAGCCGTGGTGGGTTTATCGCCGCCGCCTAGCACGAGGCCGCCGTTCTTGACCTTGGCTTCTCCGTCAATCGCCCAACCAAATGGGGTTTCGCCATCAAAAAGCAGAAGCCACCCGTCAGCGATTTCGCGCGGCGTCAAGGCATTGGGCTGAGCTGGCTCCTCAGCAGCGGCTGATACCACGAACATCGCCATGAGCCCTGCAGCAAGTAATCGAGACATGGACCACCTCAATTCGATTTGGAGAACAGTTATCTAAAGGTGCCTGTTGCTTTGTCCGTTACGAACCTGCAGATTGTCTTCCCAGCCGAGTTACACCAGCCACCCGCCAGGATTCAATCGATGAGGCTGCCATCCCAGGACCGCTTTGGCTTTCGCATTGCGAATGCGACGGTGCGGGGCACCCGGCTCAGGCTGGGGGTCAAATCGTGGTGGCGGGGCACCCAGGGACTCCGCTAACCGTTGGTAAAACCCTCGGCGGGTCAGCGGCTCGTCGTCACAAATGTTATACGTCTGACCAGGTTCGCTGCGAGCCTCGGCCGCCAGAACAGCATCAACGCCATCCTCGACGTGGATCAAATTCAGCCACCGGTCGGGATCACCGGTGATTGGCTCGCCGGTCATCACTTGCTTGCGGAGCCGACCGGGGCCGAAAATGCCCGCAAACCGAAGGATAATCGCAGTCGGCATTCGGGACCGTAGCAATTGCTCGGCTTCTAGAACGACCTGGCCCGACGGCTCGGTTGGCTCAGTCGGGCTGTTTTCGTCCACCCATTCCCCATCGGTCTGACCGTAAACGCTGGTGCTGGAGATGTAAATGAACCGCTCGCAGGCCGGCAGCGTATCCAATACGTGCCCCAGCCCTGTGACGTACACGTCCCGCATCGAACGACCGGCCGTCCGATCGAGCCCAACCGCATAGAGCACGGTTGCAGCCGTCGGAAACTGCCTTAGGCTTGGGGGGTCTAGTATGTCGCCAGTTATCGGTTGAATGCCGAGCTGGGCCAGGGTGGAGGAATTGCTGCGGGTCAGCGCGACAACGGGATGCCCGGCGGCGATCCAGCGAGCAGCGACTCGTCGGCCCAGGTAGCCGCACCCGAAGATCAGATTGGGCCGGGTAATGGCAAGGGGTGACATCCGAGTGGTATTGCCCTAACACATCAGAATGACTTTTACACTTGTGATGTGCCACGGCTCTGGCACGCCCACCTGCCGACTACTATAGCTATTCCACCCGGAGTGGCCCAAGCGTATGCTCGATCCGGATTCCCAGGGAGATGCCGACCCCCAGCTGGCCCCCCCGCTGCGCACTGCCCGGCCCGCCCAAATTGCCGCCGCCCCAGCGGATCTGGAACCTGCCCCGCAATTACGGGAGCGACTCGGCTGGTACAGCGCCGCCGTGGTGCTCACCTGCCTGCTGATCGTCTTCGGGCTGCGACTGGATCAGGCCGACTTGAAAGCGCCGTTCTATTACGACCTCGATTCTCTGTTGATCCTCCCGCTGGTCAAGGCCACACAGGAGCGCGGTTTCGGCGGCCATTGGCGAAACGAACGGGTTGGCGCGCCGGGCATCCAGGAACTGCACGACTTCCCCGTCATCGACCACTTGCATTTTCTGGCGGTCTGGCTGTTGGGTCAGTGCTTCTCGAATGTCATTCTGGTTTACAACCTGTATTACTTGCTCACCTTCCCCCTCACCACGCTAACAGCCATGATCGCCTTTCGGCATCTTGGCTTGTCGCTTCCCGCAGCAGCCGTTGGCGGAGTGTTGTATTCGTTCCTGCCATTCCATTATCAGCGCTGGGAACACCATTACTTTCTATCGGCCTACTGGCTGGTCCCGGTGTCCTTATTACCGGTACTGGCGATCTGCAAGGGCAACCTGCCCTTCTTTCGTTCGCACGCCGATGGCACCTACCGGCGAAGTCTGTTCAGTTGGCCATCGCTGGGTCTGGTGATTCTGGGCGTAGCGATTGCCTCTGGTGGCGCATACTATGCTTTCTTTACCTGCGCCATCCTTGCCTTTGCAGGCTGCTATGGTTGGGTTGTTCATCGAACCTGGCGCTCAGCGGCGGCAGCAGCGAGCTTGATTGCGATTATCGTTGCCTTCGGACTGGTGAATCACATCCCCACGATTCGTTACCAGGCCCAGTATGGGCGCAATCCGGTCACCGATCGTTTACCGGAAGAGGCCGACATTTATGGCTTGAAGGTCACGCACCTGTTGTTGCCCATTAACGACCACAATCTTCGGGTAATGAATCAGATCAAGGTGATTTATCTCTCAGGCGACCGGCCCTCTGAAAACGAGAACCAGACAGCCTCCCTGGGCGTCGTCGGAGCGGCCGGGTTTGTTGGATTGGTCGTGTTGTTGCTCGTGCCGTTGCGGCGACCCTGGTGGCCCTATAACCCCCTCGCCGCATTGGTGGTTTTCTGCTATTTGCTAGCGACCATCGGCGGGTTCGGAGCCATTTTTAACCTGCTCGTTACAGCCCAGATTCGAGCGTACAACCGGATTAGCGTGTTCATTGCGTTTCTCTGCTTGTTCGCGGCTCTATGGGCCATTGACCACTTCTTGCTAACCCGCAGACACCCCCGCGCCCGCTTGATCCGCTTCGGGGGCTGGGCAGCTGTCTTCTTGATTGGTTTCTTGGATCAAACACCGTTTCCGTGGTTCAAGTCTGGCATCATTAAAACCCTCGACGAACAAGCTACCCGCTTCCGCGCCGATGCCGAATTCTTCCGGCAGATCGAGGAGCGTATGGATCCGGGGGCCAAGATCTTCTGCCTACCCTATGCCGCTTACCCCGAACGGCAGCCGACTTACAAGATGGCCACCTACGAGCATTCCCGCGGCTACATTCACACCACCACGTTGGCCTGGAGTTTTGGTGCTATGAAGGGCCGCGAAGTGGATGCTTGGCAAATCGATGTTGGCCACCATCTGAGCAAGGAGAACATCCGGGAACGGCTCAAGCGTATCGTGGCGGCGGGATTCGACGGCGTGTTCATCGACGGTCGTGGGTTTCCCATCGAAGGGCCGCTCACAGCTCCGATGCTGATTAACGAGATTCAAAAGGCCTACCAGGCAGAGCCCCGGCGATCCAGTCTGCGCTTGCCTGAGATCATCCACTCCGATGGCGTGCAGGTGTTTCTCGATCTGCGCCCTTATCGGGACGCCTGGCGAGCCAACCCGGACAACGATTACGAGGGCTATGCCCGACATGAACGGGACTGGGTGGCGGTTATTTGGCTTGAAGGGTTCTTCAGCCCGGAACCCACCGGCTCAGGGCATGAATTCCGCTTTGGCCCCCGGGATGCCACTGCGTGGTTCATTAATCCAACCGACCGCGACCGCCGCTTCCGCATTCGCATGACCTTCGGAGGTACGACGCAGGGCATTCGGCACTTCAAACTGACCGGCCTCGTGAACGAGGAGTTTGATGTCGAAACCCGGCCCGGCGATTTGGACGCCAAACGGTATGGCCGGGAGATGACGTGGGAGATCACGGTACCCCCCGGCCGACACTTTCTGCGTATCCGTTGTACCCCCCCGCCGGATTTCATGCCCAACGAAGTGCGCAAGCTGTGTTACTACATCATGGACTTCCACAAACACGAAATCCCATGATCGGCTTCGATGCCGAGTTTGGCCGGCGTTGCTTCGGCGGGTTCAACTGTCCACAACGGCGCTGGCCAGTTCCAAACGGTTCTAGCTTTCGGCCACGCAGGGGTTTTTCAGTACGCCGATTTTCTCGATCTCAACCTCGACCACATCGCCGGGCTTGAGCAGCACGGGAGGCTTGCGGGCAATACCCACGCCGGGTGGCGTACCTGTGAAGATCAGGTCGCCCGGTTCCAGCCGGACCACCTGCGAGAGGAACCATAACAAGTGCGGCACATTGAAGATGAATTCCTTGGTGTTGGAATTTTGCATGGTGGTGCCATTCAGCCGCAACTGCACCTGAAGGTTCTGCGGATCGGGAATCTCATCGGTCGTGACCAGTACTGGGCCAGTCGGTGCAAACGTGTCGAATGTCTTGCCAATGATCCACTGTTTCTCCTCGCCACGGAACTGCCAGTCCCGAGCACTAACATCATGACCGCAGGTATAGCCGCCGACGTAAGAATAGGCTGCCTCGGAGTTGGGAATGTGCTTGCCTGCCTTACCGATGACAATCACCAGCTCGGCTTCGTAATCCACCTTGTGGGCGACCTTGGGAATGATGATCGGTTCGCCGGGTGCAACCAGCGTGTTACAAAACTTGCCGAAGACGACTGGTTCGGTGGGGATAGCTTTGCCGCCCTCGATCGCATGATCACGGTAATTGAGACCAATGCACAGAATCTTGCCGGGATTGGGGACGGGGGGCAGCACTTTCACGGCGTTGGCAGCATACTTGACCGCTGTGGCCGAGGAAGCCGCTTCCGCAGCGGCTTTGCGAACCCCGGGACCGGCCGCCAACAATTGCTTGATGCAGGATGGCAAACCCGGATCGGTGGCGTGCAGGTCGATGTAACCATCCGCGGTTGCAACAGCGACCCGCGGTCCGTTCGGTGTTTGAATTGTGGCTAATCGCATGGAGAACGCTCCAGTAGGAATGTCAACGGGGTGTATTCAATACGCCTGGTCCCAAACGGGAAGAGCCGGGGCAATATATGCGTGGCACGGAGTTAGTCCAATTGGCTCTGGGTGGGCTGTGGCGGCAAAAGGTGCGAACCACCCTCACGCTCATCGGCATCACCGTGGGTACCTGCTCGTTGGCTTTCAGCCTGGCGCTGGGCTTCGGGTTGCGGGAGTTCATCGATAACGAATTCAAGAGCCGCGACGATTTTTGGCGCATCATCGTCCATGTTGAGGAACCACCGCTTCACGAAAGCATGGTTCCACCTGAGAAACTCACACTACCTGCGGATCTTGCACTCGACCGCCAGGTCCGCCTTCGGGAAGCGATCATTGAACGCTACATCCAGCAGCGGCTCCGCAAGCCACCGGTCCCTATCACCCCCCAGACCCTGACCGCTTTTGCCGCACTGCCCCATGTTGCCGAGGTTCGCACTTACCGGGCCGCGGAAGCGCGCTTGCTAACGCCAGACGCGGAAAAACCTGCCCGGGGAATCGCCGTAAGCGGCCCCTTGGCCAGCTTGCAACCCCGGTTACTCGCGGGGCGGCTCCCAATCGATGACGGCACGAAGGAAGTGGTGGTCACGGAGTTGGTACTGCATGATCTGGGTCGCGGTCGCGATGCCGACCTGAACCGCGTCGAGGGATTACCGGTGCGACTGGAAGTTGGCGGCGTGCGCAACGCCCCGCCCTTGGCCCTGGCTCGTGCCCTCATGGGCCGTTTGCCCGGCGACGAACTCACCGCCGCTCAGAGCGACGTTCTGGCCAAACTCGTTACCCAACTGCCCACCAAGCTCGATGCCTTCAACCTGACTGCACCTGAGCGAGCTGAGCTCCAGCGCTTACTCGATACCAAGGCGAATCCGGAGGAGGAACGCCCGCTGGACTCATCGATCACAGCGACGGATACATTTGTCATCTGCGGCGTGGTGCGGCTAATGCCCCGGGAGGAACGCAAACGGGCCGGACCACTGGAAAGTTGGGAGTTAGCACGCGGCAGTGTTTTTCTGGCCCCAACTGCCGGGCAACAGCTCTTGAGCCAGTTGCCCTGGGCGAAGGATACCGCGCTCAATACGGTCGACGTTCGAGTGCGACCGGGTGGCGATTTACCCGGAACCGTTGCCGCTATTGAGCAGATGGGATACCGAACCATCTCGGCGGTGAAGTGGTTCGGCAGTGCTCAGCGCGAAGTCGCGATGATCGCTGCCGGCCTGAATCTGTTCGCCTTTATCGCCCTCGCGGTCGCGGGGCTGGGCATCACCAACACACTGGTGACCAGCGTGATTGAACGCACGCGGGAAATCGGCATCCTGCGAGCCGTTGGTGCTACGCGGGCCCAGATCATGGCACTCTTCCTGAGCGAAGCTGCCATGATCGGTTTGCTGGGTAGCATCGTGGGGCTGGCACTCGCACGGGGGCTGGCGATCCCTGCCGATCGCTGGGTTCATCGCATGATCGAACAGATCGCCGAAGGCGAAAAGCTGGTAACCCCCACGATTTTCGTTTACCCTTGGTGGCTGTGGGTCGGGTCGGTCGTCTTCGCGTTGGTGGTCACAACAACCGCGGCCATATACCCCGCCCGGCGGGCTGCCCGGATCGACCCGATCGAGGCACTGCGCTCGGTTTAAGTCGCTTGGCTGCGGGCGCTCACCCCAATCGTCACCAAACCCGATCCAAGGCTGGTCTCGTCGATTCGCGGCGCAACCAGCCAAACCGGTTGCACCGCGCACTCGTTGGCATCATTTGCCGTTGAGTTCGAAATTCACGTCGTTGGTGCCTTCCTTGATCGTCACCTTCAGCGGCGAGCTTTGGGGTGTCTGATACCGCTCCGGGATGAGGGACTTCTCCGGCACTTCGCCGTCGGAATAGCCGCGACCGGTCTTCACCACCGTCACCACATACTCGCCAGCAGGGCAACCGTCATTTTTGGAGTACGTGCTGACCTGGAACCGGCCATTGGCATCCGTCAATCCATCGCAGACATAAGTGAATCGCTTGGTATCGGGGTTTAGAAGGTGGAACGCCACGGTCGCCCCCGCCAGCGGTTGACCGTCGAGCAGGATCTTGCCAGCCGTCGGATAGGTGAGCTTCTTCTTGACCAGTACGCCCTTCTCGTCGGAGTCGGGCAGTTTCAGGTCCATGGGCAACACACCCTCGAGCAGCACGTTGGCCATGACCGGCTTATCCTTCTTCATGGTCACCCAGACGATCTGATCAAACTCCCCGTACTCGGGACCCCGCAGCCGACTACCACCACCCGTGGTTGCCAGTTGGTAGTACTGCATTCCGTTGCGTTGGAACACCTGGTAGCGGTGAACGTGCCCGCAGAAGACGGTGTAGTTCCGCCCGGCCAGCAATTTCTCAACTTCCAGCCAACCGTTCTTGGTCAGGTCGCGGGCTGTCCAGATCGGCTTGTGCAAAAATACGAATGTCCAACGGGGAGCCGGGTTCTCAGCGAGGGCCTTTTTGAGATAGGCGTGCTGATCGGCCGACACCGAAGAACTGCCGGGTGGATCATCCGAGTCCAGGCATAGGAACAACACGTCCTTGTACACAAAGTGATAAAATCGTCGACCGTAACGCTCGGCCCACTTCTCCACCATCAGTTTGTTGGTCACATCGTGGTTGCCGGGGACATAGAAGAACGGCATCCCAAAATTCTTGACGTAGCCATCAAACTCATTCCACTGTTCGTTGAGCACCTCTTCCCGTGTGGTGTAACCCTCGATCAGGTCGCCTACGGACATCACAAACTCGGGTTGCAGCAGGTTGATCTGCTGGACGGCACGGGAAAACACTTTCTCCCGGTGGCCACCCGTGCGGTCGGAGACGATGGCAAACTGGAACTGCTCCGGTTGGATATTGACCTTCAAGCCGGTCCAGGGGTTTTTGGCCTCGCTGGTCGCTTGGATCCGGCCTTCCTCGGCAACGGGCCCATACCGGGCAACAGATTCGGTTCGCGAAAACGCCAGGACTGCGGCAAGTGCCACCGCAGTTAGAAGCCCAAGAAGGAACTGTTTCATGGTGGCCTCGGAACTGGACAACAATCAGGAGAAGAAGCTTCTCGCGGCGATGTGCTCCGAGGATAGTCTCATCCAGGCGGAGATGCAATCGACAGACCCCAGTCTTCACGGAAGCTTTGCAAAGTTGCGACTGACCCAAGTAACCGCGATCCGACCGGGACAAGCCCGGTCATTGGCTCGCGGCCAGGAGGGGCAAGGTTCAACCTTGCCGGCTGCGATCATCTCGCATCACTTCAGCTTGAAGGGTTCGAGGTTGTTCTCACCAGCAACAAGGGTGACGGTGATCTTGGATTTGGACTTGTCGGAGTACATCCCCTTGAGCTTATCGACGGTTTCGGGCGGGCCGGTGGCAATCTCGCCTTTCTTGACGCCAACGGTCTCCGAGCAAATGATCGTGACAATGTACTCGCCGGCCGGAGCACCCTCCTTCCCTCCGGTCGTCAAGGTGAACGTGCCGTCCTCCTTGGTGACGCCCGTCGAGGTTGTGGTCTTCAGGTCGTTCGCTCCCTTCGGGTGGAACGCGACGGTGGCATTGGCCAGCGGTTGATCATTCAGGAGCACCTTGCCCTTAACGGGGTAATATTTTTCCGACGAACACGAGATGTTGAGCAAGCAAACCAGAGCGAGTAATCCACTGACTGTACTCAAGCGAAAACCGACACGCGGCATGATTGAACCTGGGGTGGGAGGGAAAACGGACCACGGGTTAATGAATTGGTCGGGGGCCGGATCCAACGATCCAGCCCCCTAAGTCAAACGTATCGACACTTAGTTATCCGAGAAGGCTTCGCCACCGGCACGGCTCACTAATGCGGCCACAATACCGGCTGCCGTGCTCGACCGCAGGAACTGGACGGAGCCATCACCCCGCAGCGACATCGTACCGCCGCTGTGGAACGAATACAGTTGGTTCACGTTATTGCAGTTAATCACACAGCAACCGCCGTCCTGGATGGTGCCAGAAGCATCAAAGCCCCGCACGAAAATCGCGGTGTTGTAGTCGGGCCAGGCCGCGTTGAGCGCCCAGCCGGCCGAACCGGGGGTGCTGGGGGTAACGGGTCGCCCCATCGCATAGACCTGGTGGCGACCGGCGTCTTCCGCCATCACGATCGTGTTCGAGAGGCCGTCGATGGCATCGGTTAGCCGGAGTCGACCCAAGCTCAGAGTACCGTTATTGCTCAGGCCTTTAATGCCCATCAACCCACCGTTGTCGCTGCCCGGACCGCTGCCGTTAGACAGAGGCGGCGGGCTGGTGGCTGCACAGGAGTTGCGAAAGTTGCTGTGGTAGCCCCGCACCGCGGCATAGTCCGTAACACCCAGTGGGAACGGCCCCTGGTTGGGAAGCCCCAACGAAACGAAGTACGGGCCGTAGTCCAGGGTGCGAGTCGGAGCCGAGGGGCAAGCAAAAATCTTGATGTTCGTAGCCACTGCGGGGTTGGTGCCCCAGTTCGGTGGCCAGTTCCGCGGATCAATCACCGACAATTGCAGATTGGCCGTGGTCAGGATATTTCCTTGCTCGATGTACGGTAGCAGTTGCGAGTGGGGCGAATGGCCCTGGGTTTGGGAGCCGAGCGGGTTGCCGGCCGGAGCCGGGTTGAAGTCGAAGCCCCACGGCGGAATGAAGCCGTTGGCATCGTGGAAGTTGTGAATCGCCAGACCAAGTTGCTTCATGTTATTGGAGCAGCTCATGCGAGCAGCCGCTTCACGGACTTTTTGCACCGCCGGCAAGAGCAGGCCAATCAAGATAGCGATGATGGCGATCACAACCAGCAATTCAATGAGCGTAAAACCCCGTCGACGGAAACGATGATGCATAGTGTTACTCCATTCTTGCTCGACAAACTGACATGAAAGTGTAATCGCAGCGCGATCACCCCTAGCTCTCAGTAGAATCGAAAATCCAGTCAAAGGAAAGTGAAGTCGGGAAAATTTGTCAATCTTTTTGCCAGAACCGCGAATTACCCCTTTATGCCCGGACCAAAGCGGCATACCGGCCAATGATGGCGCGGGCGGTGCGCAACCCGTCCACCGCCGCCGAGACGATGCCCCCTGCATAGCCGGCCCCCTCGCCAACCGGGTACAACCCCGCAACTCCCGGCGACTGACGGGTTTGCGGATCGCGATTGATCCGCACCGGGGAACTCCCCCGCGATTCCGGCCCGGCCAAAACGGCCTCCCGCAGGAATCGACCCTGCCAGCGGCGATCCATCTGCGGCAACCCGTGAGCCACGGCCTCGGCCACCAGCGGCGGCAGGACCTCGCGCAGATCGCAAGCCACCACGCCCCGGGGGTAACTGGTAGCCGGAGCCGGCCGGGCTGTGCGGCCCGCCAGGAAGTCGCTCGCCCGCTGGACGGGGCATTGATACGCGGTCCGGCCGCCGATCGCGAACGCCTTCGCCTCGTATTGCTCCTGCAATCGCACCCCGGCCAGCACATCGGTTCCCTCGAAGGCCTCCACGGGCACGGTCACCACCAACCCACTGTTGGCATACGGCGAATCCCGTTTGGACAGGCTCATGCCGTTGGTTGCGAAATACCCCTCCTGCGAGACGCTGGGGATAATGTAACCGCCGGCACACATGCAGAAGGTGAACAGGTCGTGCGCGCCGTGGGCCACCAGCGCGTAGTCGGCGTTACCGAGCAGTTCCTCGTAGTGCTCGTGCCGAGGGCCGAACTGCACCGCATTAACCACCTCTTGCCGGTGTTCGATGCGAACGCCGAACTGGAACGGCTTGGGCGTCATTGGCACGCCCCGCTTCGCGAGCATGCGGAAGGTATCCCGGGCACTGTGGCCGATAGCCAGCACGACCACCGAGGCGGGGATGAACCCCGATGACGTGTTCACGCCCTTTAACCCGTGCTCGTCGAAGAGCAAGTCCTCGACGCGGGTAAGAAAGCGCACCTCACCGCCGAAGTCTTCAATCTTCTGCCGCAAGGCCTTGACCACGGCGGGCAAGCGGTTGCTGCCCAGGTGCGGACGGTGGTAGTACAGGATGCTCGGCTTGCCCGGCTGCTGGCCCTTGCACTCGGCCAGTAGCTCCAGCACGCGTAACACGTCCGGCCCGGTGCCTCGGCAGGTCAGCTTGCCGTCGGAGAAGGTGCCGGCCCCACCCTCGCCGAACAGATAGTTGCTCTCGGGGTGGAACGGGCCGCCCTCGTCGAACGTCTTCACGTCGCGGATGCGATCGCTGACTTTTGTTCCGCGCTCGAGCAACAGAGGCCGGTAGCCATGCTTCGCCAGGAAGTAAGCACACACGAGGCCCCCCGGCCCGGAGCCCACGACCACCGGGCGATGCGACAGGGGCGTGGTGCCCGGCTCCGGCATCGAAAACGGCGGCTCGTGATACTCCTCAATGTGGACGCCTGAATGCAAATCCGCGTGCAGCTTTCCACCAATGGTCTCGACCTCGAAGTTGTAGACGAAGCGCAGCTGCCGCTTATCCCGCAAATCCAGGGCTTTACGCACAATCTGCCAACGGCCCAGGTCGGTGGGCTTCACGCCGAGGACGCGGGCTAGGTGCGCGGGCAGGTTCGCCTCCGGCTCCTCGATCGGTAGCCGGAGGTTCGAGACACGAATGGACATGAACTCATTTTAGGCGAGCTTGCTGCTGATGTAGACAAACGTGTGGATGTGCGGCAGGGCACGGTAGCTCCAGACGAAGCCGGGGCCTTCCAGCCGCCAGTACGTCCACGGCTCCTTGGCCGTGGGCTTGAGTTCCTGATAGTACGCCAGGCTGAGCTTCTCCAGACCGCCAACGGCCTTGATCAGCTCCAGGACCTCGTCGCCATCTTCCTTCCGATAGGGGGCCACCAGCTCTTTCATGACCTTCTCAATCAGCTCCTTCTGATCCGGGGTCATGTCCGCATAGCTCAGGCCGGGCACCTTCGCGCCTTGCCGGGGCACCTTCATCGTCCCGTGCTCATCGCGCCACTTGCCCTCCCGGACCGCGACCTGTTTCTGAGCCTCGGAAAGCGAAGCGAACATCTCGTTGGCGGCCTTCGTCTGGTGATAGAAGACGTTGTTGGTGGCGTACCCACTGGGGCTGTGCCCGTAGTACAGCGGACCGCCGAACGCTGTTTTCTCCTCGGAGTCGCCGTCACAACGGACCGTCAGGTGATGCCCCGAGAAGACCAGCGAAAACTGCTTACCCTCGACCGGCTCCCCGTAGATCAGTGCCCCGATATTCTCGAAGTCGCCGCTGGCATCGAAGCCCTTGTTACGACTCAGCCGCTTGTAGCCTTCTTCTCCATTACAAATGGCCCGGAAGATCCGATCCAGAAGTTCAACCTGTTTCTTGCTGTATTCCAGCCCGATGACCGACTTTCCGACAGCGGCGTTGGCCGTCATGAGCCGAGCCGGCACCGGCTGACCACTGGCTTTGTAATCCCACGGCAACACCAGTTGCTTCTTCTGGCTGCTATCCATCGATTGGTAGAGTTCAAAAACCAGGGCCTCGGCCTCACGCTGCTTGGCGACCCGAGCGGCCCGGGCCTGTTGCAGCGGGGTCAGACCAACGGCGGCGACGGCGGCGGAGGTGCCAACGACACGGAGGAAGTCGCGGCGGGCTAGCGGCGGGCCGGATTCGCACTCGGGGCACGACAGGGTTTGGTCGGCGGGTTGCATGAGATTTGGCTCCGCGGGGAAGGTGACGGGCGAGCATCCACTGCTTCTATTAGAACCAATCCGCTCACCGATGTCACGGGGGAACCCGTCGTCTCTGGATACTCCGACGTTGGTGGGTCACAATCGATTCACCGTCCACGGCCAGGGGAACAGCCAGCTGACGCTGGCCGCTCGCCCACGCCGGACGCTCAAACACGCCGGACGCTCAAACACGCCGGACGCTCAAACATGAGGTACGCACGATGACCTGCGATCGCTACTGGCTGCTGACCTGGACCACCTACGCCACCTGGCTGCCGGGCGACGCTCGCGGGTTCGTCAGCAACGTGGCGGACAATGACAGTCGCGGCATTCGCTTCAACACCCCGGGCACGCCCTACCTCCAGGATGTTCGGCCACTGCGTAGGTTTGCCGCTGAGCAGAGCGCCGAATCCGTCTGGTTAACGTCCGATCAGGCAAGGGTGGTTCTCGAACAATTCCGCGAAACGGCGATGGTCCGCGGCTGGGTGTTGTTCGCCGTGGCCGTGATGCGGAATCACATTCACTTGGTTGTCGGTGTGCCGGGTGATCCCGAACCGGAAGACCTGCTCCGCGACTTCAAGAGCTACGCCAGCCGCCGATTGAACCAACGGTTCGGACGCCGTGATCGGTGGTGGACCCAGAGCGGTTCGAAGCGGAAGCTGCCGAGTCAGGATGCGGTAACCGCTGCGGTGCGGTACGTGAAGAACCAGGAACATCCGTTGATTGTGTGGACATTCGACGTGAGCGGAGAGCGGCCGGCGTAAAACCACCAGCGAGCGGCCCGCGTAAAACCACCAGCGAGCGGCCCGCGTAAAACCACCAGCGAGCGGCCCGCGTAAAACCGCCAGCGAGCGGCCCGCATAAACCCGCCGGCGAGCGGCCGGCGTGAGCCGGCTGTTCGCCTGTCGCGCATCGAACAGCCAGCTGACGCTGGCCGCTCGCCCACGCTGGCCGCTCGCCCACCCACTTACGCCTCTCGCCCACGCTGGCCGCTTGCCCACGCTCGCGGCTCCGCAATCACCTCTTCCCCGCAAGCAGGCTCGCCAGAAACGCCACCGGGTCGTTGCGCGCCTGCGCCGCCTCGGCCAGCGTCGCGTGGTCGCCCAACCGTTTCGCCAGTTCGTTCACCCCGGGGCAAATCAAATTGCGGTCATCTTCCGCCAGGAGGAACTGCTTCGCGGCGGCCAGCGCCTCTGGCAACCGGTTGGCCCGCGTGAGCAAATTCACGTACACCTGGGCCGCATAGGTGCTGCCCTCGGCCGCCTCGCGCTCGGCCTTGGCTCGGAACCGGGCCAGCCCCTCCTCCACATTCGTTCCGGCGATCACCTCCAGGAACGCGAGGTAGTCGTCGTAGCCGTCCTCGAACGGGGCCTCGTTGTGGCCCTGCAAGTTACGCGACAGCCGACGACCGTAGACACATAGTTCCCGCGCCAGGTCGTTCTCCGCGCCGGCTGGCAAGTACGTGCTCATTTGCACCACGCTGGACAGGTGCGAGGTGTCAATGTGATACGCTTCCTCGGCGAATAACTCGGGGTGGGCTTCGACAATTTGGGCAATGGTCGCGTCGGCGGGCACGGGAATTTTGCGGTTGGCTAGATCGGCCCGCAGTCGGTCAGACAGTTGGGCATGCAGGGCGCGCACAAGCCGGCCGACGCAGTAGTCGCGCAGGTCGTCGTTGTTCCGCAAATCGGAACTGCTGAGCATCGTAATTGCCGAACAGACGCCGTGGCGGTCCAGCACCAGGTCGAAGCCCTTTTTGGGCAATACCCCGCCTTGCCAGGTGATCTCGACGAGTGGGTAAATGTCCTCATCGGGGCCGGGTTCATAATTGGCCAGGGCCGCACGCACCGGTTCCGGCTCACCGAGCATACGGAAGAAGCCCCAGGCGTGGGAGAACCGCTTGCGCGCCAGCAGGGCGTTTCCGACCTCGCGACCGGCCTCGCGAATGGCCTGTTCGTACGGCTCGTGCGTCTCGGGTGGCAACTCGCTGGCCGGACCGGTGGGGAACGGCGAGACCCCCAGCTCGACACGTTTCTTCAAGAGCAACGCATAAAACAGGTTCTGGAAGTCCTCGGCCTGCCGCAACTCGGTAATAAGCTGTTCGATCGCCCCCTGCGGTCCCGTTGCCACGACAGCTTCCCGAAGCCGGTCATAGAGGCCGGGGTCGAACGGCGGGGTCTGGGCTGCGGACTCGTCCATCGGAGGTGCTCCCGGGGGTGGGTTCGTATCATCGTATAGGCCAGGGAGCCGAACGCGAAGCGGCTTCGGGCTTGTCCGTGGCCAAGCTACCGCGTTGGCTCATAATTCCGCTCGGTGGCCTTGCTTTCCGGGCATTATGGGTACACAATAGCCATTGTTCAGAAACCACGACCCAACGATGCACCGGCTTCGGGCCGCCGCGTCGGGGTGTCGGACGTTCGATTCGGGATGTGGCCAGGCGGCCCCCGAAGCGACCCGACAGCCGCGGCGTGGCTGATTCCCAAAGCCGGTGCCGGCGTTTTGGCCCCAGGCCGACGCAAGCGAGGGCCGACGCAAACAAGCCGTTCGCAACAGCCCGAGCAGTGGACGAACCGAGCGGCCGTGCTCGCGCGATCTGTTGGAGGTGACTCATGGTCCTGAAGAAAGACAGCAAGAAAGACCCGGGCGAAGCCATTCTCAAACTCGTGGAAACTTTACACGAAGAACGCAAGATACCCCGGGAAGTCATCTTCAACGGGATTGCCTCGGCCATTCAGGTCGCGGCCGAACGGCACTTCGGCGTCGAGGAAGGCGTCTTTGTCAGCCTGGATCAGGCCACCGGTCATATTATCGCCCGGCACGGGGACAAGGAACTCGATCCCGAGACGCTCGGCCGCATCGCGGCCCAATCCGCCAAGCAGATGATCATTCAGAAGATCCGCGAGGCTGAATCCGACACGGTCTTCAACGAGTTCGCCGGCAAAAAAGGTGAGTTGGTTGTCGGCCAGGTTACCCGGGTGGATGCGGGCACCGCGATTGTCTCCCTGGGCAAAACCGAGGCTTTACTTCCCCGCAGCGAGCAAATCCCCGGCGAGACGCACCACGTCGGCGAGCGGGTCAAAGCTGTCATTCTGGAAGTGCGCAAACAAGGCCACCGGGTCAAGATTGTGCTCTCACGCAGCCATCCCGACTTTGTCCGGGCGCTCTTTGAAGAAGAAATTCCCGAAATCGACGAACGCATCATCGACATCCGCGCCGTGGCTCGGGAGGCAGGCTATCGCTCCAAAGTCGCCGTCAGCAGCATCGACCTGAAAGTCGACGCCGTCGGAGCATGTGTCGGTGTTCGGGGCAGCCGTATCAAGAATGTCATCGAAGAACTCAACGGCGAGCGCATCGACATTGTTCGCTGGAACGATGCCCTGCAAGTGCTGATCCCCAACGCCTTGCAGCCCGCCCAGATTTCCGAAGTGTTCACCTACCCACGGCTTGGCCGCGCCATCGTTCTGGTCACCGACGATCAACTGTCGCTGGCCATCGGCCGCCGCGGGCAGAACGTGCGGCTGGCCAGCAAGCTCGTGGGCTGGGATATCGAGATCATGACCCACGACGAACTGGCCGAAGCCTTGGAACGGGCGGAACGCTGGTTTGGTCAGTTACCCCACGCCAGCCCGGAACTGACCAATGCGCTCATTGATCAAGGGTTCCTCTCCTACAACGACATCACCTGCATCGACGCCGCCGGCCTGGCCGAGTTCACCGGCTTAAGCGAGCAAGAGGCCGACGAAGTGGTGATGTACGCTGAAGAATACGCCGACGAAATGGAACGCAGCGTCGAGGAAGAACGCCGCCAGGCCGAAGAAGCGGCCGAGCAAGCCCGCCAGCAAGCCGAAGAGCAAGCCCGCCAGGAAGCTGCCCAGCAAGCGGAGGCCGCTACGCCTGCCGAGGAAGCAGCCAGCGAACCTGACACAACCGCCGAACCCACCGAAGCGATCGAAACAAACACGAACCCCGAGCCGTTGGCCGTGTCTGAAGAGGAAGCGGCCGTAGCTGACGAAATGAATACTGCGGAAGATCTCCAGGAGAACTAGCTCGCTTTCTGGCTCAGCACCAAAGCACGCAAATCGTTTCCAAATAACGGTTTACAAACCCGTCGCCCAATTCCCACTGGGGAGTTCGGCGATTGCTTTCGTAACGCAAGCGGTTACGTTTAGTAACGTTCTCGTCAGATTGTCCTTGTAATTGGACACTTATCCCGCACAATAGAAAGTGTTGGGGCAGGCCGACGGCTACCGAGTGAGGTCGGTGAGCAGTCCCCAACGGGATGAGACAGTCGGTGTTGTGTGGTTAGGGGTGGTCCCCGATTCCGAAAGGCCACCACGCAAGCTACGAGGCTGATTCGGTTGATTCGGCCGACAGGACGTGTGTGAAAAGAGGTACGGGCGTACCCCCGAAAATCGGAAGAGTCATGAGACTGGATGTTCGGGACAGTATTCGCTCTTTTCACAGGAAGTGTGGAGATTAGAATAGAACATATTCGGGGCGCGATCGGTCGATCCGGCACACCCGCGCAAGTGCGGGCATGGTTCGGGGGCTGCTCGGAGCACCTCCCAAGGAGTTCCGCTTGTCGAATCCGCAGACGAGAGAAAAAACTGATAAACCGAGCAAAGACAAGAAGGTCCGGGTTTTCGCCTTGGCCAAAGAGCTGAACCTTGAAAGCAAGGTGCTCGTCGATCTTTGCAAGGAACTGGGTTTCACGGGAATTACCAGCCAGTTAAATGTGCTGGAACCCGAACAAACCGAGGCGCTCAAGGAGCGCGTGAAGAAGGGTCCGAAGTCCACCGTCGCCGCCAGTACCCCCGCGCCGGTTCCGACCAAGCCCGTCATTCCGCCCACCAAGCCGGACAAGATTATTAACTTGCCCAAGGCCAAGCCCTCGGCCAAGCCGGTCACGGTTGAGACTGCCGCGACTCCGGCTACTGAACCGGCCGCCGCTGCCGAGCAGCCAGCCCAACCAGCGCCACCCACTCCACCAACGCAACCGACCGTAACCATCGAAGCCACTGCTCCGGCCAGCACGGCTGGACCTGCTACCGATTCGGCTGTCGTTGCACAACCGCCTGCGACCGAGCCGACACCGACGGCTTCCCCCGCGCCAACCACCGTGCCTCCCACGGCCGGACCGCCCGCGCCGCCCCAGAACATCATTCCCACGGTGCCGACAAGTGGGATCCGGAACCTAAGCGCCGTACGCAACCTGAGTGCCGGTAGCCGGCCATCCGGGGCACCGGCCCGGCCCACTCCGCCGACGCAGCCGGCACCCCCTGCTCCGGCGACCCCCAAAATGGAGCAACCTCCCCCGCAAGCTCCTCCGAAGGTGGAGCAAGCCCCCGCAGCCGGACCTGCAACCAGTCCGCCTGCGTCCCGGCCGACTCAACCCCCTGGTCCGCCGCCGAACATTATTCCGCCCACGATCCCGCCCACCGGCCGTCCGGCGGTTCTGAATCGCCCGCCCCAGGTGGCTCCGCCCAAGTTCATTGCGGGTCCGCGGACCGGTTCGAGTTCGTCCGCTTCGGGTAATCCCCCGCGTCCCGGCCCCACTGGCGGACCGCCCCGCCCCGGACCCGCGGGTCCACCCGGCGGCTCCCGACCCGCCACACCGCCGGCTCGACCCCTGACACAGGGGGGCAAACCCGTTCAAGGGCAGCCGATGAAGCTGACCCCCGAGATGATCGAACGGCTCCGCAATGCCAGTGCCCGCGGCCAGCGGATGAGTCTCGATCAGCTGGCCAAGCCGCAGCCGGTCCCCCCACCTGGATCCACGCGTGGTTCGGAAAGTCGATCGGGTCAAGGATCGGCCAGCCGCATTGCGGGTCGTCCCCAACACCCCGTGGATATTGGGGACGACGAAGACGAGAAGAAGAAGTCGGGTCCGGGGGGAGTCATCGGCCGCGACTCTCGCCATAAAGGCCGCCAGGACAAGGGCCGTCAATCGGGTCCGCGCGTGGATCGAAGCTCCATCGTGATCGGGGCAGGCGGTGTCGAGACGATTGATGAGCGATTCGGCTCCCGTCGCGGCCCGCGAGCGGCCCTCTTGCGCAAGGCGCGCCGCGGCCAACAACAGCAAACCGTCGTCAAGGAAGGCAAGATCGAGATTGCCTTGCCAATCACCGTCCGCAGCCTGTCCGAAACGATTGGCATGAAGGCTGCCGAGGTGACCAAGCGGCTGCTGAAGGAAACCAACCAGCTTTACGGTATTAATTCGACAATTGACTTCGACACGGCTTCGCTCATTGCCCTGGAAAAGAACATTGAGCTGGTGGCCAAAAAGCAGGAAACCAAAGAGGACATCCTGCTGGAGCGGTACCGCAAGCTGCTGGAAGATGTCGATCCCGCCAAGCTCAAACCCCGCCCCCCGATCGTCACCATCATGGGGCACGTGGACCACGGCAAGACATCGCTTCTGGACCGGATCCGCCAGAACTACGGAATCGAATCCGATGTTGTTTCGAGCGAGGCGGGCGGGATTACTCAGGTGATTCGTGCCTGGTCGGTCAAGCGGGATGTCATCGTGGAGAAAGACGGCCAGGACGTCACCGAGGAACGACGGATCACGTTCCTCGATACCCCCGGCCACGAAGCATTCACGAAGATGCGGGCGCGGGGGGCCAACGTCACCGACATTGCGGTGATTGTGGTCGCCGCCACCGACGGTGTGATGCCGCAGACGCAAGAAGCCATCAGCCACGCCAAGGCCGCCGATGTGCACATTATTGTGGCCATCAACAAGGTGGACATGCCCAACGCGAACGTCGAGCGCACCCGCCGCCAGCTCTACAACGAGGGCTTGCTGCCCGACGATATGGGTGGCGATGTCCAGTTCGTCGAAACGAGTGCCGTGACCGGGCAAGGGATCGCCGAATTGCTCGACACCATTGTTCTAGTCGCCGAAGTTGCGGAGTTGAAAGCCGATCCGGATCGCCCCGCCGCGGGCACCTGTCTGGAAGCGTACATGTCCTCGGACGAGGGGGTGATGGCCACCGTCCTCATCCAGCAAGGCACCCTTAAGCGGGGCGACATCGTGTTGTGCGGCTCGGCTTATGGCCGCGTTCGGGCCATGTACAACGACATGGGTACGCCTATCAAGGAGGCCGGCCCCAGCACCCCGGTGCGGATCACCGGCCTCAACCGTGTACCCAATGCCGACGACCCGTTCTATGTCGTCGAGGAATTGGCCGAGGCCCAGGAAATCGCCGAGGCTCGCGAGCAAAAAGAACGCGAAGCCATGCTGGTGAAACGCGGCCCCCAAAGCCTCGACTCGCTCAAGGAAGCCAGTTCCAAGGCGAAGATCACCGAGCTGAAGATCATTCTCAAAGCCGAGGCGCGGGGATCGGTCGAGGCGATTCGCAAGGAACTCGAGAAACTGACCCACGACGAGGTGCGAACCCGGGTGTTGCATGCCGGGGTCGGTGCCATCACCGAAAGCGATGTCCAGCTGGCCCTGACCAGTCCGGAAGACACTCTGGTGATCGGCTTCAATGTGACCGCCGACGACGCCGCCCTGAAACTGGCCGAAGAGCGCGGAATCAGCCTCCGTGAATACGACATCATTTACAAACTGACGGACGACGTGAAGGCGGCCCTGGAAGGTCGGCTCAAGCCCGTGGAAGAGGTCATCCACTTGGGCCGCGCCGTGGTCCGCGACACCTTCAAGATTTCCAAGGTCGGAACCATCGCCGGCTGCTATGTCACCAGCGGTACGATCGAACGGAACGCCCGGGTCCGGGTCATCCGGCAGGGCGTGGTGGTTTACCCCCCGTCCGACAAGGTGGTTGGGCTAGATAGCCTGAAGCGATTCAAGGACGATGTCAAGGAGGTCCGCGAAGGCTTCGAGTGCGGTATCAAGATCAGTGGTTTTGACGACGTGAAGATCGACGACGTGATCGAGGCCTTCAAGATCGAGACCCGACAACGAACCCTTTAATGTACCCTCTAAGGAGACGGCTGCCGGATGCAACGGCGCGGATGAATCCCCAACCGAGCTGCGGCGTTCTTCAGCCGTGCGAGGATGATTATCGGTTCTCTGACGGCCCGGCTTTTGGTGCGCGCCAGTCGCACGCTGAAGGACAAGCGACAGGTGGTGCGCAGCATCCTGGACCGGGTGCGCGGTGGATTCAATGTATCGGCGGCCGAGGTGGATACCCACGACGACGTGAAGGTGGCCACGCTAGGATTCGCAACCGTAGGGTTTGAAACAGCGGCTGTGCAACGGGTTTTGCAGCAAATTACCGAGGCACTCCGTCGCCACCCCGTCGCCGAGTACCTGGGTAGCGAATGCAGCGTGGGTAGCGAAGTGGTTTAGCCTGAAACCGACGTGTGGACCGAGTCAAAGTGACGGCGTGCCCCACGGCTCAACCGAGACCACAGCATTATGAAATCGCACCGGTTGGCGCGGGTGGCAGAGGTAATCCGCGAGACAGCGGCCAATGCCATCCTTTTCGAGCTCAAGGATCCGCGGGTGAAGAATGTCACCGTGACCCGGGCGGAGGTCTCGGCCGACCTGCAGCACGCCAAGGTGTTCGTTTCGATCATGGGTAGCGAAAAAGAGCAGCAACTCACGATGCATGGGTTGCGGAGTGCCGCCGGATTCATCCAGACTAAAGTTGCCAAACAATTGACTACTCGGTTTGTCCCGCATATCAGCTTTATCGTGGACGAAGGAGTGAAGAAAAGTCTTGAAGTCGCCCGCCTGATCCGCGAGGCTCAGGAGCAGAGTGCCGCGACTCGCCCGCTCGCGGAAATTCCAAGCGGGGGTGACGCTCCCGACTCGCTTGAGACCGACGACGAGTCTGATGAGTCCGATGAACCCGGCCCCGCCGACGGACCGGCGACCCGCCCGGACTGACCCACGCGCGGCCAGCCCGCTCCCGGATTTGGAAATGGAGTCTGCCGACATGCCGGCTATTACGAACAAGCAACAACTCCTGACTCAGGCGCAGACCGCGCTAAAGAAGAAGTTCCCTCTTCCGGCCCTCGTCACCACCGGAGAGGCGGCCGAACCACGCCCTCTTTTGGAGGAGCTGATCTACGCGATTTGTCGGGAGGGCAGCACACCGGCTGAAGCGGATGCGGGCTATGCCCGACTTCGCAAAGCGTTTATCGACTGGAACGAGGTTCGGGTCAGTACCGTCCAGGAGGTCGGGGATGTTCTACGCCCCCTCTCGGGAGCCGGTACCCGAGCCAAGCGAATTATCGGGTTGCTGCAAGAAGTATTTGAAGACAAGTATGCCTTCGACCTCAGCGACCTGTGTAAAAAGGGACTGAAGGACACGGCGCGGAAGCTGCGATTCTACAAAGAAGGCGTCAACGACTTTGCTGTGGCCTGGGTGATCCAACGAGCACTCGGTGGCCACGCGATCCCATTGGACGAGCCAACTCTTCGCGTGTTGCGTCGGCTCGGGATCATCGAAGACATTGATCCGGAAAGTCTGGAGTCGGTGCGTGCCAGCCTGGAGCACGTCATCACCAAGGCCCGTGGACCGGAGTTCACCGACCTCATGAGCATCCACGCCAAGGAGTTATGTACCGAGAAGGATCCACACTGCACGTCGTGTCCCCTGAAGACCGACTGCCCCACCGGTCAGGAGCACACGTCCAAAAAATCGGAGTCCAAGCCCAAGAAGTCGCGTTGAATACCAAACTGAAGTCAGGCTGCCCGGCGTTGGGTAGGTGCGGTTGGAACCCGGGCTAAGGTGCGGAACCACGCAATGGTCTCGCTCAAAGCAGTCGAAAATGGTGTTGCGGGCTGCCAGCTCAGCGGGTTTGAAACATCCTGCCGGACAGGTTCAACGGGGCGACCAGCAAACAGGTCCGCGATGAGGGAAACTATCTCCGCTTCGGTGAGTTCCCAACCCGAGCGAAAAGTACAATCGAGGCTTTGGCCACCCTTTGCGACCGCCTCGGCAAGTGCAAGACACGCTGTCGCCGCATCCCGAACGAAGACAAAATCGCGGGTTGGTCCATCCGATGCGGTGGCATCACGATTCCCGTTCAGTAAGCCGATGACCGTGCGAGGTATGATGCCCAAGTGCTGCCGATCGCCGCTTCCGAAGAGCTCACCAAATCGAGCAATACCAACCGGCACCGGCCAATGACCTTTGTTGGTGATCGCCAGCCGCAGCGGTTCAGCGGGCTGGACGGCAACGACGGGGAGTTGCGGATGATACAGCGCTGCGGCGCGCAGAACTGCATCCGGTTCAATGCTCGCCAAGTGAAAGACGGCTGATACTTCGTGAACGGCCATCGCCGAGTGAAGCCGAGCTGCATCCTCGGCACGACCGTGGACTACGCGAAACTGACTCAAGTCGTAGGGAGAACCAAGACAGCACCGAGTGATTGGCCTTCGGAGCAACCCGATCACGGTAGCACCACGATTGAGCAGCTCACGGGTAACCGCCGTGCCCAGAAATTCTGTACAGCCGGTCACCAGCACCCGCCGGCCATACCACGGTGATATGTGCACTTTCATGGTGAGTAAAGTAAACCGGGGCCGCGACACCGGTCAAGACGAAGCGGATGTGTCTACCGACCACCAGCGCCAAAGGAGCAACAAGCTCATTAGGGGAGCGATACCGATGCCACCAAGGACTACGGCATAGGAACCGGTTGCATCAGCAATCAGACCTTCGACAGGGTAAATCGCCGCCAGTGAGAAGTGTGCACTCGCCCCCAACACGCCGGTGACCTTGCCTTGGTGCGACAATGATAACTCCTGACTCAAGGCGAAGTACGTGGGAAACAATCCGAGGGCCCCAAACGCCACTGCCAGCAATCCCACCTGCAAGGCCAATCCGCTGGGCACGAAAGGCACCACCACACTCATCAACGCAAGGCCCGCACAGAGGGCGAACGCCACAACCCGGCTACGATGTACACCCAGTCCGCGACGGCTAAGCCAAAGCGTCAGGAAACCCACTGTCCAGGAGCCGACATCGGCCACCAGATAATACAACGTCGTGAATCGGCTCATGGCTGCTTCGGTGTAAGCGCGTTCCTTTTGCAGATACAACGGCAACCACGAACGATAGCCGTGCCAGGTGATATTAATGCAGACTGTCATTACCAAAAGGACCCAGAATCGGCGGTCGCGGAAAATCACTACAAAGGGAGTCGTGGCATTGCTGCGAGCCGAATGTTGGGCATTACCAAGCATGGCACTGGGCACCAGCAGAAACCACAGCACGATCCACACGACTCCGAGGCTACCAATGACGCGGAAGGGGAATTTCCAGGTGTCGGTCGGGGCGTTTGTCACAGCAGCATAGGTAGCACCGGTAACAGCGATTATTGCATTTCGGGTCGGTTCATGGGCATCGATCGAACGGAGCAAAGCGAGGACAACCAGGGGTGTAATCACGGCCCCAAGGGCTGTACCGCTCTGAAACAACGAGTTCCCCAGCGAGCGTTCTTCCGGTCGCAAGATCGCTTTGGTGGTCCGAATCCCACACGGCCAGTTACCGGCTTCGAAAAAACCCAAAGCCAGACGGCATGCTAGCAACATCCAGAAACCCGTGGCGAAACCGGTGAGAACGCCGGCCACTGACCACCCCAATACCATGAGGGGGTAAACCCAACGAACACTTATCCGATCAACGATAAACCCGGTAGTAATCGCTCCAATTGCAAAAGCGAACGAGAAGACGCTTTCCAGTAGAGCGTATTGCGTGTTATCCAGGTCGAAGTAAGTTTTGATCCGCACAGCCATCTGATTCAGTGCCATGCGGTCCATATAATTGATCACAGTGGCCAGCATCAGTAGTAAGCAGACGCCCCAGCGCCACGGGGAAACAGATACAGCACTTGGTGGGATCGGTGAGCTCATCACATGCTCGGAGTGGCAGAGGCAATCCCGACACATTACTTGAGTGCTGAGGCCTTTGCCACCCAGTTGAGGGGGGAAGTTCATGGCTCCGACGGGCTCCTTACCGAAACGCCCAGTCCACTGGCTGGCATGGCTTGGATTTGGTACCTCGATTGTGGCGATGATACTCGCCTGGTACGGTGGCCTGCACGCTGAGAAACACCTTGCCATTAGCCCATTACGCCAAGCCCGTGGAGCTCTGGACACGCCACCGGCAGCGGTTCCCCAACCCGGACCGTGGTACGAGCGATTGTGGACGCGGGGCGAGCAAACTCTTCTGGGAGGCCGTGTGGACCACAAGCTGCTGGAGTTGACCCAACGATCGAAGATTGCCAATTACTCCCTGCAGGTTTTGGCATTCTTCCTGCCGCTCGCACTCGGAGTCGGTGCAGCACTGACGGGCGGCTTGGCAATGAAAGTGATCGAACAATCGGGTGGGAAATATGCCGGCAACTTTCAGTCGGTCTTCTCAATGCTCATGGGCGGGTTTGCTGCGGTTATCGCCGGTTGCATGATCTTTACCCTGTACGTTTGGCCGTTGATTCCACCGGTCTATACCCAGTAATCGAGCGGATGGGGTCGCCGTAGCAATTCGGTGAGTGTTACCGGCAAATCCGTTCCGCGACGATTCGCTTCATCAGTTTCTCGCGTTCGGAGGTCTTGTTGCGGAACCATGCCGCGACCAGCAAAACGCTATCCACTGCTGCGCCGCTAAGGACTAGCGATCCGGTTGCTCCCGCAAATGTAGCTGCCAACAACTTGACCGCCTGTTTGCGTTCGTCCTCGGTTGTTGGCCGGTAACAGACAGCCCGAACCTGACCGCGGTGAATCAAGTACCAACGTTCGCGGCCGTCCACTCCAGTTAAAGGGTATACAAACGAATTTTTTTGCCGCGAGTGCCGCAAGAGCGTCAAACGGGTATCGAGCCATTCCAGTGCTTGCAAGCGATCACGGAGCGCCAATGCTTTCTCGAACTCCAAACGGTCCGCAGCAGCATTCATGGCGAGTTTCAACTCTGTGAGGATCGACCGATCACGGCCGTCGAGGAACGCCTTGGCTCCCCGTACACCGGCGCTGTATTCCGTTTGTGAACAGGCCCCAGCACAAGGCCCCCGGCAGGTGTTTAACTCGAAGCGCAGACACCGCGGTGATCGCTCCTCGAAGAACAGTTCCGGCTGGTCTGTGAACCCCAGAGGTACTGTCTGCGGACAGTCGCGGAGTTGGAACCAGTCGTTGAGTCGGCGGGCCGCGTCCTCCGATCGGCCTCGTTTGACAAGCGGTCCATAGATGCCCAGTTCTTTCCCCGTTGGCCGATGAGTGACAAACACATACGGGGCCGGTGATCTGCCAATACAGATGTAATGATGACGCTGCAACCCCGGTACCCCCAGCACGTTGAACCGCGGCCGCAGCGTCTGGATCAGTTCCAGTTCACGCAGTAAAGCGGCGAATTCGTCACCGGTCTGCTCCCAGACCAGTAATCGGGTCCCCTCAATGATCTTGCCAGCTTTAGGGTCGCGGCTATTGGGTCGGAAGTAGCACAGCAATCGAGCGCGCAGGTTCTTCGCCTTACCCACGTAAACGATACGACCCCGCTCGTCGATCATGCCGTAGACACCGGGGCAACGCGGAGCGTGGTCTCGAACACCGATGCATAGGCGGGTTGGTCGCCGACCCTTGATCTGCATCCCAGCAACCACCTCATTCGCAGGCCGGAACCGCGACGGCCCGAAACCGTCAAATTTCTCGACGGGAAACAGCCGAGGAGTAGCAGCCCCATCCCTGGGTGGTTTTTTCATTGCAGGTCGCTCACTAGTTCAGTGGTCAGGTAGCGATTATACAGTTTAAGAATGACGGGAGGAGACCCATGACCCGATTGGACCACCGAACTGGGCCAAGTTTCTAACATGCCTTGTTCGTTACACCCCGGGTGGGCTTCCGGACTCCGATGGCGTATAAAAAGCTCACCGGCGAGTCGTGTTGGTAGCCGGATCATTCCACTCCCCCGGAGAATCACCATGTCCGTGCGTGTCTCCGCTCTGGCGGCCGGGGCCGCCGTCTTGGGCCTGCTCATGATCCCCGATTGCACCTGCGGCGATGAGGGCATGTGGTTGTTTAGCAACCCGCCTCGTGCACAATTAAAGGAACGATACGCGTTCGATCCCACCGACAAGTGGCTGGATCATGTACGATTGTCTAGCGTCCGGTTCAATTCTGGTGGTTCAGGCAGCTTTGTTTCTCCCGACGGCCTGGTGATGACCAACCATCACGTTGCGGCTGATGATCTCGCCAAGCTCTCGGACGAGAAGAATAACTACCTGCGCGATGGATTCCACGCAAAAACTCGCGATCAGGAACTCAAGTGTAAAGGATTGGAACTGAACGTTCTCATTGGCATCAAGGACATTACCGCCGAGGTTGAGAAAGCGGTCCCGTCCGGAACGCCCGCGGCTGAGGCGTTCAAACTGCGGCAAGCGAAGATCGCCGAGCTGGAAAAGGCTGCGGCCAACCCGGAACAGAAGATCCGAGCCGATGTCGTGACGCTCTATGCAGGCGGTCAATACCACCTCTACACATTCAAGCAATACACCGATATTCGGCTAGTCTTCGCCCCGGAGAAGCAGATCGCATTCTTCGGTGGCGATCCCGATAACTTCGAGTACCCTCGCTACTGCCTCGATGTCGCATTCTTACGGGTCTACGAAAACGATAAGCCCATCAACAGTGAGCATTACCTGAGTTGGAGTGCCAACGGTGCCAAGGACGGCGAGTTGATCTTTGTTTCTGGTCACCCGGGACGCACCAGCCGACAAAACACAACCGATGAACTGAAATATCTGCGTGACACGGGATTCCCTTACCTACTGAGCCGTTTGAATCGACTCGAAGTACTCCTGGCAGCCTGGAGTGGTCGCAGTGAGCGGAATGCTCAGCGAGCCGAGGATGAACTCTTCAGCATTCAGAACAGCCGCAAAGCCCGCATCGGTGGTTTGGCGGGGCTGATGGATCCAGTCTTATTCGGCCGGAAGGTGGCCGATGAAGAGCGGCTCAAAAAATTCATTCAGGGAAAGGCCGCCTCGGCTGCACCCACCGCTCCCCCCTGGCTGGATGACGCCCTCAAAGCATTCGACCAGATCGCCAAGGCGGAGAAAATTCGCGCTGAGATTATCAAGGAATACACGGTGCTGGAAGCAGCGGGTGGATTCAACTCGGCTTCCTTTAACATCGCCCGCACCTTGGCCCGCGCCGCCGATGAACTGCCCAAGCCCAGCGGCGAGCGGCTCCGGGAATTCGCCGATGCTCGCTTGCCGATCCTGAAGTTCAACCTCTTTTCGGATGAGCCGATCTACGAAGATTTGGAAACACTCAAACTGACCGACGGCCTGACCTTCCTCGCAATTACACTCGGTGTGGAGCACGAATTGGTCAAGGAAGTACTCGCCGGTAAATCGCCCCGGGAACGGGCATACGAACTCATCAGTGGCACCAAGGTGCGTGACCCCGAGTTTCGCAAAAAACTGTTTGAAGGCGGCAAAGCAGCACTCGATGCGGCCAAAGATCCCCTGATCGAACTGGCTCGCATCGTCGACCCCGCTTCTCGTGCCATTCGCAAACGTATGGAAAACGAAGTGGATGAACCCAAGCGGCAAGCTTACTCCGCCTTGGCCAAGGCCCGCTACGATATGGATGGCGACAAGGTTTACCCTGATGCCACGTTTACTCTGCGGCTCGCTTTCGGTGTCGTCAAAGGCTACATCGAGGATGGTAAACCGGTGCCGCCGTTCACCACGTTCGAGGGTCTGTATCAGCGAGCAGCGGAGCAAGGCAACAAGGGAGCGTTCGAACTCCCCAAACGCTGGATCGAACGCAAGAGCCAGTTGAATCTTTCAACGCCGCTCAACTTCGTCAGTACCGCTGACATCATCGGCGGCAACTCGGGCAGCCCGGTAATCAATCGGAATGGCGAAGTCGTCGGACTGATCTTCGATGGCAACATTCAGTCCTTGGTGCTCGACTTCATTTACGATCAGGAGGTGGCCCGCGCCGTCTCGGTCGATAGCCGAGGCATCCTCGAGGCGCTACGGAAAGTCTACGACGCCAACGAACTGGCCGACGAGATCACCGGCAAGCGCAAGTAAAATGTGCTTCAGCTAAGCGGCCGGCTTGCGCCGGCCGTTTGTTTTCCTGGAGAATTATAATGTCTGACGTACTTGAAACGCAACTGCTTGTTATCGGTGGCGGACCAGGCGGGTATCCCGCCGCCCTGCATGCGGCCGACCACGATATGAAAGTAACGCTGGTGGATGCAGACCCCAAACTCGGGGGCGTTTGCCTCAACCGTGGTTGCATCCCTTCCAAGGCGCTCTTACACGCGGCCAAGCTCGTCCGCGAGGCGCAAGAGTTCGCCGAGTTCGGTATCGCCTTTGGCGAGCCAAAGATCGATCTGGACAAGCTGCGGAACTTCGTTCAACAGAAGGTGGTCGGCAAGTTAACTGGAGGCATTGCTCAGCTCACCAAAGGGCGTGGTGTCGAACTGGTGACCGGCCAAGCTACATTTACCGACCCGCACACTGTACAAATCCGCGGTGACCGCCCGCAAACGATTCGCTTCCAGAACTGCATTATCGCAACTGGTTCTGTACCCGTTGTTCCCAAGTCCTGGCAACTCAACGATCCCCGGGTGATGGACAGCACCGCGGCGTTGCTGTTACCGGACATCCCCAAAAAGCTACTCGTAATCGGTGGCGGGTACATCGGCCTGGAGATCGGCAGTGTTTATGCCGCGCTCGGCAGCAAAGTGACCGTGGTGGAAGCCCTGGATAGCATTCTGGCAATGGCTGACCGGGATTTGGTTGCCCCACTGGAGAAGCGGCTCCGTCAACAGTTCGAGGCGATTTTTACGAGTACCAAGGTGGCATCGTTGGAAGTAAAGCCGGACGGTATTCACGTGACATTGGAAGGCAAGGACGTACCGGGACAATTAGTCTTCGACCGGGTGTTAATCTCGGTGGGCCGACGACCGAATTCAGCCAATCTAGGCCTCGACAAAGCGGGTGTGAAACAAGACGAGAAAGGCTTCATCCTGGTTGATGCTCACCGCCGGACCAACGTGCCTCATATCCAGGCCATCGGTGACGTGGCCGGTGAGCCAATGTTAGCACATAAGGCGACTGCCGAAGCCCGTGTCGCCGTGGATGTGCTGCTGGGGGAACCGGCGGAGTGGAGCCCACGGGCGATCCCGGCGGTGATCTTTACCGACCCCGAGATCGCCTGGGCGGGACTGACTCAAAAGGATGCCGAGACTCAGAATGTTCCTCACGAGGTGCTGAAGTTCCCCTGGGCAGCTAGCGGCCGGGCCGTCAGCATCGCCCGCACCGAAGGACTGACGAAAATGATCGTCGACCCCGAAACCAAGCGTGTCCTGGGTGTCGGCATCGTTGGGGCCGGTGCCGGCGAAATGATTGCCGAGGGTGTGTTGGCCATCGAAATGGGAGCAGTCGCGCGGGATGTAATGGAGAGCATTCACCCTCACCCCACGCTGAGCGAGACAGTCATGGAAAGCGCAGAACTGGCCTACGGTGCTACGACGCACCTTGCGAAACCGCGAGCGGCAGCCAAGTAGTGACGTTCGAGCCCTGGTTACCCTTAGCAGGGAGCGGCTGAGGCTGTTCGCTCCTGAGCCGTCAATTTGCCATCCTGGCGTGTTTCACAACATCTTAGTTTAGTGGCTAGTCGACGGCGGAGGACTAACGCTGGAGCAATCAACACCGCTATTACGAGTGTCGCTGGAGCCGGAACCAGCAGAAGGTTACCACCTGGAGTGACGATGTAACCCCTCTCTAATTCGAAAATCTGATCCTGATGCTGGGAGTGGACAATAGCTGCGAGATTGGCCAATCCGTGCTTCCAGTTACTAGGATTCAGAAAGGCGTTATAGTTGTTCAACGTATTTCCTGACAAACTCGGATTGTAGCTAGGATCAAGCAAGCGCCAAACCGCGTGTTGAAACGCCGCACTTTTTTCATTCTTTTCTGTAGTTGTACCCACATTAAGATCATCACGATATTCAGCCCACATGGCCCGGATCGCATTGGCGATAGCAGACGACATCACTGTGCCAGGGACAGGCGCATTCTCCAGGTTAGCAAAGTGATAGCCGCTATAGGTCGTGTTGTTGTTGATAAACTGGTTGCGCTCGATACAGAACATCACAATATGATTTTGTGATGATGAATTGTTGGCATACGGTGTATAAAGTATCCCTTCATAAGCAATCGAACCAGTATTCCAGTTATATTAGCCGGCATTGCCGATTCCGGGACCAACTTTCTCAAACGTTACGGTAATCGGTGAAGCAGCCGCCGGTGTCGAACTTGCTGCGGCCAAACTTCCTAGAACGAGCGAAAACACGAGTTTGTTGATTGAACGACACATTGCTGCACTTGGGTAAGGTACGCTTCCTGTTGCGCGATACAGACGGGCGATCGCCAACCGGATCAGCAGGTCACTCTTATGTACCTTACTAGGGCAGAACTGTACTACAAGATTAGTCAAGCATAATATTGATTACCCTTACACATCAATATATATCTTAATAAATAACAAATTGTATTATTATAGCAACAGACTAGATATGAGTGTTTACGGTTTTTTGATTAGACTAGAAAAAGCACTAATTCATTCAGATGGTATTCACTCTTTGGGAGCACCAAGGTGAGTTCGAAAGAAGCTCGCCGTCTTGGCCCACAGGCGCTCCATCACCACCGGGTCGGCACTGTACATGTGCGTCACCCCGGGTAGCGCCAGCGATTCAAATTCCTTGCCGGCACGGAAAAGCGCATCCGCGAGTTTTAGTGTGTGGCGATAATAGACGTTGTCGTCAGCGGTGCCGTGAACAAGTAAGAGCGGCCGCTTCAGGTTCTTGGCCAACGGAATGAGCGACGCCTCATCGTACGCGGCCTTGGACTCAGGTAAGAGGCCCATATATCGCTCGGTGTAGTGCGTGTCGTAATCTTCCCAGTCGGTGACCGGTGCACCGGCGACGGCCGCCTTGAAGACATCGGGCCGCCGCAAGACGCCATTCGCGGCCATGTACCCCCCGAACGACCAGCCGACGATACCGACCCGCTCGCAATCCATCTCCGGGTGCTTCTCACAGAGCAACTTCAATCCCTTCACTTGATCTTCTAGCGGCAACGAGCCGAACTTCTGGTACACGGCCTGCTCCCAGTCGCGACCGCGACCCGGCGTGCCCCGGTTGTCGATGGCAACGACGATGAACCCCTGGTCCGCAAGCCATTGCGGCACGAGCCAGTTCCGCATTGCCTGGACAACGTGCTGGTGCTTCGGTCCGCCGTACACGTCCACGATCACGGGGTATTTCTTCTTCGGGTCGAAGTTCCGTGGCCGCACGATCGCTGTCCAGTAATCGCCGACTTTCTCGACCTTCACGTTGGGCTGAAACGGCGTCTCAATGGCGACAGAGGGGAGAGTGCCGAGCGTTTTGCCGCCCGGCACCGCAAGTTGAACCTTGCTGACCGGCATCGCGGTCAGCGACGTCGATGTGACGACCGCACGGCTGTGGTCTTTCGAGAGCACGGCAGTATGAACCCCGGGTTCCGTCGTGATCGGCTTGTATTCAATCTCTAGGGTATCGGACAAGCCCGGGACCACGCGGCCGACGTGGGCTTGCGTCGGATCGGCCGACCCAATCACGAAGACCGTCGTCGTCTGTGGGTCGAACGAGAGGAACTGGTTGAAGCGGACGGCCCGGCTGCCAATGCGACCACCGTCCTTCTTGAACCCCGACATCCAGAGCAGGGAGTCACCGAACCCGAGACTCTGCTCCTCGGCAGGACCACGGGCCGTTTCATCGTAGCCGATGAGAAGGAGGGGGTGTCCCTGCCATTCGGTCGAAAGCGGCAGCCCGGGGAAAAGGTTCATCCACCCCTGATTTCCAGGAACTCGCATGCGACTCGACATCCGGGGCACGGGCGAGCCGGTCGATGGGTCGATCACGTCAATGCCCCAGAGTTGCTGGTCGCGGGACTGGAGCTGGCAAACCAGTCCGCCCTTGCCCCAATCGACCCGGGCGAGATACTCGAAAGCCGGACTCAGTTTCGCCCACACCGTCTCGCCGCCGGTCACTGGAATTATACCCAACCGCACTGAGACGTTCTGTTTGCCCGGCCGCGGGTAGAATTGCTCAATCGGCTTCTGGTCGGGCTTCAGCGGGTCGGCGATCCACCAAGTCTCCACGCCGGTGTGGTCGGCCTCGGTGTAGGCGATGAACTTCGAGTCGGGGCTCCACCAGAACCCGCTGAAACGGCCCATCTCTTCCTGCGCGACGAACTCGGCGAGGCCGTGCGTCTTGATCGCAGTGCCACCTGTGGTGACGGACGACTCCTTGCCGGTTGCCAGGTCGTAGACGAATACGTCGAAGCCACGCACATACGCGATCTTCTTGCCGTCGGGCGACCACTTCGGATCAACAATCGCGCCGCCCTCGCCAGTGTTCAGTTGTGTGATCTTTCCCGTGGCGCGCTCGAAAACGTACAGCTTGCCGGCCAGCATCACCAGGATGTTCTTGCCGTCCTTGTCCAGGTGGAAGTCAGTAAACCCACCGACACTCACGCGCTGCCGTTCCCGCCGGGCTTTCTCCTCGGGTGTGAGATTCTCTTCGGCTCCCTTCAACAGCATCTCCGGCGATAGCAATTCCCTGGTCTTTCCACTGGCCACGTCGAACTCGAAGAGCTTCATCTTCGGCGTCTTCGGCTCGGCTCGCAGGAACAGGACGGTCTTGCCGTCGGGGCTGATCTTCGGCTTTTGCGGCCGGCCGAGCATGTAGCCGCGGGTCTCGGCGTACTCTTTAAGGAAGGAATTATCCAAGGGCTTTTCCGGCATGGGGTCAGCCGCCAACGCGACGGCGGCAAGCTGCAGAAAGAGGATTAGCGAGGGTAAGATGGTGTTCATAGGCTGAGCGTAGCAAAAACGGACGGAGTGTCAAAACGGAGAAAGCCCACCCGTTGGTACGGGCGGGCTTCCGCTATTCAAAATCGACTCATTCGCCGCCGCCACGAATCATCTGAGCAATGGCCGCTCCAGCAATCTTGCCCGAGATAATGACATCCTTGTTCTTAGCCGTGGTCTTAACAGTCGCAAGAATGTCGGCGAGAGGCTTGGCGCGCTCGTCAGCCGCCCCAGCGAGTGCAGCTAGGGGCTTGAGCTGCTTGAGCAGTTCCTCAACTGTGTTCTGCATATCGGTCGCTGCTTCATCGTCTTTCATACCAAAGGTGACCTCCAGATTCACATCCACGCTAATCTTGAGAGTCATCGCGATGGTTTCCGCACTCGGCAGAACCTTTTGGATGCCAGACAGGTCGATGGGTAGGTTGCCCCCACCAGGAACTTGCACGTCATCGAACTTACCCTTCACAAGCGAAACAGCATACATCGAGGCCTTGTCGTCCATTTTCTTTAGCAAGGCCGTCAGTTCGGGTTTGAGCTTGGCCGGCCCATTTTTCTCGGCTGCTAGAGCATCGGCGATCAGCTTCTTTTCGGAGGCCGCGATGACGGTGTTGTCGTTGACAACAGTCCCGTACAGGGGCGGATCGCCAGTCTCGGGCTGATATTTGAACATCACAATGTTGCCGTCCCGGACCATCGCAAACCGGTCGCTATCCTTTTTGGACTGAGCTTCAGCGGTCTTGAAGAGTTTGTCTGGATCGAACGAGCCATGAACGATCAACAGGAACTTGGTGTTCTCTCGGCTGGTATCGATGGTCGCGACAACCATGCGGTCAATGTCTTTCAGGGGGTCCAAACCCAAATCATTAAGCAAAGCCTTGGCTTCCTGACCCTCGATGGCTTGCTTGATCTGTTCAAGGGCATATTTCTTGATGACATCAGAATCAATAATCTGACGCAAATTAATTGAAACGACCGTGTCCGTCTCGGCCGGCAAGAGTTTGTCGGGGGTCGCGGCAGAGGAAGCCGGGACGCCCAGCCCCAGGAGCAGCACCGCCCCAAGCGCCAGGTGGGTTAGTCGGGTCATGGACAAGTTCCTTTCACAAGTGAGACGGGCCGCCGGGTTTCCATCCGGTTTTCGGCCTCGGCTTATTGTACCCTGCAGCCAGAGGAGAAGTTTCAGCGAAATCATTGGCGAGGTGCAAGAGTCGGCTACCTCCAGATCCCGCAGGCGCAACGATCGGCACACCTTGCCGGGCTGATCACACTCAGTCGCGCGATCGGGGTTCGCCTCACCACAACTTACGCGGATAATTCAGCAGATCTAACAGGAGGATATCATGCTGCGACTGGTATTGGGCAGCCGAAACAGGAAGAAACTTCGCGAGATGATCGACTTGCTTGGCGATCTGAACCTGAATTTGGCAGACTTATCCGCTTACCCCACTGCACCGGAAATCGAAGAAACGGCTGAAACCTTTGTTGGCAATGCCACCTTGAAGGCGACGCAACTGGCTACGGTACTGGGCACTTGGGTGATTGGTGAAGACAGCGGCTTGGTCGTCCCTGCTTTGGGGGGCGCACCGGGGGTGTATTCAGCCCGTTACGCTGGCAAGCATGGGGATGATGCAGCCAATAATCTGCGACTCCTCCAAGAGATGGCCCACCTGAAGGGCGACGACCGAGCCGCCTACTACGTTAGTACTGCGGTCCTGGCCGATCCGGCCGGCCAAGTTGTGGCTTCCGTGGAAGGGCGGTGTCACGGAATCATTGTGACGACTCCACGGGGAAGCGGCGGTTTTGGCTACGACCCGTTGTTTCTACTTCCGCAGTATGGCCTGACTTTTGGCGAACTACCGGCCGAAGTGAAACAGGCAATCAGCCATCGAGCCAAGGCATTCCAGCAACTCCGTCCGGTGCTGCAGACAGTGATTCGTCGCGACCAGCCGGCATAACTCGATTGGCTCACAATTGTTCCCTCGCTTGAAACCGACCGAGTACCTTGCCATGAGCACTAACCTTCAATCAGATATTGTTGCGTTCCGTTATTATCTGCAATCCGAGCGCGGGCATTCGGAAAACACCGTCCAGGCTTACGGACGAGACCTAGATCGGTTCGCCGCTTGGTGTTCACTAGTTCAGCTTACCACCTACCAGAAACCGACACTCAAAGACCTTGCCCGCTACGTGGCGTTCCTGCACGATGAGCAACTCGCACCTCCGAGTATCGCCCGTCACCTTGTAGCGCTCAAAATGTTCTACCGCTTCTTGCGATTGGAGGAGCGGGCCGACGCTGCGTCCGTAGAACTACTCAGCTCGCCAAAACTTTGGGAACGGATTCCTCAGGTGTTATCGCCCTCTGCAATCGAAGAGTTGCTTAAGGCCCCTCAAGTCGGCGACCGGTTTTATCTCCGCGATCGTGCCTTGTTGGAAACACTTTATGCTACTGGCTGCCGGGCTTCCGAGGTTGTGGGGTTAAAGCTTGCCGATTTATATCTTGATGCCGGCTTTTGCCGGTGTATCGGCAAAGGCAGCAAGCAACGCGTAGTGCCGTTGGGCCGAGCAGCCGTGGCAGCGCTTCAAGCGTATTTGGCCGAGCGAAGGGGCCACGGTACGCTCCCAATGGCCTGTGGGGTGTCAGGAGGCACACGCCCAACGTATGCCGGTGAGTACTTATTCACCAGCAAGTCCGGCCAACCACTGACGCGCATCTATCTCTGGTCGCTGGTCAAAAAGTATTGCAAGCGGGCGGGGCTACCCAGCACAGTGAGTCCCCACACGCTCCGGCATAGCTTTGCAACCCACATGCTGGCCGGCGGAGCCGATCTGCGAACAGTGCAGGAATTACTCGGGCACGCCTCCATCCAGACAACCCAGCACTATACTCATGTTGATCGGGATCGGCTAATGGCTATTCACCGGCAGTTTCACCCCCGCGGACGCCAACCGGATTCCGGAGTGGCTGAGGCGTGAGCAATCTGTGGTGGGCTGAACGCAGTGCCAGTGGTACGCCAGGCAGCACTTGGTTTCATTCAAGTACACGAAACGAATCGAACAACCGCTTCACGATATCCCCGTCGAAATCGAGCCGTTTCCCGGCCAGCCCGACATAGTAAAGCCGCGGTTTGGTCCCCTCGGTCATAAGGATCATCCGCTCAATCACTTGACCGTCTAGTGAGTGGAGGCGCACTTCATGGGTCAGGGGGGCATCGGGCCGGGTCGCCTCCTTGACAACCACACCACCGTAGCGAGCCTTCAAACGGTCGTGTTCGGCGGCAAACAGCGGCAGGAGAGCAACCCAGCCATCCTTGCTGGCAGCCAACTGCACCTGAATTGGGTTGAGATCGCGCCAGCCCACCCATGTCTTAGTTCCCGAGTACCAACCTTCGGAGATAAACCACTTCTGATCAGTATTACTTTCCTCAACCGGCTGTCCTAGGAGGTCCGCCCGACAACTGCCATCAGGTGCGACAAACTCTTGCCATTCTGAATGGAGAAAATGGCCTTTTTTGTAACGCAGGAAACTGAAGGTGACGACCGTCACGGCAACGGTCATCAGGGCAATCAACGCAATTCGAGCGAGACGGGAACGAATACGGCGTGGCAACGGTGACGGCCGGGGGAGTTGGTCGACCCGAGGCAAAGGTTCCGCAGCGGTAGACGGCACTGCCGGACTACCAACCGGTAACGCTACGACCGTGGTTTGACACCAGGGACAAACGGTGGGGCGGCCTACTGTTTGTTCCGGTACCTGAAACGGCTTGGCACATTGGGGACAGTTAACCCGAATAAACATCCATTGGTCCTGCAACCGCGAAAGTTAGTCGATGATCTTGTTCAATGGGTATTCCACGATTCCGCAGGCTCCAGCCGCTTTCAGCCGCGGAATGATATGACGAACAATGTCCTCGTCGATAATGGTGTTCAGTGCCATCCAAGCTGGGTCGGCCAGCGGCGACTCCGTGGGGGTCTGTAAAGCTGGCAAGACACTTAGCACTTTTTCGACATCAACTCGACGAACGTTCATCATCAGGCCGACTTTCCCCTCAGCTGCCATAGCTCCCTTGAGCATGAGGACCAAATCGTCCATTTTTTCGCGCTTCCAGGGATCAGTAGCAGCCGCCGGATTGGCGATGAACCGCGTGGTACTGGCCAGAATATCACACACGATACGAAGGTTATTGGCCCGCAGACTACTGCCCGTTTCAGTAACCTCGACAATCGCATCGGCGAGTTTCGGCGGTTTCACCTCGGTGGCCCCCCAACTGAATTCAACCTGAGCGGTGACGCCATGCGTGGCCAGCCAGTTGCGAGTAATATTCACAACCTCTGTGGCGATCCGTTTTCCCTCCAGGTCTTTGGGGTGGTGGATGGGAGAATCATTCGGCACAGCCAAGACCCACCGGACCGGCTTACGACTCGCTCGGCTGAACACCAGTTCGGCCAATTCCATCACGGTAGCTCCATTCTCGACGATCCAATCGTAGCCAGTGAGCCCACAATCAAGGGAACCATCCTGTACATAGCGGGCCATCTCTTGGGCACGAATCAGCGTGCAGTGAATCTCCGGGTCATCAATGACGGGGTAGTAACTGCGCGAGGAATACGTGATCTTGTATCCCGCCTTGCGAAACAGGTTGGCGGTCGCTTCTTGAAGCGAGCCAGCCGGTAAACCGAGTTTGAGAATCTTATCCATTTTCCGTTCAATACCCTAAAGAGAACTGTCTCAGTTAGGATACGAAAACGTAGGATACGAAAACGAAAACGCCCGCGGCGAGACCCGCGGGCGGGAGCGTGCCGGCCGGGGGGCCGGTCAATACTTGAAGGTGAAGCCGAAATTAGCACCTTGCAGCCAGAAATCGTCCTGCACAAACAGTAGCCGAGTTCCGGGTACCTGCCCGGTCGCTCCATAGGTCGGCGACAGGGGCACGGTCGAAGCATCCACCACGGGGTTGATTTGAGCACCGGGCCGAGCCACCTTATTGACGTACAGCAAGTTATAGCCAACGAACATGCTGAGCCGCCGCGTCAGGTTGATACCGAGGTTCATCGTCAACTCGGGAATCACGGCGAACTCATCGTTGTTAAAGCTCCCGATGTTTGTGCTGTTGGCGAACAAACCTCCATAAGAACTTCCTGCCAGACCTGTGGCCGGATTCGCAAAAGCTGTGGAGCCTTGGATTTCGAGCACCTGATGCATGTTTCCGAGACCAATCTTGGCGATCGTGGTCAGGCTAAACATCCCGTAACGCATCTCGTGCTGGAGCCCGAAGGTGGCACCGTTGAATCGGTTGGTCGCCGTGAACCGGTCTGTGACCTGCACCGAGGCCGGTGCTCCAGTGAAGGTTCCGCCCACCGGGAATGGCACGGGAATAACTCGGAAGCCTACCAGAACCCCGACACCGAAGGGGCCTGGGCGAAAGATCGGGATCGCCCGCACCGCATTGAGCGTGGTCAGGCTCTCAATCAGCATGTCTTCTTGCAGCTCCATGAACTTATAACCTGCGGTGAAGTTCAAAGAGCACCAGAACTTGTCAGTGGGTTCTGAGCGGTAGAGGTTCCAAACAGCCGCAGCTTCGATACCCCAGGTCTGGGTTGAAGTCGAGATATGGGCGCTTCCGACTCCCAGGCCGAGGTTGGCCACTACCAAGGACCGAGACCCAGTTGTGGTGTCGATAAAGGGTCGTGCAAGCAACGGCAAGCCAACGTTCACGACGCCTGGCCCTTGCGGCGACACCGTGAAGAACTGCTCATTGGTTTTTCGCTGAGTGTAGAAGCCGGTGACATCGAGACCAAAGCGACGATCAGCGTCGCCAAAAAAACCACCATTAAGGCGGAAGCCGTTTATCGCGTTGTAACTGAGATCGTCGGCAGGCACGAGCTGAATCGTGCTTGGAAAATTCAGGAACCCGGCTTGATTCGGGGCGCTGGTTGTCAACAAGGGGAAGTTGACCGGCTGACCCTTGGCAAACCAGAGCAAATAATCACCTGATAACCACCAATGCGGAGCGGCACCATAACCCCCACCTGTTGTTGGAGGAGCGGGTTGATACAGGGGTGCGCTATAGGGACCAGGCGGTGGATACATGGGGCCCGGAGGTGGGCCAAAACTAGCGGTGGGTCCAAGCCCAAGTGGATCACCGGCAGGACCCACCGCAAGTGGTGGCATCAAAACCGGCGCAGGTCCCCCTCCCACCCCAACTGGCGGTGGACTACTGCCACCAATACCACTCGGAGCTATCGCAGCCGGTCCAGCCGGGGGCAACGGCAGCGGAGCCTGTCCCCAAGCAGCTCCGGCACCGGCCGCCAAAGCCGCGATCGATCCCAGAATTCCTTTTCGCATGACACGCTCCTGCTCTGCCAGCCGTGGCGGGGCGAGGCGGCCGCCGGCCGTGCATTCCCCCGGATGCGGCGACCCGGCTCCCGGTTGCCGCCGCAGCGGCCGGTGAGCATCCCCCGATACTTCCCTCCGGGCCGGACAATCCATATCGTCCTGCTGTCTGGAACAATCGGCACACTCGCGCCTGTCGCTTGAGTCAGAAACCGATCTGTTGAGGCTTTATCGAACGAATTGAGAACACGCATCGGAAGGGGTTGGCAACTTGGGAAGGCTGCAGAAAACTGGTTCCCCATAGCCACTCGCCAAACTTGTTACATCAACTACTGAATCAACTCGACTTTGCTTCGGCTTCCTAGATATGGTCGCCTTGCCAGGGTGACCCCATGCCCCAGAATAACACAATGCAGGATTTCGCTGCTGAGCGACGCACTTCGCTGATTCGCCATCTGCGGAAACACACCACCGCCGAGGTGCGGTTCGACGAGACTTCTCGCCAGTTGTACGCCACTGATGCCAGTCATTACCAGATTCACCCACTGGGCGTAGCGATCCCGCGAACCGTGAACGATCTGCTGGCGACTGTGCAAATCGCTGCCGACCTTGGTATTCCCATTACCGCCCGCGGTGGCGGCACCAGCCTGACAGGTCAATCGATCGGACCAGGTTTGGTAATCGATTGCTCCAAATATCTTACAGCGATTGCAGAAATCGACGTAACCGGCCGCCGTGCCCGAGTTCAGCCGGGTGTGGTGCTCGACCATCTCAACGCGGAAGTGGCCCGATTTGGTTTGATCTTCGGGCCGGATGTCGCAACGGCGAACCGGGCCACACTCGGGGGTATGATTGGTAACAATTCGGCCGGAGCGCGGTCGATCGTCTATGGTCAGACGGTCGATCACGTTCGCTCACTCACAGCCATTCTCGCCGATGGTACACGAACCCACTTTGGCCCACTCACCCCAATCGAATACGAGCGTAAGCTGGAATTGCGAACCCGAGAAGGTGATGCTTACCGAGCGGTCGATGATGTGGTCCAGACCCACGCAATCGAAATCGCCCGTCGATTCCCCCGAATTCTACGCAAGGTCAGTGGGTACAACCTTGCCGGTCTGCTGCCAGCCCAGGACCGCCAGCTCGACGAACAGGGACAGACTGCCCGAACGGACACCTCCCTTCTACCCCGTTCACTCGTGCCACTACTTGTAGGCAGCGAAGGGACCCTCGCCGTGATCGCAGAGGCCGAGGTGACCCTCTCCCCCCGCCCGTTGCATCGCGGGCTGCTTGTGCCGCAGTTCGACACGCTTGCTGCCGCGCTTGATGCTCTGGCCGTGTGCCTGGAGTTCAAGCCTTCTGCCGTCGAACTCATGGACAAAATGCTCATTGATCTGGCCCGCGAACAACGTGGACTCAAAAACACCATGTTGTCCATACGCGGTCGGCCCGAAGCACTCCTGATGGTCGAGTTTAGTTCTGACGCAGCTGCGGATGTGTCCTACCGCGTTCACGAGTTACAACGGCGACTCGGCTCAGCGGTTGGCTTGGTGGCAGCCGTGCCGGCCTTGGATTCAAGCCTGCGCGACCCTCTCTGGGCACTGCGGGGGGCTGCTGTGCCGCTGTTGTTTGGCATGCCCGGCGATCGCAAACCGGTCACCTTCTGCGAAGATTGCGCGGTCGCCCCTGAGCGGTTGCCCGAATTCGCTCACCGTTTTCGTGAGATCTTCCATCGACACGGCACCGACGGCACATTCTATGGCCACGCTTCGGTCGGCTGTCTGCACATCCGCCCGGTCTTAAATCTCCATGACCCCCATGATGTGATCACGATGCGCCGGATCATGGAAGATGTCACCGACCTGGTGTTGAGCTTCAATGGTAGCCTGAGTGGGGAACACGGGGATGGACTGGTGCGGAGCGAGTGGAACCGGAAGATGTTTGGCCCGGTGGTCTACGAGGCCTTCCGTCAGGTAAAACGAGGATTCGACCCTGAGAATCTGCTTAACCCCGGCAAGATCGTCGATGGCCCGGCCATGGAGGCAAATCTTCGTGTGGCTCCGGGTCTGGTACCGCACGACCCGCCGACGATTCTCGACTTCTCACGCCAAGGCGGCTTTTTTCGGAGTGTCGAGTTATGCAACGGTGCCGGGGTCTGTCGAAAAACACAGGGCGGGACAATGTGCCCCAGCTACCGTGCCACCCGGGACGAGATGGATACAACCCGTGCGCGGGCCAACGCCCTACGGATAGCACTGACAACCGCCGGGACTCAACCCGCCACCTCGGAAGCCCTTCGAGAAGCCAACAGCTCACGTTCACCGATCGATCAGCGCTGGATTCACGCTGTCATGGATCTGTGCCTGTCGTGCAAAGCATGCAAGACGGAATGCCCCAGCAACGTGGATATGGCCAAGCTCAAGGCCGAGTTTTTGCATGCCTACTACCAGAAACGCTCCCGTCCGCTGGGTGATCTGCTCTTGAAGTACATTCACCGTCTCTCCCCTTTGGCAGCCCGCTTCGCAGGGGTCAACAACTGGCTGAACCAACGACCCCTTATTCGGAATATCCTGGAAAGCTGTGTGGGGATCGACCGCCGCCGCAGCCTTCCGGAATGGCACCGCGATCACTTTCGGAAATGGTTTTCCCGGAGAGCGGGATCCGCCACCCTCTCGAGTCGAAAGCACGGCGAAGGACCAACACCAACCGATCGCCGAGTCGTGCTGCTCGATGACTGCTTCACGACATTTCAGGAACCGCAGATTGGCCAAACCGCAGTTACCGTGTTAGAGCAGGCGGGCTTCACGGTTGAATTAGCCGGTATTTGCTGTGGCCGGGCCATGCTCTCCAAGGGGTTTCTCACCGAGGCTCGACAGCTTGCCCAACTTGGGCTTCACCGGTTGGAACAGGCCGCTGCTGCCAATGTACCGATCTTGGGGCTGGAGCCGAGTTGCATTCTCACTTTAGCGGATGAATGGCCGGAGTTGGTGCCCGGTGGGATTGCCCGCCGAGTCGCCGCAGTTGTAGAACTGGCGGACTCATGGCTAGCTCGCCAGGTACGCGAGAACCAGTTACCGCTGCGATTACCTCAATTTTCCGGTAAGGTACTCCTACACGCACATTGTCACCAAAAAGCACTGGTCGGAGGGCAGGGTACGACCGATGTGTTAAGATTGCTCCCAGGTGCCGAGCTGACGGTTCTGGATGCAGGTTGCTGCGGCATGGCCGGGGCATTCGGCTACGAAAAGTCGCATTACGACTTAAGTGTACGGATTGCTAACCTGTCGCTGATCCCGGCGGTGAATGCCGAGCCATCGGCAACCGTGGTTGCCACGGGCACCTCGTGCCGCCATCAGATTCGCGACTTGACCGGCCGACGGGCATTCCATCCTCTCGAGATCCTCGCGGGGGCTTACGCCACCTCCATCACTGGGCGTTAACGACGAATGCCATCTTGGAATGGATCCTCCGGGTCACGTAAAAGCGTTGCCTCGGACGTGACAAACGCTGTACCGGTAATACTCGGAATAATCACGCCTGGTTGATCGGTAAGTTCTACCGTACCCTCGAACACGCTGCCTAGAATGCTCTCCTGTCGCCACACGTCGCCGGGCTTCAGCTTGCCATCGGCCACCAGGCACGCCAGCTTCGCGCTGGTGCCGGTACCGCAGGGCGAGCGGTCATACGCCTTCCCTGGACACAGCACGAAATTGCGACTGTGGTTGGCGGCACTGCTCGGCGGGCCAAATAACTCGATGTGGTCAATCACTCCGCCGCGTTCTCCGGAGATGCCGTTGGCTTCCAACGCCTGGCGGATCCGCCACGTCACCTCGGTAAGCCGTTCGACGTTGCCCAAGGCGATCGTCTCGTGATGGTTGGAAACAAGAAAGAACCAATTGCCGCCCCAAGCGATGTCACCGGTCACCGGACCGTAACCGGGTACCTCAACGGTCACAGCGTGCTGATAACGGTAGCTCGGTACGTTGCGGACCGTCACACGGTGGGCATCGTGCAGGGTGGCAGTCACCACACCGGCTACCGTTTCAATGCGATGTTCGCCGGGGGCTATCTTGCCCAGATGGGCCAGTGTCACAGCCAAGCCGATGGTGCCATGCCCGCACATGTGGATGGTGCCGACATTGTTGAAAAAGATGACGCCGGCTGAACAGTTTGGATCGCAAGGCTCACACAGGAGTGCACCCACGATTACATCCGAACCACGGGGTTCGTTGACCACACACGAGCGAAAGGTATCGTGCTCGTCTCGCAACCGCTTGGCTCGCTCGGCCAGCGGACCACGTCCCAGATCCGGGCCACCGGCGATTACGACTCGCGTCGGTTCACCACCGGTATGGGAATCAACGACTTGTATCCGCTTCATGGGTTAATCCCGGGGAGTTACGGCCGCTTGGGGCGGGTAGCGATGGCAGTGTGGATGATCTTGAGAACGTGTTCGCGTTCGGCCCCAACCAGGGGCAATCGGGGGGGGCGACACAGTTCGGAGCCATACCCGCACTCGGCGGCAGCCAGCTTGATGTATTGCACCAGCTTGACGTGCGTATCCAGGTGGCACACCGGTGTGTACCAGCGGTAGACTTGCAGGGCCTCGTTCCACTTGCCAGCTGCGGCCAAATCCCAAATCAACCGGTTCTCGTGTGGGAAAGCATTCACCAGACCCGATACCCAGCCCACCGCACCGAGCATCATACATTCAAGAAACAGATCATCGACACCTGCGAACAGGATATAACGATCTCCTGTGAGATTAATAATATCGGTAATTCGGCGTGGATTATCACTCGATTCCTTAATACAGGCAAACCGCGGCTCATCCGCCATTTCTGCGAACATTTCAGGTGTAATATCTACATGATACGCTGGCGGATTATTATAGATCATAATCGGTAAATCCGATGCTTTCGCAACTGTTCGGAAGTGGACAATCGTCTCGCGGCGATCCGATTTGTACACCATTGGCGGCAAGACCATAAGTCCATCGGCCCCAAGCTGGGCAGCCTCAGACGCCCACCGGCAAGCCTGGGCTGTAGTATATTCCGCCACTCCGGTCAGTACCGGAACCCTTTTAGCAACATGCTTCACTGTCGCCTGGAGTAATTCCCGCTTTTCGGCCAGTTCCAAGGCTGTATTTTCGCCCACACTTCCCATCATCACCAGGCCATGAATACCCGCAGCGAGCATGACATCAATATGCGCTAATGTCCCCGGAATATTGAGCGAATAATCCGTATTGAACTGTGTGCATACGGCGGGAAAAATACCTTGCCAGTTCACTTTCATTTGTTACTCCGCTTGGTGAATTTATTTCTGGATAGGAGCATAAACAATTCGAAACCCAACATCGTCCCGACGTTCATTCGGGCGAACACCGCTTCGGGCCGCCGAGCGGGCTCCGGTAGCAGGCGTGCGGAACGAGCCACCCCGGATAACACGCTTATCGCCATCGCTGGGGCCGGTCGGATTGAGCTGGGCTTCTTCGCTCGGGTAACTCGGCCGGTACCAGTCCAGACACCATTCCGCGACGTTGCCATGCATGTCATGCAATCCAAACGGATTGGCTTTGCTTTTGCCCACTTCTTGGGTCAGTAAGGGAACTTCCGTTCCACCACCAACACCCAAAGGGTCGGAGTCCAACGGTCGAAACAAGCCTTGCTTCTCGAATTCGAGCTGATTGCCAAAGGCGAAGGGAGTCTCTGTGCCGGCCCGTGCTGCGAATTCCCACTCGGCTTCCGTTGGCAGACGATACGCCCATCCACGACGGCTCCAGTTTTGATCTTTCTCGACCTGCGTGAGCTTCTGGCAGAACTCGTTGGCTTCATCCCAAGTGATTGAATCAACTGGTCGGTACTGCCCCCGGTAGGCTTTGGGTGCGAGCCGGGATGGACTGGAACCCATCAATTTCAGGTACTGCCCATGGCTCACTTCCGTTGCGGATATCAAGAATGGCGCGGTCAGTGTCACTGTGTGTGCGGGAGCTTCCTCAGCACTGTACCCCGGTTCAGAGGGAGAGGATCCCATGCGGAATGTGCCCCCGTCGAGTTTCACCATCTTGATTCCGAGGGAATTAGTAAAAGATTCCAGTGGTGGTTCGTCGGGGCGGAGGAACGCTAAGTAAGCAGCATAACCCAGAATTGCGATGACCAGAACCGAACCAAGCCCCAGGAGTACGGTGCTCCAGGGAAAGTTTGGTCTGGCACGCCGGCGAATTGGATCCGTCGAGGTTAACTGTGGGGGGAGTTTGAACACCATACTGCTCCGGACCGGATCCGGTTGTGGCGGCTCGGGTGCCGATACGGCAGTCACTGCCGATGCCGGAACCGGCGGCACCTGTACCGGCGGGGGTGCGACGGGTATGGGATGTCGCCCGGAGGTCGTGGTGGGGTAGCCCAGTGGCGTAACTGGACAGAAGGGCTGCAATGCTACGGCCAGTTGTAACGGGGTCTGTGGCCGCGATTCGGGTTGCTTAGCCATGCACCAGTGGATGATCTGCTCCAAAGCAACCGGTGCATCTGGTCGCCGCTGCAACAACGAGGGTGGCGGCTCGGTACAGTGCCGCAGGAGCTTTTCCGTGGGGTTAGCACCTTCGAATGGCGTCTTTCCGGTCAGCAGATAATACAAGGTTCCACCCAAGGCGTAGATGTCCGCCCGAATATCCACAGCCATCGGGTTCCTTGCCTGTTCTGGAGCGAGGAAGTCGGGGGTGCCAATCACGAAGCCTTCTTGGGTAATCCGGCCCGCCTCCTCACCACCGACGGCTTGGTCGTTCTCCATCAGCCGGGCCAAGCCCAAGTCCACGAGTTTCACCAGGCGGTTCGTGCGAGACACCAGGATATTGCTTGGCTTAATGTCCCGGTGTACCAGTCCTTTCTCATAGGCATGATGTAACCCTAATGCGGCCTGACGAATGTAATCACAGGCTTCCAGCACGGGCAACGGCCCAGTATCGCGCACCATCCGGGTCAGATCAATTCCGTCGACATATTCCATGACGTAGTAATGCGTGTCGCCGAGTTTTCCCGCGTCGAACACATCGACCACGTTCGGATGCTTCATCTTGGAAAGTGCCAGGATCTCGTGATCAAACCGAGCCTGAGCGGCAGCGTGTTGCAAACGTTCGGGTCGGATCAACTTGAGTGCCACCGTTCGCCCCAGACGTGTGTCGATGGCCTTATAGACACGACCCATACCCCCTTCGCCTAGCAAATCCTCTAGGACGAAACGATCAATCCTTAGTTCCCGACCCCGGCCTCGGAAAATCTCTTTAATCTGGAAGGGGGTGAGCCAGCGGCGGCGTGTAATCTCCTTAGCAAGATTGGGGACATCCGACTGGGTGGTCGCGACCCAGGCCCATAACTCCTGCAATTGCGACTGGCGGAGCAACCCACTACTCCGAAGGTTTGCGAAGAATGCAGCAGTGGGATCGCCGGCACTGCTCATTGGCAGTTCACCCAAGTTTGGCGACACGAGAGGACTGTTATCGTAGTTGTAGTACGCCTCCAAGCTAGCAGAAAGCTTTCGAATACGGCCGGTTCACAAGTCCAACGACAGCACCTCTTCGTTCCCTAGCCATGTTCCGGTATGTTGACTTAGACCTTAGCGGAGCCAACTTCATGCCAACCATCACCGTCAATGCCGAGTCCAAGTCGTTACCCGACCCACTCACTGTGGCAGATCTGCTCCGATACCTTGGCAAGGATCCTGGCAAACTCGCTGTTGAGGTAAATCGGATTGTGATACCCCGAGCCGAGCAACCCAATTACCGACTGAACGATGGCGATGCCGTGGAAATTGTGACGCTAGTGGGCGGCGGCAGCAGCCCCATCAACTCGATCGAGGAACCACCAGACAAGCCCCTGCAAGTCGCCGGGTTCACGTTTCACTCACGTCTTTTTACGGGCACGGGTAAGTATACCTCCTATGAACTCATGCAACAGTGCATGGCAGCCAGTGGCTGCGAAGTGACCACCGTTGCAGTGCGACGGGAACGGTTGATCGACCAGCACGGCAAAAGTCTGCTCGACTTCCTCGATCTGAAAAAACTCACCATCCTGCCCAATACCGCCGGGTGTTTCTCGGCGGAAGACGCCATCCGCCACGCCCGGCTAGCTCGTGAATTGTTGACTAACCTCGGCAACCCAGGTGCCAATTGGGTCAAGCTCGAATGCCTGGCAGACAAGCGAACATTATTACCCGATCCCATCGACACTCTGAAAGCCACCGAACAATTGGTAAAGGAAGGGTTCACAGTATTGGTTTACACTTCCGACGATCCGGTTCTGGCTCGGCGATTAAAGGCAGCCGGCGCGGCAAGCGTCATGCCAGCCGGCAGCCCCATTGGGAGCGGGCAAGGTATCTTGAACGCCAACAACATTCGAATTTGTTTAGAATACCTCAAAGACGGGGACCCGGATTACCCCGTGATCGTCGATGCTGGGGTGGGCACAGCCAGCGACGTCGCAGTGGCGATGGAATTGGGCTGTGACGGTGTTTTGCTGAACACAGCGATTGCTGCGGCCAAGGATCCAGTACGCATGGCCTGGGCTATGCGGTATGCTTGCAGCGCTGGTCGCCTCGCTTACCTCGCGGGTCGAATTCCCAAGCGGCTTTATGCCACGGCCAGTAGCCCCACCGATGGATTGATTCACCACAGCAAATGAACCTGCTCTCGAATTGGACGGTATCCCGCCGTGGCCTGCAACCGAAGCTAAGGGAATCCACCCAAGTATCGCTTCATCGTAAGGCCCGGTTCGCGCCACCAGGTTGAGCCGCGGCTCATTTTTTCTCTCGCCACGACGAGAGGTCGTGATAAACTTTGTGGTACAAGTTGTAGCGAACTACCGAAGCTTACTCGTTTCGATTCGCGACAGGATGCAGCTGATGCCCGCGCCACCCCGAACCGGCGACGCAGTGCTGGAGCTGATTCGCAAAAGCGAGTTAGCCGACGACGATGTCCTCACCAACTTTCTTCAGCAATCCGGCCCCATTCCGCCCACTGCGGATGACACAGCTACTCGTTTAGTGCAAGCAGGCGTTCTGACGCCATTTCAGGCGAAGCTGATCCTGCAGGGGAAATACAAGGGTTTCCGGCTGGGGCCGTACAAGATTCTCAGCCAGTTGGGGACCGGCGGCATGGCTCAGGTTTACTTGGCTGAGCATGTCCGCATGCATCGGAAGGTCGCCCTGAAAGTACTAGCCCCCAAGTATGCCCTCGACCCGGCAATCGTGGAACAGTTCTACCGTGAAGGTCGAGCTGCCGCCGCGGTTGATCACCCCAACATTGTTCGGGCTTACGATATCGATTGTGAGAGAAACACCCACTTCTTGGTACTCGAATACATCGAGGGGCAAACCTTGGGCGAACGCCGCCTCGCCGCCGGGGGCCGTCTTTCCGTGGCCGAAGCCTGCGGCTACGCACTTCAGGCCGCTGCTGGGCTACAGCATGCCCATGAAAAGGGGTTAGCTCATCGCGACATCAATCCCAATAACTTGCTCGTCGATACCAACGGGGTGGTGAAGATCCTGGATTTGGGCTTGGCTCAGTTTTTTCAGTCCGGTAACGCCTCGCTGTCAGGGCGAAATAATCCCGGTCGGGTGATGGGTACAACCGATTATATTTCGCCGGAACAACTCATTGACTGTGCTGCAGCTGACCACCGAACCGACATTTATTCTCTTGGAGCCACGCTTTACCATCTTTTGACCGGGCAACCGCCCTTCTCCGGCACGACAACCGCCAAAATCGTTGCTCATCACCTCCAACCCGTACCAACCGCTCACGAGGTGTGTGAGGATGTGCCCGAAGCGGTGTCAAAAGTCATCGCGAAGATGATGGCCAAAAACCCCGCGGACCGGTACCAGTCGGCAGCGGAGGTGATGCAGGCCCTTCTACCCTTTGCCACCGAAGCGGTTACCAGGAACTTCGCCACGGAGTTGCAGCGGAGCCGAACTCACAAGCTGGTGCTCATGGGTCTAGCCGGCGGTATCGCACTGATCGGAGTGCTGCTTGCCGTGCTGCTTAACCGATAACCCCGCTCTTTCCTCTTATGGACGAGGCGGACGAACTGCCCGCTAGCTATTTTGGATCGGGTATAAACCACACTTCCTCCCAGTAACGTCGGCTGTACTCACCGGTAGGGTGTGGGAATGCCGATGGCGGCAATCGGTCGAAGAGTTCTTTCATTTGGTCCCGGATAGCCAGCGCCTTGCCCGGTTCTTTCTTCTGTTGAAAAGCGTGGTACATCAGGCTGAGGATAATGAGTTCCTCAACACTATTCCGGTGCCGTTCGCGGAGTCGATCGGCTTCGATAAGTAATTCATTGCGAGACTCCGGGGTGTTCATCTGCTGATAGGTCTGTAATACACGCAGTGCCGCCTGAAGGCGAAGCCAGGCATCGCGCTCGTTGAGCTTGCCATCCCGCTTGTGCTTGGCATCCACCTCGGCCACGATTTGCTTGAAAAGCTTGAGGGCTTCCTCGCGGAGCTTGGCAGCCGTGGCCGCATCGGGTGGATTCGGCGAATGAGCCGAGGCTCGCTGCAGCCAGCAAATACCGAGCAACAGGCGACCCAGGGTGGCCTCGGCACCGGAACCGTACAGACCCAGTTGTTTGCGAAGCCAAACCTCTGCCTCGGCAAAATTACCCGCTCGAATATACTCGTGAGCAAGATCGACCAGTGCCCGTTCATGATCGTCTTGTTCGGCCGGGCTAACATTTTCTTGTTTAGCGATCTGCTCGAGTAATGCCCGGGCGAGTTGGGCCAAGCCGGGGTTGCGTGTTTCGGCAAAGCGGCGCGCCAGGCGGACACGCACGGTGGTGGATACCGGCCCACCGGCGGCCATGGCTTCGTTGAAGGCCCGGATCACTTCATCGGGCGACCTACCGGCCGTCAACAGGGCATCAGCGATTTCGTACCACACGACACCGGCAAGGGCATCCGGCAGGTCAGCGAGTTTGGCTGCCTCCTGAAGCGCAGTAATCGCACCGGCCGTATCACCGGCTAGCCGGTACATGTTCGCTGCTCGGCGCAGGTATTCCGCTTTGGCGGCCACTCCCGGCTGGGTTGCGACAACGGCTTTGTATTCCTCAGCGGCAGCAACCGCCTTGGGGAGGTAGTCCCCATTTGTTTTCTTCAACCAGTTGGCCCACGCAGCGAGCACTTCGGCCCGTTTTTCCCGTTCCCGTCCAACAGGGGCTAGCAGTGTGACGGTATCGACCACCTTCAAGGCCGGCTCGAACGCTTCATCGGCCAACAAAACAGAGACGGCATACTCCTGCAAGCCTTGCACTTCACTGGCCTTGATCACCTGATTTCGGGGATCCTTGCTTTCGGCTAACCCCTTCGCGGCTCGGACCAGCAGATCAACCGCTGCTCGGTGCTTGGCCGGCTCCTTCCCGCGTAGGTAAAGTTCCGCCAACCGGACGGCGGCCGCCAGTGACTCCGGACCTTCCCCTTTGATCGCCTCTTCGAACCGCTGAATCGCTGACTCGGGTTCGCGGGTATTCAGCTTGCACATGCCCAGGTAAAACGCCGAGCTCAACATCAGGGAGGACGGAACCCCCGGTGTGGCACGCAAAGTCTCCCACTCACGAATTGCCCCAAGCCAGTCGGCTTCGGCCATACGAACCCGGGCTAATAGCGCTCGTGCCGGCAAGGCAACCTCGGGGGGCGCATCTGTACCGATCTGCTCCAACCAGCGGCGAGCTTGATCATATTGTTTCAGTCGGAAGTAAATATCGCCCAGTTGATACTTGGCCCGCGCAAAAGACGCAGCAGGCGTTGCGATGCCCGCACCGGTGAGGTAGCGCGTCAGGCAATCGCGGGCAGTGTTCAGATCGGGCGGTGAAATGCGCAGGGCTAGATCGGCTTGGAGTCGTGCAGCCTCGCCCGGTTCTTCACCAAATGGAACGTTATTCAACAAGGCAATCAGCAATCGCAAATCGGCGACGGAAGTACTCGGCGACACACCGACTGCCGCACGAACCTTAGCCGAGCGGAACGCTAACCGAGGTGGATCGGCAGGGTCTTTTAATTCCTCGCTTCGGACCTGCTCAAACTGCTGCCGAGCAAGCAACCAGTAAGTCCGCGCCTCGTCGGGTGCGGGGGTCAACTCCGCCAGCCGAGCATAGCCACTCCCCAGCGCAAACCGTGCAGCTGGTCGATGGTCTGGAAACGCCTCGACATTCCCCGCGACCTGACTGAGCAACTGTTTCAACTCCTCGCGATCAGGACTGACCCGCTCATAAGCTGCAATCAGAGCTGCGATGTCACACAGAAACGCCCCACTCGGATCGGGCTTGCCCAGGGGTAGCCAACCCTGCCAAGCAGCCACAAATATCGCAACTCCAATAAGGAAAACAGGCACTTGCCAGATGTGCTGGGTGGGATCCGGTGGTACTGATCGTTTTCGGACCGGGGATGGAACGGCCGTATCCGTGGCCATGGTGGACTTCCCAGAAGGACGCGCAAGTTCTCGCCTAGAGTAGATCGGGGACACGGTCGGTTCGTCAAGTCCAACCCGATCAACCGGTCGGGGCCAAGGCCAGGAAGTTCCGCAAGATTTTCGGACCTTCGACAGTCAAAAAGCTCTCAGGATGAAATTGGACGCCATGCAATGGCCAGGATTTATGCCGCACACCCATAATTTCGCCCTCAGCGGTCCAGGCAGTCACCTCGAAATCCGGGTTGGTCCATGTCTCCTTCCTGATGACCAGTGAGTGATACCGAGTCGCCTCGAAGGGGTTGGAAAGACCCGCGAACAAACCGCGGCCATCATGGTAAATGGGTGAAACCTTGCCGTGCATGATCCGCCAGTTGCGAACCACCTCCCCACCGAAGGTATACCCGATGCATTGGTGCCCCAAACAAACCCCGAACATTGGTATGTGGGGAGCGAATCGTTTCAGTAACTCATTGGAGATACCGGCTTCCTTCGGCGTACACGGGCCCGGCGAAATGATGATGTGCGACGGTCGCAATTCCGCGACCTCGTCAGGGGTAATTTGGTCGTTGCGGACCACTTTCATGGGTAAGTTCGGATCGATTTCGCCGAACCGCTGGACCAGGTTGTAAGTGAACGAGTCGTAGTTGTCGATCAATAGGATCATGAGATTGATTTCAGCGAGCGATGCTTATGGTCGCACGAGTCACCCGACGTTTCAAATAGATTGGTGGACGTCACCCCTGCCGTGCGGGTAACTTCTGGGCACTATTGACAGTGGGATCGTACTTACCCTTGGCTAGCTCCTCGGGAACCACTTCCAGGTAATCCGGCGACGCGGGTATATCGTACCACGCGCCATCAGCGAAATCGACCAATGCTTTGCCACCGTAATTCACAGTCACCACCCGGCCAATCTTGCCAGCAAACCGTTCATATTGAGGATAACCACTCTTGACCTGGACGAACTTATCCGTCCAGGTTTTTTTGAGTGCCTCAGCCTCAGCGAATGTTGGAAAGCGCATAGTTAGTCTCGTGTTCGTCTTCGGCTTTTACAAAGCTTTCTCCGCACGGAAGGGCTGCGGGCCGTGGCTCGGGGGTTCCAGGTCCACCGACTTGACAAATCGACAAGCATCGGCTGCCCCATACTCACGGTCCATGCCCGGATCGTGCCAATCGACGGCGAGGGGACCGTCGTACCCGATGGCATTGAGTGTCCGGATAATCGCCGGCCAGTCGATGCCACCGTGGCCCGGCGATCGGAATTGCCAGCCGGCCCGCGGATCGCCGCTGGGCCAGTAACCGGCCAGAATGCCGGCCCGGCCATTGAGCGTCAACTGGGCATCCTTAACATGAACATGATAAACTCGGTCGGGGAAGCGCCGCAAGAATTCGACGGGGTCTACCCCCTGCCAGTGTAAATGGCTGGGGTCGAAGGTGAAGCCGAACTCCTCGCGGCCATCGAGTGCATCCAGGACCAGCTCTGCTGAATACAAATCAAAGGCCAGTTGTCCGGGATGCACCTCGCAGGCGAAGCGGGCTCCACAATCGCGGGCCACGTCCAGGATCGGGTGCCACTGCCGTGCGAACTGCTTGATCGCCTCGGCGATGATTTCGGGCTTAGGAGCGGGATAACCGGCGACGTAACTCCAGACGGGCGAACCGGTGAACCCGCTCACCACACTAGCGCCAAGTCGTTCGGCTAAGCGGAAGGTGGCCGCCATTTCTTCGGCCGCTCGCTGCTGGACGCCGGCCGCGTCGCCATTACCCCAAACATAATCGGGAACCAGTGCCTGGTGCCGGCGGTCAATCGAATCGCAAACGGCCTGCCCCACCTTGTGATTAGCAATGACGGGTACTTGCAGATCGTGCCGAGCCAACAAGTCCAGCCGTGATGGGCAATAACCCTCCTCGGAAAGCCCCCGTTGGACTTCAAGATGATCGCCCCAACAACATAATTCGAACCCGGCGTAACCCCAGCTCGCTGCCTTACTCGCAAGCACTTCAAGCGGCAGATCGGCCCAGGGACCGCTAAACAACAACACCGGACGGGGCATGGCTCAATCCCTGAAGAAAACCGCCTATCAGCGGCAAGGGGATAGAAAGAGGAACCCACGGGCATCCGTGTGTTCGACCTCTATCCCCAGCTCCCTGATCACCTGCACGTTACCCCTGCGGAGCATTCTCATCGGGTTTCTTGGGCTCCTCACTCGCCGTCTCGACCGGTGGGGGCAGGGGTGGGGGCACTACTGGTGGCGGTGTAGGTGGCACCGGCGGCGGGGGCACTACTGGCGGTGCAGGTGGTACCGGCGGCGGGGGCACTACTGGCGGTGCAGGTGGTACCGGCGGGGGAGTGACCACGGGTAGCGAGGTCGAGGGAACGCTGGGGCCGGTGCCTTCTGCGATCTTCGGCGGGGCCAGTGGCGGCTCCGGTTCGTCTTCCTCGATAAATACCTCGTCGAGTTCGGCCTCGTCCACCTTCTGACGCATCAGCAGGTAGATCATGGTCGCCGCGGACCAGAAGAAGCTGTAGGTAAACCCTAGCATTAACAGAAAGATGATGGTTAACCAGAAGGCAACAATGCCTGCGCCCCACGTATTGTAGGCCCAGAACTCGCTGCGATTCTGATCGAAGGCCGTCCGGTCCAAGGGACGATAACGCAGCACGACCCGGTCCGCATCTGCCGGATTCAGCGTCTCTCGGCCATCCCGGTCCACCATCATCGAGCGCGTGGCCTCAGCCGGGTTTGTGGTCTCCTTTCCGTTCTTATCAAACAGGACCATGCGGACGGCATCGGCCGAACTGCTATACTCCTGACCGTTTCGGAGCAGCACCTCTGTTTCACGGACGGCATAGGGACTGTTGCGGGTCAGCAACTCGCGCCAACCAAAGGATTCAGGGGCATAGATGAACAAGAAATCCGGTTTGCGATCGGTCCAGACGGCGCTAGCGGTTAAGCCCACGGCCCATTTACCGACGTACACCGACAGACAGGTAAAGAACAGCACAAACAAGGTCACGGCCGCCCCATAGACAATGGCAACAAACCAATACCAGATGTAGTGCCATGGGGATTGATAAACATAATTCAAAGAACGACTTAGGGCGTCAAAAGTATCGCTCTGATCGCCCTCGGCGCTTAGTGTGGTGTACATCAATGGATAGCCGACCAAGCCGACCAGGAACACGGCCATGACCGCACCACCGATGAGGATGATGGGAAAGCCGATGCCATAGACGAGCAGATCGCCAATGAACGGAAATAGCCCAATCACACCGTAAATGATTAAGCCCACCACGCACACACCAATGATCGCCAGAGGAACCAACGGTGTACCGATATAGGCCAGGTAGCGGTTGCGAACGAACCGGAAGGCCTGCTTCAAGGAAATCGGCCCTTTATTGGCCAGTTGCACGGCGGCAATGCGGGTAATCACGCCCCCGGCAAAGGCCCAAACAGCGACGTTGACCAACAAAATCAGGAACAGATAGAACCGGGTGAGCGGGCTGACACCCGGCGAGATCAGTTTCACGACCGGCAACAGGAGCTTAACGAGCGGTTCAACCAGGACGGGGACGGTTCCAGAGATAAACCGTGTTACGGCCTGGGTTCGTTCCGTAGCGGTTCCGCCAATGATGGTGGTAACAAACAGGAACGGATTGGGGCCCCGATACTCATCCCAAGGCATGGTCCGGAAGCGACCACCCGGACCAGCCAGTGAGTCAAGTACCCGCCATTGCTCCAGATCGGCGTTGAAACGTTCGCGACCAATCTGGGCCGCATCCGCTTCTCCGTAACTGCTGCCATCCGGTTTCGTTCGGCCTTCATACTCCTTGAGGATGACGCTGTTGCTGTAACGGGGGTCATTGTCCTTGGGAGCGTCCCGGTAGAACATCCAGGACAGAATGTACCATAGAACTGACATCGCCAGGATGCCTGCGGCAGCGACGAGTAGCTTGCGCGGGTCCAGGGCTATTTGGAAGCACCGGAAGATTCCCATCCAGGGGAGAACCGAACTCCAGTTGGTGGGGGGGGTCGGGTCGCGGCCGTCGGCCATGCCTGCTCCTCAGTGGGGTTAATGCCTGTTTCTGGGCCAGCAACCGACTCTCGGGTCGGCAGCGGGACGGGGCAGATTATACCCCGACAGCCCAGTGTGGCAATCGTATCGGCAAACGCCCGTAACCCCGGTGGCCACCTACTTCAGGCAGGGAAGCCTCCGGGGTCACGTCTTTTGGGGATGGAGGGCGGGTCGTCCGCCGGGCCAAGCTTAGAAGAAGAACCCGATACCGACGTTGAACCCATGCACCAGGCGGAAGTACTTGATCTTGTAGCCCGGATCGATGTTGCCGTAGTTGAACCCAACCGGTTCATCCATGTACAAGGTATTGAAGAACGTCATCGCCTGGTAACCCACGCGGATCTGGACCCCTTCCACGGGATACCACCACAGATTGAACGCGGCATTGGCATTCGGCACTAGCCGGAATTCCTCCCGACCCCACTTGGACTGAACCGTTTCATCGCCCAATTTGTACTTGGCTCGCTGCTTCACGACGTTCATCAGAATTGAGCCTGTCAAGTCCAGGCTCAAGGAGAACTGATTGGCCACGAAGATTTCGTTTCCGCACCCTAGGAACGGGCCATACATTCGCTGGGAGAGCGTGTTGGTATAGTTTGCAGCGAAGTCGGGACGGGTGTTCCCGTTGATGTCGTAGCTCACGGCTCGCCAATAAAACCGCTCGAAGAACCAGTCGAACTTGCCACCCGCTATACCGTAGGCTCGGCTATAATCGGTTTGGAACATGGGCACCCGAACACCAAAGTTCATCTCCTGATAACGCTGGGTGAACTTGATGTCCATCTGGCTGGCCCCGTTCCAGATGCCGTAGACCGAGAAATCCGGCAAGTTGGCGACCTTGTTACCCGGCCCGGCGAAGGCTGGGTTAAAGTTAAATACCGGGCTGGTCAGGAACGTATCGGCCAGATCGACGGTGGTACGGAAATTCCAGGGTACCAGGCTCGCTCCTTGAGAGTAGTGAGCATCGTAGACCTGCGTGTAATTCCAGAAGATTCGTGTACCATCCTCGGCCCGCCAGCCTACTTCCAGGTTGAAGCCCGGCTGGAAGGTGCGTGGTGAGAAGTCGGCCGTGTTTAAGGCTCGGGCCCCACTGCCGATGAACTGCCCGGGGATTCCAAGGATTGTTCCGGTAGAATCGACAAACCCGCGCTGGGCGATATTTTGATGCCCGATCGCCCGAGTCTGGGTGAGCATGACGAACTCGAAACCGGTGTAGAAACCGGCATCGCCCGCATGCCCGGTGGGCAGGTGAACAATCGGATCCGTGTTCAGCGGGGCCTGGAACCCACCGCCCTCCCCGGCTGTGAACTGGGCCTTGCTGAGCGACGGCCCGGCTAGCACTGCAACCGCGGCGAGCAACGCTCCCCCGAAGTACCGATGACGCATAACCCGCATCCCCCTTCACTGCGTGGACGACCGGCCCAAGACAGGCTCCCCAACCTGTCCGTGGCCCGGCACCCCGGGCAGACCCGGATGCCGTTCCCCTTGTCGAGTCACTTCGCGCACTGGGGCGGAAAGTGGTCGTGGACCATAACCACCGGCCCCGCATGGTCAAGCCAGTTTCGCCCGAAAAACCGCTCCACAACGCAAAATTTCTCACTCTCAGCCCCGGAAATCGCAAACTTGAACAAGTCGCATCCGAGCAGCCAAACTAGGCGAGTTCTGCTGTTTCGGAGACTCGGGCAAACCGAGGGACCAGGGAAACCCTTCTGCAACCCTTCGGAGTCCAAGCGTCACCCCACGGAACACAGTCAGGAGGCCTCAGAATGGGGCTCACACTACTTTGCTTTGCCTTAGCAGCCGATCCGGAAACCGCCCCGATCGAGAAACAGGTCCGTGAGGCACTTCGCGCCTGGAGTGTCCCCGGGGCCGCCGTCATCGTCGTCCGCGGTCACCAGACACTTCTGGCCACAGGGTTCGGTGTTCGGGAAGTGGGTAAACCCGAACCTGTGACCGCGCGCACGGTTTTCCCACTCGCGTCCTGCACCAAAGCCTTCACCACAACGTTAGTTGCGATGCTGGCTGATGACGGGGCAATTGGATGGGACGATCCGGTCAGCAAGCATCTGCCGGGCTTCAAACTCTCCAATCCTCACGCGAACGCTCTGGTCAGCCTCCGCGATTTACTGACTCATCGGACCGGTGTTTCGGGGCACGACTTGCTCTGGTATCGCGCCCCCTGGTCGCTGGACGAGACCATCCGTCGGGTGGGGTTGGTGCCCCTCGATTACCCGTTTCGTGGGGGCTACCGCTATTCCAGCATCATGTACCTGGCCGCCGGTCGGGCTCTGGAACGAGCGGTTGGCGAGAAGTGGGACAAGTTGGTTCGCAACCGCATCTGCGAGCCACTGGGCATGACCGGCGTCACGTTCACTACCCGGGACATCCCCCAGCAAGCCGACCGAGCCAGCGGGCACCGATCGGGCAAAGATGGTCAGACGATCGTGGTGCCGTGGTACGAGATCGACGAACCGAATCCGTCCGGCTCGGTGAACGCCACCGCTACGGATATCGCAGCTTGGCTGAAGTTTCACTTAAGTAATGGGCTCGGTCCGTCCGGCAAGCGGCTCGTCTCGGCAACGAATCTTGCGGAAACTCACACCCCGCAAACCATCATCCGCCTGGAAGGATTGACACGGATTCTCAATCCCGAGACCGTGCAACTCAGCTATGCCATGGGTTGGTTGGTCTACGATTATCGCGGCAAAAAGGTCCTTTCGCACGGCGGGATGATTGACGGCTTTCGCGTGCAACTCACCTTCTTACCCGAGGAGGATTTAGGAATCGGCATACTCGCGAATCTCCAAGACACCCGCATGACCGCAGCCCTGACCAACTCGCTCATCGACTGGCACTGTGGTTTGCCGGCTAAAGACTGGAATGGATACTTCGGCAAGGTCGTGGCAGCAGAAGCTGCGGAGCGAGCAGCAACGCTCAGGGCTCGGGATGCCGCCCGCAAACCCAACACCCAACCAAGTTTACCGCTAGCCGCTTTCGCCGGCGAATACAACCACCCGGCTTACGGCATCGTCACGGTGAGTGAAACCAACGGCCATCTCACGCTCAAATGGAGTCGTTTCACTTGCCGGCTCGATCACTTCGAGACCGACACGTTTCGCATCATCGACGAAAACCAGTTCCAGGAGCAACTCGTCGTGTTTCGCGTGAAGGACGGATCGGCCATGACCCTACGATTCCTCGAACTTGAGTTTTTGCGAAAGTGAAAGAACAGCTGTCAGGCCGGGTGCCGATCCATAGGCTTTTGGCTTCGTTGGTCAACTCAACCTTCGCCTGGCCACGGGCTAGGCGGCCTCGGGCATGTCAATGACGCAGAACTGCTTCCGCTCGGCAAGCTGGGTTCAATGGCTTTTGTGCAGATTAGCCTTCATGCAGATCATCCACTGATTCCACAGAGAACACAGATAATATGACAAAACAAACGAACTGTGCGTAAACCGCACGCTGGCAGAATGTGGAGGATATTTCGCTCGGTTATTCACTCGTGAATTCAATCTATGTCATCTGCGTAATCTGCGGATCACTGTAAAATGTCCTTCACGACCGTGCCGAAGACATCCGTCAGCCGGAAGTCGCGGCCACTGAAGCGGTACGTGAGCTTCTCGTGATCGAGGCCCATAAGGTGCAGAATGGTAGCGTGCAGATCGTGGACATGCACCTTATTTTCCACGGCCATGAAACCGAATTCTTCCGTGGCCCCATAGGCCATGCCGCCCTTGACACCACCGCCAGCTAACCAGACGGTGAAGCCGGCAGAATTGTGGTCGCGACCATTCTGCCCCTCGCTGTTCGGGGTGCGGCCAAACTCACCGCCCCACAGGATGAGCGTCTCGTCGAGTAGCCCGCGCGATTTCAGGTCTCGCAGCAAAGCCGCGATGGGCTTATCAGTGTCCTTGGCCTTGGCACGGTGGCCCTGCTCACAGTTGCTATGATCGTCCCACGGCTGACCGTTGCCGTAGAACACCTGCACCATTCGCACCCCTCGCTCAACTAGCCGCCGGGCCACCAAACAGGCATCGGCGAAGTAGCCCTTGCCGTAAGCCTCCCGAATTTTCACCGGCTCCCGGCTCACATCAAAGGCGTCCTGCGCTTCGGTCTGCATGCGGAAGGCGATTTCCAAGGATTGAATCCGAGCATCGAGCTGATCATCGCCGGGTCGCCGTTCCTTGTGCAGCGCATTCAGCTGATTGAGCAGGTTCAGCTGCTCGCGCTGCGTTTCGATACCGACATTGTGATTCCGGATGTGTTCGATCACCTTCTTCGGGTCGAGGTCACGGATGTGGCAACCCTGGAATACCCCGGGGAGAAAGCTGTTATTCCACAAGGCGGGGCCGACAACGGGCTTGCCCGGGCACAGCACGACAAACCCGGGCAGGTTCTGGTTCTCGGTTCCCAAGCCATAGGTCAGCCAACTGCCCAGACTCGGGCGGATCGCCTGCGTGTTACCGCAGGTCATGAGCAACAGGCCCGGTTCGTGGTTGGGAATGTTCGTGTGCATCGAGCGGATGACGCAGATATCGTCGATGCACGAACCGACCTCGGGGAATAGTTCGCTCACCTCGATCCCGGACTGGCCACACTTCTTGAACTTGAACGGTGACCCCATGAGCGGCCCGGGCTTGCGACCGGTTTTCAATTCCACCCGTTCGCCGTGCCGCTTGGTCAGTTCAGGTTTGGGGTCGAAGGTATCGACTTGGGACGGCCCGCCATTCATGAACAAGTGGATGACGTGCTTGGCCTTCGCCGGGAAGTGCGGGGCCTTCGGGGCAAGCGGGTCCGTGCGAGATAAGCGAGGGGCATCAGCGTCCCGAGCATCGGCGAGCACTCCAGCCAGGCCGAGAATGCCCAGGCCCGTGCCCGAACGGGCTAACAGCTCGCGGCGGGAGATCGGCAGCATCATCGAAACTCCTAAGCAAGTGCCGAATCGACGGGCGAACGCCCCGACTCCGGTCGGCTCAATCCACGTACATCAACTCGTTACTGGCCAAGAGGACCTGGGCATACTGTTGCCAGCGGGTCAGCTTGTCCGAGGGCTTGGTCGGCAGCTGCAAGAAGCGCTCGGCCAGTTCCAGTTCCTGTGTCTCCGGGGCACGACCGAAGGCCAGCCGATACGCAGCGGTGATGCGCTCCGAATTCGTGGTACCGAGCTTCTCGATCCGGGCGGCAAACGCCTTGGCCTGGGCAACTATGAATTCGCTATTGAGTGCAAAAAGTTGCTGTTGCGGCACCGTTGTCACGACACGCTTATCGGCCGTCACATTGGCGTCGGGGAAGTCGAAGAGCCGCAACAAACCGTCAAGTTCGTGCCGGCTGATCTTGGCGTACACGGTGCGGCGGGTGGCGTTCGGATCGCTCAGGTTGAAGGTCGGCCCGCCGACGGTGCGGTCGAGATTCCCACTAATTGCCAAGAGCGAATCCCGCCACTGTTCGACATCCAGTCGGCGGCGGTTGGCCCGCCACAGATAAACGTTTGCCGCGTCCACCTTCTCATTGTTCGCATCTGCTTTGCTATCCAACTGATACACCGCCGAAAGCACAATCTGCTTGTGGAGCCATTTCAGGCTCCAACCGTTGTTCATGAAGTGGACGGCGAGCCAATCGAGTAATTCGGGATGGCTGGGGCGGTCGCCCAGGGTGCCAAAGTTGCTCGGAGTGTTCACCAGCCCGCGGCCGAAGTGCCAGGCCCAGACACGATTGACAATGACCCGTGCCGTCAACGGGTTATCCCGCGAGGCGATGGCGTTGGCGAGGTCGAGCCGGGTGAAGCCCGACCCGGGCTTGGTCGGCGACGGTAGCACTTGCAGAAAGCCCTTGGGCACGACCTCGCCCTTGGCGGTGGGGTTGCCGCGAATGTAAATCGGCATACCCGGCCCGTTGCCGCTAATTACGTGAGCTACCGGGGGTGGCGGTGGCATTTGCTTTTTGGCGCGGTCAACCTCGGCCTTCAGGTAGCGGACGCTGGCTGCCAGCGCCGGGTCGCCAGGTTTCGCATTAGCTTCCGCTTGGGCCTTCTTTTGCAAATCTTCCAGCGACTTCAGCTTGCTCTGGGCGGCCGTGTAAGCCTTCTGTTGCTCGGGCGTGCCCAGGGGCTGGTTCGTGAGCTTGGTGTTGAAGTAAACGCCACCCAAAGCGTAGTAATCGCGAGTGGGGATCGGGTCGTACTTGTGGTCGTGGCAGCGGGCACAGGCCACGGTCAATCCCAAGAAGCCGCGGCTGATTGTATCGATCTTGTCATCCAGCTCATCGGCATCGGCTCGCAGGCCACAACCGCCATCGCGGTAGTATTCCGCACCCAATCCCAGGAAGCCCAGCCCGGCGTACTTCAGGAACCCATCGGTGGGGGCATCGGGGAGCAGGTCGCCAGCGAGTTGCAACTTCACAAACCGGTCGTAGGGCATGTCGGCATTGAGGGCCGCGATGACCCAATCCCGATACCGCCAGGCTTGAGTCTTCGGCGTGACGGCGAAGGTGTGCGCTTGGTCCTCGGCATAGCGGGCTACGTCCAGCCAGTGCCGGGCCCACTTCTCGCCGTGCTGCGGCGAAGCGAGAAGCTTCTCCACCAGCTTCCGATACGCGTCCGGCGAGGGATTCGCCAAGAAGGCATCCACCTCGTCGGGAGTGGGCGGTAAACCGATGAGATCCAGATACACCCGACGGATGAGGGTCAGCGGATCGGCCGCGGGAACAGGCTTCAGCCCGCGCCGGTCCCATTCGGCATGAATGAAGCGATCGATCTCATTGCGAATTTCGAGCTGAGGCTGACGAATGTCCGGCGGTGCCACCGCGCGGGGCGGCACGAACGACCAGAACTGTTTGCCCCGTTCGATGTCCAGAGCCGGGGGCGGAGTTCCCCCGCTTGCCCGGTCAGTGCGCGGGTCAACGGCTCCATCCCTCACCCATTTCTCGAAGTCGGCGATGACCTGGTCGGGCAACTTGCCCTTGGGGGGCATCTGGAACTCGCCCTCGTAGCGAAGGGCTTTGAGAAGGGTGCCTTCGTTGGGCTTGCCCGGGACGATCGCCGGCCCGCTGTCGCCTCCTTTTTGCCAGGCCGCCCGACTATCCAGGCGCAGTCCGCCCTTGATCTTACTGGCATTGTTGCCTTCGGCGGCATGGCATTGATAGCACTGCTCGACCAGCACTGGTCGAATCTTCTTCTCAAAGAAGTCCAGAGCCTTCGGGTCGGGTTCCGTGGCCGAGGCCAAGGCAGGTACAATCAGAACACCGATGATCGCAATTCGCAACATAAGTGGATCTGGATGAGCCCCGGGCCATTGCCCCGGGTGATTCAGGCGGGAGTGTGATACAAACACTGACTAAGATACTACCAAACGGATCCCGAACCGCAAGCCTGAGACGGCCGTGCCACCTTGCAAAGTAGCAGTGTTCACGGGTAGTTTCGATCCCCCCACGACCTACCACCGTCGCGTCGCTCAATTGCTGCGGGAACGGGGCTTCGAGGAAGTCATTGTCCGCCCCAGCGGACCACGACCCGAACATCCCGACGGCGAGCACGCAGCCCCGGTGCATCGCGCCGTCATGGTCGATCTGGCCTTTCGCGACCTGCCCGGAGTTACGGTCGATCTCTCGGATCTGGACAATGGCCAATTTCTCGACGATGCCCGGTTCGAGGAGTTGTACACCAGCCGTGGCGAGGTCTGGCTGGTGATTGCGGCTGATTTCTTGGCCGGGGGGCGAAGTGGGCAATCGGCGATTCAAAGCCGATGGGAAAATGGAGCTGCTCTCTGGCAAACGGGGCGATTCATTGTTCTCCATCCCACCGCCGCCCCCCCCGACCCGGCCGACCTCCCACCGATCCATCAGCTCGTGGCCGTCGATGACCATGTGCCCACGGCCGACATCCGCCTCCGGATCTTCCAGGGTGGTAGTGCTGCACCCGACGTGCCACCGGCTGTCGAGGACTACATCAAACGCTACCGGCTGTTCACCGGCATCCCCTCCCCCCGGGAAACGCAGATTCAGTTAGCCGAACCCCGGCTTCTGATCGTATTCGACGAGATGAACCCCAAGGCGGTCAAACTCGCCGAGCGGTTCCGGCCCTTCGAATCCTCCCACCCGAACGCGATCCTTGTGCTGGGCGGCGACGGCACAATGCTGGCCACCATCCGCACCCATTGGCGCAAACGACTTCCGTTCCTCGGCCTGAATGCTGGCACGCTTGGGTTCCTGATGAATGAGCAGTTACCGGACTCCCTTGCCGGAATCGAACTGCTGGTCTACCGCATGCCCATGCTCCGGGTGGATACCACAGCCCCCGACGGACGGGTCAGCCGAGGTGTAGCCTATGGCGACGCCTGGGTGGAACGCGACAGTGGCCAGGCGGCTTGGCTCCGCGTTGATGTGGATGGGGTCACTCAGGTGCCAAAAGTCGTCGGCGATGGCCTACTGGTCGCCACGCCGTCCGGGTCCAGCGCCTACGCCCGCGCCATGGGGGCTACGCCTGTGCCCCTCACCGCACCCGTGCTGACGCTGGCCGGATCGAACGTGTTCCGACCCCGATTCTGGAAACCGGTCGCTTTGCCCGAAAGTGCGGTCGTGCGGATCACGAGTCTGGACGAGACCGGCAAACGACCCGTCCGGGCATTCCTGGATGGCCACCTCGCCGGACTGGTCCGCGGCATGGAAGTCCGCGTGAGTTCCATCGCCACGGTCGAGCTGGCCTTCACCCCCCAGTTCGATCTCTCGACACGATTGCTCCGCTCCTTGTTTCCTCCCGAGGAAGTGTAATGCCAGCCAACTCTCGCATCGATCATCCGAACATAAGACTGACACCGCTGATGATCGTGTACGGGCTTCTGGCCGTGGCTGGGGCGATTGTTCCCTGGTATTTCAACATCCGTTTCATGGTTGAATCCGGCGAAATGCTCACCTACGACGGTCTCTTCGCCGCCGGTTTCGCCACTCTGCTCGCCAGTTCGTTGACCTCGGACTTCATCATTGGATCGACTGCGGTACTAGTATGGATGGTCGTCGATGCTCGCCGGTTGGGGATGCGGCACTGGTGGGTATACCTGGCGGTCACGTTCCTCATAGCCTTCGCTTCGGCCTGTCCGTTGTACCTGCTGATGCGCGAACGGCGGCTCCAGCAGATGCGATCCGTTGGAACGACGAACAATCCCTCAGCGTAAGAGATCCAGCTGGCAAGCGGGGCGATTGTGAGGGTTGGAGTGGCGGCTCTGCTTGTAGTGATGCGATTACCGGTCACCCCGATACGACCGACACAACCGGGCATGGTGCCGGTTGAATTCCACTTGAAACGATTCAGCGTTACTTTACGTAACGTGTTGTTTAGCTGACCCTTGTGTTTCTTTACAACCGCTGATAAACTAGGATAATCTTGGAGTGGTCTCCGGGAGAATTGTTCAGCTGCGACAATGAGGCACCTCATGCATCTCACCGCGGGCCAGGCCATCCTTGGATTGTTGACAGTCATGAGCCTGGTAATCGGAACCGGAGTGGCCGAGGAGAAACCCCAGCTGGGCACCCCACCACAGATGGGAGAATCACCGGCCGACGATGTGGTCGCCAAGCTGATCAAGGATCTCGGCGACGAGAACTACCGGGTTCGCGAACAGGCCGGGCGCGAACTGGCGGTGCTCGGTGAGAAAGCGTTACCCCAAATGCGGGCTGCCCTCCACGCAACGGACAGTCCCGAAGTCCAACGCCGGTTGGCAGTTCTCATTCGGAAACTGGACCACGATCGCCTGGTGACCCCCAAAACCGTCACCATGAAACTCACGGACAAGGGTGTGAAGGCAGCCTTTGACGAGATCGCCCGACAAACCGGTTACAAGATCGAATACAGCGGTGGGGGTCGGCGTATCGGCGGTGGTGACGATGGGGAAATCAAACACACATTCGAATTCGAGAATACTCCCTTCTGGGTTGCTGTCGATAAAGTGGCCAATACCACCGGTTGTGCTGTTTTTTCGAATTATGACGACGAGACGATCCGGGTTTATCACCAGGAATCGCTGAACCCCTATGTTGCCTATGCTGGTCCGTTCCGCTTTGTGGCCACGAACATTCATTCCACTAAGAGCGTCCAACTCTCCGGTATCAACCGGCATAGCAGCACCACGTTTCGACAGGAGCACATGAATCTGAGCTTTCAGATTCAATCAGAACCCAAAAATCCGATGCTGGGCATCACTCAAGCGGAGGTGATCACGGCCGTCGATGAGTTTGGGGGTTCCTTGGTCCCGCCCAAGAATCCGAATTACCGCTCCGAATACTACAGCACCGGCCGCATGCGGGGCTACACAGCCTACGCTAATCTGAACTTGAGCCGGGCGGACAAAGCGGCCACGACCATCAAGACCCTCAAGGGCAAGATCGGCATTATTTTGCTGGCGGGAACAGTGCCCGAAATCACCATTCCGAATCCCCTTCAGCAACAAAACCAAACGTACACCGGCCGCTCGGTGGCAATTGATCTGGGATCACTTAAGGAGGATCCCAACACCAAGGGGCATTACCTGCTGGAAATCACAGTAAAGCGAATCGGCGAAACCGATCCGAACCGCATCGACTACACCTGGAGTGACACCGCATGGCAAAAAATGGAGTTATACGATGAAAAAGGTGGGCGTTATCACTGCTTTGGCCCCAACACACTTAACAATAATGGCACATCGGTGCAAATGAGCCTGCCGTTTCGACCGGAGGACCGACGGGGAATGGCCCCGAAGAGCAAACTCGGTCCGCCGGCCAAGCTGGTTGTCAACGAATGGCTGTCGATTACTCACGAAGTGACCTTCGAATTCAAGGACATTCCGTTACCCTGAATGCTACTGAACCCCCAGGGATGAGATTCTCTCTAGACAATCAACCCGTTTCCGCCTGAACCCCGAACAGGGTTAGGTCGAAACCGCCGAGCATTGTAACGTGAGAACGCTAGTCGCTAAGAACGTGATTGAAATCCATGACACCCAGCCGAAGAGCCAGTAGGCGAAACTGATCCGCATACTCGTCGGTGGTGTGGTGCAAGTGCTCGGCTTCGCAGATGAGTGGCAACAATTTACGCCGGGGCACTCCGAGTTGACGCAAGACCCGGCGGAAGGGACTGAGGTTCGGTGCGTAAATGTGGAAGAGTTTGTGCTCGTCGAATTGTAACTCGACGGGTCGGCCAATGGCGAGGACCGCAATGCCGGTACAACCATCGTGGGTCAGCAACTCCTCAAACTCGCACAGATGGCTGGCCAACACGGGGCGGTCGATGTACTCACGCCGGAGATCGGTGTGCCGATCGGCCCGAGTACCGTGACTGCTCTCAAGAACGACATGAACGACCTTGCCCATAACATCGAGCAGGGTCAGAAATGTATCAAAGAGTCGTTCGGCCGACACAGCAGCAGACAGCAAGGGCAACCGCACCGAAGCCTGCTGCTCCCGATAAACCTGAATACGATACCCCTCGCGTGGCCGAAGGGGTACACCTGGCCCCGGGCGGATGGCCTCAGTCAGGGTAAATTCACCGTAGCGATTCAACCGGAGGTGCGGAGCCAGTTGATCCGGATTCACGGGACGCCCTCACGACGAGTAAAGAATCCTGGCCCGAAAGAAACCCGGGGGGTCGCGTCGTGGCGGGCAACGTCGTGGTGGGACTTCGGGCACAACTAAGGATAGTCCCTGTTTGGCGTCGCTGGCGTCCATGCCGGCGAAATTATAGCAGTCCACGAGTCCGGTGAGTGCGAAGCTGGCGGCAAAACCGGGCGTTCGGGTTAATCCAGGCAGACACCGTCCGAACAATCCGGTAACCTCCAGGGTGTTACGGCGTCGATGACACAGTCGGGGACCGGAACCTTAGCCGGACCCGCACTGTGAAACAGCAAAATCCGGACCTTACTGGATTTGGCCATGCGTATCTGGATTGCGCCGATACTGTTCCTGCTACCAGTCGGATGGATCGTCACGGCTCAACCGGTCCCCGCTCCACCGAATGCCAACAAGCTCGTCTTCCGCCCAGGTGGCAAAGGGGCCGAAGCAGTTGGTGCGGAGGGGATGGATCAACCCGCGGACGAAAAACCGGGCTTTATTGTCATCCGACCGGGTAACAAACGCACCACCACAGCTGTGCAGACGACGCAACCGACACCTCTGCCAGTAGTTGGTCAGCCTGTTCTCCCCGCGCGGGGCATTCTCAATGTTCCACCTCCCGCGGAGAAACCTGCCGCCGCTCCCATCGAGGATGGCAAGGGTAGCCAAAAGGATGGCAAACCAATTTTCGACTACTGGTTTGCAGTGGGTGTTGAGGGCGAGCGAGTGGGTTACGTGAACTGGGCAGCCAAGGAAGTTGAGCAAAAGGACAAGATCTTTTCCATCGGTGTCCGGTATTTGAAACTCACGATCTCGCGGTTTGGTCAAATCGTGACCCAATGGGGTGAAGAATCGACCGTTGAATCCCCCGAGGGCGAGGTGCTGCTCACCTCAATGCGACAGGGATTGGGCAAGGATCAGGCGTTAGCCCTGACCGGCATCGTGGATGGTAAGGTTCTTCGGATCAAAGGCGATGGGGCCGCTGCCGGGGCCAGTGACACGCCGTGGCCCGGCGGTGTCGTGGGACTCGTTCGAGAACCGCGTCTCTTCAAAGAAGTCAAGCAGCAACCCGGCGAGTCGTTTGAATATCTGTCGTATATTCCTACTGTCAATCGAGTTGTGAAAACCACCACAACCTTTATGGGCGAAGAATCCAAAACGCTTTGGCCCAATTTTCCGGCACGAAAATTGCTTAAATTTGTGACGAAACCAGAGCCCATTGGTGGGGTCAAGCTCCCCACATCAACAACTTGGGTGGATGCCGAAACGTTTGAGCCGCTGATGCTCGAGACCGATTTCCCCGCTCTTGGTGGACAATTAACGTTCTTACGCACGACCCGAGAAGCCGCCACCGTGCCGGTCACCCGGCCGGTCGAGATCTTCAATGTTCAATCGATTCAATTAGATCGTGAGATTGCTGGTATCCATGGCACGAGTTTGGTTGTCTACAAGGTTTCGATCCCGCGCGACGATGATCCAACGACGATTTTTGCCAACGATGAGCGACAACAGGTGAAAAATCTGAACACCACGGGACGCACCTTCGAGCTTCACGTTTTCTCCCGTCGCGGACCGGATAAGGCATTGGAAGCACAACCTGTTCCTGGAAAAGAGTTTATGGAAAGCAATTACTTCATCAACTGGGAGAATGACACGGTGAAAGGCCACGCGCGCAAGGCGTTAGCTGGTCTCCCAGTCTCTGCGACACCCTGGGACAAAGCCGTGGCTATCGAGCGGTGGGTCAAGGCGAATATGAAAGCCTTCGAATTCTCCCAGGCCATGGCGACCGCCGATAACGTGGCCCGGACCCTTCAGGGCGACTGCACAGAGTATGCAATGCTAGCAGCGGCCATGTGCCGGGCCGCGGGTGTGCCATCCCGCACAGCCTTGGGTCTGGTGTACGCTCCCGGTGCCACTGGTAAGCCGTATCTGGCTTACCACATGTGGTTCGAGGTTTATGCCAGCGGGCAATGGCTACCGCTCGATGCCACCTTGGGTTTGGGGGGCGTCGGTCCGGGCCACATTAAGATCACGGACCATAGCTGGCACGAGGAAAAATCCTTTGCACCATTGTTGCCCGTTCTGCGGGCCTTGACTGCCCGGCCGCAAGTCGAGGTGCTGAAAGTGGTGCCTTAATTGGCGGACCGGGAATTCGGGTCTGAGTCGAATTTGAGAAAATGGAGAAGTTCCGACGGTGAAATTTCACTGGTTAATAGCATCCGGGGAAAGTAGCGTCTATACTCGTGAAGAGCTTGCGCCCGGTGCGCGGACTGTATTTGCGGTCCTCCAGTTCGCGCAAGCTACCGACACGCTTCCGTTATCTGGGCAATCGCCCCTACTGATCCCAACAATCCGGGCGATGCCCCTGAATGCATGCTATCTTCGTGAGCCAGCCCTGATGATGTTGTCGGTTCCAGTCTGGGTATCGGTATGACCGATCGGGACCTGCCACCACCGGCAGATCCTCAACGGCCGTCTGTTCGGCCGGTGACTGAACCGTTGACGGCTGACTCACGTCTTGAAACTGAACACCAACTGGAAGCCGTCCTCCGAGGCGACCGCCCAATAATGTCTGTGACAACAATTTCCCGCCCCCCCTTGCGAGTCGTTTCTTCCGGCACCGCGCCGGGCGAATCGGTCCGTGCGCTGCTGGATCGCCTCATGACGGCTGCCGCCGACCTTCCTCCGTTCAGCCCGGTTGCCTTGCGGCCCTTGCCAACCGGTCATCGCTTACCCGCAGAAGCCCATGCAGCCGCCAGGGCGAGTGGATGCCCCGATTTGTACGTTATCCACGCCACGGATCCTCTGGCTGGTGAGCGGGTCATTGCCGATGTCGCACAGGCTAGCCTCGACACCGCCACTGACGGTCGGGTTCTTGTCTTGTCGCCGAATCCCACAGCCGCTGATCGCATCACGGAACGCCTCGTCCGAATCCTGAACGTTTCGGCGGTACGGGCTTTGGCCGAAGATGAGAACCCCGCCCGGCTATCACCGGTCGTCACCCGCCGGACATCGACGGCCTTGGGGCGCGGCCGTTTGGAGCAGGTGCAAGAGGAGTTGGTAACTGCGATTGCCCAGGCCGAGGCACGCTTGGCCCAACTCGAACAACTCACCAAGCTCAGGTCGGAATTCATGGAAGTGGATTCGCGGTTATCGGCTTGTACTAGTCGGTTGGGGCAAATCGAAACCGAGGTGCGGGCTGATCCTACCGTCGCCATGCGTGTGAATCAAATGACTGCCGATGCCGAAACGACAGTGAATCGTTTAACGGCAAAATGGCAAGCCGCACAAGCTGAGCAAAGGAAACTGGAAGCAGAGGTCGCAGCTGACCGAAACCAACAGCTACCAACACTACGCAAACCCGGTTTCTTTGCGCGGTTGTTTGGCTCTGGCAAACCACGAGCGGATTCTGTTGTGCTCGCGACTGTGACTCATGACAACCAGCGGCAGGCAAGTGAAGCCGCCGCCCGCGTAGCTGCTCTGGAGCAGGAGTTGGAAACAGCGACCGCCGAGCTAGCTGCCCTGCGGGAACAAGCGATCCGAGATGAAATCACTACCCGCCAACAGACCCTGGAAACTGAACGGGCGACGCTAACAGCCATCTGGCAGCAACTCCAAACACAGATCGACCAACTCCGCCCAACTGACACGCAGTGGAACGATCTGGAGGCTGCCCGAAACGCCGTTGCGGCCGAACTCGCCGAAGCACGCCAGCGCGTGACTTGGCTTAACCACAATCGAACCGACGTAATCCGGCAGTATCTGGCCGAGCCGCGCGTCGTTGTTGCAACACCGGGCAGCCTGGGTGTTGATCCGGTCCTGGAAATGGCTTCCTGCGAACAATGTCCGTCAGGCTCGAAACCCCAGTTTAGCCTGCTTATCCTCGATCGCGCGGAAGAACTCACCGAGGCAGACTTCGTTCGTTTATCCCACCTGGCTACCCGTTGGGTGTTGGTTGGGGACACTTCTAACCCCCTGGACGCTCGTTCGCCTATCAATGGGACGGCTGGTTCCTCGGCTTGCCCGAGCAAGGTAATCGAGGCTCCCTTCTTGGCCCGGCTGGCCCAAGCCCTTGACCGCGAACGATGGGTCTATGAAGGTGACCGTCTCGTGTGTCGTCTGACGCATTTGACACCACAAGAGCGTCGTACTGTGACCCGAGAGCCGGTACTGGATCGCCCCGAAATCGAATTGCGGATTGGCACGAATAGCACTGGCGAACCTGTGCTGGCGGAAGTGGCTTTCCCGGTGAATACTCCGGTTGCTGATGCCAAGGCTTTCTTGTTCCGCCAACTCGGTGAAGTGCTCCTCCAGCCGTGTGGAGAGCTTTGCTGGGAACACACCGCCACGCTGCTGATCGCTCGCTGGCCGGCCGCGGAGGTTCAACCCACGGCCGGACCACCCGGCTGGCTGGAGTTGGAACCGGGCGTGCGCGAATGTGTGGTGAATGGTCCACCGCCGGTGTTCACTGCCGCTGTCACTTTCGATTCTGCAGCTGGCTGGGATATTCCCAAAGCCGAGGCTTGGCTGGCCCTCCACGTTGCGGCATTAACTCCAACCCGGCTGGCCATGCTTCCCCGCACCCACACCCTTCCCCGGGCGACTCGAGTGCAATAACCCACCACCCGTCTTTCGACAACTTACATCCACTGGACTGCGTGAGTACCCAAGGACAGTCGGCACCAGCTCAAAGCCGGTTTCCACCCGTGTATCAATCCCACTCCAGTAACACCCGAAGCGTTTCTCCCCCGGAGTATTCGAGTGGTACGGCATCGCCAATAAGCGAAAGCGGTTGCAAGACCATACCCATACCATCGATCAGTGCGGCGTAAGTGGGATCACGAGCCAAACGGAGTTCGGCGGCACCTGCGAAACCGGCGGTCTCGATCAACCGCACGGAGATGGCCCGATCCCGGCCTGGACCCGCCGGGGCCGGTTGCATCGCGGTCACGATGAGGCTGGGCATATCGACATGGGCCAGCCAACCGACCGAACCAAAGTGTGGCGGTCCCTTCGGCGTCTCCACGACCGGCGCTGGCGATACCCAACCCATCGCTGTCTGCATGGGCAGTTCTCGATCGGTGGAGAGAAGGAGATCAAACTGGCGACTCCGCTCCCCCTCCGGCACCAGGATGACATCAACCATGCGATTGCCGTGCCGTTGGAGAAAGGACAGGCCTCCGGTGAACAGAAACGATCGTTCGGCCCCAAGCCGCACTTCCAGGTAATCCGGGCTGACCGGCCGCGTATACCCAGTCTGGGTGTTCGCCCCGTTAACCCCACGGAACAACACCGCGCGATCATCCCGCCAGCCAAACCGAGCCCCATAATAGGCGTGCCAGGGATAACCGGTAGGCTCATGGTGGATATCCAGTTCGATGCGTAACTCCAGTACTGGCCGACCTAGCCAGGCACGGTATCGTTGGCGGAACGTTGCCAACAGCTCATCACGCTCGTTGATCAATTGCCCCGTACTGATAATTTCCCCGAGAGCGGCTCCACTGTGAGTCACTGTGATCGTGCTGACAACCATCCGGCTACCAGGGTTGTATACCAGTTGCTGGCCGAACCGGGTGGCTCGGGTTCGCAGATCGCGGAATGACCGGATGCCGCCGGTGGTGGAATCAACATCGCATTCGAAGGCTTCATTTCGAACAGTCAGCCCATCTGCCAATTTGATGCGGGGTTTCGGTAGCGATGCGGTCCCGGCCCTCGGCACCCAAGCAAAGCCCAGAGGGGGGATCTCCACAACCAACCGCGCCAGATCGCCTTGAAACTCGGCAGCTTTCACCGGGTCCACGACAGCGATGGCACCACGAAAACCAGTTACCTCCAGAGCCACACGGCGAGTGAAGCTACAGGGGTTGAAAACGAGCAAGCCTGGTTGGCCATCAACGGAGCGCGTCTGGAGCCGTTCGGCGAGTTTCTTAGCCCATGCCGCTTCGATTGCTTCAAGCTGGGATTCGCATTCCAAACCGGATCCCGTAACTGCCCCCGAGCCGACATTGGCCCCTTGAGTCTCGATTTGTGTTTCGAGTGCCGTCAACTCGGCGTGGAGCTTCTCTTCTTCAGCAGCCGGGTGAGGTGTCACCGCTCGGTGCAGCGCGGCCAGGGTATAGGCGGAGTCGAGACGACGGCGGAGCCGCAAGTGGGTCGCAAAGCCAGACACCGGCTGAGAACGCTTCTGGTTGGTGACGCGATCATCGAGATAATCGCTGAAGAACTCGTCAGCCGGTTGCACCCCGATGTAGTCCCCACTGGTGGCGTCGGTGAAATACCGGCTCAGATTGATCCACTCACCAAATACCGGGGCCAGTTCGCCCAATGCGAGCAAATCGCCATAGGAGTCGAACGCAGGCTCGCCAGTGTGAACTAAAGCGATCGTGGGAGCGGCATCGGAACTAAACGCCTGGTACAGGTGATAGACGATGTTGAAGAACGTCTGCGGTTCATGGGCGGGCAACGGCTCCCGGCAGAAGGCATCGATCGAGCGGCCATCTGGGCCGGGCCAATTCACTGCTGTCGACCGCACCGTTGGGATCATAGCACCATCCGACGCAATGAAGACCGCGTGCTTGTAGCCAAGGTGGTATAGCCAACTGGGCAACTGTGGATGGAATGCGCTAAGCCGGCGATAATACACCTGAGGTTCCCGACCGAACAAGGTTTTCACTGTCTGTCGTGCAGCTCGCAGATTCCACCACTGCGATTCGGGCGGCATGAGCGCATCTTCCCGGTCACGGTAGGACCCGCAACAGAGATCCACCGCCGCGGGCAAGTCTGGCCAGAATCGGGCTCGTAACTCGGCGAACCGAGTCGGCTCGTGCTCAGCGAGTTGCTCAAAGGTCTCAGCACTGGCCGCCACGCACACCGGCAACCCAGCGGTGAGCGACTCGGGCCATGGTGCGGCCAGATTCTTCGGATCCAAATGAACCCAATCCACCCAGTACATGCGTTGGCTGTGGATCTGCTCCCGTGCGGTGAGCAATTTGGCCGCCGCAGCTTTCAAATGGGTCTGGTACTCGGCCGTACCGCGACCAACGGCAGCAACCGCTGCTGTCACATCGGCCCAGAAGCCATCAGAATCGAGCAATCGTTGGTGGTCGGATGCTTCATACAAGTTGTCGAGCACCAGGTAACCATACCCAAGCCCCTGAAACAGCCGAACGACCTCGGGTGGAGCATCGAATACCGCTCCCGACTCGCCACGCTCACGCAGGGCCATCAAGAGGTTTGCAATGGTTTCGGAGCGATCGGCCGTGGCGTCAAACACGAAGGCTCCGGCGGTATCGACCCGGAGTCGCCAATCGTCAGGCTGGAACAAGTGGGGTCCACGTGGCGTGCAATAGATGAATCCTGGTGTCGGAATATCGTGGTCATACGAGACGGAAGCTTGCGGCGGCTGGCTCGCGCCGGCCAGAGCAGCGGGATGCCACAGCGCGGCGTAGCCATTAAGCCATGCCGCCACCTCATCCGCTGCTAGTTGCAGCGGATACGAAGTGGGCATGCGAGCGGCCGAAAGTAGGTGAAGCTGGCGGTCGGACATGAAGGTGATCTTAGTGGATCACGGGGCCGCGTAGCACTGAAACGGCTACGCGGCCGGTTTGTTTCATTGGTTGAACCAGAATTCCTTGGTGTTCACAAGCGCCCAGATGATGTTTTCGTAGGCGGTTTTTCGGGCCACAGCGGGGTTGGCGGGGTTTTTTTGCACCAACTTCTCGATGTGGGCCAGCGCCGCCGCGCGATCCTCCGGCGTCGCCTTGCGGGCAAAGGCCCACAAGAACAACTCGTCGATCTTCTCCGCATCCGATCGTTTGTCATCGGGACGAGCCAGGGCATCGGCACGGCCGCCCGATCGACTGATCTTTCCTTGGACGTCGTCGCTATTGAGCATGTGAAGCACAGCAGCCAGGTTCGCTTCATTGACCCGCTCGCACTCACAAGCACTGATGCGTTGCGGCCGGCCGTTAACATCCAGGAAGTACGATCCGAACGACTCGTCCGGCAACATGATCGCGCGGTTTGGAGCATTCCGGTCGGTCGGCAGACCACCGAAACGGTTGGGGCTATCCGTCACCTGGCACAACGCATCCAGCAGAACTTCGGCTTGCAGCCGTTTGGGGTAATACCGCGCATAGGCTTGCTTATCACTTTTGTTGAAGTCGTTGGGTGTGCTGGACAGCTGATAAGTACGACTCTTGCAGATCGTTTTGATCAGCGCCTTCAGGCTGTACTGGTTCTCCACCAGGTTCTTGGCCAGAGCATCGAGCAGCTCGGGGTTACTCGGCGGATTGGTGATCCGCATATCGTCGAGCGGGTCAACGATGCCTCGACCAAAGAAATGCGCCCAGTAGCGGTTGGCGATCGCTTTGGCGAAGAAGGGATTCTTTGGGTCGACCATCCAGTCCACGAGTTTCTGGCGGGGGTCTTCATCAGGCGCCACCTGTAACGGCTCGGCGTCCAGGGGCTTGATGGGTGCGTTTTGCCCGGTCCGCTTGTTTTGCACGTTGCCGTTTGGTCGAGTAAACACAACCGGAACGCTCACCTGCCCGCGGTTGGGGTCGAAACCCGGCAGTACGGTGTTTTTACGTCCCACGCGACCAAAGAACGCGGCCAGACCCCAGTAATCGTCCTGACTCCACTTCTCGTAGGGGTGGTGGTGACAATTGGCACAGGCCAATCGTTGACCCAAGAACACCTGCCCCACGTCATCCACGAAGTTCTCGGCCTTCTCAATTTCTTTGTACCACACCGTCGGCGGGTTCTTACGCTCGTCGCCACTTGCGGCAATGATTCCCCGCACAAACTCGCTATACGGCGTATCAGCAGCGATTTGCTGACGAATCCACTCATGAAAGGCAAACGTACCGGCCGTGCGGTTGTTATCTTGCCGCCGCTTAACGCGCAAAATATCGGCCCACTTATTGGCGAAGTAATAAGAGTATTCGGGGCTATCTAACAACCGATCGACCAGTTTGTCCCGTTTGTTGGCATCCGTATCAGTCAAGAAAGCTAACACTTGCTGAGGTGTGGGAAGTGTACCGGTGATGTCGAGAAAGGCTCGGCGGATAAACTGTTCGTCCGTGCAAAGTTCGCTCGGGACCAACCCCAGTTCCTTCCACTTTTTGGCAGTGAACTGATCAACCAGCGTTTTTGGCTCGAATGTCCAATCGGGAGTTTTCACACCCAGAGGGACAGTGGCCCGGAACACGGCGACCATACCCTGGTAGCGGGCCATCACGGCTGCCTCGCCGCTCATGGAAAGCGTTCGCACCAGGCCATTGGCATCAACGGTGGCAATGTCGGTGTCGTTGCACTCGTACTGAGCACGGCGAGTGATGTCTTCAACCGTACCATCCGTGTAATGGGCATACACGGCGAACTGTTGCTTGCTTTGCCGACTCATGATGCGGTGTTCGGGATACACACTGATGCGGGTCACAGTGGGATCCTTCTCGTTGCCCCAAGGCATGCCGGCAGCGATCCAACGGCGCACCAAGCGGTATTCGTCGGAATCCGGCTCCATTTTTTTTCCACCCCCGTGGGCCATACGACCCGTGGCTTTCAACAGGAACAAGCTGGCATCCGGATTGGCAGGAAATAGCCGCCGACCACGACTTTCTTTAACGAGTGTCGTGTAGTCCAGCTCGGGTTCAAACCCCAGGAGCGACAGACGGAAGCCGTTTTGACCAGCTAGCTTGCCGTGGCAACCTCCACTATTGCATCCCAGCTTGGTGAAGATCGGCACCACTTGGTTGCTGAAATTCAGCGGCAGATTCTCGGTCATGGCCTTGATTTCCAGCGGGACCCGGGCACTTTTGTCGCCAAATATGGCAACGATTTCCGTCGAGCCATCGGCTTGGGGTAATACTCGGCCCGAGGGCAGAACGTGCCCGGTCTTGGCGTCAGCCACGGTGTACTTCACATCGTGAGTGAGGTCCACGAGTCGGCCATTCGTAAGTGTGGCCGTCACCACCAACTGGGCCGCGGCGTCGGCTCCGATCAACGTGACCTTCTGCGGGTGAATGACCAGACTCATTACCTCACCGGGGCTCGGGAGCGGTGCTTCGGCAGCGGCTAGCGGGGTTATCGAAGCGAGCAAAGCGGCCATAATCGCCGCGAGAACACGAAACAGTGGCATGTGACAAGACCCTCAGGGGGTAGTTTTCAGGTGGGATCGTGTAATACTGTAATGGCAGGACACCAATCGGCAGTGCTATTAATTTTCACCAACTGCGAGCTAATATGCAAGAGTGAACTCGGTTGCGTTATCTAACCGACAGTAGCTCAACACGCAGTTTGTTAAGACACTTTGGCATTCCGGTGGCAGGCCCGGAAATCACTGCCGGTTGGCAGGACTTGTTCCACTCCAGATGGTAGCGAGCTGGTTCTGACATGGGTACGGCCCGAGATGAGCACGACTTCAGTTTCTCTGTCGTCGAAAATCATCACCACCGCAGTAGTTCTTCTCGGTGCGCGATGTCACCGATGACATCTGCACGCGAGCCTCGAGTTCAGCGACAGCCACTTCCGCTAATTGATCAACAAACTTAGCGTAAAACTCATCAGCGAGTGGGACCGCAAAAGCATGTGACGCGACAAATCACTCAGGGCAGCGGGTAGCATTAGCGGGTGGTGATCGGGACCAAACATGCGGCCCTCGACTTGGAACAACAGCCCCCCTGTCGGCGGAGCTCCAAAAAGCCTCCTGAGGTCGTGGACAGCCGGCTGGACACGCAGCCAGGCAATACGGCTATCCTGACCTTCTACGACGACCGCTTCTTCAACGCCAACGACCGATTCAACCGATACATCCGTATCAACCCGACGAAGTACGTTACCAACGCGGCCCACAAGCTCGGTTTGCTAATCGGCGGGCAGCGATGACCGGAGTTATTTGGGAACGAACTCAAACGCACCGGCTGGGTAATTCCCGTAAGCGGTTGAGTTGACCCCATTGCGGAAACTGGCAATAAATTGTGGTGGCGACCGTACTATCCGAACGCGCACGGTGACCACCTCGCCCGGCTTGGCGATACCAGCATGCACGGCGGCCGCTGCCAGGTTCGAATCGAGAGTATACACATCAGTACCCCACACACTGGCCTGCTGTCCCTGTCCGGGTGTGTAACCTGTGAGGCTATACAGGAATTCCTTGCCGAATTGTTGCTGAAAGGTCATGAGGTTGGCCGGTGCCGGCGGAGCATTTTGCATTTCCTCGGCCACGATTGTCGTGCCGGAGCGCAAGGTCCGAATGTCGGCCAGCCTCAATTGCTGCTCGCCGAACATCGTTGTGCCGACACGCAAAGTTTGCGCTGTGAGCTTGCCAGTGATCTTTGAGTCGTCGGTGTAGACTACATCAAACTCGCGGGGCTCTAGCTGAGCAGCTGGCACCCGTGCCTGAATGGCCTTGGCGGCCTCATCCGCCCGACGGTTCACCTCGGGATCCTCAGTCTTGGTGGCCTTGAGTAAAAACGGATACGCCCGCTCCCGGAAGCCCTTCAGTTCATTGGTGGCACGCTCTCGGGTCGGAAAATCCGGGTGGCCCAGTTTTGAGATGGCGAGCACAATCTTCTCTGCCACGTCCGGCGGGCACCGATGGGCAAAGTCGATGCGGCGGATGTCAGCCACATTGATCTGAAGGAATCCATATTTCGTGACGAGTTCGAGCTTTTCGTCGAGCAGTTTGAGTTTCAAGGTACTTTCGTCAATACACTTCACTTCGACATCCAGACCAGCCGGCGAACGAACCGGATCGGCTGGCGATGGCGACGGTGCCGCCACAGTGAACCAGTACGGAACGACAGTCACAGCCAGCAGGGCAGCAGGAACAACCCAGATGAGTGAACGGGTGACGGGCATGGAATGCCCTCCAAGAAACGTGAATGGAATCAGGGCGCGAGGTGGTGCCGAGAGTTGGCGGGCGGGAGGGGGGAGTCGTCGGCATCCGAAGCACGACATGTTCGGGGTGATCCCATCACCGACCCCGATTCAATCTCACCCGTCTATCAAGCTCACGTAAGACCCACTCGCGTCCGTGCGGAGAGGATTCAACTAATTCACCATAGCACACTCGACTTTGAAAAATCCACCTCAGTTTGCCGATCGTATCCGCTGGGTTGGCTCCATCCAATCCGATGCGGGCTCTTATGACCCAACAACCGGTCGAGAGCAACTCGACGCTTGCCCTCGTTTGGTCTGCGCGGGTAATCTGGATGAAGCAAGCCCCACGTGCTGCAGGTTACATCATGCTTCACTTCGGACTTTGCCCGCTGGTCATCCTGGTCAGTAGCCTCGTCAGTGGCGACGAATCGCTCCAAACCGATTCCATTCAAGAATTGATCGAACAGCTCGGCAGTGCGGAGTTTGCTGAGCGGGAAATCGCCATGAAGCGACTCGAGGAACTTGGCCCTGTCGCTCTTGATGCGTTGCGCCTCGCTTGCCAATCGGAGAACCCCGAGATTGCCCGGCGATCGCAAGAATTGGTTCGCAAAGTCGAGCGCAAACTGGCTAACGAAAAGGCGCTGGCCCCCACTCTCGTCGAACTCGATGTACGCGAGCAACCTCTGGATCGTGTGCTGGCTGACCTTTCGCGGCAGGCCGGTTACGAGGTAGTACTAGGCGGTTCCGGACTCCAGGCGTTAGCAAGTCATAAGGTGACCTTTTCGACGGACGGCAAGAAGCCGTTTTGGACAGCAGTGCTGAGCATATGCGAGGTGGAGGGATTACAAATCGCCTGTGTCGGCGGCTTCCTGGCTCCCGGTTCTCTGATGTCACTGCGAGGGCCAACCCAACCGGGCGTGCGCCGCCCCAACGACCCGACCCGGGCGATAGTATTGGAGCCACGTCATCCCAAATCACCCCGCCGTCCAGCATACGTTCACGGTGCGGTGCTGATCGAGGCATTCCCGTTCCCGACACCGGCCACAGGTTCTACACGGGGGATCCTGCTCCAAGTCTGGCCGGAGCCACGGTTGAACTGGGAGGCCGCCACCGGCGTAAAGGTAGCAAAGGCAATCGATGCCGCCGACAAGCAGTTGGTAGCCGAAACTGCTATTGCCACTTCGTCGCCGCCGTTCGTGGTGGCTGCCGACGGACTGGTCATTGTTCGCAATCCCGACGGCAGCCACCGGTTCATTCGGGGTGGAATCACCGAAGCCGACCACAGTATCACCCTGAATGCTCGGCAAGGGTTAATCAAATTCAAGGCCGACTCCATCCCGGACCTGGTGAAGCAACTCCACATCTCGTTTTTTGGAACCGTGCGAACCGGAGTTGAACCGCTCAGTCAGGTCGCCGATCTGGTGGCGAACCGGCCCACGAACGGCGTTGGTGTTTCGGGAATCGATTTTCGGCTCAGTTATGGCCGCAATCCCATGGGACAATTGATCGCGACGATCGAGTTGAGTTATGACGCAAAGACGGTAACCCCGGCAGGTTCAGGCGACTTTTTGCCCGGTGTGCGTGGCGGGGGCTTCGGTACGGGTAACAATACCATCTACGGCGTGCGCATCACAGATGCAGAAGGAAAACCCTTTGTGCTCGGTCTGACGAGCGGCCGACACAGCTTGGACCCGACAAGCCAGCGCATGATCGTCGTTGCCACATTGGAGTTGCACGGCGACCGGGAGGGGCAACGAGTGCCGAGCCGGGCCACCTTCTGGGGGACCCATATCCAGCGCGTCGAGATCCCCCTCATTTTGCAGGACGTACCCATCAACCCTGGCAAGTGATCCTCGATCATTTGTGATCCTGAATGAATTGACGGAACGCCTTGTTCAAAGCGTCTTCCTCGCTTACGAAACTGGTGATGATGCTGATGTGATTTCGTTTCTTACAGATGAGCAACTCGCTGGGACTATTGGCCTTCTGCAGAGCGGCATGCATGTCTTCGGCCATCTTGTCCAGATGGGGGTAATCATCGTCGGCATAAGCAATCAGGAACGGCGGGAGATTACCGCTCACGTGATTCAACGGGGAGGCTTTCTTGCAAATCTCCTCGTTCTTGCCAAATGCAACCTGGAAAACGGACTCGGTCGGGACAATCCGGTACACACCACTGATGGACACGACTCCTTTGATATCCGCCGGGCTTCGCCCGTGTGCTCTCAGATAGCTAGGGTCGGTCGCCAAGAGCGAAACGAGATGCCCGCCCGCCGAGTGACCACAGACGTACAACCGGTTCGCATTGCCGCCAAACTTGCCAATGTTCTGGCAAGTCCAGTTAAACGCACAGGCTACGTCTTCGATATGAGCCGGGTGCTGAACCGCGGGCGAGAGCCGATAGTTACAGACCACGAAACCAATGCCCTGCTTTGCAAAAGCTTCGCCGAAACCCGCATAGAGGTTCTTATTACCCGACTTCCAGGCACCACCGTGAACAAAGAGCACTACAGGAAAATCCTTCTGCCCCTTAGGAACATACACATCAAGTTGGTGGCGTTCCTTATCTGCAGTGGAATCGGTGCGATAGGCAATGCCCTTGCGCTTTTCGACCTCGAAGACGGGATTCGCAGGTGGTTTAGTATCCTGAGCTGCTGCAGTTTGGCTCCCGATCCATCCGAAAAGGGCTCCGACCAGTGCCAGGCTTGCTACTCGGGATAGGAACATCAGTCGACCTCATTTGGTTTCATGATCTTCTGTCATGCTAATTGTAGGTTCGCAGACAAGCAAGAATGGATGTGACAGAGACCGGAAGTGAGAGGAAATGTCCCGACACCTAACTGTCCAAGCCGCGTTCCAGCTGTGGCCTAATAACTGTAATGCAGGACTAAACTAATCTGAGGACATTTCGAAGGGATGGAGGAGTCGGCGACTGTTGACATCAAGGGCAGTGAGAATCTCGTGGACGGGTTGCATGTCGAGGCCGGATTCGACGGCCCAAAGGATTACGTGAATGTTTTCCTTGCCCGACTTGAGCTGATTCAGAATTTGATCGACCAAGGGACCATGAGAGTGAAGTTGGGTTTGCAACAATCCGAAATCGCCGCGGTCCAGTTCGATCCAGAAGCATTTTCCTTGCAGATGTTCGACCCAGCGAGCTCGGAGATACCCTTGCCAGTGTTCAGCTACCCAGCGTCGTATACAACCCTCACCTAAATCATAACCGGCTTTTTGGCTTTCGATCCATTTATGTTTGTTACCTTCCTCGACACAGTCCGTATACACACTCTTGGTGACCACCGATGGACGATCGGCGGTCGGTTGCTGGCATTCAGCGGTCACGGAGGAAGGGGGCGGATTCATAGCTCACACCTGCAGCCGGTCGGACACAAAAACCGGATTGTTCAGTATCAATACGAATTTTACCGTCTCAGCGGACACCCAATCAAGGCAGCGTTAGCGTGCCAGCCAGCCGCCATCCACGAAAATCGTTTGCCCAGTGATGTAACTGCCTGCTTCACTGCACAAGAGTAACGCCGGACCGACCAGTTCCCGGGGCTGCGCCCAACGACCCAAAGCCGTGTGGTCCGCAAACGCCTTCTTTTCGGCTTCCGAAAGTATGGATAGGGGCATGTCGGTCAAAAACGGCCCTGGTGCCAGGCAATTCACTGTCACGTTAAATGGGCCCAAATCCAGTGCACTGGCACGAGTGAGTCCCAGCAGCGCCGCCTTCGTCGCCGAATAAGCGTTCCGCCTCTCCTTCGATGTCTGGGCCATCACCGATGCGATGTGGACCACCCGACCCCAACGGCGCTGCTTCATCTGGGGAACGATGGCCCGGGTGAGAGCCATCACCGCCGTCAGGTTCACCTCGACGACCCGATCCCAGGTTTCATCCGTAATTTCGTCAATCGCTTGCGGGGCGTTCATCCCGGCATTGTTGATCAGGATGTCCACTTTGCCCATACGTTCCAACGCCCAGCGAGCCAAGCGTTGCACATCGTCCCGCTTGGCCATGTCTGCCACGAAATAGGCCCCCGAGCGACCGGTACCGGCCAAAATCTCGTCCAGAGCTGCCTGCAGCTCCTGTTCGTGCCGGCTGGCAATAACGATATCGGCTCCCGATTCGGCTAATCCCCGAGCCATCGCTTTGCCCAACCCTTTATTGCCACCGGTGATGAGGGCCACCCGGCCGGATAAGTCGAAGAGGTTGGTGGGCATTCCATCGTCCCCCTAAGGACAGTTTCCGAGGAACGAGTTTATCACAGTCACCCGACAGGGTTGCAAGTGAAAAGTGTCACAAACTCGGATCGGACTCACTCCCACCCGCGTCCTTTCTGACATTACGGCAACGACACAATGATTTTTGCCTCCTTGCGAAGCCGGGCCACTAGCTGGAGTCGATAGTCTTCAGTGAAATCTTCGAGCACCTCGACGATACATTGCTCAACAGTGGACGGACTACCGGGCTTTCGATCGGTGACGGTTAAGAGATGCAAGCCGTAATCGGTTTCGATGATCTGGCTGAGCTCTCCGACCTTGAGAGCGAACGCAACTCGAGCTAGGGGTTCATCTTCGGGCAAACTCCGACGGCGGATGTAGCCGAGATCGCCTCCTTGAGTGGCGCTGGGGCATTGCGACACCTTCCGAGCAGCCGTTGCGAAGTCGATCTTGCCTGCAAGCAGGTCCGCCCGGACCACTTGAAGTTTCTCCCGGGCAGCAGCTCGTTCGGTTGGTGGAGCCATTCGGCTCATCCGAATGACAATATGGCTGATCCGAACTTCGACCTTGTCGAAATGATCGCGGTTAGCGGCGTGGTAGGCTTTCAGTTGCTCATCGGTTGCTTGCTGTTTAACGTGCGCGGCCAATTGGTTCTGCAAGGTCCACTGCTCCCGAAGCTGGGCTTCGGTTTGACCGGTCTCTTTCAGGAACTGTTCCAACGTGCGGTTTTCACGCACCAGACGCGCCTTGAGGGCCATCATCTGGGCATCGATCTCGGCGGGATTCACTTTCGGACCATGTTTGGTCAGAAATTGTTTAAGCAACAAGTCGTCGATGAGGTCATTAAGGATCGACGACCGCAATTGACGGCGCTGGTTAGCAGTGAGCGGTCCGGCTTGGAGCAAGGCATCGAGTGCGGCGTCCACCTCTGCGACGGTGATTGGCTCGCCGTTGACGGTTGCCGCAACGGGGGTTGCTGCAGAGGGGGCTGTTCCGCCCGAGTTGCCAGGCGGCTGCGCCACCCCGCAAAGGGAAATGAGCACGGCGACAAGCATCGGTGCGGCTCCGAACTAAGTCAGTTTACCTGCGCTGCGGCTGTATAACCCGGCCACCAACACCATGCAAGCGCGCTTCAGCTGCTGCTATCATGAAGATTATGAATGTGTTGACGCCACTGGCGACCGTGCCACCAGAGGCCGCCCACCGTGTGACCTTGCTGCGGGACCTCCCACCCGGTGAACTACTGATCCACGAAATTTACCGCAGTGTACAGGGCGAATCGACCTTTGCCGGGCTGCCCTGTGTCTTCGTGCGTACGGCGGTCTGCGATAGCCGTTGCCGCTGGTGCGACACACCCCACGCTTTCACGCAAGGGGAACGCCGGCCGCGAACTGCCGTGTTACAAGAGGCTTTGCATTTCGATTGCCCACTCGTGGAAATCACCGGGGGTGAGCCGTTGCTGCAACCGGATGTGCTGCCATTGATGGCCGAACTAGCTGATGCTGGACGTACGGTGCTGCTGGAAACCAGCGGCGCACACGACGTTAGCTCCGTGGACCGTCGGGTTCACATCATCATGGACTTGAAGTGTCCCGACAGCGGCGAAGTCCACCGCAACCGGTGGGCCAACCTGGACACGCTTAAACCAACCGACCAGATCAAGTTCGTAGTCGCTTCGCGTCGCGATTGGGACTGGGCCGAGCAGACCATCCGTGAGTACCACCTCGATGAGCGATTCCAATGTTTGATTAGCCCGGTTTTCGGTTCGATTCCGCCCAGCGATCTGGTCCAGTGGTTGCTTGGTTCCGGGCTGCAACGAGTCCGCTTTCAGTTACAGTTACACAAATTCATCTGGGATCCGAATCGCCGAGGGGTGTAAGACCGGTTCGTGTTGATCTGGGTTCATTCGGTGGTACACGCATTCGTGTCGACTAAGCCTGAACAAACAGAAAAATACTGCTCTACTGACATCGAAACCAACCCCCGCGACCCGGTATAAGAGTTTCATGTTAGCCGATACGGTGTGTGTCTCGGCGGTACGGAAGAGACACCCTAAAACGAGCTGTGCTGGCCACGATGATGACAGGAGAGCTCTATGCCGGATACTGCGACTCGGCCGCTAGTTGAACAATACACGGCAGCGTTCGTGGGCTCGAAGCGACGCTTCGAACAGGCCAGGCAACTGTTTCCTTGTGGGGTCACGCATGATGCCCGGATGATGGAGCCCTTCCCCGTCTACATCACCCACGCTAAAGGAGCGCACAAGTGGGACGTGGACGGGCACCAACTCACCGATTACTTCGTTGGTCACGGTTCGCATCTGCTCGGCCATTGTCCGGACGACGTGGTCCAGGCCGTGCAGGAACAGATGGCCAAAGGGACCCACTTCGGCGCATGCCACGATCTTGAGATTGAATGGGGGCAGCTTGTCAAGCAATTGGTGCCCAGTGCTGAGCGCGTGCGGTTTACTGGCAGTGGAACCGAAGCAACGATGATGGCGCTGCGTTTGGCGCGACTGTTTACCGGTCGGCCCCGGTTTCTCAAGTTCCAGGGTCACTTCCATGGCTGGCACGATGCTGTCACCGTGGCCGCAGACCCGCCGTATGAATCGAATGTCGTGCCGGGGGTCAATGAGAGCGTCGCCGGACAATGTCTCGCTCTTCCGCCTAACGATCTGAACCGCGTTGAAGATGCTCTCCGGAAGAATCCCGAGATTGGTGCCATCATTCTGGAACCAACGGGCGGGCATTGGGGAGCGGTGCCCATACGAGGGGCTTTTCTCGAAGGACTCCGCGAACTGTGCAACCGTTTCGATCGCCTATTGATTTTCGACGAAGTGATCACGGGGTTTCGGGTCGCCCCCGGTGGAGCCCAGGGATATTACGGCATCCAACCGGATCTGACTTCACTTGCCAAGATTCTGGCCGGGGGGTTACCCGGCGGCTGCGTAGCAGGGCGAGCCGACATTTTAGCGTTCATCGAACCACGCCCCGGTAAGCCCAAGATGCGCCACCCAGGGACTTACAACGCCAACCCGCTCTCGGCCTCGGCGGGTGTGGCCACACTCAAACGCATTGCCACCGGGGAGCCTTGCGCCCGGGCCAATGCGGCCGCCCGCCGCCTCCGCAATGAGCTGAATCGACTCTTCGAGACCCGCAATTGGCCCTGGGTTGCTTACGGCGACTTTTCCATGGTCCGTCTGGTCTCTGGCTACATCGGCGAGCGACCCAACACCGATGCCGGCGACAACGATGGCTTGGTTCCTTTTGGCGGCGACGTGAACATGCTCGACGGCCCGAAGAACATGCGCATGGTGTATGCACTGCGGCAAGCGATGCTCCTTCAAGGAGTCGATTGGTGGGGATTGGGCGGGATGACCACCTGCGAGCATACCGACGCCGTGATCGACCACACGGTAAGAGCTTTTGAAGCCGCGATCGAGGCCCTTGCAGCCGAAGGCTTGACGTAAGCCACTGAGTACTGGTGGTACGATTGCAGTGTGGTCACCGCGAAGCGGCTCACAGCCTCGACCTGCGTTCGCCGACATCTGAGGTTGACGATGCCGATTCGGAAACGGCTCAAAAAGCCGATCCCAACGAGGTGACGATCCCGACGGCGGTGACTACTCGTACTGCAGGGCATCCGGGATTCGGGTTTGGATGGCACGCATCGCCGGTAGAAGGCCTGCCAGGGTTGCAGTTGTGATGGATACCCCGGCGATTATCGCCGTTTGCTTCCAGGGTATAACGACGTCGAAGATAAACCCCGATTCCTCGACCAGCACAACCTTCAGGACGTACCATTCCATCGGCAGCCCAATGATGATACCCAGAGCGGTGCCAAACATCCCCATCAGCAGCGCTTCGGCCAGCACCGACCGTAACACCTGCCCAGGTGTCGCTCCCACAGCAAGCAATAAGCCCAGTTCCCGTTTCCGCTGCAGTACTGAGATGAGCAGCGCTGTCACCACACCCAAGGCAGCCACTATACCGACAATGATTTGTTGCAAGTAGGCTAGCAGGTAGACCCGGTTGATTAATTCGGAAAGGAATTGTCGCAGGGAGTCGCGGTCGGTGACAAATAATCCCTTGGCAGCAGCGTAAGCATCGAGATCAGGGTCGGCGATCGGTACACCCGCCCGATCGCGCTTGAGGAATACATGGCACATGTCGATCAGGTCATCACCGAAACGCTGGGCATATCGTTGCCGGTCCATGAACACTGTACCACGACTCCATGAGTAATCACGAACAGTGCCAATTACCTGCAAATTGACGGGGCCATTCGGGCCGGGCAGCGTGACCGTGTCGCCAATCGTGATGTTGTGGCGGCGGGCGAAATTCTCACTAACCAATGCGTTGTCCGTGCCCGGCAGATCGAGGAATTTTTCCAGGTCGGGCAGGCCACTGGGTACCCGATCACGAGTGGCTCGCGCATAATCCACAGCATCGACGGCGATGAGGTAGACGATGGTGCCGTTGTACTCCGGCCGGGCATAGCGGATAGTCATGACCCGATCGACGCCGGGTAGCGCCCGGATGTCGCGGGCCACGGCGGAGGCCATGGGCGAGTTGGAGCTATTAGCCGCGGTCATGTTCCCACTGAAGACGAAGTGGTCGGCCTGGACCACCTGTTGAATCCAGGCGACAACCGGTTCTTCGTTGCTCCGACCGACGCCCGCTGTCTGGAACATCAAGGCGACACCGGCACCCAACGCGCCGATCACCACACCGGTTCGGCCCGGAGCGCGCAGCAAATTGTCGAACGCCAGCCGCACCGAGATCGGGGCAAGTAGTCGGACTAACGGCTGGAAGACCGAGACGATTAGCGTTACCAGGATCGGGGCGGCCAGTAACAACCCGATCAAGACAATCATCATGCCGCCGATCGATCCGAGTCGGGCAGGCAACTCATGCCGCAGCAGGATTAATGCCGACCCGCCGCCAATCAGTACCAGACACGTTAGCCAATGCACCAATTTCCAACGCCCTTTGATCCCACCGGCCCCCCGACGAACGACGTGCGCGGGATCGTCGCTAGCCGCTTGTACCGCCGGCACCAACGCCGCGAACACGGCGGTGGTCACTCCTGCCACCATTGCCAGAACTGCATTCGTCCACGAGACCCGCGTCGGATTGATGTCCGGGTTCAGGAACATCGACTCCAGTTCGCTTTGGAACTGGCTGAGCGTAATCTCGGCGAGCAGGATGCCAAGTGGCACGCCAAGGACCGCGCCGATTCCCCCGAGCACAGCCGCCGCCGTCGCAAACACCACAATGACCTGCCCGCGGGTTGCGCCAACCGATCGCAGGATACCAATATCCGGACGACGTTCGGCAACCGTGACAGCCATTGAGTTGTAGACCAAAAAAAGCCCGACAATCATGGCCCCGGCGGCACAGACCAGGAAACCAATTTGCAAACCCGAAACGACTTCCTGCGTGCTACGGCGATGAGCATCCGGGGTTCGAACATCCGCCCGCAGACCGACGACGTAAGCCGCGTCGCGTTGGACCCGATCCGGATTTGCCCCGGATTCGAGGAACAAATCAATACGGTTCACCTTCAGCGGCTGGGTGATTTCGGCCAAGGCCTCGCCCACACTGCCGAGTACCGCGCTGGCCGGAGGCAAAGGCCGAATTACCCGCGCGGCCTGAGTAACGCTCATGCCAATAAAATTCTTGCCCATCGGGGCCAATGGGGAATCCGCCTCGAAGTCCACAATGCCCACGGGTAAGCATTCCACATCCCGCCCGGCATGGCGGACAGTAAGTGGTTTCCCTGCCCCACCGCGGCTCATCCATTCATCGTAGATCGATCGCGAAACCATCACCAACCGGGCAGGAATGCGATCCCACAGTTCCCCGGCTCGGGTAAAATCACCACCTGCGATAGCTGCCAACACCGGAAGAAGCTGTACGCGGGGGGCATCAGCCAACGGGGTGACCTTAACCTTCAGCGGATTATCATCGGTCAATAGTTGGGTGCTGACTTCAGCACCGATGAGCACGGCAACTCGACCATCCAGCCCGGGTAGAGTGACCCGGTCATAAACCAATGGCTCAACGGCTTTTACACCGGGGATCCGGGCGGCCCGCAGTTCATCGACGAGCGACCGGAGCACACCCGCCTCACCGTTAGCTACATACAAATCGGCGCTACCACCGGGCGTAGTTGTATCTTGGGCGGCTGTCTCGATGCACTGATTGAGGATGCGGGCCGATATGAGCGTGGCCACACCGAGTGCAATGCTGGCAATGATCAATAGCGCCCGGTCCCACCGTTGCAGCAGGTAGCGCAAGCTCAGAATCTGATAGACCGATGGAACCATCCGTGTCTCCTGCCGCATCGCTAGCGGGTTCGAATGACCGGTTCGTCCGACTCGACCAGTCCGTCGCGGATGCGAACCAGCCGGGTGCCGTAAGATGCGGCGGTCGGATCATGGGTGACCATGATGACGGCGCGCTTGCCAGGCTCCGGCAGCTTCGAGAGCAGCGTCAGGATTTCCCGGCTCGTGGCGGTATCGAGGTTGCCCGTTGGTTCGTCGCAAAGTACAGCTTCGGGGTCGGCAACCAACGCCCGGGCCACGGCAACCCGCTGCATCTCCCCACCAGAGAGTTCGTCTGGGAAATGCTCTGCTCGATGAGCCATGTTCACTTTTTCGAGACAGTCCGCGGCCTTAGCCAGGGCCGTGCGCCGACCTGTGTTGCCCAGTAACAGAGGCAAGGCAACGTTCTCGGCCGCGGTAAGCGTGGGCAACAGGTTGAAGGCCTGGAAGACAAACCCGATGCGATCACGGCGAAGCAAGGACCGCTGCCGGTCGGTGAGCGACTGCAGGTCCTGCCCCTGGAAGATCGCCCGACCCGCGGTGGGTGTATCGAGCGCCCCCATCAGGTGCATGAGCGTTGATTTCCCAGAGCCGGACGGCCCCATGATGGTGACAAACTCACCGCTACGGACCGAAAGGGTCACACCGCGCACCGCGTTGACCATCCGGCGGCCCTGGATATAGGTCTTTGTGGCATTGATGAGTTCAAGCATACAATTCTCGTGACCATCCCAACCGGTGAGCCGCTTACGCCCGCGCCGCGTGCGCGAAGCCACAAGCATGGACCCGGTCGCAAGCGGTTATACCCCCAGGTTAACCGTGAAGTTTCCGGTACTTAAGCCGGTGAGGGTAATCGGCAGCGTCGCCCAGACGGGCTTTCTTTTGCTCCTCATATACCCGGAAGTTGCCTTCACACCAGACCACCTTGCTATCGCCTTCAAACGCCAGGATGTGGGTAGCAATGCGGTCCAGGAACCAGCGATCGTGAGAAATGACCACGGCGCAGCCAGCGAAATTCACCAATGCGTCTTCGAGGGCCCGCAAGGTGTCCACATCCAGATCATTGGTCGGCTCATCAAGTAACAGCAAATTGCCGCCGCTGCGCAACAATTTGGCCAAGTGAATCCGGTTCCGCTCGCCACCAGAACAGTCGCCGACTTTTTTCTGCTGATCCGTGCCCCGAAAGTTGAATTTGGCACAATACGCTCGACTGGCTACCCGCTGCTTGCCCAGCATGATGTAGTCCGTACCACCGGTAATCTCCTCGAAGATCGTGTTGGAGTCCACAAGGGCATCGCGGTTTTGATCGACGTGGGCTACCTTCACCGTCGGGCCAATAGTGAGGGTGCCTCCGTCCGGTTTTTCCTGCCCGACGATCATCTTGAACAGCGTTGTTTTGCCGGCCCCGTTGGGTCCAATCACCCCGACGATCCCGCCCTTGGGCAGGTTGAAGGTGAGGTCATCGAAGAGTAAGTTGTCGCCGTAGGCTTTTCTGAGCCCCTCGGCTCGTACAACGAGATCGCCCAACGGCGGTCCAGCCGGGATCTGAATGGTGAGTTCCTTTTCCTCCTCGTCGATCATTTGCTCCTGGAGCTTATCGATGGCAGCCAAACGAGCCTTGCTCTTGGCCACCCGGGCCCGCGGGGCCATCTTGGCCCACTCCAGCTCACGTTGGAGGGCTTTCTGACGGGCCGTCTCCTGCTTCTCTTGCACGGCCAGACGGGCCTTTTTCTGCTCAAGCCAGCCCGAGTAGTTGCCGGAGTAGGGGTAACCGCGGCCATTATCGAGTTCGAGAATCCACTTGGCGACGTTATCCAAAAAGTAACGGTCGTGGGTGACGGCTACCACCGCTCCCTTGTAGTCGGCGAGGTGGTGCTCGAGCCACTCGACTGATTCGGCGTCCAAGTGATTGGTCGGCTCGTCGAGCAGGAGCAGGTCGTAGCGGTGCAGCAGTGCCTTGCACAAGGCCACCCGCCGCCGTTCACCGCCGGAGAGCCGTTCCACCGGCGCATCGGAAGGCGGTAGCCGCATCGCGTCCATGGCGATCTCCAGGTGCCGGTCCAGCTCGTAAGCGTCAGTGGCGTCGATCTGGGCCTGCACTTTCTCCATTTCTGCGGACAGTTTCTCGAAGTCGGCGTCGGGGTCACCCATCGCCTCGCCAATCTCCTCTTGTCGCTTCAGCAGTGCCCGGATGTGCGCAACAGCTTCCTCGACGTTCTCACCAACCGTCTTACCGGGGGTTAGCTTGGGTTCCTGAGGTACGTAACCGATGGTCGCTCCTTTGTCCGGCCACGCTTCACCCATGAAATCGGTGTCGACCCCAGCCATGATCCGCAGCAGTGTGGACTTTCCAGCTCCATTACTGCCGATCACACCAATCTTCGCGCCATGGTAGAAATAGAGGCTAATATCTTTGAGCACTTCCTTCTTGCCGTAGTGCTTGGTGAGGTGCGTGATGTTAAACAGGTACTTCTCGCCCATGAGTTCCTCAATGTGGGATTCGGACAATCGCGTTAACCATTTTACGAGGAATTCCAACTGATGAGACGCGAGTTCAAGCTCGGCTGGATCGAGTCAAAGGTGCGGCCAGCATAGAACGACGGCTAAAAAGCCGACGCTCCACAGTTAAGCGATCAGCTTCCCTATGCCTACAATAGTAGGATGAAGCATATTCTCGAATTGTATGCCGTCGTCGCACACCGGGTTCAACCGCCGGTGTGCATTGCGTTAGGTCCGCCATGGCCGGTTGCCAACCTTGTTCAGGCGATTGGCGGTGTATCCAGCACCTGCGTGCAGTTCGACCTGCATCAGGCCTTCCGTGTCCGGGAATGCCTCGAGGAAGTCGGCACCACGGCGGAAGTAATCGCGTTGCCGGATTTGTGGGACTTGCCACCGCGGTTCAACACGGTGATCTTCCCGGCGTCTGCCCATGCTGATCGGGAACTCAAACTCGACATCATCGAGCAGGCCTATCATATTTTACCGCCCGGCGGGTTATTTCTAACCCTTTCCGAGTACGAGAAGGACACACAGTTTGCCAAGTGGCAGAAAAAGGTGTTCAGGAAGTGTGGCGAGACTCCGGCCAGCGCAAACGGGATGGCTTTCTTCAGCACCAAGCTAGACGACGATCCGCATCGCCGCCGACACGAAGTGACATTTCATGCTCGTTCAGGCGACGGTCCATCGATGGTTTTCGTATCGCGGCCGGGCACGTTCAGCTACGGCCGATTCGACAACGGCTCACGAGCTATGTTGGAAGTCGCTGAAGTGCATCCCGGGGACCAGATTCTGGACCTGGGCTGCGGTAATGGTGCAGTTGGTTGCCTGGCTGCCGCCAAAGCGGGGCCGACAGGTGGCGTCACATTCATCGACAGCAACTTGCGGGCCTTGGCCCTCGCCGAATTCAATGCCAAAGCCAATCAGATTCCCAACCCTCGCTTTCTCGCTGCCACCCGACTTGAAGGGTTAGAACCGCAATCGTTCAACGTGATTTTGGCGAATCCGCCGTACTATGCCAAGTCGGAAATCACCCAACTCTTCGTAAAGGGTACCCGTGATCTCCTGAAACCGGGAGGGCGTTATTACCTTGTTACCAAGATGCCCACGGCTGTCGTACCGCTGATTTTCGATACCTTTGGCGACTGCTCGGTGATCGAGAACCGGGGCTATTCAGTGATACTGGCCAGCGTTTAGCTGCTCGCTATCCGATGGGAGATTCCCGCATGACTGCCGAGCAAGTAATCCGTGTGTTGCAATTGCACCCGCACCCGGTCGAAGGCGGTTTCTTCTGCGAAACGTACCGTTCAGCAACCACCGTGTTGGCTCACGGTGGAGTGCGATCTATTTCCACCGCGATCTATTACCTGCTCCAGCCCGGACAGGTCTCAGAACTGCATCTGCTACCCAGCGATGAGATCTTTCACTTCTATCTGGGTTCGCCGGTGAAGATGCTTCAACTTTGGCCCAACGGCAGCGGTCGGGAAATCGTGCTGGGTAACGATATTGCCGCCGGTCAGGTCCCACAACTGGTAGTGCCGGCCGGTGTGTGGCAGGGCACCCGGTTGATCGGCGAAACCGGCTTTGCGTTGTTGGGCTGCACCGTCGCCCCCGGCTTCGATTACGCCGACTACCATGGGGGCAACCGAGCCGAGTTGACGGCTAAATGGCCCGCATTCGCTGAGGAAATCAAGCGGTTGACCCCACGGGGATAAGCCTAGATGAACAGCCGGAGACCTCAGGGGACGATGTTCCGCCCCCTAGTAGGACCGGGCAGCCCCTCTGTGACGTCAAGTCGCGGGTGGATCAAAGCAGGCCTGTCAGTTTCTGGAGCGTGACGATATCGCAACTCGCTTAGTGGCAGGCAACCGCGAGCACTGGAAGCAGACGAAAAAGTAAGACCATTTAGAGGGTTTTCAAATATTCGATGACCGCCCAGCGATCCTCATCCGTGAGTTCGTCGCCGTAGGTGTGGCCGGCGTTGCTGCGGCCGGGCTTTGTCGTGTCGTAGATTTTACGGCGTTCGATGGCAGGGAGGTTCTCAGAAGGCGGCTCACGCAGTTCCATAACCTTCCAACCGATCCGTACCTTGTCATAATCGGTCTCGTTGGTCTGAAAGCTACGGGTATAAAGCTTGGGCCGCGCTTTCGAGTTCAGAACACCATAGAGGGTCGGTACGCTGCCGTTGTGCAGATACGGCGCGGTCGCCCAGATACCATCGAGCGGCGGAGCCTGGTATCCATCAGTCCAACGCAACCGCTTGCCATTCAGGAACCAGCCGTCCCGTTCCTTTCCGAACCAGGAATTCGAATACTCGACACCATAGGCGATCTCCAGCCCCGCATGCCGCTTGGGGTCGGTACCAATTTCGTCGAGCGGAATAATCTTGTTAGGGTATGTCCAGTTCTTGCCATAAGTACCATGGCATTTGGCACAATTCTGTTTGAACACGACCTCACCGCGTGCCACCAAAACCGGATCGATCGCAAATGGATACTTTGGTGGTTCCAGGCTGAGTAAATACTGCTGGATGTCGCGGAAGGCCGGTTCGTGCTGATCAAAAGCACTGGCCGGGGTCAGGGGATGCATCATGAATTGCATGAGGGCCCGCACACTGCGAGCATCGGCCGAGCCGGTGTAGTACATGGTGGTTTTCTTCTTCAGGAGCCACCAGGCCGGCACGTCGGAGCAAGTGTCGTCGTGCAGACCCAATTCCTTACGCGGGGAACGCAGCGACAGATTCGGGTTGCGGAATCCGAGCAAGTAGACACCAAATCCATCCGCTTCGTTGGTGCCGCGGACGTTCGAGAACGTAAAAGGCAACCGACCTGGCAAACCATCCGCTTTGGCTAGTTCCTCAAACAGCGCCTGGATGTCGAGAGCGCTGTTACCCAGACCGACATAGCTCTTACCTAGAAGCGAACCTCCATGGCAAAGCATGCAATCAACGCCGATACCTTTCCCCAACACCAACGAGGCCTTACGCAATCCCATAGGCAGTCCGTCGTTGGGATATGGTGCCGGATGTAAGCCATAGCGTAGGCGCAAGGCGGCGTCGTAATCGGCCGGTTTGCCCGTCCAACCCTCCCAATGGCGCCAGGCATTGGGCACCGATTGCAAGGTCCAGAAGGCGGGAATGAACGCCGTTTCAGTCAAGGCTTTGTAGCCGCGCTCGGCCGGCGTCGGCTCAACTGCCGGAGCAGAACCCGCTAACACGAACAGTATAAGAAGAGATCGGAGCAGCATAGCACACCTCGCAACAGATACCCTTTTAAGATAGCCGACCATGGTCGGGGTTGCGACCGTGTTCTCGGCCATGATACAGTTACCGCCCAAGGGAGAGTTCCATGAATTGTCTGGTCACCGGCGCGGCCGGGTTTATCGGGTCGCACCTGTGCGAGCACCTGTTAGCCGATGGTCACACGGTCACCGGCATTGATTGCTTCACCGACTATTACCCGCGGTCCGTGAAAGAACGTAACCTCACGGGGTGTCGGGATTACACCCGCTTCACATTCCGCGAACTCGATCTGTCCGTCGGGGTGACCGACGATGTATTGGCCGGTGCTGAGTGGGTTTTTCATCTGGCAGCGATGCCAGGGTTGACTCGGAGTTGGCTGGATTTCGATCTCTATGTCCGACACAACCTTACGGCTACCCATCATCTACTCGAAGGGCTTAAGGGTTCGCCTACCCTACACCGGTTGATCTATGCCAGCACCTCATCCGTGTATGGCAAATACGCCAGCGGTGATGAAAGTTTGCCCACACGGCCCAGCTCACCTTACGGGATCACCAAGCTAGCAGCGGAGAATCTCTGTCGGGTGTATTATGAGGAGTTTGGCCTTCCGGCTGTGGTACTACGGTATTTTAGCGTCTACGGTCCCCGCCAGAGGCCCGAGATGGGGTATCACATCTTCATCGATGCCATACTCAAAGGTAAACCGATCACTCTCACCGGTGATGGGCTGCAAGTGCGGGGCAACACCTACATTACCGATTGTGTCGATGCCACACTCAAAGCCACTCAAGCCATGCCGGGTGAAATCTTCAATCTCGGTGGCGGCGAATTGGTCACGGTGCTGGAAGTTATTCGCAAACTCGAACGCATCATCGGCAAACCGGCCTTCATCGAACGCCATCCACCCCGCAAAGGAGACCAACTCGCCACCGGGGCCGATGTCTCCAAATTGGCCCGCCATCTCGGCTGGCAACCGACTACGGGCATCGACGAGGGCCTAGCCAAACAGGTGGAATGGCAACGGGAATTGCTAGGTGATCCCCTTTGGTGAGGCAACGCGGAGGGAGAGTAGGGATGCTCGATTTCCTAAACCGGCACCTGATGCACCCGTTCATGGCCTGGCGAGACGGGAGCCGCCATCTCAAGTACTGGCGACAGTTGCAGAAAACCCAGTTCGCGCCGATCGAGGTGATCCGCGCGCAACAACTTCAAGCCCTTCAGACCCAACTGCATCACGCTTATGAAACGGTACCCTATTACCGGGCCGCGTGGACTAAGGCGGGCGTTCACCCGGCCGACGTGAAAACCCTCTCCGATCTCGAAGCTTTTCCCATTCTCACCAAGGCAGACATCCGTCGCCACGGAAAGTCGCTGGTCTCGACCAATTTCGATCTCGCTACCCTGCGAGTGAAACGGACCTCCGGCTCCACCGGCGTACCGTTGACCATCTATATTGACGAACCAGCGGTGCAGTGGAAAAGTGCCTGTACACTCCGAGCTGACGAATGGAGTGGCTGGCGACTGGGCCAACGCGTGGCCAAGGTGTGGGGCAATCCGGACTATCGCCACTTTGGCCTGAAGGGCCGACTGCGGAACTTGTTACTCGATCGAGCGGTTTATCTCGACACCTTGAACCTGACCACGGAGCGAATTGCGGCATTCGCTCAAACGATTCGCCGTCACCGGCCGGGGCTGATCTTTGGCCACGCCCATTCGCTGTACCTGCTGGCCTGTTCACTCAGACAATCCCGAATCACCGATATTCGCCCCAATGGCATCATCTCCACTGCCATGCCGTTGCACCAGTGGCAGCGCGCGGTGATCGAAGAAGTATTGGGTTGCCCAGTTACCAACCGTTATGGCTGCGAAGAGGTCAGTCTGATCGCCAGCGAATGTGAACAGCACCAGGGCTTGCATGTGAATGCCGATAGCGTCTACCTGGAAACGCCGCTGATTCCGGAGCACGCGGATTGTGGTTCATTCGGCAGGGTAGACGTTCGTGCTCGTCCGGCCATCATCACTGATCTCACCAATCGTGCCATGCCGCTGATCCGATATCAGATCGGCGACCGGGTTGTCCCGTCGTCGCGGTCGTGCCCCTGCGGCCGTGGCTTGCCGCTTATCGAGCGGATCGAAGGCCGGGAAGCCGATTATGTACTCACGCCGACAGGTCAGCTCATTTCCGGGATCTCGCTAACGGAAAATTTCGCTCTGCTCATTCCCGGTACAGCCCAGGTACAAATTGTGCAAGAATCGCTAACCGAGTTGCGGATCCGGCTGGTGCCCGATGAGGACTTCGGCCCGGAAAGCCATCGCAAGATTGGTCAACTGGTCAGCGAAACGTTCGGGCCCAATATGCAATACGCTGTCGAGATTGTCACTGCCATCCCCCAGGAACCCAGCGGAAAGTACCGCTTCTGTATCTCCAAAGTGGCTCGCGATCACCTGGAGGCCATGAGTGTATGACACCGCTGGTTTCTATTGTGATGGCCACGAAGAATTATGCCCGGTTTCTCCCGCAGGCCGTCGAATCGGTCCTCGCACAGACTTACACTGATTGGGAATTACTCATCATCGACGACGGCTCCACAGACGACACGCCAGCGGTCATTCAACCGTTTCTCAGCGATCGCCGAGTGCGGTTTCTTCGCTCAGACCAGCTGGGTCAATCGCGGGCTAAGAATCTGGGCATTGGCTTAAGCCGAGGTGAGTACATCGCTTTTCTCGATGCTGACGACATCTGGGAACCCACCAAACTCACCAAGCAACTTGCCGTGTTTCGGGAGCACCCGGATGTGGGGTTGGTGTTCACCCGTCGCTCACTCATCGATGAATCCGATCAGCCCATCGTAACTTCGCCAACAGCGGCCCCGCCCCGGGGCCATGTCCTGCCCGAGTTGGTAGTGCAGAACTTCGTGTGTTTCTCTTCGGTGATGGTCCGCCGCGAGGTGCTTGCCCATGTTGGTAGGTTCGACCCGCAATGGGATTTGGCCATCGACTATGACTTGTGGCTACGGGTGGCAGCTCATCACCACTTCGACTGGGTAGACGAGGAACTCGTACGGTACCGAACTGGGCACGGGAACCTGTCGAAAAAGCAAGGTGATCGCGTCGAAACGGCGTTATCAATCCTGCACCGAGCCAAGGCCCGCCCTATCGTTGCCCAACGAGTTCCGGCCAGTCACATCGCTGCCGCTTATGCCTCAACGTGCCGAACCCTGGCTTATGTTCTGCGGGGGTCGGAACCAGTGACGGCGATGCGGTGGTATCTGCGTGCGTTGACATGGCCGCAGGGGCGATTGGCATCCCTCAAGGGACTGGCAGCTACCCTTCTGTGCCTTCTGTGCGGACGACGAGTACCAGGCCATCCGGCAAACGCCAGTGTGAACCGATAGCTCATTCAATTCGCGGGGGCATCTTTCCACAGGGTGATATCCAGGCGAGCGTGGGCGCTGCACTGTTGTGACTCGAGCAGCATTGCATAAGCTTCCGCCCCGATTGCACCCAGTTGCGGGATTGCTGCGAAGGGAACGGCAGGTTGTTCCCGATAGAAGATCAGATCGTCTCGAACATCAGCGAAGGGCAAACCCGCTACAGGAATGGCCCGGCGAGCTAGTTCCCGGAGCGGCTCGCCAGCCGGCCCATTGGGGCACCCTACGACTGCGATTTCGCTGACGCGAGCAAACCCAGACACCAACCCCGTCGGTTCCGCCTCCTGGAATTTTTGCTCAATGGCTCGCTCGAGTTGTTGCGGGGTGCGAAATCGCTCGATGAGCATCGCGGCAAGGTCCACTTCGCCCAGTCGCATCTCCAGGTACGCTCGCGCTTCTTCATGGATCGTCGCGACAACCCTTTCCGGACCATGGGCCGAATTCAGGCACGCCTCGAGTACCCCGCCGCATTGGTGTTCGATCATGGCCTGCACTCGGCGGTCAATCTCACAGAGATCCACATCGGTAATCACAGCGAGGAATCGATCAATAGCCTCGGCCAAGTTGGCACAGCCGGGGGGCATGAGCCAACGGTTTGGTTGCGTTGCCTGCACCGGGACCGTTGCAACATCGGGTAGGTTGGCCATCGCCTCCAGGCGTTGTCGGGCAGCCGAGACATTCGCCAGCTCAGCGGAAAGGGCTTCACGCACGGCCTGGTAGATGCCAAGCAGGGTGCGGTTCAATAGTGCCTGGAATCGGGCACGGGGATACTCCCGCACGGCCTCAGTAAACTCACCGACTGATGGTCGCCAAGCGCCTCTGGGAACATGTGCGTAGTGCGACAGACATTCGAACCCCGTCTGCGCCTTCGCGTCAAGTTCGCACAGTGATTGCGTTAATCGGTCGCAGAGCCGCTCCGTGGCCGCCAAAAATTGACAGACCACTTCCTCGGCACCCGACAAGCGAAACTCGGGATCATCCACCAGAACCGGCACCAAGGTCCGTACATCGTGAGCAAACGCGGCTCCGGCATCGACAGCAGCGGTTGTCAGTGCCTGTTCAACCGCGGTGGGCGACCGCCTGCCCGTGGAGGTGGGAGGACCAAGCAACTTGAGCAACCGATCCAGTGCCAGTGTCACCTTTTGGGGTTCCGGAATACGGCTCAACCAACCCCGCGGCACCAGCGGGTTGGCAATTGCAACGAGCTGATCCTCGATCTTTCCACCACCCGCTCGATCGGCGGCTCGCTCGAGATGACCGCGAATCGTATCGGGCTCGAGCCCCAATTGAGCCCACTTGACCTGCGCGATGGCAGGTATCTTCTCCCGAGCCCGATGTACATCCGGCGCAGCCCACTTCTTGAGAAGACGGCGGGTGACGATTGTAGCAACCCGGCCAATAACCTCGGTGCGCGGCCAACTGAACGTTGCTAGACCAAAGTTGGCCAACGTTCCCGGTGGTGAAGCTAGCTCGTCTGCTGAGCGAACCGCATCGACGGTGCGACCGATCGCGGTGAAGAGATTGAGCCGGATGAAATTTGCCGCTAAGGCAAAGGGCCGCAGAGCAGACTCGGTGATTTCGGTATCAGTCGGCCCGGAAGCCGTTGCAAGGTTAACCAGCCGCGAACCAGGTTTGGGAATGGGACCGGAGCCAGTCCCAGCCGGTCGAGACCGCATGCCTGGCACGGGAATGGGTACGGGTGTCGAGCCCCGGGCTGTAGTCTGCGTCCCCATTGAGTTGAGCAGATGAGACGGCAGGGTATTTCCGGGAATGAAATAGCAGCGGGTGAACGGCGAGCCCTTCTCGTGTACCGTCCCGTGGCGTTCGTCGTAGCTTGCCGTAAAAGTCGTATCCGGCCGCGAGAAATGGTTTAACTCCGTCAGTGCCGCATAAGTATTGCCCAAAGCCTGGTGCGAGGTTTGCGACAGGTCGGCTGGCGGCACCATCAGTAGTCCGATTACCTCAGGACATTCGTAGCCCATCCGTTGCAAGCGGCTTCGAACCGCATAGGCCACATCAATAAACATTCCGCTGCCGGTACCCCCCGCCAGGCTTGTGACGATGTACACAGATGGTCGATTGGTGCGCAGTTGGAGCCCCGTTCGCCGTTCCGTCACGGCCAACGACTCCGCCGAGACGGCGGTTTCTAACTCGGCTTGAATTCTCCCCAACAATGGACGGTAGTGATCGCAGAAAGCTAGCCGACCAAACAATCGCAGTCCCATCGTCTGAGGCGTCCGGGGGAGCCGATAGAGCAGTTGCGGGTCGAACCAGCCCTCGGTCAAACTTCGCCCGTTCAGGCGGGGTTTCAGATAATGCCCAGCTCGATTCAGCTTCGCCGGAAAGATGTCGCTGGGAGCAAGCGCAGCCAGTCGTTCCGACAAACGAGGTCGACTCGCCTCGTCCAGAGAGTCGGCATCAGTATCCACATACAACAGCCGCAAAGCCGGTGTCATCTCCGGTGGACCGAACTGCTGCTCAAGCTCGAACCGAAGTCGTTGCACTACTCGTAGCCCCGCTTGACCCAGCCCGATAACCAATGCAGGCCGCAAAGGACCGGGGCCGGACACTTCCGGAGGAGCCGGCGTAAACATCGGCCCGCCCTGTTCCGCGGAAGCGGGGGGTGTATCGTCAAGATTCACGACTAGCGACCGGCCACCACCTCGGCTTTCAGGAACCGACGTGCTCGCCGGTTTCTCAGTCGGGAGTTCGTGTAACGCTGGCCTATTCGGCACCATCCCGCGTGGGGAATGGGGCACCCCCCCTTGAAGCGCACGGACAAAGGCCGTCACGCTGGGCCACCGGTCCTCGGGCCGTTTGGCCAATGCCCGGGCCAAGGCTGGGCGATCGCAACTGGGCGAAGGTTCCAGGTTGGGCGGCAGGTTCAAGTGCTGCATCAGCAATTGGCTCATGCTGCAGCCATCGAACGGCCGCACCCCGCTCAGCAGTTCCTGGTAGACGCAGGCCAGGCTATATTGATCGCAGTAGCGTGTGATGACCCCGTCAAATGTTTCGGGAGCAGCATAGACCGGCGTGATGCCTCCGGTTACCTGGGCCATGATCCCTTGCAGATCTTTCACTTGCCCAAAGTCCGCAACCTTGATGTGGTTGTAAAGGAGAAACAAGTTCTGCGGCTTGATATCCAGGTGTTGCAACTGGAACTGATCGTTGAAGAGATCAAGCACCTCGGCAATTTCGTTCATGTACAAAAGCAGTTCATCCCGGGGAATACCCGGCAGGCCTCGGTCGCGGCACTCCCGAAAGCGGTCCCACAGATTGCAGTCGGCCAACTCCATGACTATCAGGAGCCGACCCTCGATGATGTCATAACGATCCAGGGCTAGCAAATACGGATGGCGGACCTGCTTGACTCGCTTCAGCGATTTGAGTTCCTGCTCGGCATAGCGGATCAGGTCTGAATCTTTGCTCCGCAAGTCGCCATGAATAATCTTGATGGCCTTGTAGATCCCGCCGGGAGCCTCCGCTCGCCAAACTTCGCCGAAGCCACCAGCTCCCAGGCGATCGAGAAGTCGATACCCGGGAATGGGTTCGGCATGCGCTTCGATACGAACAGCCATGTGCGATCGGCCCCGGCGTGCGGGAAGAGATTCTTCCGCTGAAGTTTAGCACAGGATTCCGGTTCTGACGGAACTTCAGGACGGACAAGCTCAGATGCGCGATATTAACACAACACGTGCTTCATGCGACGCAATCTCACGGCATCCCGTGTTCGCGGGGCAGCCAAAGGAGCTAACACCCCACGTGAATATGACAGCTAGGACAGACTGGGGAGGCTCAGGGCGTTCCCCACTTGCCCAACGGATTATTTCTTGTGCGGATCGCCACCGGGTGGCACAGCCGCTTTGAGCAAGGTCCCGTTCTTGCCATTGTACACCCGTACAATACCATCTTCACAACCGCTGGCCACGACCTCGCCATCGGGACTGGCGCTGACTGCGTAGATGTAATCTGGGGCACCGGGGAAGTTGCGGAGGCTGCCTCCGTTGTCGGCATTCCAGAGCCGCACGGTGTGATCCCCGCTACCGGTGAGGAACTGTGCCGTCTTACCGACAAAGGCCAGTGCGGTCACTTGCTTTTGATGGCCCTGAATGTCGCGGATCTTCTCACCTTTTTCAAAATCCCAGATCTTGACGAAGTTATCGGCTCCACAGCTGGCCAGTTTTTTGCCGTCCGGGGTCCAACCGACACCCATGACGTGATGCGTATGACCCTCGAACGCCTTGAGCAGGCGAGGTTGCTTGGGGCCGGGGGGCAAGAGCCAACCGTATCCGGCGTGGGGCAACTCGAACACCTTGACAAACTTGTCCGCTCCGCAGGTGGCCAGGTACCGACCATCAGGGCTGAAGGCAACACCGAAAACTGTATCCGAGTGACCATTCTTGATGTCGAACAAAAGCTGGCCCGTCGCGGTGAATACCTTGATCTCACCATCCTCGGTGGGAGCGCCCCCGCCCGTTGCGAGCAACTGGCCATCGGCCGAAAACGCGATGGCCGTAACTCGATCCGCAAACCCACCCAGACGCGTTTTCGGCTGACCCGTCGTCCGGTCCCAGAGGGTTAACTCCTGGAAACTCCCGGTGGCCAGCACCTGACCATCCGGGGAAAACGCCATCGACTCCACCAGTGAGATGTGCGCGGCCTCCGCTTTTTGCCCCGTGGACAGCTTCAAACTGGGGTCGGAGAGCGTTCGGGCATACACCCAATCCTTTTTTTCCATGCCACCTTTCTTGTCGGCAGGTGTGATCGTGAGTTCGTAAATGTGCACGTGATTGCCACGGCTAGCGGCAATGGTCTTGCCATCAGGGGCAACCGCGACGGCCCGGACCGGTCGAACCAGTGCCGGCGGCAGATTGAGCACAATCGGCGACCGCATCGCTTTGGTGGTTGGTGCTTTGGCTCCTTCATCGATCCAGGCTTTGATAATGCTTAATTGCTGTGGTGTGAGCGGTTCTTCACTCTTGGGCGGCATGATGGGCTTGGTTTGCCGACTGCAGGCCAGGAATAGGAAGCTCTCGGTCGACTTACCCGGCACCACGACTTTGCCTCCCCGTTTTGCTCCACCTTGGAGCACCTTCTCGTAGGTGCTCATGTCGTACTTGCCATTGGCATCGATCACGTTGCCGGTGTGGCAGACAAAGCACTTGTCCCGGAAGATGGGCTCCACATCCCGGCCATATTCGATCGGCTCTGAGCGTTTCAGGTCAATTGTCGGAATCGGCGGCAGATCCGCTTTTTTGTCCTGTGCCATCGCCACTCCAGCGACGATGAGCGACAACCCTACTCCAATCAGCCGGTACATATCTCTCGCTCCCCTGCTGGCGAGCCGACGGCCTGAAGCGCCGACGCGCCGGAGTGATTGCTGATGACTACTTCGCCACGGTGAAGGTCACTTTGGTTTCCTGAGTGATGGTGTGCTTCTGGTCGTAAACCCCGGTGACGGTGACAACCGCATTGGCGACCGCTCCGGGCTTCGCGTCGGCGGCGGCTTTCAGCACGAGTTTGGCCTCGTCCGTGCCGGCGGGAATGGTCACCTCGGCGGCGGTCAGGCCGGTTGTGCCCATCGGCGGCGTGAACTTGACCTTGAACTCCCCCGCGTAGCCGTACTGCCGCTCGACTTTCACGTTCAGTTCCCCCGTCGAGCCGAGTTTGAGGGTATTGTTCGGCAGGTTGCCCACCGTCACCTTGGCCAAGGCCGTGGGAAGCACCGTCACCGCAATTGGCTCCGAGATCACCTCGACCGGCACGTTCCCACCTTTTTGCTTGGCGGCCGAATCCTTGACGAACGGTACCTGGGCCACGCCCTTGAGGTTGATCGTGTAAGTGCCGGGTAAGGCGTTATTTTTGACCGTGATGGTAACAACCCCCTCGGGTTTGTCCTTGGTGGGCTGCGTTCCAATTTGCACCGTCACCGGGCTATTCTGCGGATTGCTGGCAATCGGTTCGGCCGTTATCGCCACGTTCTGCTTGTCAGGGAAAATCCAGTTCACCTTCACCGGGACGGTAAGCTTGCTTCCCTGCAGAACGGTGAGTGGTACCGGGAGTTTCTCCTCCTTGGTGTTCACCGTAACGGTGGCTTTATCCAGTTCGGGGATAATCGTGAAGATGGCCTTGTGCGGTCGCACGGCGAGGAACAACGCTTGATCGAGCCGGGCCAGGACTGGGGACTGGTTCTGTTGAATGTTCACGCCCCAGATCACGGTGGCCGGTCGCACTTCTCGGACCAATTGCTTGCCGTCGGGAGTGCTGCCCGTTGCCTTGACCGTGAACGAACCGGTAAATGCCGGGGCATCGGCAGCCACGTTAAGCACTAACAAGCCCCACTTGCTGCCGGGGCCGATCGTCAAGGGCCGAGCCGTCACCCCGGGGGGCAATCCCTCAGCGACAACCTGAATTGAGCCGGTGTAGCCGTCCATGCGATGGACGAAGACATCGTAAGCCTGATTGCCGCCTTGCCACGCCGACGAACCCGTGTGCAGGTGCCGGCTAAAGGGCATAATCACAGCGCGGAAATCGGGCCGGGCCGGGCTGATGCGAAGTCGATAGGCGATCCGGGGGCCATACAACACACTGGACTCCCGACACCCCACCACGACGAGGAACTTGCCGTCCTCGGGGGCCGTGAACGTGTAGGCCGGCGGATCGTTGCTACGGGTGTAGAACGCAAACGGATGCAGGGTGTCCAGGTCGTCGTCCTGTTCGCCTGAGAGATCCCGCTTGGGGTCTTTCCCGTCCCGCACCGAGAAGTAGAAGTCTGCCTCGGTGCCGATTCGTTCCGCCAACACTTCGATGATGAACTGCTCACCTTTTTTCGCGGTGAAACTGTACCAATCCGCCTCGCCGCGGCGAGCCAGAAACCCCGCGACTTCACACGGGGTTGGAATCGGCTCCGGGTTGACGGCGGTCGTAATCCCAAAGTTCTGCTTCACCACGAGCTTGTCCCGGGTGAAGTAGATCGGCACCGGGTTGGAGGCCCCTGTGGGACCGGTAAACACATACTCGAAGCCATCTTGGAGAGCGGTCACGGGATCGATGCGGCCCCGAAAAGTCAAGCGGGTCAGGGCCTGGGGATCGGTCGGAGGCGTCAGCGTGACGGTGAGTTTCTCCAGCGGCCGGCCATCCACCGAGAAACCATCGGCGGGCTGACTGTTCGGGAGATTCCGCCCATAAAGGGTGACCGTGGCAGGCTTACCGGGCTCGACAACCGGCGGGAACACCGCATCAATCCAGGGGCCGGTGCCGATGGTCAGCCGGTACACCCAGTCGGGGCTACCGCCTTGATAGGTGAAGTGGGACAGGCGAACGTAATAATCGCCATCGACGGGCAGGGTCAGATCGGCCACCGCATCGTTGTCGCGGTAGTTGCGGTTGGCGGCGAGCTTGCGACCGGCCGGGTCGAAAACCTCAATCATCGGGTTGGCACGGCCATCCACGGACGTGGACAGGCAACTGATCACCACGCGTTGCCCTTTGGTACCCGCGAAGACCGAGTAATCCACGTCGGTGCCCTGAGCCAGGACGCCATTGATCGTGGTATTGAGTTCCACACGTTGAGCTTCCGGCACATCGTTGTTCGGTTCTTTCTCGTTGACCTCCGGCCGCGTGCCAACCACAAACGCCCGGGGATTGCTGACCCCCCACTTCCCGGCAAACCGCACATCATAGATACCCGGTGGTACAGCCGGATCGACCGTGATTCGGAATCGGTGGGGTCCGGAGCTGGCCGGGGTTGGCGCGGCATCTTTCTTCTTGGGATCGGCGGGCGGGACGGGCGGGGCAATGTAAGTCCCCTTGATGCCGGGATGCGAGAAGATCAGGCTTTCTGGCTCTTCGAGGTCGGTACCGGTTACGGTCAACTGGGTGTGGAGCTTCAACACCAACCCCAGCACGTGAACTTCGGGTGGCGGCCCGACTGGCGCGCCCGGCGGAAACACGAACTGCAGGCGCGGCGCGGGCAGGCCCGGTTGCGGCTGGGCGGCAGCTGTGCTCCAAACGGCCAGAACAAGAAGGCCGAACACAAGCCGGCGCATGGGCAGTTCTCCGAACGACTCTCTCGGGGATGAGGAGGCGCTCCTCCTCATGTACGCGGAAGCGCTATCCGGCGGGTTCATTGAATCGTAAGCTCCGGGGGGCAGGCGGTCAAGCTGTTCCTCAAAGTACGCTACGCGACGTAACACACCATCTACCGGCGGGGTTGCCTCGTCGGAATAGGTAGTGCCGGCACACGGTGCGGCCCGACGGCCAGCCTCGCTTGTTGGCACTCCACCGGGGAGGCCTGCTCATGCTGCTGCAGTTGTTGTGTTCGGCGATCCTGGGCTTACTCATCACCACCGGTACCAATCCGGATGGGCCCGCGCAACTTCAGGTGATTCCACCGCGTGGCCTGGGTGCGATCGAACGAGTCACGGTGTATCGGTCTAACGACGAGCAACGCCGGGTGGTAGCGGAGGTAGTTCAGTTCGACAAAGTCACCGTCTTACCCGGGGAAGGCCCCTTCGAAGTCTTTGTGAAGCCCAAGGGCGGCCTGCCGGTGCGGGTAGTCGCGAAACTCACGGTGAAGGCGGGTAGCACTCACGAACTCAAACTGAGCGAATTGCTGGGTTCCGTCGAAGTGTTGGGCGATGACCTCCCGCGGGCCGACAAGGTGATCCTGACTGATCCACGGGATCCCGGACCGGGGGAAAAAGGACACATTCCTTTGCAGATGGCGACGGAATACCGCGTCGCCATGCTGGTCCCACCGGGGATGTATGCCGTGTGGGTCGTACCCGCCAACGGAGCGAAAGCCCAGCGGGTCGAAGAAAACGTCCGGGTTCAGGCGGGTCGAAGCGTCCGGGTCGGAGAATGAGCACACCCCAACGCCGATGGTAACTGCTACCACCGACGCTGGGGTGAGCCTGCTTTTTCGGAGCGATCAGTCATCCTGAGCCGGCGGGATGAAGGGGACAATCGGCAGGACCTCGCTGCCGTCGTTCTCCTCGGTCGGTGTCCCCGGCAGTTCGTAGGTAATGATGGCCCGTGGATCGGCTTTCGGGTCGTTTTCGACAACAACGGTTTGAGCGTACTCCTTACCATCAACCGTGAGGACGACACGATACGCACCCGGCGGTACAGTGTTGCCACCCCCCCGTCCGCCGAAGCCACCGAGGCCGCCGAAGCCGGAGCTGCTCAGATCCCAACGGAAGCGGTGGAAGCCGACTTCACCTGAGGGGTTGGTGAAGTTCCGCACGGTGGTGCCGTTCACATCGACGATCTTCAGGGCGACCGACTTGGCCGGCACGGTCAACAGGTAATCGATCGATGTGCCGGGCTGCGGGTTGGTACCGTAAAACCGTCGGACATCGCGGGAGTAGGGGAAGATGTTGCTCTCAATGCGCCAGCGCGTCGCCGGAGCCGGAGCAAAGAGCGTCACCGGTTCGGTCAGGGGGTTCGTCGCTGCGGAGTCCTTTCCGTCGCCTTTCCCGCCGAACCCACCCTTGCCACCGAAGCCACCTTTGCCGAATCCCCCCGGCTGCCCCGCGCTGGCCTGCTGCGGGCGAACGGCCATTTGCCGCAGGCTGGCTACGTCCAGAACCCAGATGCTTCGGCCGTGCGTGGCGACCACGATCTCGCTGGCGGTGGTGGGCTGGGCGACTTCGTGGACGGCCACCGTCGGCAAGTTGTTGTTCAAGTGGGCCCAGCTTTGCCCGCGGTTCACCGAGACCCAGATGCCAAACTCCGTGCCACAATACAGCACGTTGGAGTTGGTGTAATCCTCCCGCAGGCACCGGGTGGAACCGAATTCGGGCAGATTGCCGGTGATCGGCTTCCAGGTCTGGCCAAAGTCCTCGGTGACATAGAGGTACGGCTTATCGTCGTCGGAGCGGTGAGCATCGAGGCAAACGTAGCAGCGACCTTCGACCACGCGACTCGGCTCGATGGTAGCCACCCAGCGGGGGCCTGGCAATCCGGCGGCCTTGAGCTTTTCGAAGACATTTTCCCACTTCCCGCCGCCATCGCGGGTAATCCACAGATTGCCGTCATCCGTTCCGGCCCAGAGCACATCGGGGTTGCGCGGACTTTCGGCCAGCGCGGTCAGGGATCCTTTCTTGGTACGGGTCAAGTCCGGGCTGATGGACTTCAGGTTGTCGCCTCGGGTAATGGATTTCCACACCTGTTGCGATCCGCAATAGAAGATCGCCGGATTATGACTCGACAGGATGTAGGGGGTATTCCAGTTGAAGCGTTGGGGTTCACCCGCTTCCTTTCCACCACTCAAGCCGGCGCGAACACTGATAAATCGGCTTTCCCCCGTGCGGAGGTTCCGGCGGACGATCGCCCCGCCCTGGCTTTCGCAGTACACGATATCCGGGTCGTCTGCGGCGACGCGGCAAACGAATCCGTCGCCGCCGTTCAGGTAAATCCAGTCGTCATTGACAATGCCGGTGGATCGCATGACCATGGACGGCCCGCCCCAACTGCCATTGTCTTGCAAGCCGCCGTAGATGTTGTACGGCTTCTTGTTATCCACCGCGACGTGGTAGAACTGGCCCAACGCCAACACGTTGAGGTGGTCCCAGTTGGCTCCTTGATCGTAGGTGACGTAGAAGCCGCCATCACAACCGATGATCATGTGCCGGCCGTTGTTCGGGTTGATCCACAGGGCGTGGTGATCCGGGTGAACGGTGCGGGCTCCACCCGAGACGAAGCGCTGGCCGCCATCGGTACTCTTCCAGAGCGTGGTATCGCCTAGCACGTAGATCACCTTGTCGTCGGTAGGATCGACCCGAATGTTGGAGAAGTAAAAGGGCCGCGGATTGAGGCTGTTCACCCGGGTCCACGTCTCACCGTTGTCGGTGCTCTTGTAGATGCCGCCGGTGTTGACTCCTTCCTTCCCTTGATCCTTCTGCACGTTGGCCTGCTGACCGCCGACCGTGCGATCGAGGATAAACGGCCGCACGGCCCCGGCGATGCCCGTCGAGCCGCCCCCCTTGCCGCCAAACCCGCCGCCCTTGCCGAAACCCAACGTCAGTTCCATCGTTTCCAGCGCCAGGGTGGCTTCGAGCTTCTTATCGCCGTCCTGGAACGACACTTTGACCTTCTCCCCGGCTGTGCGGGTCTTTTCGGACTTGCCCAGCACACCGAGTTCGCGGAGATATTCCGGTAACGTGGTAACCGGGTTGCCGTCGATCGCCGTCACCTCCATGCCAACCTTAACGCCAGCTTTTTCGGCCTGGCCATCCTTGGGCACGCTGCCGACTTTCGCTGGCCCCTGGAAGTTCGTGACATCCGGCAAGAAGCCCGGCAGGAGAACCTGGCCACCCTTGCCGCCAAACCCACCGCTCGGCCCGCTCTTTGCCCCAGCGCTTCGGGCGGCCAGTTTCACATCCGCGGTCGCTTCCTTGCCTTCTCGCTTGTAGGTGAACTTGACCACATCGTCGGCCTTCTTCTTGACCATGAAGTCGAGCACTTCGTCGTAATCGGCTACCTTCTGGCCATCCAGGGCGACGATGATGTCGCCGACTTTCAGACCGGCCTTGCCGACCGGGCCATCCTCAACGATCGATTCAACCCGCGCTCCGCCGTCTTTGGCGTTTTCACCGGCCATACCGAGGGTGACCGTGAGCGCCGGCCGGCCCATGCCGACCTTCTCGGTGTCGATAATGGCGTACACCAGCCCCTTGGTCCGGCGCGAATAATCCAACCCGATGCGACCCGTATTGACCGCTGGCAACCCCGTGACCGCCTTTGGACCGGTCAGTTTCTTCCACGATTTGCCGCCATCGGTAGTCTTGAACAACCCACCGCCGGGGCCGTGCGTCACCGCGGGGCCGTATTGGTCTGGGCTGGGCCATTGCTCTGCCGATCCGAATTCACCATCGAACTCTTCCCGTTTCCGTTCCCACAGGCCCACCAGCAGCGTGTTCGGCTCGAAGGGATCCATCCGCATGTCGATGACACCGGTCTTGTTGTCCACGTAGAGAACCTTGGTCCAGGTTTTGCCACCATCTTCGGTCTTGAACAGCCCGCGTTCCTCGTTGGGGCCGTATAGCCGACCGAGCGCGCCGACGTACACGATGTCCGGGTTCGTCGGGTGAATCACAATCTTGCCAATCTGGAAGGTCTTCTTCAGTCCCATGTTCTTCCAGGTCTTGCCACCATCGGTGCTCTTGTAAACCCCGTCACCATACGACACGGAGTTCCGCGGGTTATTCTCCCCGGTACCCACCCAGACGATCTCCGGGTTGCTTTGAGAAACGGCCACGTCACCAATGGAGACAGTTGTCTCTTTGTCGAACAGATGCGTGAACGTGGTACCGTTGTTGGTGGTCTTAAGAAGGCCACCCGAAGCCGTGGCCACGTAGTAGGTCGCCGGATCGCTCTCCACGACAGCGATCGCGGTCACCCGACCGCCCATGTTGGCCGGGCCGATGCAGCGCCAGGTCATCTTCTTGATGGCGGAATCGGGCACCACACCAGCCACACTGGTGAGCGGTGGCGGAGTCCCTTTCTTCAACTCTTCGAGTCGCTTGGTCAGCTCGGCGATCTGCTTTTCGAGTTCCGCAATTTCTTTCTTGGGATCGTCTTTTTTCCCCGTTTGGCTCGTTTGGGCAGTGGCAGGCAGCGCCAGATACATGAACAAGGCGAGCAAGGCAAACGCCAGCCGCCCGCCCGGACGGAAACGGAACGTGCAGATCATGGTGCTATTCTCAAAGCGGCACGAACGGTACAGATTACCCAGTGTGCCGATTTTAGGCTCCCACAGTGTCACTTGCCAGTCACGACAGCAATGATGAGACGAAGATGAGTATCGGAAATGTCGGTTAAACCGCTGGAGGCACCGACGCGGTGGTCAACTTCGACCCCCGCACAAGTTCACCGGTCAGCTCAGTCGATAGGATTTGCTGAGATTCGACCTCGAACTGGAGTCCTTATGGCCACCACGAGTGCAGACTCCACCATCCATGTGATCACCGAGCCGACCGTGTATCTGGTCGGCAAACAGATGATTGAGGGTCATGAACTGGAGCGCTTTCTCGCCGACCACGGCGTGAGCTGGGAAAGCGATAGCGAGGTGGCCGCCGAGGTGTTAACGGAAA
>Ga0272446_1000072_pt1 | contig 125863 bp, 128 predicted proteins | sample YNPCB0061_FD_194587 | JGI IMG/M metagenome (GOLD analysis project Ga0272446, IMG submission 194587) | Hot spring microbial mat communities from Yellowstone National Park, WY, United States - YNP-CB-006-1 | ecosystem: Environmental > Aquatic > Thermal springs > Hot (42-90C) > Sediment | place...
AACCGTTTATGCAGAAAGAATTAGGCGACAATATGACGAAGGTGGGGGAAGATTGAGGCAAAATGAGGCAAAATCCGTAATTCTTGAGAGTGAAATTCTTTTCCGCGGGGAAAAACAGGTTTTCACGCCTGTGACCCTTTCCCGAAAATCCGGAGGATTTTTGATCCTCCCGCAAGAGGAGGGCGTGATTGAGGGCGGTGTCTTCGAAGGCATCGGTTTTTCTGATACCTGTCTTCTGATTGCGGGGTTCCACCCCCGCGCTTGTCAATCGCCGCTGTAAGGAACTCGGCCGCGGAGGGCCGCGCTACCTTTTTCTTCAAGGTGAGGGTGTGATTGAGGGCGGCGAAGTTTGAAAAACAACAGTTGAAACATACCAACATCTGAAACAACGCGAAGGAATCAACATGGGATTGCGCGATCTCGTGAACATGGCCTTGCGTCCCAGGGACGCGGGAAAAGGCCTGAAAGGCGGAAAAGGCGAAACGCTCCAGGACCCCGGCGCGCCGCGAACGAAGGCTTCCGCCGCAGGTCCGGTGATAGCGTTCAGCAGCGCCGGAAGGCCGAAATGGACGCCGCGCCGCTATGACAGCCTGGCGGAGGAGGGATTCCGCAAGAACGTGATCGCCTACCGCTGCGCCATGATGATCGCCGCTTCCGCCGCCGCCGTGCCATGGCTGTTGTACGACAGCGAAGGCGCGGAACTGGATAATCACCCGCTCCTGAACCTTCTGCGTCATCCGAATCCGCTGCAGGACGGCGTCGCGTTTATGGAAAGCGTGTACGCATGTCTGCAGATCGCCGGCAATGCCTATGTCGAGGCAGTGCAGCCGCAAGACGCGCAGCATCCAGCGGAGCTTTATGTTCTGCGCCCGGATCGGATGAAGGTGATTCCGGGGCCCGCCGGATTGCCGCAGGGATATGAGTACAGCGTCAACGGCAAGTTGACGCGCTGGGGCGCCGATCCTGTCACCGGCGCGAGCGCCATTTTGCACATAAAGCTGTTTCATCCTCTTGACGACTGGTACGGCATGCCGCCAATGGAAGCGGCCCTGGCTTCCATTGACCAGCACAACGCCGCAAGCGCGTGGAACCAGGCGCTGCTCAATCACGGCGCGCGGCCTTCGGGCGCTTTGGTGTACGCGCCGAAGGACGGCAGCCCCGCCGCGCTTACCGACGATCAGATACGCCGCCTGCGCGAGGAGATGGATCAGCTCAACACCGGACGCGCCAACGCGGGCCGTCCCCTGATTTTGGAGGGCGGGCTTGAATGGCGCGAAATGAGCCTTTCGCCGAAAGACATGGATTGGCTCGCAGGCCGCGACGTGGCGGCGCGCGATATCGCGCTGGCGTTCGGCGTGCCGGCCCAGCTTATCGGTATTCCCGGCGCCCAGACCTACGCTAACATGGCCGAGGCGCGGATGGCGCTTTATGAGGAGACGGTGCTGCCGCTGGTGTCGCGCGTGATCGCCGCCTTCAATCACTGGCTGGCGCCGATGTCCGGCACGGCGCTCCGCCTAGATTTCGATCGCGACGAAATAAGCGTCCTCGCACCGCGCCGCGACGCTCTTTGGGACAAACTGCGACGCGCGGATTTCCTCACCGTGAACGAAAAACGCGCCGCCGCCGGTTATGCGCCGGTGGAGGGCGGGGAAGGGTTCGGAAGTACCGGCGGATAAGAAAAACGCAATGCCGCCGATGCCGGGTTTCCCGTAAACACGCAAGCAAAAGAAAAAGGAAAAAAGCGAATGTACATAAAGCACATCGAACGTCCGCTGGCGGTGAAGGCGCTGGCGGCGGACGGAACTTTTTCGGGTTACGCCAGCGTTTTCGGCATGGTCGATCATCAAAACGAGATGGTCATGTCCGGAGCGTTCCGGCGCACGCTGGCCAAATGGCGCATGAAGGGGCAGATGCCGGCCATGCTGTGGATGCACGATCCGGCGCAGCCCATCGGCATCTGGATGAACATAAATGAGGACAGGAACGGTCTGCTGGTACAGGGCCGTCTCGCTTTGCGGACGCAAAAAGGCATGGAAGCCTATGAGCTGCTCAGGATGGGCGCGCTTACCGGTCTTTCAATCGGCTATCGCGCCGCCGGCAGCCGCATCGACGGCAAGCGCAAAACGCGAATCCTGACCGATATAGAACTGTTCGAGATTTCGCTGGTCACCTTTCCGGCCAACGAAGCCGCGCGCGTAAGTGAAGTGAAACGCAAACCCTGCCCGCCGGCGGCGCGATTGCGAAAGGCGGCGCGGACGCTGCGGATCCTGACGCCGGCCATACCGCCTGCGCTTTCTCCCTCGAGGAGAAAGGACCGCTGACGGCATCGCCCGGTTGAACACCTAACCCCGTTTTTAACAGTAACCAACGCAAGGAGAAGACAATGATAGACATGAACGAGGTCCACGCGGCCACAGACACTCTGGCCAGGGCCTTTGAAGAGTACAAGTACGTGAACGATCAGCGGCTCGCGGAAATAGAGCGGCGCGGCGCAAGCGATGTTTTGCTGGAGGAAAAACTCGACCGCATGGACCGGACGATCAACAGGCTCCAGGACGAGGTGAGCGGCGTGAAAACGGCCTTGCGCCGTCCGGCGTCCGGGCTGTCCAACAAAACGCCCGGCGACGGGGACAGCGAATACAAGACAGCGTTCATGCGTTACGTGGCCAAAGGGCATGAAGGCGACCTTTCGCTGCTCCAGACCAAGGACATGAGCGTAATCAGCGATCCCGCCGGAGGCTATATGGTGCCGCCGGAGATATCGGATCGCGTGGTGATGCGCCAGCACGACACAACGCCGATGCGCCAGATCGCCACCGTCATGACCATTTCCAGCGAGGCGGTGGAAATTTTGCGCGACACCGGCGAGCCAGACGCGCAATGGGTGGCGGAGATGGGAACGCGCCAGGACACCACGGAAGGAACCATCGGCAGCATACGCATACCCGTGCACGAGCTTTACGCCCAGCCAAGGGCGACGCAAAAATTGCTCGACGACGCCGTGATAAACGTCGAGGAATGGCTGATCGCGCGGGTGGCGGACAAATTCGCCCGCAAGGAAAACGCGGCGTTCGTGGCCGGAGACGGTCTCGGCCAACCGCGCGGTTTCCTCAGCTATTCCACCGCCGCAGTGGGAGACGCAGCGCGCGGTTGGGGAGTGCTTGAGCACGTCAATACCGGCGCCAACGGCGGTTTTTCGTCCAGCGAGGGCGCGGATGCCCTGATAACCCTCATGCACAAGCTCAAGGCCGGTTATCTGCCAAGAGCTTCGTGGCTCATGCCGCGCGCGGTGGCCGACATGATCCGCAAATTCAAGGAAAGTTCCAGCAACGCCTATATCTGGCAGCCGGGCCTTCAGGCCGGAAATCCGGCGACGCTGCTCGGGCATCCCGTGGTGCTGGCCGAGGATATGCCGGCCGCGGCTCAGGGCAGCCTGTCGGTCGCGTTCGGCGACTTCGCGGAAGGCTACACGATAGTGGACCGCGTCGGGCTGCGCGTGCTGCGCGATCCATACACCGCCGCGCCGTTCGTACGCTTCCGTTGCAGCAAGCGCGTCGGCGGCGACGTGGTGAACTTCGAGGCGATAAAGCTGCTGCGCTTCGCTTCGGCCTGACGGCGGCGCTGTAAAAAACGCAACAATCCAGAAAGGAGAAACAAACCATGGCAATTCGTGATCTTGCGCGCAACGTGAAAGTCGAGCAAACGCTTGCGCCCGCCGCGCGCACCAACGGTACCGCAAACGGAACCGGGATTGACCTGCGCGGCTTCGATTCGGCGATGATCGTTGTCTCTTTCGGCGCTTGCGCCGACGGCACGCACACGCCATCGGTCCAACATTCGATGGACGATACAACCTATACCAACGCTGCGGCGTCCGATCTCGACGGCTCTTTCACGGCGGTGACCAGCTCGTCGGGAAGCAACGCCGTGCAGGCTGTGGGCTATATAGGCCCGCAACGCTATGTGCGCGCGGTGATAACCACCAGCGGCGCGACAAGCGGGGCGTTGAGCGCGGCCTGCGTCATAGCCGGAAATCCGCGCAACGCGCCGGTGTCTTAGGTGTCTTGAAAGCGAAAGAAAGAGCAAACGGCGCAAGGGGCGGGAGACGAAGAGCGGCCGGTCGCCGCTTTACGTTTTCGCCCCGCGCCGCGATCAACACTCACGCCATTTTTACAAGAGAGCAAACATGCGCAACACAGTGGCAAACATGATTGATTTTGTTCCCGCCGTTATCGCCGGCGGGCAAAGCGTTTCCGGCGCGGTGAGCCTCGGCGGGCTCCGCCTGTTCGGCCTTGTCATGCCTTCGGCGTGGACGGCTGCGGGCGTCACGTTCCAGATGTCGCCGGACGGCGGCGCGACGTGGAACAACGTTTACGACGTGAATGGAAACGAGATAACCGTGACGGCGGGAACCTCGCGCTTCATCGCGCTCGATCCGGCGAATTTCGCCGCCGTGCCGATGCTCAAGCTGCGCTCCGGCACCTCCGGCACGCCGGTCAACCAGGGCGCGGACCGCACTATCCAGCTTGTGTTAAGGGCGATTTGATGATGCCGATCCTGCTCTTGCGTAAAAGGGACGTTCCCACGCGCTCTTTTTCCTTCATGGGCGGCGTTTTGCCGGAGGGGCTGACGTTTTCCCGCGCCTCAAGCGCGTGGTACTTCGACAGCACCGGAACGTTGCAACAGGCAAGCAGCAATAATCCGCGCTTTGATTGCGACCCCGCGACCGGAGTTCTCAAAGGCTTGCTGATTGAGGAGCAGCGGACGAACAATATTCGCAATAGCGTGGCATCCGGCGCTGCGGCAGGCACTCCAGGAACAGGGCCTACGTATTGGAGCTTGTGGACAAATGTGTCTGGACTTACCCGTTCAATCACCGGCCTCGGAACAGAATATGGTATGCCGTATATTGATGTTCGCTGGTATGGCACAGCGTCATCGTCGAATAATTGTGGAATTACGCTGGAACAAACAACAGCTAATCCGTCAGTGAAAAACGATATATGGACGGTTAGCTCTTTTGTAAAACTTGTTGACGGAAGCCAAACGAATGTAAACGGTCTTAATATCGCAATTAATGAATTTAACTCGACACCTTCATATTTAACAGGAGGAGGAAAAAGCATTACATTAACATCGACATTGCAACGTGTTTCTTATACCAGAACTCTTACTGGAGATACCACAGCGTACGCGCAACCGCTTATTCAGTTCAGTGTAAGCAGTGGAAATTCCATCGACATCACTATTCGTGTTTACCAGCCACAATTTGAGAAAGACAAAACAGTCACAAGCCCGATTGTGACCAGCGGCAGCATGGTTACGCGGGCGGCGGATTCTCTTTATACAAATTCGATACCATGGTTCAACGCCAGCGAAGGCGCATTTTTAGCGGAAGCAATTATACCAGGTGTTGATACTGAAAACGCATATACGGTATTTTTCAACGATAACAGCACGAACAACGCAGTCTGCACCTCAATTGAAACAGGCACATCAAAACCAAAGGCGTTTGTAACGCTATCCGGCACATCTAATTTTTCAGGCGTTACATTGTCTGCCATTTCTGCATATTCAGTTTTCAGGCAGGCCATGCGCTATAAATCCGGCAATAACTATATGGCCGTGAACGGGGCAATTGATTCCGCTGGTGGAATGGGTGTCAGCAATGTTCCTTCCGCAATCGCAAGACTGGACCTTGGCAACAGGCCGGATGGATGGAGGCCGCTCAACGGCTGGCTCAGGCAGTTCAGATACTGGAACAGGATACTTACCGATGCCGAATTGGTCAAGGTGACGCAATGACGGAATATCACGACACATGGCTTGTGGCGGACAGCGCGGAAGCGCTGGAGGCGCTGCATGAACAATACCATGACATGATCGGCCCGATGCGCGGCGTTCCGGCCATCGAGGGCGACCCTGAAGCCGACCCGCCGATAGAAGCGCGTCCCGCCATTGGCGACCCGAACAAATGGTATGCCTGCGTAAGGGCCGGAATCGTGATTGACGCTCCGAGCGGGTGCGCGTTGGCCGACGCCGACGAGGCGCGCGGCGTGCTGGGCGGCTGGGCGTAGCAACAGGGAGCAGTAACACATGATATCTCTTGAATCCGTAGCGCCGCCGGCCGCGGAGCCGGTGACGCTTGCCGAGATGAAGGCGCACGCGCGCATTGACACCGACGCGGATGATGCGTTGATCGGATCGCTTGTCACCGCCGCCCGCCAGTGGGCCGAGCAATACACCGGGCGCGCGTTCATTACGCAAACCTGGCGCATGTGGCGGGATAATTCGCCGGACGGATATTTCTTCACTCTGCCCAAACCGCCGCTCGTGTCGGTGACCGAGTTCAGAATCATGGACGACGGTGGCGAAGGCGAAGTCTGGCCGGAGCAGAATTATTTCGTCGATAAATATCACGAGCCGGGCAGGCTGGCGCTTCGCTCCGGTTCCGCCTGGCCGGCGGAAAGGCGGTTCGTGAACAATTACGCGATAGAATTCACCGCCGGTTACGGCAACGCGGCGGAAGACGTGCCGGAGGCGATCAGGCTGGCGATAAAGCAACTCGCCGCGCACTGGTACGAAAACCGCGGCGAGACGATCCTGATTTCGCCGCAAAACACCGAGCGCGTTCCACTCGTGATACAGGCGTTGCTGGATCCCTACAGAATTCGCGGGATGTGGACATGACGCGCATCGGCAATCTGCGCAGGCGGCTCGATCTGCAGAAACAGAGCTTCACGCCGGACGGAGAAGGCGGATTTGTCACAAACTGGATCTCCGTCGCTGCCCTGTGGGGCGAAATCATGCCGGCATCGGGCGCACAGGCCGTGAGTTTGGACAGGCGCATCACGCACCTTGTCAGAATTCGAAACAATCCGGAAACGGAAGTGAAAACCGGAATGCAGCTCGTCGACGGTTCCAGGTTTTTTCTGGTGCATCATGTGGCGGAATTCGACAATCGCGGCAAATGGCTGGAAATCAGCGTTGAAGAGGGCGGGAATTTGGAATGACGTTAGAGGTTGGCGATGTCCTTCGATGAAGTGAGGCTTCCGCTGAAAATCGCTTACGGCGCGAGCGGCGGTCCGGGATTTTCCACTGAAGTCATAACCATCGCGGGCGGATTCGAGCGGCGCAACCAGAACTGGAGCCAGGCGCGGCGCGTATATGACGCGCGCACCGGCGTGCGCTCGGCGGCCGACGCCGCGCTGCTGTCGGCTTTCTTCCATGCGCGCGCCGGACGCGCGCGCGGCTTCCGCCTGAAGGACTGGAGCGATTTCACCAGCAAGCCGGACGGCGTGTCCGCGCCCGCGTTCGACGACCAGATCATCGGCACCGGCGACGGAAGCACGCTCGCCTTTCAGCTCGTAAAGAACTACGGCAGCGGCGGAGTGACGCATCGGCGCGATATCCGCAAGCCGGTGCAGGGCAGCGTCGTAATCGGCGTGAACGGAGCGCAGGTTGCCGGAGGCTGGACGGTGAACGCGGCGACAGGCGTTGTCTCTTTCTCCGTTGCGCCCGCCGCGGGGCAGGTGATAACGGCGGGCTTCGAATTCGACGTGCCGGTGCGGTTCGACACTGACGTTTTACGCATAACCGCCGAGGACGAAAACCGGGCGAAGACGGAAATCCCGCTCGTCGAAATAAGGGTATGAGGACGGAAAGGCATGAAAACCATTTCCCCGGCCTTGCAGGCGCATCTTGACGGCGAACTTACGACGCTCGCCGACATAGTGAAGATAACGCGCGCGGACGGGATCGTGAAAGCCTTCACCACGCACGACGCTAATATAGAAGTGGACGGAATCATCTATAAGGCCGACGGCGCTTTTTCTTCCGCCGCCATGAAATCCGGGACGGACGGCGGCGGGGAAAGCGTCCTTGCCGTCGAGGGAATTCTCGACAGCGCCGAAATAGGCGAGGACGACATAAAGGCAGGGCTTTACGACGGCGCGCGCGTGGAATTCGCCGTCGTCAACTGGGCCGATCCGTCGCAGGGAAAAATCGTCATGCGCCGCGGCTGGTTGGGCGAAGTAACACTGGCGGGCGGAAAATACATCGCCGAATTGCGCGGAATGCGCGATTTGCTGCAGCGGCGCATAGGCGGCGCCTATACCCCCGAATGCCGTTACGATCTGGGCGGCGCCGGTTGCGGCGTGGATATCGAGTCGTTGAAGGTTTCCGGCTCGGTCACCGGGACAATCGACAACTCGGCGTTCGTGGATTACATGCGCGGCGAGACGGACGGATATTTCAATTACGGAAAAATCGTATGGACAAGCGGCGCGAACGCAGGCGCGGCGATGGAGATAAAGCGCTGGGACGCGCTTAACCAGACATTTTACCTGTGGCTGCCGATGTCGAAGGCGATTGCAGTCGGCAACTCCTACGAAGCTTTGCCGGGGTGCGACAAGAGATTTTCCACCTGCAAAGGCAAATATTCCAACGGCGTGAACTTCGGCGGTTTCCCGCACCTGCCGGGAGTGGACAGGATTTTGCAGTACCCGTGAGACAGAAGGCAGGTATCAGGTATCAGGTATCAGGTATCAGGTATCAGAAAAAACCAATGCCTTCGAAGACGCTGTCCTCAATTACCCTCCCCTTGCGGGAGGGACAGAAAATCAGAAGAAAAACCAATATGTTGAACGCCGATATTGATAGCGTGAATAAAGCAATTGCGGCGGCGAGGGGATGCATCGGCACGCCGTTCCATCATCAGGGCAGGACTCCGGGTGTCGGGCTGGACTGCGTAGGGCTTATCGTTGTCGCCCTGGGTGCGGCCGGATTCGCCGTGAACGACAGGCGGGATTATCCGCCGCGTCCGGACGGAAAGTCTCTTGTGCGCGCTCTGGAAGAGCACGGCGCCGTGGCCGTCGATGGATTTTCGCCGGGAGACGTTTTGCTGTTCCGTTATGACCATCAACCGCAACACGTCGCTCTGGCGACAGGCGCAGACACGATGGTCCATGCGTTCGCTCCGGCGGGGCGCGTCGTGGAAACGACGATAGGCGATTACTGGTTGAGGAGACTGCTTGGGGTATACAGGTTTTTTGCCCCTTCCCGAAAATCCTGCGGATTTTCGACCCTCCCGCAAGGAGAGGGTGATTGAGGGCGATGCCTGCGAAGGCATTGGTTTTTTCTGATACCTGATACCTGACTTCTGACTTCTGAAAATGGCTTCGATAGTTCTTTCCAGCGCGGGCGCGGCGATCGGCAACAGGATATTGCCGGGACTCGGCGGGCGGATTCTGGGCGGCTATGCGCGCCGGCTGGGAAAATGGATAGACGTTGAAACCGGCCTCGAGCGCGGAAGAGAGGTCAAGGACGGGCCGAGGCTGGAGAGCCTGCGCGTGCAGGATTCGCGCTACGGCGCGGCGATACCGATTGTCTATGGCTGCGCGCGCGTCGCGGGAAACGTCATCTGGTGCTCTTCCCTTATCGAAACCGCGCACGAGAGCCAAACCGGCGGCGGCAAGGGCGGAATCATCGGCGGCGGCGCCTCGCGCACAACTTACTCGTACAGCGTGCATTGCGCCGTGGCCGTTTGCGCCGGCGAGATCGGCGGCATCGCCACCGTCTGGGCCGATAGCAAGATAATATATCAGAACGGCGTATGGAAAAGCGGCACCGCCGGCACCGCCACATTCTATTACGGCTCTGCGACACAGAGCGTCGATCCGCTTATGGAATCGATCATTGGAAGCGGACAGGTTCCTGCGTACCGCGGGATCGCCTATGTAGTGTTCGAATCCCTGCAGCTCGGCGATTTCGGCAACCGCTTGCCTAACCTGACGTTCGAGGTGCTGCCGGTGGAAACAGCTCCGCAACCGTCATGGCTCGGCGCGGCGGACGCGGGCATAAGCAACGTGGCCGCTTCCCTGCGCAACGGCGGCATGCAACCCATAGTCACCGGCGGCGACGAGGCGCGGGCGTGCAGAATGCTGGTCGGCGGATATGAAGCCGCAGGCGGCTCGGCCAAATTCAGCGTGGTTGAATTCGACGTGACCGGCGAGTCGCCGGTCGAAGTCGCGCGCGCGCAAAGCGCCGGTTTCGCCGTGTCCAACGTTGGCGATCATTCGTGGGCCTTGGCTCCGGATGGGCGCTTCGCCGCGCTTTATCTGCAAAGCACCGGCTCCACACCCGGCCAGCGTTTGGCCATATATGACACGGAAAACCGCAGCTTCGGAAACGTGCTTTGCACAAGCATGGACACGGGGGATGACAGCAGGCAAACGGCCTGGCTCGACGCCCACCGTTTCGCGGTCACCGATGTTTCCGGCGGCAGGCGCGGCGTGCGTGTCTTCGCCCGCGCCGGACTTGACGTGGTCGATCTGGGATTCTTCGACGTTTGGGGCGCGGGCACGGCAGGGGCGCGCGTCCCGTTCTATTACGCCCAGTTCATTCCCATGGCGGGCGGGCTGCTGAATTTGATGTCGGACCGCGGCGCCTATTTCACCGCCGTGTACGCGTGCCACATTTTCTGGCGTGACGGAGAGATAGCCGCCGGACAGCCCTACACGGTCATGAGCGGGTTCGACAGCAATATAGGCGCCGGTCCGCAAGCGCGGCTTTTGCGCACGGGTGACGGCGAATGGACGCTGTTCTTCAGTACGGCTGTCAACATGTCGCTGATGTCATTCAGACCGGGCACGGAATCGGCGGTGGTGACGCGCCCGTGGCGGCAGCTGGTGAACTCGGCTTTTTCCTCAAGCACCGCCTGTGCGCCCATGGTTTTCGGCGGCAGGATAGCGGTTATGCAGCGCGGCGGCGCGGACAACTTTTACCGGATTTCGGAAATAGCCCTTGTAAGCGGTGAATTCGAACTCGCCGCCGACGGAATCGCAGTTTCCGGTTTTTCCGGAGCGGTGAGCGACTTCGGCGCGGCCGCCGTGGACGGCGAGAGGATTTTGCTGCTCGGACTGAAGGGATTCGACAACCGCCTGGAACAGTGCGGCATCGTGCGCCGCCGTCGCACCGGGGATTCGCTTGAATACGTAGTGAGCGACATACTCGCCCGCGCCGGATGCGCGGGCGACGATTACGACGCCTCAGGACTGGCGGAAATATCCGTTGACGGCTTCGTAATCGACGAAAACATGACCGCCGCCGAGGCCATCGAACCGCTGCGGATCTTCGAGCCTTTCGATCTTGTGGAAAGCGGCGGGCGGCTGACGGCGAAAAGACGCGGGCAAACGCCGTCCGTCTCCATACCGGCGCAGGAATACGCGGCTCCGGACGGCGGGGAGGAAGAGGAAATACCAGCGCGGCGCGGGCGGTCACGGACCCAGGAAATGGACCTGCCGCTCGAAGTGCGGATAGATTACGCCGACGCCTGGCGCGGCTATGAGGCGGGAAGCCAAAGAGCAAGACGCGCGGCAGCGCGCGGCGCGGGCGCGGAGGTCGCGATAAAATTGCCGCTGGTTTGCACGGCGGCGAAGGCCAAGCAAATCGCCGAAGCGCGACTCCGCGATATCTGGGCGGAACGCGAGCGGACACGCTTCGGCCTTTCGCGCCGCTGGCTCGCGCTGGAGCCGGGCGACGTGGCCGCTCTGGAAGACGGTCTTGTGCGCGTGGAAAGCGTCAAACGCTTCGGCGGTCTGCTTGAGGTCGAGGGAGTCATGATTTCTCCCACGGCGGAAGAGGTTATGGCCGGGGCGGAAAGCGGCGGAGAAAATCAAAGCTTAACTGTAACTTCGGCCGATAACTTCCTTTATCTTATGGATTTACCGCCGCTGCGCGCCGAGGACGACCAGCCAGGTTTTTACGCCGCCGCGAGTGGAATAGAGGGATGGGCGGGCGCTTCGCTGTGGCGCGCCGCCGGGGACGGCGCCGATTACGTGAACGCCGCCTCTTTCAGTACGGCCGCCGTGGCCGGCATCGCCGTCACCGCCCTGCCGGACGGTCCGCCCTGGTATATGGATCGCGCGGGCGAGGTGAGGGTGCAACTGTTGCGCGGCTCGCTTTCGAGCTGCACCGAGGCCGATTTGCTGAACGGCGCCAACGCCGCGCTGTTGGGCGGAGAAATAATACAGTTCCAGACCGCCGCGCTGCTGGGACCTGGGCTCTATTCGCTCGGCAACCTTCTGCGCGGCAGACGCGGCACCGAAGCCGCAGCGCAAGGACACTGCGCGGGAGAAAGGTTCGTTCTGCTGACCGGCGGAGCGGTGCAATTCGTTCCCGCCCGCCTGACAGACAGGGGACGCGCCTGCAAATTCCGTGCGCCTTCCACTGGACAGGCTTTGGGCGACGCGCCGGAGCATGAGTTCACCTATGGGCTTGCAACCTTGCGCCCTCTGGCGCCGGTCCACATCGCGGGCGCGAGGACGGCGGGCGCGGGAAGCGATCTCGTCATAAGCTGGAAACGCTGCGCGCGGATCAACGCGGACTGGATCGACAACGTCGACGTGCCGCTGGATGAACCGGCTGAACTTTACGACGTCGAGATCATGGACGGCGCCAACGTTGTGCGCGTCTTCTCCGGCGTCGCATCGACATCCCGGATTTACAGCGCGGCCGAACAGGTCGCCGACTGGGGCACGAGCGTTCCGGAGCGGTTCACCGTGAACGTCTATCAAATCGGCGCGCGTTACGGACGCGGCGCGAAGGGAAGCGCGGAAGTTTGACCGTCCGCGCGCGGGTGAAAGCGGAAAACGGAGAAGCGAAATGACAACGACCCCCAATCTGGCGATGCCTTACATGGTCTCGTCGCAGGCGCAAAAGGAAATCACGCACAACGAGGCTCTCAACGATCTGGATTTCCTGGCGCAGGCTTCGGTAATCGGCCGGACGCTCAACGATCCTCCGGCCTCGCCTTCCGCCGGTGACGCCTACATAGTGGGGCCGTCGCCCACAGGCGCCTGGATCGGCCATGCCGGCAAGGTCGCGGCCTATTATTCCGGCTGGCGCTTCAAGACGCCGGAAGCGGGCTGGCGCGTATGGGCGCGCGACGAAAACAGGCTTTTGCATTACACGGGATCGGCCTGGGTTCCGCTGGCTTCCCCGTTTCTGGAAAACACGCTGCTTTGGAATCCTGGCACCGTGAACGACGGAGCCGGAGCAACCTCGCCTTCCATAACGGTTACGGGAGCGGCTTTCGGCGACTATGCGCAGGCCGCGGCTCCCTACGATCTTCAGGGAGTCATGGCCACGGCCTACGTCAGCGCCGCCGGCACCGTGGTAATCCGCTTGCAGAACCAGACCGGCGGCAACGTCACTTTCGGCTCGGGAACATGGCGGGTGAGGGTGACGAAAGGATAAAAAGCCGCGGAAAAGCGGTGAAGGGAAGAAAGGAAAATACGGCATGAAAAACGAAACGCCGGGGATCATCGGCAGGCACGTGCCGCTGGCGCTTGTCGCGGCCGTGCTTTTGCAGGGCGCGACGGTAGTGTGGTGGGCTTCGGCCAAAGAGCGCGATCTTTTTTTCATGGAACAGCGGGTTTCGGTCATCGAGGCCGCGCAGACGCAACAGTCGCAGACGCAATCCCAGATCTTGGAGCGCCTGGCGAGGATAGAGGAACGGCTGAACGCCCATCTCGCCGTGCTCGAAAAAATCGAGCGCAAGCTTGGCGCGGCGCGCAGATAGAGCTGCTTTTTGCGCGGAAAACGGCGATGCAATCCGCCTTGCCGCCCGAGACGGGAATGGCAGGGCGGTTTCCGCGCGTCCTTAACGTTGTATTGGCGGGGTACAGTATTATGGAAGACGGCGAAATCGCGCTGCCGGAATTCTGGGGCGCACGCAGGATAAACGATGCCGGAGTCACTCTGATAAAGCGGTTCGAGGGCCTACATCTCACGCCGTATCTTTGTCCCGGCGGAATCCGGAGCATAGGTTATGGCCACACGCGCACCGTGCGCGCCGGCATGAGGATAACCCCGGAACAGGCCGAACAGCTTTTAAACGAGGATTTGCGCATGGCCGAGCGCACGGTTTCGCGTTTGGTGGGCGTGCCGCTTAATGGCAACCAGTTTTCCGCGCTGGTCAGCTTCGTCTTTAACGTCGGCGCGGCCAATTTCAGCAACTCGACGCTGCTCAGGCTGTTGAACCGCGGCTGGTACGATCAGGTTCCGGCGCAATTGATGCGCTGGAACCGCGTGGCGGGCGAGGCCATGGGCGGCCTTACGCGCCGCCGCGCCGCCGAAGCCGCGTTGTGGAACGAACCGGAAAGGGAAGAAGCGCAACAGGCCGCGGAAACGGCTTCATCCGCCGGATAAGCCGCGGCAGGCGGGGAGATGAGAGAAATGAGAGAAATGAGAGAAATGAGAGAAAATATAGAGATGAGAGAAAATATAGAGATGAGAAATGTAAAGGCCGTGGGCGGAGAGCAAAGAGCGGGAGGAAGCGGGAGGCAACGGAGGAAACGCGGCAGGCAAAGCGCTGCCGCGCCGCCGGAGCGGAAAAAACGGAAACGGGCGCGGACAGGAAAAAGCGGCGTGAAACGGTTTTTACGTCTTCTTCTCACCGGCAAGGACAACGAGACTTATGAGATAACGCGGGTGCTGCTTTTTGCAGGCTATATTTGCTTTCTGGCCTTTTCCGCCTTCGGCGTTTTCGGCCTGCGCCGTTTCGATCCGCTTGATTTCAGCATTGGCCTTACAGGAATCCTGTTCGGAGGCGCGGGCGGCATAGCCATCAAGGCGAAAACCGAACCCGGTGAAAAAAATGACGATTCCTGACGCATGGAAAGCCGGAGCGATCACGGCAATGGCTGTGGCGGTAATCGGCGCCATCGCCTGGCTCGCCATCTCCCGCGCCGACCTGAAAGCCGAGCTGGCGGAGACGCGCGCGGCGCAGGCATCATGCCTGAGCGCCAACGAGGAATGGGCCGCCCGCGCCGCCATCGCCGACAAGGCTGCGCGGAATTTGAGGATGGAAGCGGAAGCGCGGCAAGCCACCGCGGCCGCGGCGATGAAAAAAGCCGGACGCGAAGCGGAAAGACATGAAGAGCGCGCGCGGAAAATCGCCGACGCGAAACCAGAGGGTGGCGAATGTGAAGCGGCGCGGAAACTTTTGCGTGAATACCTGCAGGGGAGAAAATGAAAAGGCTTTTGCCTATATTTCCGGTTTTACTCATGGCCTTGGCGGGATGTGCGGCTAAACCGGTTTACAGGCCGGTGACTATCGATGTTCCGGTCCCGGTTCCGTGCCGCGCTCCGGAGGTCGCGCGCCCGGCATGGCCGACGCAGTCGCTTTCCGCCGGATCGGGACTGCTCGATCAGGTCCGGGCGCTTCTCGCCGAAAACGAACTGCGGCAGGGCTACGAAGCTCGTCTCGAAGCCGCATTGCAGGCGTGCAGATGAGCGGATAATAACCCGCCTTGCAACGGCTCAGCCGTTACTTTTATTTATGTATGCTTATGTGCGCGCGATACGTTTTTTCTTCGTCTTTCCCCGTTTCCCCGCGATTCGCCGAGTGACGCCGCAATCGTCTTTTCCGCGCTTCATTTCGTGCTATGATGCCGGTCTTGCCCATCATGCCTTTACGCCAGCGTCATGAAAAATTCTCCCCTTCGCACCGTTCGCAAAGCGTTCACAGCCGATTTTTGGCGTGTGGCGCGCATAGAGATAATCGGAATTTTCCAGGATTTCTGGAAAGACGCTCCTGCTGCCGGAAAAAAACCGGAGAAGCCGGTTCAGGCCGCTCCCCAGGCCCGGGTCGCGGAGGAAAAGAACGTGAAAACAGGCGGGGCAAAAATCCCGGCCACCGCACGGCCGGCGCCGTTGCCGCGCTGGCACGCGGACAGGTTCCAGATAATGGAAAAAATCTGGGGCGAGGGCAGGCACCTTCCCAGCCCGGAAGAGCTTGAACAGGAGCTCACGGCGCACCTCGGCCTCAACGAAAACACATTTTTGCTGGACCTTTCCGCCGGGCTCGGCGGACTGGCGCGCGATCTCTGCGGCCAGCTCAAAACGGCGGTGGCTGGCCTGGAAACCGACGCAATCATGGCCCGCCGCGCCATGTCGCTTACGCTGGAGGCGGGAAAGGACAAGAAGGTCAACATAGAAACGTACGATCCAGCCAATTTCTCTGCCGCGCGCAAATACGACGCCATCGTGGCGCGCGAGCTGTTCTATCGCGTGATAGGCAAGGAGAAATTCTTCCAGGCCATAAACCTGGGGCTGAAACAGCACGGATATCTGGCGTTCACCGACTATATAATGGAAAAAAACGCGCGCGACGAAAAAGCCGTGGCGGCATGGATAAAGCATGAGCCGAACGCGTTGCCGCTTTCGCTCAGGGAAATGACCGACGAATGGCTGAAGCTCAAATACGATGTGCGCATCAGCGAGGATATAACCGAAATTTACCGGCGCGAGATCAGCGAAAGACTGAAAGACTTCGCCGCGTTTCTGGCGAAAAATCCTCCCGACAACGACACCAGGGCGCTTGTTTTGCAAGAGACGGAATCATGGGCGCGCCGCGCCGAGGCGATGCGGCAGGGGCTTAAGGTATACAGATTCGAAATGATAAAGATGTGACGGGGAAAAACGCGATGGGACAGGCCGCCCTTAAAAACTGCCCGATTTGCGGCAAACCTTCGGTGGAAAGATACCGGCCTTTCTGCTGTGCCCGCTGCGCCGATATCGATCTCGGCCGCTGGTTTACCGGCAGATATGCCGTGCCGACCGATGAAAAGCCGGGCGAGCAAACGCCGGAAAGTGTCGAACCTGACTTAAACATTCATTAACCGGCGGCACTATAGTTTTCAGGCCATGCGCAAGCGCTTACACGGAAGTTTGAGCCTTTTTCTGATTCTTATACTGACGCCGGTTTTCCTGCTGGCACTGTCCGGTTGCGCGCCGCTGGGGAAGAAAAACCGGCCGAATCGCCCCCCACCCGAGCCGATGCCGTACCACGAAAGCTGGTGCTATGAAACGCTCGGCCATGCCGATTGCTATGTTTCTCCGCAGGCGGTGGAGCCGGGGACGCTCATAAACGTCGATCCGCCCTCCCGCTATCCGTTAACCCCCGAGGAATACAGGAAACTTCTGGGCGGGGAGCGGTAAGCTTTCTGTTGCGCGCCGCGTCGTTCGAGCTATAAATAGCGCCCTGTGCAACCCAAACCGGTGGAAAAGGCAATGAGCGGTTCATCATTGTGTTTTTTGGTTTGCAGTGCCCTGGCGGCGGACCCAGGGTTCTCCGGACAGCTTTCGGGCCCTTCGTCCGTGGAAGTGGCGAAATACATCACGTTGATTGTGCTGGGGACGATAATCTACTTCCTGTTCTTTTATAAGAAGAAGTAAGATACGTATTTTGGGAAAGGAAACGCTTATGCTGGATTTTACCGGCCTTCTCTACGGCACCGCCCTGGCGGCGGATTCGGCCCCCGCCATGCAAGCGCAGCAGGATTCGTCGCTGATGCGTTTCCTGCCGCTGTTTTTGATCTTCGGCGTGTTCTATTTCCTGTTGATAAGGCCGCAGCAGAAGAAGATAGACGAGCACGCGAAGATGATAAAGGAGCTCAAGAAGGGCGACAAGGTTATAACCGGCGGCGGCGTGATCGGCACCATAACCAGGCTTGACGACGACGAGCGCGTGACGGTGGAAATAGCCGACGGTGTGCAGGTCAAGGTGGTCCGTTCCACCATAAGCGGCCATTTCGTCGAAAAGAGCGAAAAGAGCGAAAAGAAGGCGGAAACGGACTCCGGCAAAAAGAGCTGACAGAACGGAGACGACTTGTGCACATCGAACGCTGGAAGGCCATACTAGTCATAGCCATATGCGCGCTGAGCCTGCTTTATTCGGCCCCAAACGTCATGGGGCCGGAGACGGTAGGGTGGATGCAAAAACATTTGCCTTCGTTCCTGCCTTCGCAGACGGTCAATTTGGGCCTCGACTTGCGCGGCGGATCGCATCTTCTGCTGGAGGTGGAAACCGACGTGGTCATCGCCGAGCGTATGCAGAACCTTGTTGACCAGACGCGCGCCGAGTTGCGCAACGCCAAGATTGGCTATACCGATCTCGGCCTCAAGGGAGGCGCGGTGAGCTTCAAGCTCACCGATCCGGCGCAGGCCGAAAAGGCGCGCGAGGTTTTGCGCGAAATGGACCGTGAACTCGACATCGAAAGCTCCGACGGCGTTTTCTCCCTGCGCATGACCGAAGCCCAGATAGCGGAAAGAAAACGCGCCGCCATGAATCAGTCGGTCGAGATAGTGCGCCGCCGCATAGATGAAACCGGCACGCGCGAACCTTCGATACAACGCCAGGGGGACAATCGCATTCTGGTGCAATTGCCGGGCATGGATAACCCGGAGCGCGTCAAGAATCTTTTGGGACAAACAGCGAAGCTAACTTTCCGCCTGGTGGACGAAGCGGCCAGCATGGATAAGGAAGGCAGGACTCCGCCGGGGACCGAACGCCTGCCATCGGCGGAAAACCCAGGGCAGACATGGGTGGTGCAAAAGCGCATAATGGTTTCCGGTGATACCCTTGTGGACGCGCAGCCCACGTTCCAGAACGGCGAGCCGGTCGTCAGCTTTCGTTTCGATTCAGCCGGGGGCAAGCGCTTCGGCGAGGCCACGCGCACGAACGTCGGCAGGCTGTTCGCGATAGTGCTCGACAACAAGGTTATCAGCGCGCCGGTGATACGCGAACCAATTTTGGGCGGCAGCGGCGTAATATCGGGCCGGTTCACGACGCAATCGGCGCAGGACCTGGCCTTGCTGCTTCGCGCCGGCGCGTTGCCCGCGCCGATCAAGGTTATCGAAGAGCGCACCGTCGGTCCCGGACTTGGTGCGGATTCCGTCAAGTCCGGGACGGCGGCGTGCCTGATCGGTCTGCTGCTGGCCATGCTGTTCGTGTTTCTAACCTATGGCAGCGTGTTCGGCACGTTCGCCAACGTGGCCCTTCTTTTCAACATGGCGCAAATCTTCGCCGCGCTGTCGATTTTGCAGGCCACGCTCACGTTACCCGGCATCGCCGGCATCATCCTGACCATAGGAATGTCGCTGGACGCGAACGTTCTGGTGTTCGAGCGCATTCGCGAGGAAATCCGCCTCGGCCGTTCGGCGGTGGCGGCGATAGACGCCGGCTACAAGCACGCCATGTCGGCGATAATCGACGCCAACATGACAACGCTTATCGCCGCCGGTCTTATGTTCATGTTCGGCTCCGGCCCGGTCAAGGGCTTCGCCGTGACTCTCAGCATCGGCATAGTGACATCGCTTTTTTCGGCCATAATGATAACGCACCTCATGGTGGCGTGGTGGCTTCGCGGCAAGCGGCCGCGCGAGTTGCCGATATAACCAGGGCGATGTTGTTGCCGCCGCACAAAACGCGGCCGCGGAGGGCCGCGCTACCGTTTTTCTGTTTTCTGATTTTTACCCCTTCCCGAAAATCCTGCGGATTTTCGACCCTCCCGCGAGGGGAGGGTGATTCAGCTTGACCGAAAATTCCATGAGCTGTGATAAACTGTGGGATGACGCCAGCGCCTGAATCAAACAAAACAGAGCAAGGGCCGGATTATTCTTCCTTCTCTATCGCCGAGGCGAGAAGTTTAAGCGCCTCATGCGTCGCTTGCAGGCGCACGGATTCGCGATCTCCAGAAAACTCGCATCTGAGATGAAAATTCGGCCCACGGCGCGCCGCGAAACCGAAATATACCAGGCCGACAGGTTTGAGGTCAGAAGCGCCGCCAGGACCGGCAATTCCGGTTATCGAAACGGCTACATCAGCTTGCGAATATTCCAGAGCCCCCTCCGCCATCGCCTCCGCCACATGCGAGCTTACCGCTCCGTAGGTTTCCAGCACGTCGGGCAAAACGCCTAGCAAATCTGTTTTCGAGGCGTTGCTGTAGGCCACGAAGCCGCGATCGAAAACCTCGGACGATCCCGGAACGCTTGTCAGCGCGGCGGCCACCATTCCGCCGGTGCACGATTCAGCCGTGACGATCCTGCGTTTGTCGCGCGCGTATTGCGCGATGATTTGTTGGGCGAGCGTTTCGATATTTTGCGGGAACATTTTCCCCGTTCTCCCCGTTTCCGTTCTTTCCGGCCCCCACCCAACCACCCTACTCAAGGGGGCAAGCAGTAGGCGGAAAACTCGAACATTTTTGACCAGGTTGCAAATTAAAAACCAGCATCATTACTTTGAGGCGTAGGGTCCGGCAGGTCAGTTTTTATTCTTGCCGGCATCATTGCTGAATCGCCGAGACGGCTTCCGGTTTTGGATACGAAGGAGCTTCAGATATTACCGATGATTTGAATAAGCCGATAAACCTGAAATGCTCAAGGAAGACACATGGCGGCAGGGATGCTAGGCGGCAGAACAATCTGCGCAACTTGGCTGATCTGGAAATATTGTGCGCTTTTCCAAGCAAACTTTTTTTAGCCTCCTTTTCAAATTACCCAAAATAGGTAATTTCTTGCCACAAATTGGCAAGCTAACCATTTATAAACCATTGTTTTTGCTGAAGAAAGTATTTGTCGTCTGATAAAATGGCGGTGGAGGGCTGAAATTTTTGCGGCCAGCGATTTGGTTAATTTTTAATGAAACCATTTTTCAAGCCGATAGGGAGAGAGATATGTTCATAAGACGCAATATTGGAAATCGCCTGATCCCTACGATTATCGCGGTTGCCTGTTTGATGAAACGAGCTTGCGCTGTGAATGAACCGCGTTTCGCATATGTAGACTTTCTTCGGAAGAGAACCGGCGGGCCAGAGCCAGAAAATTTCGGCACGGTGTATCATGACTAAACAACGGGCAAGGAATATCTGGTTGAAAAAATCTTTGCCCCTTTAGGAGGCAAAGAACATCTTGCTATATTTTCTATCAGAGAGATTGAATCACGTCCTGCCGGGGAACATTATTTTACAGAAGCAACATTCAAGCAAACGGTGGTTTTAAAGACGGCCGGGCTTGATATCGAAAACGACATGATTACGTCCTTTCAGGAACAATGTAAGAAAAAGGGCAGAGGTTTCCTCGACAAACGCAAACGCCAAAGTGTGACAAGCGGGCCGCCTCAGATGACCTCCCCAGCCCCCACGTTCGGCTAATCACTTCTGACGTAGAGAAAGATGCCGATGGTTGGGCTGACACCGCCCCCACCGGGGCTTATGCCGAAAGAATTTCGGAAGGGGCTGGCCTCGCCGCGCTGTACGCCACGTCCCCGGCAACAGGGGGTGGGCCGCTTGCGCCGGTCACCAAACACGCCCCGGCCACAACGCCCCTCGCGCTGTATTAAATAGAGCGTATTCGCCTGAATTTCAGGCTCTTTTCGTTGAGCAAACCGCCCCATTGCTCCATGCGTCTTTCTGAAGGCAGGGTAATCCTGCCTTCGGGGTGTAGTGACTTCACGATTAGCGGTAAGAGTTTTGCCGTCACAAGCGTTGCCTTTTGATCCATGGCCGGGAGCGGCGGCGAGAGAACCAAACAGGCATGAAACTGCCCGCGGCGTATTTTTATCCCTCAAATCTTACCGTCGCCACGGCCTGCGCGGCGATGCCTTCGCCGCGCCCCGTGAAGCCGAGGCGCTCCGTCGTGGTGGCTTTGACGCTGACGCGGGCGGGATTCACCTCAAGCAGTTCGGCCATCCGCGCGCGCATCGCTTCGCGGTGCGGGCCTATTTTGGGCTGCTCGCACATAACCGTGACGTCAACGTGCGCGATCATGCCGCCGCGTTCGTTTATCATGCGCACTACGTGGCGCACGAACAGGGAGCTGTCCGCGCCTTTCCACTTCTGATCGGAAGGGGGGAAGTGCGCACCTATGTCTCCTTCGGCCATCGCGCCCAAAAGCGCGTCCACAACCGCGTGCAGCACGACGTCGGCGTCGGAGTGGCCTTCAAGCGTCCGATCGTGCGGTATTGATATCCCGCCGAGGCGCACGGCTTCGCCCGGCGCCAGCCGGTGCACGTCGAAGCCTATGCCGGTGCGGATATCGCCGAAGTTTTGACCAAGCAGACGCGCTGCGCGGCCGAGGTCGTCGGGATTGGTGATTTTCATGTTGTCGGGATTGGAGGGGACAAGGGTTATGGGAATGCCCGCCTTTTCGGCGACGGCGTTGTCGTCGGTCAGGCTTTCGCCGGCGGCGGCGCGATGGGCGCCGAGGATGAGATCAAAGCGGAACGCCTGCGGCGTATGCGCCTGCCACAAGTTGGTGCGGTCTATCGTGCCCGCGACGCGTCCGCCTTCGCCGCGCTTCAGCGTATCGACAAGCGGCTTGGCCGCGGTAGCTCCCGGCGAGGAATCGAGAGCCTTTCTCACCGCCGTTATCGTCGCGGCGTCGATAAGCGGCCGCGCAGCGTCGTGTATCATCACGAAATCTGGAGCGCCGGATTCCGCCATCGCCTCGAGACCGAGACGCACCGAATCCTGCCGCGTTTCGCCGCCGTGGACGGGCGGTGGAAGATCAAGCCCGGCGACGGCGCGGTCATAGAAGCCGCGGTGCAGCGGGTTGATGACCACAAGCACGCCATCGACAAGGGGATGGTTGAGGAAAGCGAGAACGCTCCGGCGCAGAATCGGCATGCCGCCCACGTCCTGATACTGCTTGGGGACTGGGCCGCCGAAACGCACGCCTGAACCGGCGGCTACGATAAGTGCTGAACATACCGGCATGACCGGATTCAGGTATCAGAAAAGGCGCGGGAAAGCCATACCGGACGTGGCCGATCCGCTGTAAGCGATTTCTTCACCCCATGGACTTACCGCCACCGCGGCCGGTGAAGCCGATGCGTTCCGCCGTCTTCTCGTCTATCGCGTTACTGGACCGCGATGTCGATCGAGGGATAGTTGGGATAGAGCAGGCAAAGACCGCCGCTGAAATCACCAGCAAGCCCTTCTTGGGTGTTGAAGGCCACCCTGACGCTGGGCAGCTTGCCGGTGGAGACGAACGGCGCTGGCATGGGAACCGTTATGGTGAAGTCGTTGCCGTCCACTAGATCAAGCCCGTTTTCCCAATATTCCTCTTGCGTGGGGAAACCTCCGCCATAGGCCCCCACGTTCGCGACCACAAGGGTTTGGGGCGTTCCGGCGGCGTTCACGTGCTCGCCTATCGCCGGAGAGGTTACGGTGCCGCTGACTCCACCGGAATCGGTGCGGCAGCTTATGCCGCTCAGGACGCCGGCGATGTTGAACGACCGCGATGCTGTCAGGCGGATATGGGTATAGGTCACTCCGGCGGGAACTGACATTCCGCCGCCGTAGCTGCCCAGCGCGGCGCCCGCCGCCACGCTGGCTATGTCGAAGGATTTGGTTTCGCTGCCGACTACATAGGGGTTTACACATGACGGCGCCGAGGCTCCGGTTTCGTCGACTTCGCTTCCCTCGGCGCAAAGCTCTATCTTTTTCAGCGTGACGCCGTAGGTCGTGGCTGGCCCGAATTCCGCGGCCAGCGCCGTGCGCGCCGGAACGGCCGCCGCCGCAAGAACAGCCGTCAGGACGGGAAAAGAAAAAAAGACGATCGATTTACGCATGTCAGTTGCCCCGTGCGATGATGATGCCGCCGGTGGTGCGGCGCTCTACTATGATTCTGTTCTCGCGGTCCACTTTGGCCAGCGTCTCGCCGGTAAGGTCCCGGGTCTCGAACGCCTTGCTTGAAACGAAGGTCCCGCCGTCAAGCGTCGGCGCCCCGAAACGCGCCAGATGGAAACGCAGCATGACGCGATTTTCCCCGCGCGCGCTGTTGTTGTTCACGTCGAAGCTCGACCATTGATAGGAGAGGTCGAAGTTGGGATGCAGCGCGAAATCGGCGGAAAACGTCGATCCGGTCATGTCGCGGCTCGCCTTGTGCGCGTCCCAGAAGAAATAACCCGCGCCTATCTTCGCCCAGGGCAGATACGGAACCTGGGTTTTCAGCTTCAGATCGCGCCCGCCGAGCGCCCTTTCAAGATCGCCGTGCACGGTTTTGTCACCGCTCAGGCCGAAATAGTTGTTGAAGCCGAAATCCAGAGGACCCCACTTGGCTTCCGCGCCGATGCTCATACGGCGATGGCCGTGCGAAAACTCGTTGTCGAAAAACGCGTTGCCGCCGAGCAAAACGGTGTTGTTGGCCAAAAGGCGCCTATAGCCGGTTCCTATGTTCCCGGTCCACCTGTAATCGCCGTAAAGGGCGTAGCGGTAGACGCTGCCCTGCATGAAAACCGTGTCCTGCTTGCCACCGGACTGATAGAGAGGCTGCACCGTGAGTATCGACTGTTCAGGCTTGTTGCCGGTCAGGAAATCCCAGTTAAACTCGAAACGCTTGAGCCATTCGGGCTGCTCGCCGCCAAGCGCGGGCAGAAGCAGCTTGGCCTGCTCCACGGCCCGCTGTTTTGCCGCCTGTTGGGCGAAGGACGCCGCGGCGTAGATGTCATCGCTGCCCAGGCTTGCCGAGGCGAAACAGGCAAAAGCGCCGAAAACTCCCAACGCGGCTATCGCCGCTTTTCCGGTTTTCATGGAAACTCCCTATTGATTATGACGATGGTTTCATCACAAGAAAGGCTGTTAAAACTATTCTAGCCGGAGCGTGGGTTTTTATCATCTTTTCAGAAGGACAAGGCATTCCTGGAGGCAAACCTGTTGTTACGAGGCAACAGATGGTTTTGTTTTCGAAACGGCCATTAAAAGCTTGCCCGCGGAATTGGGCGGGACTACATTTGCCTAAAATTTAGGCAGAGGAAAAAACGGCCGCGTTCATGTCAGATTTTTTCAATCACCGCGCGGATTGCGATACGCCGCGGGTTTCCCCGGAACCTTTGCGCCTGAAGCCGCTAAAAATCGGGAATCTGTATATCGGAATCCCTGTCATGCTAGCGCCTATGGCGGGCGTGACTGACGGACCTTTCCGCCGCATGGTGGCGAAATACGGCGCCGGCATGATGTTTTCCGAGATGATAGCCAGCCAGGCCATGATACGCTCGGCGCGCAAGACCTTGCGGATGATCCCGAGGGCTGGAGGCAGAACGCCGGTGCCTGTGGCCGTGCAGATTTTCGGTTGCGAGCCGGAAGCGATGGCCGAGGCCGCGCGGTTGAACGAAGATCTCGGCGCGCCGCTCATCGACATCAATTTCGGCTGTCCGGTGAAGAAAATCGTCAAGGGCGACGCCGGCGCGGCTCTGATGCGCAACGGAACTTTGGCCGCAAGGATTCTCGAAGCGGTGGCGAAGGCCGTGCGCGTGCCGGTGACACTCAAGATGCGCATGGGATGGAGTCAGGACGAATTGAACGCCCCGCGTTTGGCGAAAATCGCCGAGGAAAGCGGGATTAAGATGATCACCGTGCATGGCCGCACGCGCAACCAGTTCTACAGCGGAAAGGCCGACTGGAACTTCATCCGCAAGGTGAAGGAAGCGGTTCAACTTCCTGTAATAGCCAACGGAGATATCGTTGACGGACCTTCGGCGCTTGAGGCGCTGGCGGCGTCGGGCGCGGACGGGGTCATGATCGGGCGCGGCGCGTTCGGCAGGCCGTGGGTTCTGCGGCAGGTGACGGATTTTCTTGAAACCGGTTCGGTCCCCGCCGCGCCTGCGCGGAGTGAACTTTGCGATGTCGTTACGGAACACTTCGACGCCATGTTGTCGCACTATGGCGCGCATGCCGGAACGCGCATAGCCCGCAAGCATATCGGCTGGTACAGCAGGGGTCTGGCCGGAGCGGCGGCATTCCGAGCCGCTGTGAACTCGTGCGGCGATGCGGGTGAGGCCAGGAAAATGATAGGGGATTTTTTCGGCGGCGTGGATCCGCCGCGGGAAGAAACGCGATCCGTGTTTTTAAGCTGACCGGAAATGAGAGCGTGAGAGGGAAACAATGCAGGACGAGCGGAAATCGGCCGGACTTTCGGCCTCGGTGGAAAAACATCTGCGGGATTATTTCGCCGCGCACGAAGGATATTTGCCCTCATCAGGGCTTTACAGCCGCGTTCTGCGCGAGGTGGAGCGGCCGCTTTTGCGCCTGACGCTGGCCGAATGCCGCGGCAACCAATTGCGGGCCGCGGCGCTGCTCGGCCTGAACCGGAACACGTTGCGCAAGAAAATGCGCGAACTGGGAGTGAACGCGGAGAAACGATCACGCCGGCGCGGCGCGAATTCCTCGCAGCGCGCCGGTCCGGAGGAGGGCGAATGAAACTTACCCCTCTGGTTTCAGGTGTTTCCGCGTGGGCCGCGCGCGTCGGGCTCGGCAACAAGCTGGCGGTGCTTCTGGTCACGATGTCGGCCGCGCTGGCCATAACCACCTATGGCGCTCTCACGCACACGCCGTTCTTCGGCAACGATCCGGCCACGGTCACCGTTCTGCTTTCGCTCGATCTCCTGTTTCTGCTGCTGCTCGGTTCGCTGGTGGCGCAGCGCATTTACGGCGTGCTGGCGCGCAGGCGGCGCAATCAGGCCGGATCGCGCCTTCACGTGCGCATGGTGGCGGTGTTCACCATGCTGGCCGCCGCCCCGGCGGTTCTGGTGGCCATGTTCGCGGCGGTGTTCTTCTATTTCGGCGTCGAGACCTGGTTCGCCGAGCGCGTGCGCACCGCGCTCGAGGAATCGCAGGAAGTGGCGCAGGCGTACCTGAAGGAGCATCAACAGGTGCTGCGCGCCGACGTGCTGGCGATGGCCAACGATCTCAACCGGCAGGCGGTGCAGCTGGCCGAGGATCCGGTGCGCTTCGCCCAGGTGGTTTCGGCTCAGGCCTATCTGCGCTCGCTCACCGAGGTTATAGTCTTCGACGGCTCCGGCAAGATACTGGCGCGTTCTGGCCTAACCTTCGCGCTTTCCTTCGAGCCGATAACCGAGGAAATGCGCGATCGCGCCCGCAACGGCGAGGTGGTGCTGCTGATAAGCGAAACGGGAGACCGCGTGCGCGCCCTGTTGCGGCTGGACAACTTCGTCGATACCTATCTGTTCGCCGGACGTTTGGTCGAACCCAAGGTGCTGGCCCATGTCGCCACCACCGAAAAGGCCGTGAAGGAATACAAGGACCTTAAGGCGCACAGCTCCGGCATCCGCATAATGATAACGGTGATATTCGTAGTGGTGGCCCTGCTGCTTCTTCTGGTAGCGGTATGGCTGGGGCTCAATTTCGCCACGCAGCTGGTGCGGCCTATCAGCGAGCTCAGCCGCGCCACGGAGCGCGTCCGCGCCGGAGACCTTTCCGCGCGCGTGAGCGAGCAGACCGGGGGCGGCGAAGACGAGCTGGCGCAGCTGGGGCGCGCGTTCAACCGCATGACGCACCAGCTTGAGACGCAGCGCGCCGAGCTGATAGAGGCCAACAGGCAGCTGGACTTGCGGCGCCGGTTCACCGAAGCAGTGCTTTCAGGGGTATCGGCCGGGGTTATCGGGCTTGACGCGCAGTTAAATATAAACCTCATGAACGCTTCGGCGGCGGAGTTTTTCGAGATAACCAATCCAGAGGTCCTTACCGGTCATCCTTTGCGCGTGCTGGCGCCGGAAATACACGACCTGCTTCAGGCAATGCCGCGCGGCACGCGCCTCAAGGACGGGCACGTGGAAATACGCAGACCGGGACGCCCGGCGCGCACCATACTGGTGCGGCTGTCGTCGGAAACCCACGGCGGAGAGATCAAGGGTTATGTGGTGACGTTCGACGACGTGTCCGAGCTGATCTCGGCGCAGCGCAAGGCGGCATGGGCCGACGTGGCCCGGCGCATAGCGCATGAAATAAAAAATCCGCTCACGCCGATACAGCTTTCCGCCGAGCGCCTGAAACGCAAATACTCCGGCGAGGTGCAAAGCGATCCTGAGGTGTTCCGCACCTGCACCGACACCATCGTGCGGCACGTCGAGGACATCGGCCGCATGGTGGACGAATTCTCTGCTTTCGCCCGTATGCCGATGGCGGTCATCAAGGAGCACGAATTGCGCGAAATCTGCCGCCAGGCGGTTTTCATGCAGGCGACAGGACGCCCGGACATCCATTTCCTGCAAGAGCTGCCGGCGCAGCCGTGTCTCGCCGATTGCGACGGCAGGCAGATAGCCCAGGCGTTGACTAATTTGTTGAAGAATTCGGCCGAAGCCATTGATGCAAGAGAGGAACCGGTCAACGGCATTTTGCCTTCCGGCGAGATAAAGTTGCGTCTGGAAACCATCGGGGACGAGATTTCGATAACTATCGAGGACAACGGCAAAGGGCTTCCGGTGGAGGAAAGAAACCGCCTTACCGAACCCTATGTCACGACGCGCGGCAAGGGCACCGGCCTCGGCCTCGCCATCGTCAAGAAGATCATGGAAGATCATCGCGGCAGGCTGGAGCTGGGAGACCGTCCGGGCGGCGGCGCGGCGGTAAAAATGATATGGCCGGTGAAACTGTCCCGGGAAGGGGAAATGAACCGGCCCGGGCAAAAGCAAGCGGCGGCGCGTGAACGCGCTTGACGCGGCTTTGTCAGCCGCGGAAGAATCTGTTAGACCTTACGGGACTCGCGGATCTCGCGGGACTCTATGGCAAACTAAATCCGGGGATCGCACGCATGAGCCAGGCGAAAGATCGAAATCTTCTGCATGACATTCTTATAGTTGACGACGAGGCGGATATCTGTCTGCTTATAGAAGGCATACTGAACGACGAGGGGCTGAAAACACGCAAGGCTCACAGCGCCGAAAAGGCCATGGCGGAAATAGCGGCGCGAAGGCCGAGCCTGGTCATCCTCGATATCTGGCTGCAGGGCAGCGGCATGGACGGCATGCAGTTGCTCGACGCCATAATCCGCGATCATCCGGATGTGCCGGTCATCATGATAAGCGGCCACGGCAATATAGAGACCGCCGTTGCCGCCATCAAGCGCGGCGCCTATGACTTTATAGAAAAGCCATTCAAGGCCGACCGGCTTGTGCTTCAGGTGCAGCATGCCCTGGAGGCGGCGCGGCTGAAGCGCGAAAACCAGGAGCTGAGGATGAAAGCCGGCGCGGAGAGCGAAATGCTGGGGAAATCCGCGGCCATCAACCAGGTGCGGCAGATTATCGAGCGCGTCGCGCCGACCGGCAGCAGGGTGATGATTTTCGGCCCCGCCGGATCGGGCAAGGAAATCGCCGCGCGCATGCTGCACACGCGATCGAAACGCGCCAACGGCCCGTTCGTCGTAACGAATTGCGCCGTAATGCACCCGGAACAGATAGAAATGGAGATTTTCGGCGTCGAGGGCGACGAAAACGGCGTCGGACGCAAGATCGGCCTGTTCGAGCGCGCGCACGGCGGCACGCTCTATCTCGACGAGGTGAGCGACATGCCCATGGAGACGCAGGGCAAGATCGTCCGCGTCCTGCAGGAGCAGGTTTTCACCAGAGTAGGGGGGACGGCAAGGGTCGAGGTGGACGTGCGCGTGGTCGCGTCCAGTTCGCGCGATCTGCAGGAAGAAATGAATCTCGGCCGCATACGCCAGGACCTTTATTACCGCCTCAGCGTGGTTCCGATACGTATTCCGCCGCTGGCCGAGCGCCGGGACGACATACCGCTTCTGGCCCGTCATTTCCTGGCCCGCCATGCCGAAATTTCCGGCCTGCCGGTGCGAGCGCTCGGCGAGGACGCCATGGCCGCCCTGCAGGCCTATAGTTGGCCCGGCAACGTGCGTCAGCTTCGCAACGCCATGGAATGGCTTCTCATCATGGCCCCGGGCGACGCCTCGGCGCCGATACGCGCCGATATGCTGCCGCCCGAGATAGTTTCTTCCGCGCCCAATGTCCTGCGCTGGGAAAAGGGCGGCGAGATCATGACCATGCCGCTGCGCGACGCGCGCGAGATGTTCGAGCGCGAATATCTTCTGGCGCAAGTGACTCGCTTCGGCGGCAACATATCGCGCACCGCCAGCTTCATTGGCATGGAGCGCTCGGCGTTGCACCGGAAGCTTAAGCTGCTCGGAGTCCACGGCGGATCGGTGGTCGAGCCCCAAAGCGCGAACGAAAAGATGAATTGAGATTTCCCCTAAACGGCGCGAGGAGGAAATGAAACCGGCGCCTTTGATAATAACGCTGATGGCCGTTGCTGTTGCGGCGGTGCTTTTGGTCGTGCCCTCCGCGGTTGAAAAGCGGAAAGGAACCGTTCCCCGTTATGAGCGTATTGCTATAGAGCTTTCCAGAGGCGGCAGGGCGGAATTCAACGTCGAAGTGGCCGAAACCCGGCAGCAGCAGGAACGCGGCCTGATGCTGCGAAACTCCCTGCCGTCAGGAGCCGGTATGCTGTTCGTCTATGAACGGCCGCAATCCGTGGCCTTTTGGATGAAAAACACCCTTATACCGCTCGACATTATTTTTATCCGTCCGGATGGAACCATAGCCGGTATAAAGCAACGCGCTGTTCCTCTGGACGAAACCAAAATGGAATCCGGCGAACCGGTATCCGCCGTGCTCGAGATAAACGGCGGAGAAGCGGAGCGCCTCGGCATCAGACCGGGGGACCGCGTGTTGCGGGCTAAGTGAAAAAGCAAAAAACGGCCGGAAAAACCTGCCCGGCAGAGCAGGACCAAATCGCGTGAAATCGGCAAATATTCCCGGAAAAGCGTTTACCGCGTCAGGCCACTTCTTCGATAGCTTCCTGCGTTTCGGCGAGAACTTCGGCAACTTCCCTGACCGAAGGCTGTGGGGAGGGGGCGGGTTGGGACGGGATCTGCTGCGCGCCCTGATCGCGCGAGCGGGCTATGTGGGGCATAAGTTCCTGTAATTCGATGAAATTATCCGCCTGGCGGCGCAGTTCGTCGGCGACCATGGGCGGGGAGGATCGCATCGTGCTAACGACGCTTACACGGACGCCCTTGCGTTGCACCGCTTCGACCAGGCGGCGGAAATCGCCATCGCCGGAAAAGATAATGATGTGATCGACGCGATCTGACATTTCCATCACGTCTATCGCCAGCTCGATGTCCATGTTGCCCTTGACCTTGCGGCGGCCGAAGGCGTCGGTGAATTCCTTGGTCGGCTTGGTGACCATGGCATAGCCGTTGTAATCCAGCCAATCCACCAGCGGACGGATGGGGGAATATTCCTCGTTCTCTATAAGCGCGGTGTAATAAAACGCGCGAATCAGGCGCCCTCTTCCGGCGAAGAGCTCCAGAAGCCGTTTATAGTCGATGTCGAAACCTAGGCCCCTCGCGGCTGCATAAAGATTGGCTCCGTCGATAAAAAGGGCGGTGCGTTCTTCCTTATAGAAAATCATTTTTTTCCTTTCCCATTCTATAAAACACGGGCGTTAACCATACCAAAAACCGGCCCGGGGCGCAAAACCCTTCATAACTTTGTTGCCAAAAAAGGCAGCCAGCGAAACGATTCTTTCCGAATCAAAAGCGCAGCAGAGAACTGTTACGCCAAAAAAAACACGGCCGCAAGAAGTTGTAGGGCACAAAAGCATTTTATAGCCAACTTTGCCTTTACATGCACTTGATAAAAATAGTAAATTGGAAAGACTAAGCCTGAAAGTTTTGCCTCTCCTTGTAACAAAAGGTAAGTTATTACCTGAATTTGGTATCGGGCAAACGCGGGCGTTTCCGCTACAGCATAAATTAAGGATGAAAGCAAATGGCGCGAGTAACTGTCGAAGATTGCATTTTACAGGTTCCCAACCGTTTTGATCTGGTGATGCTCGCCGCGCACCGGGCGCGCGCTTTGTCGTCGGGGGCCGAGCTCAAGGTGGAACGCGACCGCGATAAAAATCCGGTGGTCGCTTTGCGGGAGGTCGCGGAAAAGAAACTCGATCTCGAAAGCCTGAAAGAATCCCTGGTCAAGAGCTTGCGCAAACACTTCGAACCGGATCAGCCCGAAGAAGAGGTTATGGAGCTGATGGCCGGAGAGCAACGGGACTGGGTTAACATTGACATGAGCGTCGACGACCTGGCCGAGGAAGAAGGAGAAGAAGAGGGGACCGAAGACGGCGGCGATGATGCGGGCGGCATTGGAACCGGCATTGCCGACACGGCGGATTACGGCGGCGGTTTCGAGGACGTGGACGTTAAGGATTGAGAATCGGCTTTTACGGCGCTGTGGTAAAGGACACTCTGGATTTTCAAGAGTTTTAGGGAAAAAGATTTTGCATGAAAGAATAATTCAGGTTTGTTTTTTACCGGCGTAAAAGCGGAGGCGCCATGGTGGAAAAACGCGCGAATTCAGTATCGGCTTATAGCGCGGAAGGCGGCCGGGGCGACAATGAACGTGAATTAAGATGGCGGTTTCATCTGGCTGCGCGCGTCGCTGCCGACAGACGCGTAGCCCCGGCGGTATTGTACGATCTCGCCGGCATAATTTTGACCGACAAGAGAAACACCAGAGAAGCGAAAGCAGCCATTAATTTGATCAAGGAAGCTGCCGCTATAGCGACCGACCCGGTCATGCTGGAAAGGCTTAATAAATCACTTGGTTTTAAAAGACCTCCAAATCACCACATAGCGGTCGCCATGTCTGTCGCCGCCATGGATATCGACAGGGTAATGGAAAAGGAAGGTCCCAAAGCAAATGGACCGAAAATATCTCCGGTGAAAAACCGGGTGGCTTCCATAGTCGCGGCGATGCTTCAGGAATTCCTAGCCTACGGCATAATAGACGAAAAAACGATAGGCGAGAAATTCGGATATGACACAGAGATACTGCCGTTGACGAAGAGATTGAGCAGGATAACGCGTTTGCCGATAAGCATAAAACTGCCGGACAGACATGGAAAACTTTCGATATCCGACATTCATTACAATGAAGAGCAAAACACCCTTTCCCGCGACCTTATTTTGTTTTTGAACAATCCTTCCCGTGTTTGCCTGATAAAGATTATGGACGCGCTACAGCAGCTACGCAGCCTGGACAGGATGGAGCCGTTGCGGGAAGGGGAGGATTTGCGCGGCGTGAAAACCGGGATCGCGCTTCATGTTCGCGGAATGTATCTTCCTCTGGCGCGGGAAATCGGCATGTTCCAGATACAGACGGAAATGCAGGACCTTCTGTTGCGCGCGCTTGATCCGAAAAGCGCCGCGGAAATAAAAAGGCAAAGAGACGCGGTTGCTTCCGAAGAAAGATGCAGGGCGGCGGAGAAAACCATAAGGGACGTGCTGAAGAAAAAAGGCTTCGGCATGAAATCCATCGCCAGGATTACGGGCGGAGCAAAATCCCTTTATTCCATATGGAACAAAATGCTCGTTAAAATTCTTGAAGAAGAAGAGAAAAGCGGCTTGGGAAAAGACATTCCCTACTCGAGGCTTAAAAAGGTCGATATTTTGTCGATTCATGATTGCCTGAGATTCAGGATAATAATAAAAGACAGCATGGGACTGGACGGTGAAATAGACGACAAAGCCAACGAAGCGAGGCTGAGACGGCTGAACGAGATATTTTCCGGCATATATGAACCGGTTCAGGGACGCTTAAGGGATTATCTGGGCGGAAACAGGAAGCCGAACGGATACGAAGCGCTCCAAAACACTTTTTATATCGGGAACAAGGGGCACACGGGAGGTAATGGCCCGCAGTACATGGAGATACAGTTCGTTACGGAGAGCATGGAAGAGATCAACAAATGCAGCCACGCTTCCCACAAACTTGCTCCCTGCGGGAAAGACCGCAGACCCGTCCGCAGGCAGGGGGTCCATCCTGTGGAAATGCAGTCGCCGATAAAAAGATATCGTGAAAACATGCTGCGCGACACCGTAGACAGGATACTCGCCAGGGTGGCGAGCCGGGAATTACCAGGGCACGAAAAAAGGAAGCTGATGATACTCGGAGATAAAAACGGCGTTCTTATGCATTTTTATCAGGGTCTGAAAGGGGCGGCGCTGGTGAAATTCCTGCTTGCTTCCGGAGGTGGGATCGTAGATGGAGCGGGAAGGCCGGTCGCTTTTCATGATTGCCGCACCGACGAGGAAATCGATGAAAGGATTAGGGATATACTGGGGCCGGACAGCAAACTCGGGAAGAACCATGAGCTATGCCATGCCGATCATCTGGAGAATGCCGTTTTCCCTTCAAGGGAAACGACGGTCGCGCCTGCGCTGTTTTTCCCGGTAGGTTCGATTAGGACAAGCTCCCGCCATTGTGATATGTCTTGAGGTATGTACACGACCACATTGCCTGATCCGGCCGCTTCGGCCATGACTCCGGCCGGGCCGGAGAGGAAGAGCAAGCAGGAAACACCCGGCAAGCCGCAACGTCTCATGCGCCAGTATGAACTGGTTGAGAAAGTAAAGGAATACGACCCGGATGCGGATGAAGACCTGCTTAACCGCGCCTATGTGTTCGCCATGCAGGCTCACGGCGCGCAAAGAAGAGAATCCGGCGAAGTCTATTTCTCCCATCCGCTCGAGGTGGCCGGTATCCTGGCGGATATGAAAATGGACGCCTATTGCATCGCCACGGCGCTTTTGCACGACGTGGTCGAGGACACCACGGTTTCGCAGCAGGAGATAGAAAGCAAGTTCGGTCCGGTGATAGGTAGGCTTGTGGACGGAGTCACCAAGCTTTCACGCATAGAGTTACAGAACGACAAAATCAAACAGGCGGAGAATTTCCGCAAACTCATACTGGCGATGTCGGAGGACATCCGCGTGCTTCTGGTAAAGCTGGCCGACAGGTTGCACAACATGCGCACGCTGCATCACGTTGCCGATCCCGCCAAACGCCGCCGCATAGCGCGTGAAACGCTCGATATCTATGCGCCTCTGGCTGAGCGCATAGGCATCGAGAAGATGCAGGACGAATTGCAGGACCTGGCTTTCGCCGAACTCAATCCGGACGCGCGCAACAGCATTATCGCCCGTCTCGGTTATTTGCGCGCCGAGGGCGGCAACGTCGCGCGCCAGGTGCAGGATGAACTTAAGCGCGTGCTGCACGAAGCCGGTCTGGAGGCGGAAGTTTCCGGCCGTGAAAAAACGCCTTTTTCCATCTGGAACAAAATGCGGCGCAAGAACATCGCGTTCGAACAGCTTTCCGACATCATGGCGTTCCGCATACTGGTGGATACCGTCGAGCAATGCTATCAGGCGCTGGGGATCATCCACGGCCATTATCCGGTGGTGCCGGGGCGCTTCAAGGACTACATATCCACGCCCAAGCCCAATCAGTACAAAAGCCTGCATACCGGAATCATCGGCCCTTTGCGTCAGCGCATAGAAGTGCAAATACGCACGCACGATATGCACGAAGTGGCCGAGCTGGGCGTCGCCGCCCATTGGGCTTACAAGGAAGGCGCGCTGGCGAAGGACGGGCACCAATACCGCTGGTTGCGCGAGCTTCTCGACATTGTCGAACATGCGCAAAAGCCGGAGGAATTCCTCGAACACACCAAGCTGGAGCTTTTTCAGGATCAGGTTTTCTGCTTCACCCCTAAGGGCGACCTGATTTCCCTGCCGCGAGGCTCGACGCCGGTCGATTTCGCTTATGCCGTGCACAGCAAAATAGGCGACACCTGCGTCGGGGCGAAGGTGAACGGCCGTATGGTGCCGCTGCGCACGGTGCTGCAGAACGGCGATCAGGTGGAAATAGTAACGCAAAAGGGCGGCACGCCTTCTCCCACGTGGGACCGGTTCGTGGTCACGGGAAAGGCGCGGTCCCGTATCCGGCGCTTTATAAGATTGCAGCAGCGTTCCGAGTACATAACGTTGGGCAAGGCCATGCTGGAAAGGCTGTGCCAGCAGGAAGGGATTGACTTCAGTGAAAAACGGTTCGAGGCCGTAGTTGACAAATTTCAGGCTGCGAGCCCGGACGATCTGTTCGCCAACGTCGGCGCCTCCCTGCAATCGCCGCGCGATGTCTTCTTCGCCGCGTTTCCTAGGCTGAAGCCGAAGGCGCAGGAAAAGGCGCTGCCCGTCACCGAAGCGGGCGCGCCCGCTCCCGCCGGCAAGGCGAAAGAGCGGCGGACTTCGCCGCTCACCCTCAAGGGGCTGATACCCGGAATGGCGGTGCATTTCGCCCGCTGCTGCCATCCTCTTCCGGGCGATGCCATAGTCGGCATAGTCTCGACTGGCCGCGGCGTGACCATCCATACGCACGACTGCAAAACGCTCAATTCATTCCGCGACACGCCGGAAAGATGGGTCGATGTCGGCTGGGGCGAGGGATACGGCAAGGAAACGAGCATGACTGGCCGCCTTACGGTGGTGCTTACCAACGAACCCAATAGCCTGGGGTCGGTAGCTACTACCATAGGCAAAGGCGGCGGCAATATCATAAACCTGAAAATCCTGAGCCGCGCCACTGATTTCTTCGAACTTTTGATAGACGTGGAAGTCAGGGACACGCAGCACCTGATGAACATCATTGCGGCTTTGCGCGCCAATTCCGCGGTAAGCTCCGTGGAAAGAACCAGGGGGAGATAGAAGCGAATGAGCAAACCGGTGATATATGCGGCCTCGGATCATCGTGGATTCGCGATGAAAGCGATGCTGATCGCGCTGTTGCAGGATCGGGGATACGAAGTGCGCGATCTTGGGACTGACAGCGAGGATAGCTGCGACGCTTCCGATTTCGCCGTGCGGCTGGCCGAGGCATTGAGAAGAGACGTGAAAGCGCGCGGAATCCTTGTCTGCGGCACGGGCCAGGCCATGGCCATGACCGCCAACCGTTTCCGGCACATACGCGCCGCGCTTTGCACGAACGGAACCATGGCCAGGCTGGCGCGCGAGCATAACGATGCCAACGTCCTTGTGCTCGGCTCCGCCGTAATCGGGCCGGAAGTCGCGCGCGAGTGCCTAGATGTTTTCATGAATACGAAATTTCTCGGCGGGCGCTATTCTGACCGTATAGCCAAACTGAACGCCATCGGCGGATTATAATTATTAAAGTGCAACTTTAAATTTTACCATCAAGTGCTAGATTTAACAGCAAAACGTTAACCCGTTCTTCCCCCAGAACACCCAAAAAACGGGGCTCGGTGAAGCGCTTGACCAGTTCGGACACTTCGCCTTCGCTTTTGCCGCGCGCCCTTGCTACCCTTGGAACCTGATACAGCGCGGCGGCCGGGCTTATGTGAGGATCGAGGCCGCTCGCCGAGCCGGTGACCAGATCCACCGGAATCGGAAGAGCGTTGCCTGGATCGTGCTCGCGCAAAAACGCGGCTCTTTTTCTCACGGCTTCGATTAAGGCCGGATTAGCCGGGTTCAGGTTGCTCGCACCCGAAGACGAGGCGTTGTAGGGAAACCCGGCGGTATAGGACGGCCTTCCCCAGAAGTATTTCGGATCAGAAAAGTTTTGCCCGATAAGGCGCGAGCCGGCGATCTTTCCATCGACCTTTATAATGCTTCCGTTCGCCGGGCCGGGAAAAAACGTTTGCGCCAGCAGGGTGACAATCGCGGGATACAAGCCGCCGAGCAGAATGCTCAGCAGCAGGAAAAGAGACAAGGAAGGACGCACAAGGCTATTCATGCTTCGCATTATATGACATAGCGGGAAAAATCAAAACCCGCGCCCGCCGCTTCTTTTTCTTTCGCCCGGTATTTTTGCAAAGCGTATTTCATGCCCGTCTTGCTCACCCTGTTTATCCTGCGCTTTGTCCGGGCATTCCGGCAGATGGCCCATAAGGCGTATTTTGTCGCGCAAATACCCGGAGTTGTGTGGGTTGCAACCGGTCCACAGCGGGACGCGCTCTTCTATGTGTATGCCGGCCGATTCCAGCGCTTCCATCTTGTGTTGGTTGTTGGTCAGCAGGCGTATGCGGCGCAGGCCGAAATGACGCACCATTTCTGCCGCGGCCGAATAATCGCGCGCATCCGCGGGGAAGCCAAGGCACAGATTAGCTTGCACCGTATTCATCCCCAGATCCTGCAAGGCATAGGCCATTATCTTGTTGCCCAGGCCTATACCCCGTCCCTCATGGCCGCGCATGTAAACCAGCAAGCCGCTGCCTTCCGCGCTTATCTTGCTGAGGGAGGACTCCAGCTGATTGCGGCAGTCGCAGCGCAACGATCCCAGGATATCGCCCGTCGCGCATTCCGAATGAATCCTCACAAGGCACCCATCACGCGGAACACCGCATGCCAGAACCATTGAATCACGGCCTTCCGCGTCGCGGAACAGGTGCAGGACGAAATCGCCGAAGCGCGTCGGAAGCGCGGCTTTCGATATGAGCTCAATCTTCATGAGGCGCTTATAGTAGCCGGAGGGCGGAAATACAATCGCGATGAAAAGTGCCTCCCGCCCACGCCACAGGGCCGGAAATTCACGCCGCTACCGGTTTAGGCGGGTAAGGAATTTTCCAGTTTCCATCCCCTGGTATCGAAAGGAATACCGGCGCGGGGGTTGAAGGCGGTTTCTACTGAATCCTGTTCGCCTTTCCTTATTGTCACCGAAAGATTCCACAGGTTTTGTTTCAGCATGGCCCCGGAGACGAGCGGCCCGGCCTCCACCAGAATTTCCCGCGTTCCCAGCGCGGCCAGCGCGCCGATGGCCTCTTGCGGGCTGTCGTATATGGCTGGCTCAAGTCCGCGCGCGCGCGCCGCTTCCAGCCATGCCGCCGGAACACGGCGGCGGCGGTCCAGGACGGCCAGAAAGCGTTTCTTGCCGGGATAATCAGGGACCAGACGGACGGTGAAATCCGGATTGTCCGCGAGTATCGTGCCGCTGCCGGTCAGTATCGCGTCGGCGCGTTTGCGCAACCGATGCGCGAGCAGCAGCGAAGAATCCGAAGTGAAGGTTTTCGCGCCGGGCGGAGGTATCATGGATCCATTTTCATCGAACGCGCGCTTTACCGTTATCCACGGCCTGCCGGTTTCGATGCTGTAGGCGAAGGCATAAATCAATTGGCGGCATTTTTCCTCTTCCACGCCGGTTATTACTTCTATCCCCGCACCGCGAAGCCGTTCTATCGCTCCGGCGGCGGCTTTCGGGTTGGGATCCATCGTGCCGATTACGACGCGCTGTATCCCGGACTCGATGATGATATCGCAACACGGTGGCGTAAGGCCGTGGTGATTGCATGGCGAAAGGGTGACGCAAAGCGTATGCAGTATGCCGAGCTGTCCTGAAGCGCGGCATTTTTCTATCAGCGCTCTTTCGGCGTGCGCTTCTCCGGCGCGCCGGTGCGCGGCTGTTGCTATTATTCCGCCGCCGCTGGCAAGACCGGCGGCGCCCACCGGAGGATTAGGCGAGGTGGCCCCGATCCAGCGCCTCGCTTCCTCGCACGCTTTCAGCATCGCGGCTGATATGGTTTTTTCGTCGTCCATATAATTATTTTGAAGGGACAGGCTTTCATGCTATTCTAATTTCGGTTTAGCTTATCCGTTTAAACTCCTTTCTGCACGGAGAAATTCATGTCCAGAATAAGCCAGGTGCGTGGCCGCGAAATACTCGACAGCCGCGGAAATCCGACCGTGGAAGTGGATATAGAGCTTGAAAGCGGCGCCGTTGGCCGCGCCGCAATCCCTTCGGGGGCTTCCACCGGCGCGCACGAGGCGGTCGAGCTGCGCGATGGCGACAATGAACGTTTCTTGGGCAAGGGAGTTTTGCGCGCTGTGGAGGCGGTGAACGGCGAGCTGGCGGACGCCGTTATCGGCATGGAGGCTTCGGATCAGCTCGCGATAGACGGGGCGATGATAGAGCTTGACGGCACGCCGGACAAATCGCGCCTCGGCGCCAACGCCATTCTGGGAGTCAGTCTCGCCGCGGCCAGGGCTGCGGCGGCGGAAGCGCGGTTGCCCCTTTACCGCTATATCGGCGGAACGTCCGCTTCGCTGCTGCCGGTCCCGCAAATGAACATAATCAACGGCGGCGCGCATGCCGACAATCCCATCGACATACAGGAGTTCATGATAATGCCGGTGGGCGCGGAAAGCGTGACGGATGCCGTACGCATGGGCGCGGAGGTTTTTCAAACGCTGAAAAAACTGCTCAAGGAAGGCGGACAGAACACCAACGTCGGCGACGAGGGAGGTTTCGCCCCGGCGCTCGCTTCCGCCGACGAAGCCATCGGCTTCATAATGCGCGCGATAGAAAAGGCGGGATACGAGCCGGGAGAAGACATAGCGCTGGCCATCGACGCCGCGGCGTCCGGGTTTTTCGCCGGCGGACTGTACAACCTCGCCGGAGAGCGCAAAAAGCTGAAGGCCGAACAGATGGTGCGCTATTATGGCGATCTGTGTTCGCGCTATCCGATAGTTTCCATAGAAGACGGCATGGCCGAGGACGATTTCGACGGCTGGGCCATGCTGACCGAGGAACTGGGCTCGCGCATCCAGATAGTCGGGGACGACGTGTTCGTGACCAACCCGCAAAGGCTCGCCGAGGGCATTGAGAACGACATAGCCAACGCCATCCTGATAAAACTCAATCAGATCGGCACGCTGAGCGAGACGCTGGAGACAATCGAAATGGCGCACAAGGCTGGATATCGCACCGTCATATCGCACCGCTCAGGCGAGACCGAGGATTCATTCATAGCCGATCTGGCCGTGGCCGCGAATTGCGGCCAGATAAAAACCGGCTCTCTGTGCCGTTCGGAACGGCTTGCGAAATACAACCAGCTTATGCGCATAGAAGAGCAACTGGGCAAAGCCGGCCGTTTCGCGGGGGCCGGCGTTTTGGCGGTATAGACGTGTTTTCCACAAGAAATTCGTTGACGTTAACCGTATGGAAATAAAGGTTAGCGCAAAATGTAATTCCGGGGCGAAGACAAGGTATTGTTAGAAAGTTATAATCTCCAGCCGGAAACTTTCGGCGGAAAACCGGGGCGGATTCGTATGCGACGCAAACAAAAAGGCTTTTGGCAGACTTTTTCGTCCGTCATCGGCGCGTGTCTTGTCGGGTACTTCGTTTATCACACCGTCCAGGGCGATCGCGGCTGGGTGGCGATGATCCGCATGCAGCACGAGGTCAGGGCTGCCGAGGCCACGCTTGAGCGGTTGCAGGCCGAGCGACAGGAGCTCCAGCACCGCACGAAGCTTTTGCAAGGGAAAGTTCTCGATCCGGACTTGCTCGAGGAAAAGTCGCGCGAGCTGCTCAACTATTCCAGGCCGGGGGAAATAGTGGTTCTGATACCGGAAGAAAACGGACAGAAGGGAAATATCCCTTAGACCTAAAAAAGCCTGTTTTCCGGACGCTGATCAATCGCCCTTGGTTTCTATTCTGGTCCTCATTCCCGCTTTGCGGCTGCGACGCGCTATGCCCGCTGCTTGCGCCGGCGCCTTGGGCTTTGAAGAGCGCGGGGAAACGATCTGGGCCGGAATTTTCGCGCGCGCGGCGAGCAGGCGGAGAGAATCCAGCGCGGGGGCGGGCGCGGAAAAGCGCCGCTTGACGAATTTTTCCTGCCGTCCAGCCGCCGGCCTGAGAACGGCGCGCGCCTGGCGCGAGAAGCCCTCAAAATAAAGCTTCATGCTTTTCAAGCCTTGTCTCCAGCCGGACAGGAACAAATCAGCGCGGGTTTCGGCGCTTGTCTGCATAGGCAAAGGCAGGACGAGGTTCACGTCTCCCATGATGAAGCTTTGCACCGCCGAGGCCATGCGCAACCGCGCTTCGGGCGAAGCGTTGTCGGGCGAAAAAACGCGCGCAGCCCTTTCCGGCAATCCACCGGCCCCGAGCACTTCGCCGTGGCCGCAGCACCAGGCGTTGGCGGCGGCTATGTCGCATTCGGAAAAGCCGAGATGGCGCAGGATGTCAAAACGCGGATCGAACAGATTGGCGGCGGCTATTTTCAGGGTTTCACGACAGAACTTTTCGCCGAGGATCCACGGGGTGAACGCTGTGCGGATGTCGTTCACGCCCGGCAGGTAACGTTCCACGCGCGCCAGCGCCTCTTCGTCGAAGCCGCGCTCGCGCAAAAGGGTGTGGTTGACGCCAGGCGCTTCCCTGAGCGTGCCGCGGCCGACGGCATGGTCGACGACACGCTCCATCGCCGCCATGCCGCCGGTCTTTTCCAGCGCCATGGGAACGGCGGGATGAATAGCGCGGCGGAAGCCGCCGTCACCGCCGGAAGAAAGGGCGTATTGTCTGACGAAACGGGTTTCCGGTTCCAGGCCCTGCGATGAACAATCCAGCAAGGCGGCGAATTGCGGGCTTTCGAACAACGAGGTCAATTGCAGGTGCCGCAACCCTCCTTTATATGCGGCCTTCAGGGCGTCATCCCATGCCCGCCGCGCGGCGGCTACCAGAACCAGATCGGCCCCGTCTTCCACGAACAACGGGGCGGGAAGGATGGAAAGGCGCTCGTAATCGCTGCATTCGCCGTAAGCGGCGTTGCGATGGTTGCGCAAACGGCGCAAACATTCTTCGCGCCGCGCCAGGAAGCCCAGGCACGGGCCGAAACGTTCCGCGATGCCGGCCGAAGCGATCACGGCCTCGGCCGTTATGACGGCGCTTATCGCCGCCGCCGTGGCGCGCCCTTCGGGACTGTCGTACGGCAATGCCAGGGATACAAGCAGGGCGCCGAGGTTGCAGTATCCTATCGAAACCGGCCGGGCGGGATTGGATCGCGTCCGGCAATTTTCGTAGTGCAACTCCAGCAAGAGCACGGAAAGCCGGATCGCGTGACGCAACAAGGCCAGGTCTATCGCCCCGTCGTCTTTCCTGAAGCGGAAAAGATCGAGCATAAGGCGCGGAGCCTCTTCACCGCCTGCGACCGGGCACCATTCGGAAACAGTGCCAGAGAAGTTCAGCAGCAGCATCCGGGAAGCGCGCCCGCCGCGCAGGAACTTTTGCCAGCGCGGCATGAAAGGAGAATCCGCATCCCTGGTAATGGAATCTATGGCCTCGTTTTTGAGCGACATGGAAACTGGCTTCCGCGTCACCGTTCTTATTGTTTCTCCGGCGTCCTGAATCTGCCGCCCCGGCCGGCCGTAATCCGTATTTTCCCGCAACCCGTAAGCCCATTCGATTCCGGCGGACGCCATCAGTTCAGTATCGAGCGCTATGATCCTGCCGGCCAGCATGAACAGCACCTCGTCGTGGAACGACCGCGCTTCCTCCTCGTTTTTCCATAGGCCCTTTTTCCATCCGGCATGGGCCGCCGATCCGACTATGCGTTCGAAAACCTGCCGCGCGCCGGTTTCCGCGGTCAGGTCATGGGAGGCGGGTTTCCGTTTCCACAGCCATGAGGGAAGAGAAGTTTCCTCTATATACTGTAGCCTGGAGGGGATGGAATGCAGCAGAGCATCGGCTATCGTTCCGGCCGCTTCCGGATTCCAGTTTTCCGGAATTTCCACCACGACGGAACGGCCTTCGGAATTTTCAGCGGGAACCGTTACGTAATGAACGGAGCAGAGAGATTCGTCTTCTGCTGCCGTGAACAGGCGGTTTGCGAACATATTGACCCGAAAAGTTATCCACAAGATGATGTAGGCGGTAGGCATTTATGGCACAAAATGTGGTGTTTTTGAAGATAAAGTTATTCACAGGACGAAACGGCGGAATTCGGCTTTGGAGAAAAGGCCTTGCCCGTTTCAGCGGCATACCGGGCGATTCTTTTTCCGGTTCCGTCGAACGCGCGGCGCCGCTTTCGATTCCGCATGAGAATCTTTTTCGGCGCTTCTGGCTTACGGAACGGAAAGGCGCGGAGTTTTTTTATTGCCGCAGGCGATGAAGTTACGTAAACCGGAATCCGGACCGTTCACTCTTGTTCCTTGCCCATAGCGGCATCCGCTGGAAGCGGGCGATAAAGCGAAAAATCCACCGCGGATCGCCGCAACTAAAGTAACATCGTGCAACATCTGCCGATTCGGGGAGCTATTCGATGGGACGCAATGCTATAGAAACCGTTCTTGGCGCAGTTGTGCTGGCCGTGGCCGGACTTTTCATGGTTTTCGCCTATTCCAGCGCCGATCTGCAAAAGGTGCAGGGATACACCGTGAACGCCTACTTTCCGATGGTGGACGGGATAAAAGACGGGACCGACGTCAGGATAAACGGGGTCAAGGTGGGATCCGTCTCCGGCCTGAGCCTTGTCACCAAACCGGGCATGGACCAGTTCAAGGTAAGGGTGCAGATGACGATAATGCCGGCGGTGGTTTTGCCGGTGGACACGATAGCGATGATCGCATCCGAAAGCCTGCTCGGCGGGAAATACCTTGCGCTCGAGGTCGGGGTGGAAGACGATACGATAAAAACCGACGGCACCGGACGCATCACGCGCACCCAGGCGCCCATGCGTCTGGACGATCTTATCGGCCAAGTCATATACGGATCGAAAAGACAGGAAAGCTCTTCGAACAATCCGGCTTCACCTTCCCCCGCGGCGGCTGCGGCCGCTCCCTCTCACGCGCCTTTGGATTACGCCGTTCCCGAAACGGCCAGGGGCAACGCCGTTGCGCCCGCGAAAGCAGCGCAGCCGGTGGCTCCGGTTGCCGCTCCCAGGGAGGCGCCGGCGTACGCTCCGCCGGTTGCTCCGGATCATGGGACTCCGGCAGTTACTGCGCCGGAGCCGGCCCATCCGTGATGCGCGCTTTTTTTCTTCTTTTCTTTTTCTTCGCCGCCGCGTTTTTTGCTGTCCCCGCTTTCACCGCGGTTCCTGCCGAGGACAAACCGGTGGCGGTTTTGCGCGCGCTGGACAAAATAACCGCGCGGGTGGAGGAAATAAGGGTGCCGATCGAAAGGCCGCTGAAATTCGGCACGCTGATGATTACCGTAAAGGCTTGCCGCGAAACTCCGCCTGAGGAAACTCCGGAAGCCGCCGCTTTCATAGAGGTCAGCGAAATAAGGCCGGGAGAGGCCGAAACAAAGGTTTTCAGCGGGTGGATGTTCGCTTCAAGCCCGGCGCTTTCGGCCATGGAACATCCGGTTTACGACCTGTGGGTCACAGGCTGCAAAAACGAATAGACGAGGCGATCCCAATCGATTCCCGGTGAAAGGGTGAGGCTCGCCTTTTTCTCGATGGCGCCGGCGAGAAGATGGTGATAGTGCGCGCGGGTTATCTCGAACGTGCCGAAGCGGGCCAGATGATCGGTCTGGAACTGTGTGTCAAGTAAAACAAAGCCGCAGTGGCGCAGCAAGGCAACCAAATAGACAAGAGCTATTTTGCTGGTATCGGGCTTCAGGCTGAACATGCTTTCGCCGAAGAAAGCGCCACCGAGACTCGCGCCATAAAGTCCGCCGGCCAGATGATGGCCGTCCCATATCTCCACGCTGTGGGCGTGGCCGAGATGGTGAAGCTTTATATAAAGGCGGATTATTTCGTCATTTATCCATGTTATCGGCCTTTCCGGCCTTGCGGCGGCGCATGAGCGTATGACTTCGCTAAAAGACGTGTTCAGACGAACAGTGTACTTGTGCTTTCTTATGGTGCGGCGCAGGCGGGATGGAACGTGAAAACGGCTGTCCAGAGGGATAATGGCCCGCAGCGGAGGATCGAACCAGCGCAGCTCGTGAGAATTCGCATTTTCGGCCATGGGAAATATCCCGGCGGCGTAAGCCTGGAGCAGGATAGCGGGCGTCAGATGGAGCGAACGGCGGGACGACATTGCGGCGAAGAACTAAAAATCAGTGCTGGTGAACATATAACTTATTGAAAGAAATGGTTAATTACAAAGGAAAAAGGGTTAAAACAAAGCCCGCGCATGACGAACGCGGCGGCAAAAACCGTTTTCCGCCGTGGAATTTCATTTGTGTGGGGAAAGAGATTATTTTGTTGCAAGAAATTTTTCCAGCCAATGCACGTCATAGTCTCCGTTTATGAAATCGGGATGGCTGACGATTCGCTGGTGCAGGGGCAAGGTGGTCTTAATTCCTCCAATCACGAATTCCTCAAGACTGCGGCGAAGGCGAAGCAGGCATTCATTGCGGTTCGCGCCGTGCACTATCAGCTTGGCTATCATGCTGTCGTAATAGGATGGAACGGCATAGCCGTCGTAAAGAGCGCTGTCTATGCGCACGCCAAGACCGCCGGGAGCGTGAAATTCGGTCACTTTGCCCGGAGAAGGAACGAAAGTTTCCGGATTTTCGGCGTTTATGCGGCACTCTATCGAATGGCCGTTGAAACGTATATCGCCCTGTCTGTAGCCAAGCGGAAGACCGGCGGCCACGCGTATCTGCTCGCGCACAAGGTCGATGCCGGTAACCATCTCCGTTATCGTGTGTTCGATCTGGAGCCTGGTGTTCATCTCTATGAAGTAGAATTCGCCATCATCGTAGAGAAACTCCATCGTCCCGACGCCGCGGTAGCCGAGCTTCTGGACCGCTTTTGCGGCCAGCGCGCCTATCTTTTTCCTTTGTGAGTCGTTGAGGCCGGGGGAAGGAGTTTCTTCGATGACTTTTTGATGGTTGCGCTGCAACGAACAATCGCGTTCGCCGAAGTGCACGGCGTGACCATGCGCGTCGCCGATGAGCTGCACTTCTATATGCCTGGGGTTTTCAAGGCACTTTTCCATGTAAAGCTCGCCGTTTCCGAAGGCGGCGCGCGCTTCGTTGCCGGCCAGGCGGAAGGCTTCCCCCACTTCTGCAGGGGTGCGCGCTATCTTCATGCCTTTGCCGCCGCCGCCCGCCGAAGCTTTCAACAGGACGGGAAAGCCTATGGATTTCGCCACCCTTACCGCCTCCACCTCGCTCGATACCGCGCCGGCCGACCCCGGAACTGTGGGCAAGCCGAGTTCCCTCGCGGTTTTTCGTGCCGCCGTTTTGTCGCCCATCATGCGTATGTGCTCGGGCGAAGGGCCGATGAACACAAAACCATGCTCTTCCACCATTTCCGCGAACGCGGCGTTTTCCGCCATGAATCCTATGCCGGGATGAATCGCGTCTGCGCCGGTTATCGCCGCCGCGGTGAGTATGGCCGGTATGTTAAGATAGCTTTCCCGCGCCGGCGGCGGCCCGATGCACACGCTTTCGTCGGCAAGGCGCACGTGCATGGCGTCGGCATCCGCCGTGGAATGCACCGCCACGGTATGTATGCCCATTTCACGGCACGCGCGATGTATGCGAAGCGCCGTCTCGCCGCGGTTGGCTATGAGTATTTTTTCGAACAATGGCCCGCCTATCCGATGATCAGCAAGGTTTCTCCGAATTCAACAGGTTTGGCATCGCTTACAAGTATATCTTTGACAACCCCGGCCACAGGCGCCTTGATCGGATTCATCACTTTCATAGCCTCGATTATAAGAAGCGTGTCACCGGCCCTTACTTCGTCGCCCGCCTTGACGAATGGCGCGGCCCCGGGCTCGGGCGCGAGATAGACAGTGCCGACCATCGGCGCTTCGACCGGGGTCCCGGAAGACGTTGCGATTTTTGTTTCCCCGGCCGCGTCCGGAGATTGCGCCGCAGGAACGGGCGCTGCGGAAAGCAGCGTTGCTGTTCCGGAGGAAGGAGCGCCTGCAGAAACGCGGATTTTCCTTTCGCCTTCGGCGTATTCTATTTCGTAAAGCCCGGTTTCCTTGAGCAGTCCGGCGAGGCGGCGCACAGCTTCTTCGTCTATTTGCATCGGTGTCATGATTTCTTTTTCCTTTTGGGAGCGATGAGTGTGGCCAGATGCCTTACCGCGTATTCATAGCCGGCTATGCCCAGGCCGCTTATAACGCCAGCCGCCGCCGGAGAAATGAAGGATTGCCGCCGGAAGGACTCTCTGGCGAAAATGTTCGAGACGTGAACCTCCACAACAGGCAGGCGCGAAGTTTTGATGGCGTCGTAAATCGCTATTGAGGTATGGGTGTAGGCTCCGGCGTTTATCACTATGCCTTTATGATAATCCGCGCTTTCCTGTATCCAGGTAACTATATCGCCCTCGCAATTACTCTGTCTGCAATCAGCGGCGAGGCCGCAGGAGGCCGCGGTTTCGCGGCATAATTTCTCCACGTCTTTAAGTGTCGCCCGCCCATATATTTCGGGCTCGCGTTTGCCCAACATGTTGAGATTTGGGCCGTTTATTATAAGTATTTCCGGTGCTTTTTTCATGAAGCCGTCCGCAGTTTTTTACTCTCTCTGTGATGGGGCCCTTCTTGCGCCCCTGGCTTTAAGGCAGGAAAAGTCATGTGTGCGCCGCCGCGGCAAGTCAAGCCGTTTGTTATTTTAGTAAAACAACACCTTGTTGATAATGACTTTTTGCAGACAGTTCGACCAAAAATATATGGCCCGAAATGTCCGCTCGTCAGGGAATTCCGGAAGAGCTGTCCCTAAAGATTTTGCCGCCCTGCATCAGCAAGGCCATTTGCTGGTCTATGAGAGTGCGAGTCTGGCCTATGCGCTTTTCGCGTATGCAGGCGCGGAAAGGCGAAGCGGGATTGAGAGGCTCGGTGATGAAAGTCTGGGTTTGCAAACCGCGGATACTCAAAGTCTGGTGCATCACAGCGGTTATACCCGTGGCGAGGAGAATCGCGGCGCGGTCGCCGATGGCCTGCACCCCCAGTTGTAACAGTCCCTCAAGCGCCTCTTCTATGGTGCCGGCGTGCATAGTCGTTATCACAAGGTGGCCCGATGTGGCCGCGCGCAAAAGCTGGTTCGCCGCTTCCGGCGTGCGTATTTCGCCGACAAAGATGTAACGAGGGTGCCAGCGCATGCTGCGCTTGAGCATTTCCGCCCATTCATCGTCCTCTTTCACTTCCACCTGGTAACAGAACCCGCTTTTCCCGTGTTTGCCTTCAAGCGAGTATTCGACCGGATCCTCGATGCAAAAAGCCACCCCGCCGTAGGTTTCCAGATATTCGCGCAGCAGGGAACAGGCCGTCGTGGTCTTGCCTTGCCCCGTGGCGCCGCTGATCAGTATCAGGCCGTCGCGCTTGCCCATGTTGCGCAAGTGCGGAACCAGAGCAGGCATGAACCCGATACCATCCACCGGCAGGGGCAGCGCGTTTATTTTCCGCAACGCAGCCCACAACTGGCCGCTCGCTGTCCTGGCTTTCGACGCGCGCAGGCGCGCACCTTCGAACGTCAGCCCCATTTCATCCTCTTTCATTTTGGCCAGGAGAAGAGCGGTCAGGTTGCTTACGGATTCATGGAACTCGGGGGGAACCGGAATTGCCGTTTCCGTTTTTCCGTTGTTTATCTTGCAATAATGCGGGGCTTCATCGCCTTCGAGGCAAACGTAAAGATCGACGAAATCAAGCTCCACCAGACGTCTCGTTGACATAATTCCTATTCTCCCAAATAACTTTTAACGAGACTGCCGGCGATCAGGTACCAGCCGTCAACCAGGACAAAGAAAATTATCTTGAAAGGCAAGGATATTACCGATGGAGGCAACATCATCATGCCCATCGACATTAACAGCGAAGCTATTACCATGTCTATGATAAGAAATGGTAAAAATATAAGAAACCCTATCTCAAACGCCCGGCGCAGCTCGGAAATCATGAAGGCCGGCACCAGGGCGCGCAACGGAATTTCCCGGGGTTTGGCCTCTGCACCTTCTTTTTTTTGCTCCGGCTCTATCTTCGCCATTTGCATGAAGAGGTCCAGGTCTTTCGTTCGGGTGTGCTTCAGCATGAACTCATGGAACGGCTCGATCGAACGGCTGAAAGAAGCGGCCTCATCTATTTCTCCGTTCATGAGCGGCCTGACGCCTTCATCCCACGCTTTCTCGAAAACCGGCTGCATGACGAACATGGTCAGGAACAGGGCGAGGCTTATTATGACCACATTCGGTGGAGTCTGCTGCACGCCGATGGAGGTGCGCACGAACGAAAGCACGACCACTATGCGCGTGAAACTGGTCACCATAACCAAAATCGATGGCGCCAGCGCCAGCACGGTTATCAGAAGCGTCAGTTGAACCAGCCTTGCGGTGGTTGTCGGTCCCTGTCCGAGGTCGATGTTTATGCTTTGCGCCGCCGCGGCGGAGGAAAAAAGAAAGACCAGCGCCGCCGGTATGGCAACCAAAGCCGGGGAAAGGCGTGAGGGAAGCGAAGCCGGTTTCATGAGCTTTTGTTTTTGACCTGTTTCGGGGAAGAAGAGGTTTCGCAGATTACAATATCCTGCGCTCCGAGCAAAAGAAGATGCTCTTTGCCGTCGCAGTTTATTATGACGAGACGGCGGCGGGCGTCGAGGTTCAGGCTTTCGACTACCTTTATGCGGCGGCCGGCTCCACTCGCGGGCGCGATCCAGCCGCGCGCGGCCAGATATTTCAGCACCCACGCCAAAAGGCCCATCAATCCCAAAACCGTGGCGGCGGCAAAAGTGAATTTCAGCAAAGAAACGCCGGCGAAATCAGCTTGAGGCTCCATCGTCGGTCCCTTTGACGACCTCGGCTGCGAGGGAAGACTGCAGCTTGCGTAATTCGCTCTCATATTCGTTCAGAAGCTTGATGAGTATCGTCAGCTCCGGCAGATACGCTTTTTGCTGCTCCGCCGCGGCGTTTTGCGCCGCTTGGCATACAACGGATATGCGTTTATCCACGCCGCTCATGGAAACCAGCTTGCCGGCGTGCAACTGCGAAAACGCCAAGGTGAAAAATTCCTGCAAATCCTTTATTTCCTTCATGGTCGCGGCGAACTTATCGGTTTCTTCTTCGGTCATGTTGTGCCTTTCGCAACAGAGGGGGGCGGACCATCGCCGCGCATCGCCTGGTTGGCTTCATACACCTTCGCGAGTATTTCCGCCACCGCTACTATGGCCTCGCTTGGTATCGGGGTGTCGAGCTCCAGCTTGGCCAGCATTTCGGCCAAATCGGCGTCTTCGCGCACCTTTATTCCCAGCGAGAAAGCCAGTTCGAGAATCTGCTCGGCCAGCTTGCCGCGCCCGGACGCGACTATTTTGGCGGGAGCTTCCGGATCTTCCGAATCTCCCTGGATTGCCACCGCAACCTGGCGGCCGCTGGCCGGCTTCACGGGCTTGTAGGGGGAAGGGCGCTCATGATTCTCAATCATGAGAAACAGCCTAGGGTATTTTTCGCGCCGATGGAAATTATACCGGGAGCAAGGCCGGAACGCGCAAGATCACCCCCGATTTTTTCCGTCGGTCTGAACCAGTCTGTTAATGTTGGCCCATGAAAGCCGCAAAAAGACTGATGAAAAGCAAATTGCTTTAAAAACAATGAGTTGATTTATATTGCGGAAATTTATTGTTAACCAAAAACTTTTGGACAAAACAAGAACATATCGTTGACTTTAAAAGCGCAAACAAGCTAGGCTCAAAGCGCCTGGAGTAGAGAAAGGCGGGTATTCGACCTCCGCCCGCCTTCGGGCATCAGGGGCCGGGAGCGGACGCCGAGATGCGAGGCATCCTACGTTCGTTTTCCGGCCCTTTCGCTTTTTGCGGCATACGAAGCTTCCGAATCTGATAGCATTAAGCGCATGTCTCCCAGAAAGCGCCGCATTTTCCACCGGCGGCATTTTCCTTTCGCGCGAATTCTGCTGGCCCTGGCCTTGCTATGGGGCGTTTTGTGGCTGGCCGCTTCTTTCCAGTTGAAAAAACGTTTCGAAGGCTGGCTTGCGTCCGAACATGCCGCCGGACATGAAGTGGGCTATGAAACAAGCGCGGCGGGAGGGTTTCCCTTCAAGGCCGTGAAGCGAGTGAAAGGTTTTCGCTGGAGCAACGGCAGTGGATTCAGCGCCAGCGCGGGCAGGGCGGAAATTTCGCTCTTTCCCTGGTATTGGCGCGGCATATCGGTTTTTTTTGACGGCGGCGTTTTCGTGAACTTTCCGGCAGGAGGCGCGGACGATAAGGTTTCACTGAAGAGTGATAGTGCACATTTACGTATCTCCTATCCCCTGTTCCCGCCGGAAAGCCATGCGGACGAGGGGATGGGAATCGCGTTTGAATCTCAAAACATAACGGTAAAATTCGCCACGCCTTCCCCGTTCGGTGATTTGATCGGAAGAGCGGCGTTGAAGCTGCGTATAATGGGCTCGCCGCCAGACTTCTCGAGCGTGAGCTCAATAGCGGCGTGGAACGCCGGCAGCGGCGTCATAGAAATTGACGAACTGATCCTCGATTGGGGAGTTTTGAAACTAGCCGTGAGCGGAACCATCGGCCTTGATCGCGAGCTGCAACCGGAAGGAGCCTTTTCGGGACGCATAGGAAAACGCGGCGAGGTGGTGAAGGCGCTCATGGACAAAAAGTGGATAGGCAAAAGCGAAGCCGGGCTTTTAACTTCGGCCCTCAATCTTTTGTCCGAAAGCGCCGGCGGAGAAAAAGAAGGCGAAACTTTGCCTTTGTCCGTGCAATCCGGTGGCTTGTTTCTGGGGCCGGTGCGTGTAATGACTTTGCCGCGAATCTCCTGGCGTTGAAATTGTGCAACGGTTTTCAGTCCGCCATAGCTGGGCGCGTCATTTCCTGGCGCCGCTCGCCTGCCGCGCTTCTTCCACCGCTTTTTTGAGTTCTTCGTATTGCATCATGCCCGGATGGACTGTTTCGCCGATTATGAAAGTGGGAGTGCCGTGCGCGCCGACCTCGTTGCCAAGCTCCAGGGATTCCTTTATCATTTTCTCGATGGCCGGATCAGCCATATCTTTTTTCAGCTTGTCAACGTTGAGACCGGCTTCTTTAGCCGTTTTGAAGATAACCTCGTCGGACAGGTGTTCTTTGACCGGCATAAGGGCTTTATGGAATTTATGGAACTTGCCCTGGCGGGCGCTGGCAAGCGAGGCTTTGGCCGCTTGCACTGATGCGGGCCCAAGAATGGGGAATTCCTTGTAGATTATCTTGACGTCCTTGTTCTCGGACAGCAGCTTTTCGACCGCTTCGTACGAAAGTTTGCAATAGCCGCACTGATAATCGATGAATTCCACTATGGTAACCGCGCCTTTGAGATTACCGCCGACCGGAGAATTAGGGTCGTTCAACAGTTTTTCCCGGTTGACGGCCACCGCCTGCTGGTTTTTGACCGAAGCTTCCGCTTCCTGGCGGTTTTGAATTTCTTGCGCCGCCTTCATTATTATTTCCGGCTCTTTTTTAATCAGCAGATTGCGGACCAATTCTTCTATGGCCGCTTTTTGCGAGTCGGTGAACTGGGCAGGGGAGTCCGCCGCGAAAGACGATGCTGGCAACAGGCAGAGAGCGAGAACGCCGAAGATGATTTTGGCCGGTAACATGTAATCTCCATGACAGAATTAAAAACGGGAACGCGCCAAAGAACCAGTTTTTTTGCCTTTAGTCAACGATTGTCGCTCTTGTCCATGCTGATTTTTATATCTTGCGCTCTCAGCCAGTATGGCGAGCTTTTCGGCAGCGCTTTCAGGGCGCGGTCAGCGTATTGCCTGGCTTCCCGGTCTGCTCCGCGTGCGGCTGCTTCTTCGGCCAGGGCGTAAGATGCATAACCGGAGTACAGCGGATCTTTCGAGAGTTCGCCTTTGCGTCCCCAAGCCGACGCCAGCAGCCTCCACGTTTCCGGATCGTGCGGCGATATGCGGTTGGCTTCAGTCAGGTTTTGTATCGCTTTGTCCAGGGCGCCTGGGTTTTTGCTTTCAAGCAGGGCGTGACCATAGGCGAGGCGCAGAAGCGCGGAATCCGGCTGTAGCTCGGCGGCTTTTCCATAAAGCGCCGCGGCCTCTTCTATTTTTCCGTTTTCGAACAGCATTTGCGCCTTCAATTCATGGAAAAACGGATTTTCAGGTTCTTCCCTTATCAGACTGTCGGCAAGCGCCAGCGCGCGCGGCAACTGATTGGTGCGGTAAAGCGCTATGGCGCGGGCGTAACGCGCCGGCAGGCGGGAGTCCTTGTCGGTATAGCGCAGCAAGGCGGTTTCAGGCTGCAGAAATCCGTTGAGCTTGGCCTTCATGCGCTCGTGCATCACCGCGAATTTCCGGTCCAGATACTTGTCAGCAGAATTCGATTTTTCCACATGATGCGAAACGGCGTCTATGCGGTCCTGAGACAATGGATGAGTACGCACATATTCAACCTGGCGGTCTATCGGCACGATATCCTGCGCGCCCAGTTTCTTCATGAATTCTTCCATGCCGCGAGCCGTTATGCCGGCACGGTCCAGATACGACAGGGCGGCGGCGTCGGCGGAAGATTCCTGGGTCCGGCTGAAGCTCAGCATCATGCGCTGTGCTATCTGCTGTGATCCGCTTATGGCTCCCATAGCCGCCTGACTGTTACCGCTGGCGACACCGATCGCCGCGCCGAACAGCATTCCGAGGATCGCTTGCGTCGAAGCGTCGGCCATCGCGTCGCGTCCGCGTATCAGGTGGCCTCCGGCTATATGTCCGGTTTCGTGTGCTATTACGCCAGCCAGCTGCTCGGGCGTATCAGTCATCTGGAGCAGACCGGTGTAGAAAAACATATTCATGCCGCCGGCTACGAAGGCGTTCACTGCGCTGCTGTTTATTATGTAGATGCTGACCGAGTCAGGGTCTATAGCGGCGGCGCGGAATACCGGATTGGCCAGCGAGCGCAGGTAATGCTCTATCTCGGCGTCGCGTATCATTTCGATGCGCGGCCCTCCACGCTGGCTTTGGGCGAGACCGGACACCGGCCACAGCAGCGCGTTGCCCGCTGCGAAGGCAGCCAGGGCGAAAACAAACATTTTCGCGAGCGAAGCCGGTAAAAACCTCATTCGTCAGCTTTCGCAATGATAAATGGCGCGATTATGGCAAACTTTCTGCGAGCGGGCCAGATTTACACTCCTGTAAGTCTGCGCCACCACCCGGCCTTCGGTTTGTCCGAAGGAGGATTAACTATCTCATAAGGCGAAGTTTCGCGCGCCTCCGCCGCGCCTGCCTTTGGCGCGGATTTATCTTTTTCTTCATGTTCTTCACGTTCTTCACGTTCTTCATGTGCAGGTCTGGCATGAGGAACGGGAGCGGCCGCAGGTGAAGTATCGTCGGCGCGCGGCGTGGTATCCAATTCATGGATGCTGACCGGAACTCCGAAAGATTCGACTCCCGCTTCCGGCACGTAATCCGGCCCGCTGCGGGTTCTTCTCCGGGGGAAGCGCCGGTTCTCGCCGTTGTTTTTGAAATTCCCGTTTCCGCTTCTGCGGCGGCCGCCGCGCCTCCCCCTGCGGCGGCGGCTCGTAATCGGCGCATCGTGTTCTTCCGGAGAAAACGGAGATGCGCTTGCGGGTTCCTCTTCCGGCAATATACCGCCTTCGGTATCTACGGCGGAAGATATGCCAGATCCTTCATTGATTCCGGCGGACCAGCGGTCTTCCTTGATGAGCCGGTCAGGCGAGAGTTCCGTTTTTCCGTTGCGCTCATAATCGCGCCTGCTTCTGCGGAAACGGCGGCGAAATCCCTTGTCCCGCGTCTCTTCACCGGAATTTTCCGCGGCATTTTCTTCTTCCGCTTCCGGTCCCGAATCTTCGCTCCGGTCTTCGATATCGCTTATTTCATGAAATTCACGCTCTGTTCCGGCCAGGACCCGATCGGCGTTCACTGCCGGGGAGATTTTGCGTTCGCCGGAACGCTGGCGCGAACGCTCAAGCCTGAAATCCGGAGGCACAAGAGAATCATCGCCTAGCAGGGAAACGTGAAGATCATAACGCTCTTCTATATTACGCAATGCCGCGCGTTTGTGATTGAAGATATAAAGGGCCACATTCGTCGGCACATGCATAACAAGATCGCCCCCGCGCTGACGGATTCCTTCCTCTTCTATCGCGCGCAAAACGGAGAGGGCCGCGGAATCCGTTGAACGCACGTAGCCCGTTCCGGCACAATGCGGGCATTTCCCGAAATTTATCTCCAGAAGGCTCGGGCGCAGCCGTTGACGCGACAATTCCATAAGGCCGAAAGGGGAAATGCGCCCTATTTGCAGGCGGGCGCGGTCGCTTTTCATGGCTTCCTTGAGTCGGCGCTCCACGGCGGCATTGTTGCGCCCGTCCTCCATGTCGATGAAATCTATAACTATCAGACCGGCCAGATCGCGAAGACGCAATTGCCGCGCTATTTCATCCGCTGCTTCAAGATTGGTTTTGAGCGCCGTTTCCTCTATATGACGTTCACGGGTGGCGCGGCCCGAATTGACATCTATCGCCACCAGAGCCTCGGTCGGGTTGATGACGATATATCCGCCAGAGCGAAGCTGCACTATCGGGTTGTGCAGTCTGTCTATCTGACTCTCCACGTTATAGCGGAAAAACAGGGGGATATCTTCCTGGTAAAGCTTTATCTTGTCCACTTGATCCGGCATCAACGCGGACATGAACTCACGCGCCTTGTTATAGCCTTCTGCTCCGGCCACAAGTATCTCGCTTATGTCCCTTGAGAACAGATCGCGCACCGACCGTTTGATGAGGTTGGCCTCTTCATAGATAAGCGCGGGCGCTGTCGACCGCAGGGTTTGTTCCCTTATGCTGTCCCAGAGCCTGAGCAGGTAATCAAGATCGCGCTGTATTTCCGGCGGTTCCTGTTCCATGCCGGCGGTGCGTAGAATTACGGCCATGCCTTCGGGAACCTCCAGCTGGTCAAGTATTTCCTTCATTCTGCGGCGGTCCTGATGGTTGGTTATTTTGCGTGAAACCCCGCCGCCATGATCGGTGTTCGGCATCAGGACGCAATAACGCCCCGCCAGCGAAAGAAAAGTGGTGAGCGCCGCACCCTTGTTGCCGCGTTCTTCCTTCACCACCTGAACCAGCATTACCTGGCCGCGCTTTATGACTTCCTGTATTTTGTAACGCAGGCGATGACGGCGCACGACCTTTTCGGCCAGATCGCCGCCTACGCTTTCGACCGGTGACGCTTCCGGCACCAGAGCGTTGCCGAAGTCGGTTATCAGGCCTTCATGTATGCCGGTGTCGCTGAAAAGGGACAGATGTTCCTGCGGGGAATCTTCGGTTGAAGGAAAAGCGTCCGGTTCACTGCCTTCGTAAACTGCGCTGGCGAGTTCATTGGCGCCAGTCATTTCGCCGCCAGGCTGTTCTTGCACTTCCTCGCCGCCGTTTCCGGCCGGAATTTCATCGGCTCCGGCTTCATCGGCGGTTTCTTCCATAACGGGACCGCCGTCGTGAGCGCGGTCAGCTATTGGTATGCGGAAATAATCAGGGTGGATTTCGTTGAATGGCAAAAAGCCGTGGCGGTTGCCGCCGTATTCGACGAACGCCGCTTGCAGCGACGGCTCTATACGCATCACTTTCGCAAGGTATATATTGCCGCGAAGTATGGGCTTGCTTGCAAGGCTGAAATCAAGGTCTTCCAGCCGGTTCGTATCGCGGTAGCTGTTCACTATCGCTACACGCGTCTCCTCTGGATGCGTGGCATCCACCAGCATTCGCTTGGTCATTTTTTTCTCCTGCCGGCCCGTCGCGCTCGGGAGGGAACGGATCCCTGACGCGCCTTGGCCGGCGAATTCGTTATCATTCCCGCGGCCTGCCCCCTGCCTGCCGCTTTTTAAAAGGCGCTGCCTGCAGCTTCGCCTGTGGATAAAACCCGTAAGGCCGGCTTCAGCGGCGCGCCGTAAAACCTGAATACACGGAAAAAGTAACCAAAAAAAGGCAAGCTTGCCCTTTCCTTCAAACTTTCATAACCGGCCGGTAATCCGCCGTCCAAGCATCAGGTTCAGAGCTATCATAAACCCAAAACACCGAGCAAAACAACCTGTTATTGCCAAGTGTTGCAAAATTGTTGCATTTTGTCCGGAACTCTCTGAAAGAGTTATACAATCTATTTTTGTCTGCTAATAGTCCGCAGCTTCGGCGAAATTGATTTTATAGACCCTATATTTTAAGGAATGGCGAAGAATGTCTTATGGATCGGCAAACAAATCGTTCTGGTTAGTTTACGACTTTGTTAAAAAAACCGCGAGAATCCATTTCAGGGCTTTTTCCGGTCGGCGCCCCGACGAAGAGGCCAGTTTTGAAATAGTGGGGCCTTATTGCGATCTGCGGCGCTCACGGCGAGAACGGATTATCCTGAAGCTCAAAAGCCGTCAAATGCTTAAGGTCTTGCGGGAGGCAAGGGACGTATATGTGTCCGAAAAAGGAGAAAACGGGGTGATCTGGAACTATCGCGTTAAGCGTTGCCGTGACTTCTGATGTTTCCGGTAAAGCCGAGAAAGCCCAGTTTCTCCATCATGAGCACTAAATTTGTTTCTGATTGAGGAAACGGACAATGAAAAATTTGGCTGGGGGACCAGGATTCGAACCTGGGTAAACGGAGTCAGAATCCGTTGTCCTACCGCTAGACGATCCCCCAATCCAATAAAGCGGAGTTTTCTATCATACAGTGATTGGTTTGTGTAGTCCGCTTGTCCGGCTTTGTCTATGGCACACGATATTAACGGTTTTTGTAACAGAAGATTATGTCCTGTTTTGGCTATGCCGGTTGCGGCTAAGGCGCGGTCCGGCGGCGTTTTTATGCTTTCCGGGTTTCAGGCGCCGGACAAATGCAGGAAAAGTTCCGGGAAAACACCGCTTGAACGCAGAGCAAATGCTTAATCAAGCGCGGGAAAAGATGATCGAAAAACGAGGGGCTTTCCGCCATAACAAAAAACCTATTGAGAAAAAAGAGAACAACCGGCCGCCGTCGAAGGTTTACAAGCGCTCGCAGTGTCACTAGATTGGCCGCCACTTCCGATAAGGAACGCAGCATGAAAGTAATTCTGGCTCAGCCGAGAGGTTTTTGCGCCGGTGTGGAAAGAGCCATCTCGATAGTGGAGATGGCGCTGGAGAAATTCGGCCCACCCATATATGTGCGGCATGAAATCGTGCACAACCCGCACGTGGTGAAACGGCTCGCGGACAAGGGGGTTATATTCGTCGAGGAAACCGACGAAGTGCCCGAAGGCGCCGTGGTTATTTTCAGCGCCCACGGCGTGGCGCAGTCGGTCGAGGATCACGCCAGGGCGCGCGGCCTTCGCGTCATAGACGCAACCTGCCCGCTCGTTTCCAAGGTTCACACCGAGGGACAGCGTTATGTTAAGCAGGGACGGGAAATTATTCTTATTGGCCATGAAGGCCATCCGGAAATAGAGGGTACGCTGGGCCGTATTCCCGGCAAGGTTCACCTTATATCAACGGTGGAAGATGTAGCCGGCCTGAACGTGAAGGACCCGGACAAGCTGGCCTACATCACCCAAACCACGCTGAGCCTCGACGACACCATGGGCGTGATAGACGCGTTGAAGGCGCGTTTCCCCAACATAGTCGGGCCGCTCACACGCGATATATGCTATGCCACGCAAAACCGGCAGGGAGCGGTGCGGGAGCTTGCCAAGCATGTGGATGTGGTGCTGGTCATAGGCGCGCACAACAGCTCGAACTCCAACCGCCTGCGCGAACGCGCCGAGGAAGAGTGGGTTTCCGCCTATCTGATTGAGGACGCTTCGCATCTGGATGAAAGCTGGGTGAAAGGCAAAAAGGTGGTGGGCATAACCGCAGGGGCCTCGGCGCCGGAGGATCTTGTGCAGCAGCTCATCGAACGCCTGCGGCAGATAGAGCCGGTCGAGGAAGTTTCTGTCCTTCCCGGGGTCGAGGAAAATGTTCACTTCCGGCTTCCGGTTTCTCTCACCAAGGCGGAAACAAAGGCAGGTGAGGAAATCTCAACCGCGGCACAATAGCCGGGATTCGAAAGAAAAGAGAGGTTCATAGTGTCCGTTCCCCTTCGTCAGCGATTCGACATCGCGCTTTACATCATTGGTCAAAAACTGAAGGGCAGGAAGCGCTATCCCCTCGTTCTGATGCTGGAGCCGCTGTTCCGCTGCAACCTTTCCTGCGTTGGATGTGGAAAGATAGACTATCCGCCGGAAATACTTAATCAGCGTCTTACCGTGGAGGACTGCCTGAAGGCCGTGGAGGAATGCGGCGCGCCGGTAGTTTCCATCCCTGGAGGGGAGCCGCTGATCCATCGCGACATGCCGCGTCTTGTGGCCGAGCTGGTCAAGCGCAGGAAATATGTTTACCTGTGCACCAACGCATTGCTCCTTGAAAAAAAGCTGCACCAGTACGAACCGTCCCCGTATCTTACCTGGTCGATACACTTGGACGGCGGACGCGAGGATCACGATCGCGCCGTCAACAAGCCGGGCGTTTACGATATTGCTGAACGGGCGATAAAACTTGCCGTTTCCAGGGGATTCCGGGTCAATATAAATACCACCCTGTTCAACACCGCTTCGCCGAAGCGCACGGCCGATTTTTTCGATCACATGATGGAGATAGGCGTCAACGCCATAATGGTATCCCCCGGCTATGCATACGAGCGCGCGGCGGATCAAAACCATTTTCTTAACCGTTCCACCACAAAAAATTTGTTCCGCTCTTTGTTCCGTCTCGGCAAGGAGCGCGTCAAGCAAGGCAAGCCGAAATGGCGCTTCAGCCAATCATCGCTTTTTCTCGACTTTCTGGCCGGCAACCAGACCTATGAATGCACGCCGTGGGGCACTCCTTGTTATAATATTTTCGGCTGGCAGCGTCCTTGCTATCTGATAGGCGAAGGCTATGCCGAAACGTTCAGGGAGCTTATGGAAGAAACCGATTGGCAAAAATACGGAACGGGACGTTATGAAAAATGCGCCGATTGTATGGTGCATTGCGGTTACGAACCGACCGCCGCTGAAGACGCGCTCCGGCACCCCCTGAAAGCGTTGATGACTTCCTTGCGCGGCCCGCGCACCGAAGGCCCTTTGGCTCCCGAGGTCAATATGTCGCGTCAGCGCCCCGCTGAATATGTGTTCAGCCAGCATGTGCAACGTGCTCTGGACGCCATAAAGTCCGGCGGAGCGCGCACGTTCACCGACAAGGAAAGCGAAACCGGCGGGCAGGAAACTTCCGCGTCTTGCTGCTCCTGCGGCAAGCATTGATCATGATGCGGGCGGGCTGATGCCTTCTTCTTCAACGCTTTGGAAGCTCTACGTAACCTGTGCACGACCTTTGGCCGCCGCAGTGGAAGCGGAGATCGGGCGTGGCGCTGAGGCGGTGACTAACATCACGCCGCCGCGGAAGGCGGCGGCGCGCGTGGAGGCGCTTTACAAAAAAAAGCCAAAAAAATCAGAGTTGAATTCTTTGCGAATAAAGCTTGCCATCCTCGCCAGGGCGTACAAGGCCAGGACTCCGGTGGTAAGGCTAGAAAAAACCGGCGGTCTGGATTGGCTTGAAAAAGTGGCCGCGGATCATCCTCCCGTCAGAATAGCTCGCTGGACTGTTTATGGCGGAGCGCATGAAAAGGAGGTGAAAAAAGTCAAACTCAAGCTTCGCATTGACGCATCGAGCGCCTTCGGCACCGGCGAACATCCTACCACGCGCGGGTGTCTCCTTTTGCTGGATAAAATGCTGAAAAAAGGCTTCGGCGGAAAAGCGCTGGATATGGGGTGCGGATCCGGAATTCTGGCTTTGGCGTTTGCGAGCGCCACACAAGAGCATGCGGTGGCGATAGATTGCGATCCGGAAGCTGTCAGGATAGCCCGTCTGAACGCGCACCTTAACAAGTTGGATTCGCTGGTAAAAGTGGCTAGAGGTGACGGGTACGGAGCGGAAGCCGTTCGCAAAAACTCTCCCTACGGCATAGTGATGGCGAACATTTTCGCCCGCCCGCTTTGCCTTATGGCGGAGGACCTAAAGCGCCATTTGAAGCCCGGCGGCGCCGTTATACTTTCCGGTATGTTGAACGATCAGGCGGAATCCGTGCTGTCCGTTCACTTGAAGCTGGGGTTTTCCCTGGTGGAGCGCATCAGAAGGGGGGAATGGACAGCTCTTGCGCTTACACGGTGAAATGTGTTTCTAATCGGCGTTGTTCCTTCCCGGTAAACCCCGCCGCTGATTCCACTGAATTCCGGCACAAACGCAGCACAAACGGCCAGAAAATGCCTTCCGCGACCGGCGACAGCGTAAACATTTTGATTGTGGACGATTCACCTGTCTATCATCTCATGATACTACGCGGCCTGATGCGGAATGGATTCGTGCAGACCGGCCAGTATATTTTGAGCCGCGGCCGCGCCAATGTTTATATGATAGACAGCTATGCGGAGGCGATCGAACTCATCAGGCAAGGTTCGCCGCGCCGCGTCGATTTTTCGGCCGCTTTCCTTGATCAGCATCTATCCAAAAAAGAGCGCGTGGAAGGATACGATGGCGCCCAATTGGCCCTGACAGCGCTCAATCCGGTTCACCAGCCACTGTCACCCATGATCTTCTGCGTAAGTGCCGACGCGGAGGAAATGGCCGATGAGATAAAGAAAGGACTGAAAGATCCCGGGGCGGAAGCCCGCGTCGCTATACTGGATTTCAATAACGTAGTGGGCAGGATTCTGGAAATCGCCGATGCTTCTGAATAACCGGCTCTCATGACAATTTCTGGCAAGAATTCAGATTATCGCTTGCGGCTTCAGGCCTTGCGCGATGAATTGAGAAAGCTGAAACTGGACGGTTTCATGGCTCCGGTGGCGGACGAATTCCAGAACGAATCTCCGCCTCCGCACGCCAGGAGGGTGGAATTTTTAACGGGATTCACCGGCTCTTCAGGACTCGCCGTCATATTGTTGAACAAAGCTGCGTTTTTTACGGACGCCAGATATTCCCTTCAGGCGAGTCGACAAATTCCGGCGGAACTTTTCGAGATATTCGACATCGCGAACAAATCCCCGCCCGATTGGCTGAAGGAAAACGCGTGTTCGGGGCAGAAAATCGGCTTCGATCCGTCGCTTCACACGGCGGAGAGCATGGAGCGCTGCCGAAGGGCGCTTTCTGTGCCCGGGATAGAAACCGTGCCGGTAAGCGCGAATCCGGTTGACGCAATCTGGCCGGATCGTCCACAGCCGGTGTTTTCCCCTGTTTACGCCTACGACGTGCGCTATGCGGGAAAAAGCTCGGACGAAAAAAGGCGGCAGATAGCGGAAGAACTGAAAAAACAGGGAATTCACGCAGCGGTCATCACCGACGCCGCATGCATCGCCTGGCTGCTCAACATACGCGGCGGAGATTTGGATTGTTCACCGTTGCCGTTGAGCTTTGCGATATTGTACGCCGACGCCACGGTCGAATGGTTCGTCGATCCGCGCAAGATAACGGCCGGACTCGAGGAAATCCTCGGCCCCGGAGTGATCCGTTGCAGCATGGAAGATTTCAGGGCCGCGCTTAATCGTTTCGGCGAGGCTGGTTGCCGCGTCAGGGTGGATCCTTCCAGCGCTTCCTGTTGGGTGATGAACGAGCTTGAGCGGTCCGGAGCCAAAACGGATCGCGGTGAAGATCCCTGCCTGCTTCCCAAGGCATGCAAAAACCCGGTCGAGATTGAAGGATTTCGCGCCGCGCACCGGCGCGACGGCGCGGCGCTGGCCGGGTTTCTGCGCTGGATTGATGATAACGCGTTGTCCGGCGAAGTCACCGAAATAACCGCCGCCGGAAAACTTATGGAATTCCGGGCCGCGGCGCCGCTGTTCCAGGGCCCAAGCTTCGCCACCATAGCCGCGTCCGGCCCGAACGGAGCGATAGTTCATTACCGTCCCACACCGGAAACAGACAGAAAGCTTGAACCTGGAACCCTGTTTTTAATCGACAGCGGCGGACAATATCTGGATGGCACCACCGACGTTACCCGTACCGTCGCCATAGGAGAACCAACCCGGGAAATGCGCGACCGCTTCACCCGGGTTCTGAAGGGACATATCGCGCTTGCATCAATAGTCTTCCCCGAGGGCACCAGCGGCGCTGAGCTTGAAGTTCTGGCGCGGCAATATCTCTGGGCGGCGGGGCTGGATTATGGTCATAGCACCGGCCACGGCATAGGCAGCTTCCTCAATGTCCACGAAGGTCCGCAAAGCATTTCGCGCCGCGGCGCCACGCCGTTGAAACCGGGCATGGCGTTGTCGAACGAGCCTGGATTCTACAAGCCGGGGCATTACGGCATACGAGTGGAAAACATTCAATTGGTGGTGGAACGTCCGGAGATAAGCAACGCGGGGAACAAGATGCTGGGGTTCGAGCTGGTAACCCTGGTTCCCATAGATCGCCGCCTGATCGACGTTTCCATGCTGCTTCCCGCCGAAAAGGAATGGATCGATTCCTACCATTCCCGCGTGCGCCAAGCGATCCGGCCTCTTGTGAACGGCGAAACGGCCGAATGGCTGGAAAAAGCCACCGCCGGGCTTGACAGGCCCTGAATTCGCGCGGAGCAAAGCGGCCGGTTCAGCCCTGCCGCTGTTGCTGCAGAAACTCCTTCACCTTGTTGTATTCCGCGCTTATCTCGGCCAGCATCCTGTCTTTTTCCTCCCGCGGCGCGGCGGGGTTTTTCTGCGCTTCGGCGCACAGCCGGCCGAGCTCCCCGGCGCCGAGGTTTAGACTCATGCCCTTGAAGGCATGCGCCTGGGTGCGCCAGTTATTCTCTCCGCCGGGGTCGCGGCTGTTTTTCATGCCCTCAAGACACTCGTCGGCGGATTCGATGAAAATCTGGAACAGCTCTTTTTCCCGCTCGGGATCGCCGCCCAGCATTTCGCGAATGTTTTCCAGAGCCACAGGCGGCCTGCCGTTATCTTCGTATGGAGCGTTCATTGCTGGTTTCTCCTGGTTTTTTCCGATGATTCCACGGCCTTAAGACATTCCATTATTTTCTGTTTGCTATAGGGTTTTACGATAAAACCCGCTACCTTGTTGCTCTTCGCCAAAGCCACGTCCTCGACGGAATTGTTGGCGGTTACCATTACAATACCGGCATCAGGATCGAGCGTGCGCATGATGCGCGCCAAAGAATGGCCGCTTTCATCGCGCAGCTCGATGTCGAGAAATACTATGTCCGGAGCGTTTTCCAGATACAGGAGTAACCCTTCCTGCGCGGTCGCGGCCAGATCGAGATGGTATTTCTCGTACAACATTTGTTGCAACAGCCTGCGCGAGAACAACTGATCTTCCACTATAAGGATACGCTTGCGCTCACGCGCCGGCCGAGTTTTTTGCGCAATGCGGAAATGCGCCACCTTCGCCGGAAGGTTGCTGATCAGGCTTTGCAATGAAGGCGGCCTGTCCATGTTTATGCCCCCTCCTACATGTAACAAGACTGTATTAACAAAAAGTCAAGCATGCGCGGAAGCAGTAAACAAACAGAAAGAAATGCACCTTAATTTTTCTGTAATTCATGAAATATTTGTAGATTCCCTTTGTTTTCTTTCCGAAGCGTAAGGCGCGTATTTTCTTATCATATCGTAGATTTTCTCCGGGTTCACCGGCTTGTTTATATAATCGTCCATTCCGTTCCGCAGGCATTTTTCCCTGTCGCCCTGCATGGCATCGGCGGTAAGGGCGATGATGTTGAGGTGGCGTTGCCTGCCTTCTTCGTAGGCGCGGATTTCCCTTGTGGCCTCGAAGCCGTCCATTTCCGGCATCTGGCAATCCATGAAAACCATGTCGTAATCGGAAGTGGTCGCTTTCCGCACTCCCTCTATTCCATCGCGCGCGGTATCCACCTGACATCCAGCCTTTTCCAATATGGTCTTCATCAAAAGCTGGTTGACCATCTGGTCGTCAACGACAAGAATTCTGGTTCCCGGAAATTTCGCCGACAAAACCGATGGAGAGAAATCGTCGTCGGTATGGGAAGACAACCGCTCTATCGTGCGACGGGTGACGACGGGCAATGCCTGCAGCCTGCTTCTATTTTGCCACAAATACATAAGCATATCGAATAGGACCGATGGAAAAATCGGTTTTGACAGCACAGCGGCTACCTTGTTGCTTTTCAAGTCATATTTCTGGAAATCCATATCCGGCGCCGCGCAAAGTATTACTATTGCATCCTTGCCCTTTGTGGAAGCTGCGATGCAGCGCACTGTATACCACCAGTCGATCCCGGGCGATTCGGTATCGATCATGACCATGTGATACGGATCGCCGGTATCAGCCACCCGGGAAATAACGGACGCTGCTACGTCCGCACGGTTCAGTGTGTCAAAGCGCAGATTCCAGCTTTTCAGATAGGCGGAAACTATTGAAAGAGCTGGTTCATATTCTTCCAGAACAAGCAGCCGCACTTTGGATATATCCTCGTTCAGCGTCGGGCTCGCCTGTGCGGAGACGTCGCGTTTGACCTTTACTGTAAACCAAAAAGTCGAGCCCTTCCCGACCGTGCTGCGCACGCCTATTTCTCCGCCCATCATCGTTGCCAGCCTTTTGCTTATGGCAAGGCCGAGCCCGGTGCCCCCGAAGCGGCGCGTGGTGGATTCATGCTCTTGGGCGAATTTGTTGAATATATAATCCAGCTTGTTCGCCGCTATACCGATGCCGGTATCTTCGATCTCCACCTTTATAGTGATGTCATCGCCGACGATCGAGTTTTGCGCGCGTATCAGCACATGCCCCTTTTCGGTGAATTTGAGGGCGTTGCCCACGAGATTCATGATTATCCGGCGTAGGCGCAAAGGATCGCCGATAACCCTTCGTTGCAGGTTTGGCGCGAACTGGACCAACAGCCTGATTCCTTTCGCCTTGGCGCGGGTGTAGAGCAGATCGGTTATGGACTCGACGGTGTTGTGGAAATCAAAAGGAACGGATTCAATGACCAGCTCGTTGGCCTCGATCTTGGAGAGGTCGAGGATATCGTTGATTATCTCGAGTAGTCCTTCTGCCGACTGGCGGGCAATCTCGAGCCATTCGCGCTGTTGCTGCGACAAACTGGTGTCGAGGGCAAGGGTGAGCATGCCAATGACGCCGTTCATTGGGGTACGAATTTCGTGGCTCATGTTGGCGAGAAAATCGCTTTTCGCTGCGTTGGCAGCTTCGGCGGATTCTTTCGCCTGTTGCAGGGACACCTCATTCCTGCGGCGCTCTATCACCAAAACCAGCTGATTGCCGATCTCGTGCATCACGTCCATAAGAGCTTCATCTATATTGGAAACGTGCTCGGAGAAGAATTCAAGCACATAAACAACCTTGCCGCCGCAGATGACGGGGAAGGCGAAGCCGGAACGCAATGAATAATTTTTCAGCGCCCTAACGAACCGCAGGTTACCGGCGAAATTTTGCACGTTGGCAATCCAACAGGGGGCCAAATCTTCCCACGCCTTGCCAGGCAAGCCTTCTCCCTTCGCAAAAAAACTCTTTTCGCTCAACTCCCTGAAAGACCTGAATTTTTCCTGGTCTGGCTCATGCCAAATGCGCGTGGATCGCAGTAGGTTGCTTTTCTCGTCGACGAACAATGCATGCCCTAAAGGCCAATCAAGAAAATCGCACATGAGATCGAGAATTGTTTTTATTGCAGCTTCCACGTCCGATGTCTTGTTCGCCGTCGCCGCCACGCTTTTAAGCAGTTTGGTCGTCCGCGCTTCCTGTTCCGCTCTTCTACGCGCCGCCGATATTTCGATTTGCGCCGCTTCCATGCGGTGCACGTATTCCCTCAGTTGCTTTTCCATCTGTTCTTTTTCGATTATGCGGTTGGCGAGAGAGCTTCGGGTGGCCTCAAGCTCCTGCTGCCACCGGCGCACATTGCCAAGCGCCAGAAACCATGAAATCAGCAATATGCTGCCGCCGAGCAGAACAAGATAGATGGTCGAGTACAGCACATCGGCAAGGCCCTTCATGCGCCGTTGCGCCGAAGAGCGAATTTGTCCGGAAAGATTGTTCAGGCTTTTGCCGTATATCAACGCGGCGTTTATGTATTCCGGGCTTTCCAGCAGCGCGACAGCTTCGTCTTTCTTGCCCTCGCGCACTTTCGCCATTACCTCTTTCTTCATCGCAGAGATGCGCGCATGGGCGCGTTCTATGTCGTTTTCGACATCGTTCAGCCCGCGTTTGTGCAACGCTTCCTTTATTTGCCTGATATCGTAGGCAACCCGGCCAGAAGAAAGGTAATAATCCTTTTCCATTTGCGTGCCGGCGGCCAAAACCGCCTTGCGCACCGTTTGCGACAGGGAATAGTGCAACGACAGTATTTCATCGGCAAGCTGGTCAACTCTCATGTCGTCCACCAGCTTGCTGTTGATGAAGTGGTTTATATAAAAACTGATGCCGCTCATCCAAACGATGGCGGCCAAAGTCAGCGTCATCGCAAGCACGAGCAGCTTTCTAGGAAATTCGTGCATCTTTCCGTCATTTTGCGTGACGGTGTCTTTTTTCTCTGCCGCCGTATATTTCTGCAAAGCGGTCATCTACTTGCCTCTTCATTTTTCCGGCATAAACCACTAATATTTTATGGTTAATATGCCGGATTGACTTTTGACACCGCGCCGCCGGGCGCTTTGCGGATCAACTCCTTTTAAAGCTTTCAGACAGGGTTAAGAACATTGTGGCCGCAAAAACGAGCAGCGCCGATATAAGACTTCCGGACAAAAGCACAGCCCGCCAGAATGCATCGTTTACATCGTCCACGTATATGCCCGATCCCACTATCCATCCCCATGCCGGGAAGCCCTTCACATAGGAAATCTTGGGGTATTCCTTTCCCTTGGGGTCGTTGGGTTTCGGCCAAAAGTAATCAACAAATCCAGCCCCCTGGCTTTTGACCGTTTTTATGAATTCCACGAACAGCAGCTTACCATTCGTATCCGCATGGTTGAGCACGCTTTTGCCATTTAGCTCAGGAAGCGTGGGGTGCATGATCATCACCCCTTGCATGTCGTTGATCCAGGTGTAACCGTTTATATCGTAAGGCAAGTCGCGGATAGCCTGAAAGGCGTATTGCTTGGCTTCCTCTTCGGACATACCCTCGTTCTTTACCTTGTCATGATAGAAATCTACTAGGGCGATCACCCCCTCCACCATCTCTTTCACTCTTTCCTTTTTCTCTTCCATTAGCGAGGCGCGGTAAAAGGTGAGCAAAATTCCTGCCGCGGCGAGGAAAAAAAAGGCTGCAGCGCAACAAATCGCGATCGATCTAGGAGGAATCTTTTGTCTGAGCTTTTTAACAATCATGGCTCCGGAACCCATTGTCATCTGCAAGCCCAAGCCAACGGGCTACAATAAAATGGGCCGTAAAAATTAACATTTCGCTAACCATAAAACACCCGCAACTATGTGTAGATGAAGAAAAATTCATGATAAAAGGAGGTCATGGAATCATACGTTAAATTTGTCATGCAGACGTATGTGCCAAGCCAGCATTCCCTTAATTAAAAAATAGAAAACATGACTCGATTGAAGGACTCGAAATCTCCCTGCGGAAAAACGGATGCACAGTTCTTTTCACAACTATTTTTCTGTTTTGCCGATACCAAAAGCACGCTAATAAGAACAAGCTTACCTATGCCGAAGACGGAGACGTGGCCGAGAGGCTGAAGGCGGCGGTTTGCTAAACCGCTATGCGGTCAAAAGCCGCATCGAGGGTTCGAATCCCTCCGTCTCCGCCATTGTTTGTTTATTCCCCAAAGACAGCAAGAGGGGCTGGCTCTCCGTGGCCCTCCCCCAGGTGATGGGGCGGGGCTGAACATACCAGCATAACATGGTGCCGCTGGAGGGATTTGAACCCCCGACCTTGGCTTTACGAAAGCCCTGCTCTACCACTGAGCTACAACGGCTGGTTGATTGCTGAGACTTTTTTGAAAAACACCGTAGAGAAAAATCACTATGGAGAAATGTCAAGCATTTCACGCTGCAAGTCAATTTACAATTTTCTGCGTTGTTTACCAACCTTACGCCTTTTGTTTACAGGTTGTTTTTGCATAAAGACAGGGCGGATCTGACAGGAGAAAGGCCTAACGATCAAATTGTGTGCGCTGAGCTGTAGGACGGCAAGGGTGTAGGCGAAAAATGGTGTCCCAGATTACGGCCGATTTTTTCTGAAACCAGCCGCGGGTTGTTTCACATAAAATGCCGATCTGGACCCGTCATGCTTGATTAACCCGAGCTACGGGTTGGGGCGAAGTTAACCAATTGTGAATCCTGATAGATTCAAGTGAGACGATCTAAAACAACGTGCAGGAGCACGCCATGTTTGACCGTCTCGAGGAAAGATTCTGCGAATTTGACGATTTTTGCAAGGCCATTCGAAAAGAGTGGGAAGCCATGCTGTTAACGGATGGGGGAAAGCCATCCGGACGACACGGGCCGGATGGCGGGCTATGCGACAGCGAGATAATGACGCTTTTGGTTTTGTACCACAGCTCGCGCTTCAAGAATTTCAAATCGTTTTATAACGGCATCGTTTTTGGGCTGCTCAAGAAATATTTTCCGGGCGCTCCCTGTTACGAGAGGTTCTTGACGCTTACGAAACGCGTATGGGCCTTGCTGGCATTTTTCCTTGCTGCGCGGATGGGGAAAAAAGACGGACATCTACTACATTGACAGCACGCCATTGCCGGTGTGTCACAACAGACGCATTTACAAACACAAAGTTTTTGCGGGGCTGGCGGCGCGAGGAAAGATCAGTATGGGCTGGTTTTTCGGTTTCAAATTACACCTGGTGTTCAACCATCAGCGCGAGATTATCGCTCTCAAACTGACGCCCGGCAATGTCAGTGATACAACGCCGGTGCCGGAACTCACTAAAAACCTGATCGGCAAGTTATTCGGCGACAATGGCTACATCGGCAAAAACTGGCGGAAGAGCTGTTGCGACGTGGATTGGCTTTGATGACCCGCGTACGCGGCAACATGAAATCCCTGCCGGTTTCTTTCTTCGACAAGGCCTTGCTCAACGGACGCAACATTGCCGAAACAATCATCGGCCATATCAAGGAGTTTTCATCGCTGCGGCTGCCAAAACACCGCCCGGTTTTTAACGCCTTCACCCACATCACAGCGGCGATTGTAGCCTATCAACTCGACCCCTTGCCGGCTCGTCCCTTGCGTGTCATTTTGCCCGCATGAACCCGTAGCTCGGGTTCAATAGAATTTGGTTTTCTTAGTTGGCCTTTTTTATGCCTTTGCTCCGTTTTTATCTGCAAAGCCTTTTCTTCCGCAAAATTTGATGATTATGGCTGTTTATGCATTTGCATTGCTTGGAATTGTTTGGAGTTGAGATAGAGATTTTTCATTTATAACAATCAGTTATAAGAGAACAAAAATAGAACTTGCCAAAAGAACATTACTTGGTTTATTAGAACAAAAGGGAAACATGTGAAAGCTTCCATATTAACTGGACCAGCGCTATCAAAGGAGCCCGCCATGAAAAGCAGCCGCCATATCAATCTTCAAATCGTCGGCAATGAAAGCAGCGAAAAAGTGCGTGATTCGGAAAAGCAAAAAGCCCTTGAAGCCGCCCTCAGCCAAATAGAACGGGCGTTCGGCAAGGGTTCGGTGATGAAACTTGGCTCGCGCGAGGGCGTGGCGGAAACCGAAGTGATTTCCACCGGCTCGTTGGGTCTCGATATAGCGCTTGGCGTCGGCGGCCTGCCGCGCGGACGAATAATCGAAATTTACGGGCCTGAAAGCTCTGGAAAAACCACGCTGGCTCTGCATGTGCTGGCGCAAGCGCAAAAGAATGGCGGAACCTGCGCTTTTATAGACGCCGAACACGCTCTTGATCCTGTTTACGCGCGCAAACTGGGCGTCAACGTGGACGAGTTGCTGATATCGCAGCCCGACGCCGGCGAACAGGCGCTTGAGATAGCCGATACCCTTGTCCGTTCGGGGGCGGTGGATGTTCTGGTTGTGGATTCCGTCGCCGCTCTTGTGCCCCGCGCCGAACTGGAAGGAGAAATGGGCGACAACCATATGGGCTTGCATGCGCGCCTGATGAGCCAGGCCTTGCGCAAACTGACGGGATCGATAGCCAAGTCCAAGGCGATGGTGATCTTCATCAACCAGATACGCATGAAGATCGGAGTCATGTTCGGCAATCCAGAAACGACCACGGGCGGCAACGCCCTCAAATTCTATGCTTCTGTGCGTCTCGACATAAGACGCATAGGCTCCATCAAGGACCGCGACACGGTGATCGGCAATCAGACGCGGGTTAAGGTGGTGAAAAACAAGCTCGCTCCGCCCTTCCGTGTGGTCGAGTTCGATATAATGTATGGGGAAGGCATATCGAAAACCGGCGAACTTATAGACCTTGGAACTCAGGCGGGAGTGATAGAGAAATCGGGCGCATGGTTTTCATACGACGGACAGCGCATAGGCCAAGGGCGCGAAAACGCCAAGCAGTTCCTGCGCGACAATCCCAGCATAGCAGCGGCGATAGAAAGCCGCATACGCTCAAACGCAGGGCTTGTAGCCGAGGCCATGATGACCGGCCAAGGCGAAGAAGAAGTCGCCGAAAGGTAGGGAGAAACGAAAAGGGTAGGAAGACAAAGCATTGCGCGATGTTGTTGAACTTATCTGAAAGCCCAAACCAGCTTATCAGTTTATAAGCTCTTTCACCTGCAAATCCGCGAGGAATTCGACGGCGTTTTGATAGAGGCGCGCGGGGAGGGATTCGTGTGTCTTTGTGCCGAAGCATGAGCGCAGAATTTCGCGGACGGTCGCTTCGCTCATATTATGCCGGTGCGCCGCATAGGCTGTCAGGGCGCGCAGGGCTTTGGCTTCATCGCCGCTGACCGGATCGTTGCCGCGCCGGCGCGAGGCGGCGGCAACGGAAAGCGACAGGCGGAGATCGCCGCACGAGAAACCGGCTTCTCCCTCCAGCCTTGTGTCTTCAATGCCGGAATCTTCACTTTCTCCCGCCGCTCTGAAGATGTCCTGGAGAAGTTTGCGTGAGTAATGCCCGCTCACCCGGCCTCCTTTTCCGCTCAGGCCGCGGCGGCGAGATGTTGGTCTCTTACGCATGCAATCGACTTTCTTCAGATGCCGTGATTCAAAGTGAGATGAGATTGCGGAGGACGGGAATCAAATTTCGTTTCCTGATAAGTTCAGACGGCGAGTACTGCATTTTTCCGCTGAATGAATACCGGCAGATTCCAGGCAGATTTTTTCACAATAACGTGCAAGTCATTTATGGAGACAAAATAGGTTCAATGATCGACATGGAAAAAAACTATTTATCATTCACAACGCGAGTTTTGTATCAACGCAACGTAAAATGTTTAATCTTATTTGGTCTCTACATAAATTTGGTCTTTACATAAACCGCCACGAAGAACAATCTCACCGGGGACATATAAATGAGCAATACATTGAATACGCGAAGAGCCAGGATTCGCGGCTCTCATTGGCATGGGTACGAAATCTGTGCCTGGCGATAAGTGTAGGGGAACCGGCACATGAGGGGGCCGACCTCGCAGCAGCGGTCGAAATGATCGAAAACACAGGCAAGCCATGCGTCATCAGGCTGTCGGATACGCTGCAACGCCACAATTATATGGCGGCCGGCGCTGGTGTTCGTGAGGCTTGGGACATGTCTCGCAAGGCTGGCGATGAATGGCTTGCAAGAAATATTGCCGTTTTGAACAGGCTGTCACATAAACCGGAGATTGTCCGCTGGGACAGCGTGTTAAAACATCCTGATTTTGACGGCGTTCATTACTCATTTATCCGTTTGTCGGAAACAAACGCGATAGTGGCCGAAGCGCTTGCCAGAGACGTTGAAACCTTTTTGGCCAAGCGGCAATTCGGCTCCAATGAAGAAAGAGCCATATACGAGAAATGCAGCAGGGCTTTCTTGCTTGAGGAAACCGCAGGTCCGACCATTTTTGAGGCAATACAGTTACGCCGGTTTCTATCCCGGGCGATCACCGGAAATATTGCATCTGGCCAGAATGCGGGCTGTAGAAGAAACGCCGCGCGGGCTTGATAACGCCGCTTTCGTCAAGTTCACTCTTGAAACAAGGAAGAATCTTCATCCTGAATTTTGCTATGCCTGATTCATCGGACGGGGCATGACGGAGAATATTCTGTCATGCCCGCAATGCCTTGAATGCAGGTGGCTATACGCCGTTGTGCCCGGCGCATTTATTGGCACGTGAAGTGTTTTGCGGCGCGCCGCAAAATCAGCGGATACCGCCTTTTCTTTGCGCCCGGCCTTTTTTGAGGGCGTCGGCGACAAGGAAGGCCAGCTCTAGCGCTTGCGTGGCGTTGAGGCGCGGATCGCAGTGCGTTTGATAGCTTTCGCCCAGGTCGGCCTCGGTTACCGCCGCCACTCCGCCGGTGCATTCGGTCACATCGCGGCCGGTCATTTCCAGATGTATGCCGCCCGGCCACACGCCTTCGCTGTCGCAGATGGCGAAAAAGGCGCGCACTTCGGCCATTATGCGCTCGAACTCGCGGGTTTTATAACCTCCGTCCGCCGTTTGCGTATTGCCGTGCATGGGATCGGTGCACCAGACCACGTTGCGCCCGGCCTGTTTCACGACGCGCAAAAGCGGCGGCAGATATTTCTTGATTTTCTCGTCGCCCATACGTGCCACAAGCGTGATGCGCCCAGGTTCATTGGCAGGATTGAGAACGTCAAGCAGGCGCAGCAATTCGTCTCCGGTTATCGTCGGCCCGCACTTGATGCCAAGCGGATTTTTTACGCCGCGCAGGAACTCGACGTGTGCTCCGTCCGGCTGGCGGGTGCGGTCGCCGATCCAGAGAAGATGGGCTGAGACGTCGTACCAGTCGCCTGTAGTGCTGTCTACGCGCGTCAAGGCCTGTTCGTAAGGCAGCAAAAGCGCTTCGTGAGAAGTGTAAAAATCGGTTTCACGTATGGCCTGTGTGTTGTTTCCGTTGATGCCGCAGGCGGCCATGAATTCGAGCGATTCGGTTATCCGCCGCGCTAGATCCTGAAAGCGTTCGCCCTGCAGGTCGTGGCCGACGAAATCCAGGTTCCACCTGTGCACCTCGTTCAGGTCGGCGTATCCGCCCTGCGCGAACGCGCGCAGCAGGTTGAGGGTCGATGCCGCCTGGTTATAGACGCGTATCATGCGTTCGGGGTCGGGAACGCGCGCTTCCGCGGTGAAGTCGAAGCCGTTGATTATGTCGCCGCGGTAGCTCGGCAGGGTAACGCCGCCGCGCGTTTCCTCGTCGGCGGAGCGCGGCTTGGCGAACTGGCCGGCCATGCGGCCTACCTTGACCACCGGCGTCGCGCCGCCGAAAGTAAGGACCACGGCGCATTGCAGTATGATGCGGAAAGTGTCGCGGATGTTGTTGGCGCTGAACTCGGCGAAACTCTCGGCGCAATCGCCGCCCTGGAACAGAAAAGCCTCCCCGGCCGCGACTTTCGCCAAAGCCTTTTTCAGCTTCCGCGCCTCGCCCGCGAACACCAGCGGCGGCAATTTCGCCAGCCTTTCTTCTACGTCGCGCAATGCGGCCTGATCGGGATAGGCTGGCTGCTGCCAGGCCTTTTTCGTGCGCCAGCTGTCAGGGGTCCATTCGCCCTGTTTTGCGTTTTTCGCCGCTTCCTGTTTTGTCATTTTTCACTGCCTTTTTCTGTGTCGTTCAAATCGCCCTGTCCGGCGGGGCCGGAAAGTCTAAACGTAAAATTGTGTATGAGGGATTAAGACGCGTATGTTCCGGGGTTACCGGAACCAATAGGCATAGCCGAAGCGGGACGCGCGAGCTTCGAAAAGCGCGCCGCTTTCGCTGAAAAAGGAAAATACAAACGAGTCCGCCATAACAGCGGCACTTTAACAGACCGCTGCGGCGAAAGCAAACTGGGAATTCTCCGGCACGCGCCGCATTAATTTTTCCTTTGTGAAACTGCGTGCGGCGTATAAGCATTATGCTTTCATGACTTAGGCCTTTTCAGGAAAAATCCGGCAGGGGGACCAGCATGCCGCTTAAAACATACATGGCCGCCGCTGTTTTCGCCTATGGCGGGGCGCTGGTTTTGGCCTTCCTGTTTCAACGTCACCTTACGTATTTCCCGGACACCTCGCCGTTCATTCCGGCCGAATGGTCGATGCCAGAACTGGAGACACTCGATGTCAAAGCGGCGGACGGTCTGAATTTGCGAAGCTGGTACCGCGCTCCGCGTAAGGGCAAGCCGGTGATGGTGTTTTTCGAGGGCAACGGCGCCCATCCGGGCTATCGCAATTTCAAGGTCAGACCCTGGCTGGACGCGGGATATGGTCTCCTGTTTGTCGGCTATAGAGGTTATGGCGGCAACCCGGGAAAACCTTCGGAGCAGGGCATATACAACGACTCCAGAGCGGCCATTGACGCCGTGCTGAAAAGGGGAATTCCGCAAGAATCCCTTGTTTTTTACGGCGAGTCCATCGGAGCGGCGATGGCGGTGCAAATGGCCACCGAATACAAACCGGCCGCGATGATTTTGGAAGCTCCATTTACATCTCTTGCCGACGTCGGCGTGCATCATTACTGGTGGTTGCCGGTGCGGTTGCTGGCGCGGGACAAATATGACTCCATTTCAAAGATAAAAAACGTTCATGTTCCGTTGCTGCTGATACACGGCGAGAAAGACCGCATAGTGCCAGTGCGCTTCGGACGGCGGCTTTTTGCTGCCGCCAATGAACCGAAACAGGCGGTTTATATCCCCGAAGCCGGGCACAACGATCTTTATGAATGGGGCGCAGCGGAAACGGTGGGGAGGTTTTTGCGGGAATTAACCAAGGAAAACGGGAAAAACGATTAATAACTGGTTTTCAAATCGCCTTTGTTCTACAATCCGACTCCAGCCGAAAACCTGTCGTCATTTTTCCGGAGAGCGCTATGCAGCGGCTCGAATGGATCAGAGTTATAAAAAGCGGTAGCCGCTTTAACCCGGCAGGCTTGCAAATGAACTTGCTGTAAGGGGGCTAACATCAAACTGACGGCCTTAAGTGCGAATAAAAATGAAATATGGGAGCTGTGGATGGAAACTGTACTGATAGTAATTCACCTACTGCTGGCGGTGGCGCTTATAATAGTGGTTCTCATGCAACGCACGGCCCAGGAGGGAGGCGGGCTCATGGGCGGAGGCGGCGCCACGATGGGGGGGCTGTTCACTGCACGCGGCTCGGCCAATCTGTTGACCCGGACGACGGCGATTCTGGCAACCGCTTTCATCGGCACCAGTCTGCTGCTCGGCATCATAGCCGCCCATCAGCATAAATCGCGCGGTCTTGCGGAACAAATCGAACAAACGGCTCCGGTTTCTCCCGAGGATAAAAAGGTGACTCCTGCGGAATCGGAAGAACCGCAAGTCCCGGTGTCGAAGTGACGCGCTTTATATTCGTTACCGGAGGCGTGGTTTCCTCGCTGGGGAAGGGGCTTGCCGCCTCAGCCCTCGGTTCTTTGTTGCAGGCCAACGGGTATAGCGTCCGGCTACGCAAGCTCGATCCTTACCTCAACGTCGATCCCGGAACCATGAGCCCGACCCAGCACGGCGAGGTTTATGTCACCGACGACGGCGCGGAAACCGATCTCGATCTCGGCCATTACGAACGCTTTACCGGCGTTCCCACTCGGCAAAGCGACAACGTCACCACAGGGCGAATATATTCAAACGTGATCGCCAGGGAAAGGCGCGGAGACTATCTGGGAGCCACGGTGCAGGTGATCCCGCACGTGACGGACGCGATCAAGGAATTTATCCTTGCCGATCTGAACGGCGAGGATTTCTGTATCTGTGAAATAGGAGGCACGGTAGGGGATATAGAAAGCCTGCCATTCCTCGAAGCCATACGTCAGCTGGGCAACGAACTGGGTATGGAGCGCTGCCTGTTCATACATCTTACGCTGTTGCCCTACATTAAAACCGCCGGCGAGCTTAAAACCAAACCGACGCAGCATTCGGTGAAGGAGCTGCTCAGCGTCGGCATCCAGCCGCAGATCCTGCTGTGCCGCACCGATCGCCCCATTCCGGACGCCGAACGGCGCAAGATAGCCCTTTTCTGCAACATAAAGAAGGAATGCGTTATCGCCGCGCAGGACGTGGACACGATATACGTCGTGCCCTGCAACTATCACGATCAGGGGTTCGACGAGCAGGTGCTGCGCCATTTCGGCCTGTACAAGGGCGATGTTCCGGATCTGTCGCGCTGGCGCGAGATAGTGCGGCGAATTCGGGAACCGGAAGGCGAAGTCACCATAGCCATAGTGGGCAAATACACAAGCCTGCTTGACAGCTATAAATCGCTCAACGAGGCGCTCACGCACGGCGGCATAGCCAACAATGTGCGGGTTGTCATCAAATGGCTGGATTCCGAAATCTTCGAACGCGAGGACGCGGCCCAATATCTTGAGGATGTGCACGGTATACTGGTACCAGGCGGCTTCGGTGAGCGCGGCACGGAAGGTAAGATACGCGCAGCGCAATTCGCGCGCGAACGCAGGATTCCTTACTTCGGCATTTGCTTCGGCATGCAGCTTGCCGTTATCGAGGCGGCGCGTAATTTGTGCGGTATTCCGCAAGCCACCTCAAGCGAGTTCGGCCCGAGCAAGCACGCGGTAATCGGCCTGATGACCGAATGGATGAAGGAAGGCCAGATAGAAAAACGCTTCAAAGGCGGCGATCTCGGCGGCACCATGCGGCTCGGCGCGTATCCGTGCGAGTTGCTCAAGGGCAGCAAGGTGCGGGAAATTTACGGCGCGGAAAAGATAAGCGAGCGACACCGCCACCGCTATGAGTTCAACACAAACTACCGTCCGCAACTGGAAAAGGCGGGGCTGGTTTTTTCCGGCATGTCGCCTGACGGATCCTTGACCGAGATAATAGAACGCAAGGATCATCCATGGTTCATAGGCGTGCAATTCCACCCCGAATTGAAATCGAAGCCGTTCGATCCGCACCCGCTTTTCCGTTCTTTCATCGCCGCCGCGGTCCGGCAAAGCAGGCTGGTCTAGCGGGATTTTCCTCTGCCGTTCAGCCGTTCCCCGGTACTGGCTTGTGGGCGAAGATATCCACGTTTTCCCATCCGGCAAGGTCAAGCTCGGCGCGGACGGGTAGGAAGCCGAACACGGCGCTGGCCAACTGCGCGCGTCCTTCCCGCGCCAGCATTTCGTCAAGTTTGCTTTTGAGCCGGTGCAGATAAATAACGTCCGCCGCCGCGTATGACATCTGTTCCGGGGACAATTCCGCTGCGCCCCAGTCGGATGTCTGCAATTCCTTGGAGACGTCCATGCCGAGCAGGTCCTTGATGAGGTCCTTGAGGCCGTGCTTGTTGGAAAAGGTGCGCGTCAGAACCGAGGCTATTTTTGTGCAATATACAGGCCCGGGCATTACGCCGAGATGATACGCGAGCGTGGCCATGTCAGCCCGCGCGAAATGGAAAAGCTTGGTCACGGAAGGATCCGCCAGGAGCTTTTTCAGATTCGGCGCGTCATAGCCGCCTTGCGCGAATTGCACGAGATGAGCCACTCCGTCGCCGGGGGAAAGCTGAACGAGGCAAAGGCGGTCGCGCGTCCGGTTAAGACCGAGAGATTCGGTGTCGATCGCCACAACCGGGCCAAAATCAAGCCCTGCTGGAATATCGTTTTTGTGAAGGAATATGTTCGGCTGGGCCATTTGCGCGTTTTTCCCTGATTTGCGCTGGAAGCGCTGATGCTGGTGCCCAGGAGAAGACTCGAACTTCCACGGCATCGCTGCCACAGGTACCTGAAACCTGCGCGTCTACCAATTCCGCCACCTGGGCCTTGACAGGGCGAAAGCCGTGTCGAGGCTCTGGCTAGGTAAGGCGGACAGGCGGGAAAGTCAAGGTTTCATGCCCGCTACTCGTGATGCGTTAAGGAAACATGCGTCTGAAAAATATGAATTCAGCCCTTTAAACAGGAAAATATGCTTGCCTTTTTAAGGCAAACTTGGCGGTATCCTTAACCGATTGCCTTTTACTCAAGGTCCCGGGGTCATCGCCATGCATTTCCGTAATTTAATCCTTGCCGTGCCGTTGTCTCTTGTTTTGCTTTTTTCCACGGGGGCAGAGGTACTTGCTTCTGGGGCCGCTTCCTCGGCGGGATACATGCTTCCCGATCTTGTTTCGCTCGGCGCCGGATATTTCGATTTCGACAGGAATTCCCCGCGTGTGGAAGCCGTCGATTTCCGGCTCGAACACCGCTGGGGGATGTCGCTTTTGCCCAAAGCGAACAGTTATTTCACCGGTTGGGACAAGTATTTTCAAATTCATCCCATGGTTGCCGTTGAAAGCACTTCACGAGGTCAACTTTACGGAGCGGCCGGTTTCGCGTTCGATATCCTTCTGGGGCGCAACATCGTGATTACACCCACCGAACTGGTCGGTTTTTACTATCGCGGAGACGGCAAGAGGCTCGGCTCATTCGTGGAATTCCGCTCGACGGTCGAAGCTGGCGTGCGTTTTGACAATGAAATGCGTCTCACGGCGTTTGTGGGCCATGTTTCGAACGCCGGAATTACCGATCTGAATCCGGGCGCCAACACCGTCGGCGGCTATCTTCATATTCCGACAAGCATGATATTCGGGAAATGATGCAGAAGCCTATTTGCTCTTGCCCAATTTGCTGGCGATAAGGGCGCTTAGATATTTGGCTTCTTCTTGTGTCAGGCCATAGCCGAACTCTATTATTTCATTAGCGGTTTTTAGAACCAAGCCGTTCATCAGCGAGAGCATGGAGTGCGTGCAAGCGGGAAGTTTTTTTCTGGCGGGGCCGAACTCCGGCATCGACAATGGATCGAAAGGATTTTTTGCTTCTGCCTGTTCTGAAAAACTTCTTATGTTTTGGTTTTCCATGGCGAAATTTTTGAAATCAACCGCGATAATGTCCGATGCGGGCAAAGAACGCGAAATGGATTTCCCTATGTGCTTTTCTTGAAGTTTCAAGCCGTTTTTGTCGATAATGATAAACGTGCCTGGTTTACTTTTTTTGCCGGAACCGGAGATTCTTTTAATCATGACATTGAGGAGGACAAGAAACGCGAAACCGGAAAACAGCAAAACGGGCGCATTTTCCTCATTGCGAAAATTTTTCGCGATTATCATGCCTATGGGGGTGAGAAAGACGGCAAGCAATATGAATGCGACTATAAAAAACAGGAAAACAAAAATATCTGCGAACGCCGGGTAAGGAATGAATATCTCCAAAACTCCGTTTGTGTCCGTAATTGTGCTGCGCATGGCTCTGGGTCTGGCCGGCAATGGCTGCGCCTTATTTTCCTGTCCGTTGGCTGTCGCGTCCGATGCGACCGTAGCTTTCCTTGGATTGTAAACCGCCGGCGTTGCCGAGGTCAGGTCTTCGAACGGCAGGGATAGATAATCTGCGATGCAAACCGCCATTTTTATCGCTTCGCCGTAGTTAAGGGGCGAGGCTAGATCGAATTTCCCGCTGTTTTTCCGTGCTTCCAGCGCGAGAGGATAACTGTCCGAGGTATCCGAATCCCCCGCTTTGAAACGAAGGGTTACGGAACGGAAGTCGTGAAGCCGCGCCGTTTTGTTCCTGAAGGGAATGAAAAGCGACCATGTCTCGTTTATGGTGCCCCGGGGCAGGTCGATTATCAGCTGTTTGCGCCCGAACACCAGAGAAGCGCCTGCGCCGGAAAAAACGAGGCCCATGAGAAGAAAGATCAAAAACTCGAAACCTTTCAGGTCATCGGCGTTTTGGAGCGGAACTATACCGGTTGCGGCAAGCAGCATGAAAATGCCGGCCGCCAGAAACGGCAGGCCGAAAATTGAAAGACAGCCGCCACCTTGCCGAAGCACAAGACGCTTTTCGCCGTCCACTTTAAACGGAGAGGGAATTTCCATGCGCTTCCTCCAGAGAGAAAGGAGGAAACAGTTTATCGCCGAAAGATTGCCAAACGATTACTCGCCTATGATCTTCACGAGTATACGTTTACGCCGCCGACCGTCGAATTCGCCATAGAAAATCTGTTCCCAGCGGCCGAAATCCAGTTTGCCTTTGGTTATGGCGACGACCGTTTCGCGGCCCATTATCTGCCGCTTCATGTGGGCGTCGGCGTTGTCCTCGCCGGTGTCGTTGTGACGGTATTGCTCGATGGGCCCGTGTGGCGCCAGTCTTTCCAGCCATTCGGCATAATCACTGTGCAGCCCGGATTCGTCGTCGTTGATGAACACCGAGGCGGTTATGTGCATGGGGTTAACGAGAACAAGCCCTTCCTGAACGCCGCTTTCGCGCACGCATTTCTCCACTTCCGGCGTTATGTTGATGAACGCCATTCGCGCCGGGACGTTGACCTCAATTTCCTTGCGGTATGATTTCATAGCAATTTCCTCGAAGCTAATTCTTCTTCACCAGCGGCAAATCCAGCTTTATGTGCACTTCCTTAAGACGCTCCGGCGGCACCGGACTGGGCGCCTGCATCATAAGGTCTTGCGCCTGCTGGTTTAGCGGAAAGGCTATCACTTCGCGAATGTTAGGCTGATCCGCAAGCAGCATCACTATGCGATCTATGCCGGGGGCCGAGCCGCCGTGGGGCGGCGCGCCGAGCTTAAGCGCCGACAGTATGCCGCCGAAACGGCTTTCAAGCTCCTCGGCGCTGTAACCGGCGATGGCGAACGCCTTGTACATCACTTCCGGCAAATGGTTGCGTATCGCGCCTGACGAAAGTTCAACTCCGTTGCATACTATGTCGTACTGATACGCCTTTATGGTGAGAGGATCCTGTTCTTCGAGCGCTTTTAGCCCGCCCTGCGGCATGGAAAACGGATTGTGGCTGAAGTCGATCTTTTTGTTCACATCGTCGTATTCGAACATCGGGAAATCCACGATCCAGCAGAAGCGGAAAGCGTTCTTCTCCATGGCGTCCATTTCAGCGGCGATTTTCGCGCGCGCCAGCCCGGCCATTCTGGCGGCCTTGTCCTTTTTATCACACACGAAAAACACGACATCGGTATCGGCGCAGCCCGTTATCCGGCGCAATTCCTTTTGCGCCTCTTCCCCGACGAAGCGGGCTATCGGGCCTTTTCCCGCCCCGGCTTCGAAAACTATATAACCGAGTCCCGGCGCGCCGTTTTCTTGGGCCCAGGCGTTGAGCTTGTCGAAAAAGCTGCGCGGCCGGCCCGATACGTTAGGCGCGCGGATGGCGCGCACGCAGCCGCCCTTGTCTATTATGCCGCGGAAGGCGCGGAACTCCACGTCCGGACGCCTGAAAACCTCTGTCACATCCGTGATTTCCGGCAGAAGTATGCGCAAATCCGGCTTGTCGCCGCCATACTTCAGCATAGCCTCGTCGTAAGGAATGCGCGGGAAAGGCGGAGGGGTTATTACGGGCGGCGATTGTCTGCGAAAGCCGCCGAATTCCTCAAACACTCCGTGAAGAACCGGCTCTATCGTGTTGAAAATGTCCTCTTGCGTGACATAGCTCATCTCGAAATCGAGCTGGTAGAACTCGCCGGGGCTGCGGTCGGCGCGGGCGTCCTCGTCGCGGAAGCAGGGGGCGATCTGGAAATACCGGTCGAACCCGGCGATCATTAAAAGCTGTTTGAACTGCTGCGGCGCCTGGGGCAGGGCATAGAATTTCCCCGGATGCAACCGGCTCGGCACCAGAAAGTCGCGCGCTCCTTCGGGACTTGAAGAAGTGAGTATAGGCGTTTGAAACTCGCGGAATCCGGCCGCCCACATGCGGCGGCGCAACGACGCTATGACGTCGCAGCGCAGATTTATGTTTTCGTGCAGATTTTGGCGGCGCAGGTCGAGGAACCGGTATTTAAGCCGCACTTCCTCGCCGGTGTCCGGTTCGGCGTTGACCTGCAAGGGCAGGGGATCGGCGGCGCTGATCACCGAGAATTCCTCGATGTCTATTTCTATCTCGCCGGTGGGAAGCTTTTCGTTGAAAGTGTCTTCGGGACGTTTCACCACCGTGCCGGTCACCGTCACGACGCTTTCGTTCTTCACCGCTTCCAGCGCTGGCAGCAGGGGGCTCGAGCGGTCGATCACGCATTGCGTGATGCCGTAATGGTCGCGCAGGTCGAGAAAAAGCAGGCTGCCGTGATCGCGTTTGCGATGCACCCAGCCGGAAAGCCGGATTTTCCGGCCTTCATGCGCAAGGCGAAGCTCTCCACAGGTGTGCGTGCGATAGGGATGCATTTCAGATTCCGGAAACAGATTGCAAGAGGAAGAATGCCGCCGCCGCCATTCCCGTCAGCTTGGCAGGCATGCCGGACATTAGCTTTTGCCGGATTCGATGGCAAGCGGACGAAACAGAAAAACCGGTTTTGCGGTTTCGGCTGATATCTGGAAGTTTACCATAGCATCCGTTCAAATTCATGAGTAATCATGGTTAACAGAAAAATTTAATACAGAAAATACTCTGTACAATTCAGAAAAAATAAACCAAGTTCAGTAAAAAAATATTTTTCCCAAGAAAAAACGCATTTTCCCTCTTGTTGGTGAAACCAAACAGTTTTATGTTGCAGGCGGAATTTTTCGTGTCAACCATATCAGGGAAAACGAAGGAGAACATAATGTTTCGCAGCCCGACCACAAAATTATTCCGCGCTTGCGCCCTCACTTTGACGCTTGCGGTGTCAAGCATTGGTTGTGCAATGGCTTTGCAGGATTTGCCGAGCAAGGATTACTTGGGGAATATCAAAAAGGATCCTGATGGAAAGGTGAAGATAGGGGGACGTGTGCTGGTAGGAGGCCCCTTTAATCCCAGAGTGGTGGAACTTTATCCTGAAAAACCAATTCAAGAGACACAAGAAATCGAAGTGACCAGAAAGGAAAAGACTTCCCCACAACCCCAAACACAACAGTTGCCTGAAACCATTCCTGTCGAGTGGAATTATACCGGTTGCAAGGGGGAAAAGAAAAAGAAAGTGGTTCAGGCAAAAGTGCCGGAAGAGTACAGAAAACCACAGCCAGCTGGAAAGACGGAACCGGCGGAAATAACCGGAAAGACGAAGATCACAATAACACGCGACGGAGACACGAAAGTTGTAACAGGCCCAAGCCCGGCTTTACAAACAGCAACGATTATAGGCGCAGCGGGTGATACAGCAGCAGGGGTTATGCTGGGATTCGGAGCTATAAAGATGAGCGATGCGGCTCTTCAGGGCAAGCTGGCAAGCGAAGGACAAACCAATGTCAATTATGCGGAAGGAGGACAGGGGGGCAATGTTGAGAAAGGTGCGGTAGTCAATGAACTGCAACAAAGTCAGGAGTTCTACAGCAAGATAGATATAAATGTTAAACAGAACAACCAAAACAGGGGGAAAAAGCCCAGGCATGATTGTTCACCGGGTAGCTGATTATTTGCTCCGCGGGCATATGATTTTCCGGCAAAGGACTGTTTTTCGGTCCTTTGCCGGACTTTAAAGATTGTATCAACTGATGATATGAAGTGATTTTTTGTAATCGGGGATTAGAGGTTGGTTTTTTGCTAATCTTTTTGGGATTTTTAGGAGGCAATCATGGCGAAAAAGAGAAAACACGGAACCAATGTTGTCAGGAACATAACTTCAGCTCAGGAGCAAAAACGCCTTGAAAAGCGGATAAAGAGATTGTTTTCCGAACAGAGTATCCCTGTTTCCCGGCAAAACGAATTTTTTGACACGCTAAAAAGGTTACCGGAAAGAGAAAGGAAAAAAGCTCTTAAGGCCAAACTGCAGGAACTCAAACTTGAGTCTGAAAAGTTAGAGCGACAACAACAAAGTTCCGCGGAGGGAACCTCTGATTTTGCTGCTGCTGCTGCGTCTATGCCGCGCGCCGGTTCAGTGATGGTAAGAGCTTTTAAAATTATGGCCGCGGCGATTTCCCGCCGGAGGGGTGAAAAAACATTTCACCAGAAAGGGCTTGGCAGGTTCCGTTACGCCACAGCGGCGGTGGTGGGAGGCTTCGCGCTTGCCGCGCTGCTTATATTAACACCGGCAAAACATGCCGGGCTGGGAGCACGCACCGAGACACAACCAGACAGTAAAAAAATTGAAGAAAAAACGAATCCTCAGCCACTATCCGTTGCTGAAGCTGAAAAGAATATGATACCACCGGTGGCTGAACAGAAAAATTCGAAAGAAGTGGAGACAAAAAAAACTCCGGTAAAAAAACATGTCCGCAGTTCGCGTTCGCACGAAAAAGATTATAGCGTTTCCAAACGTGCTATGCCGGAAGGAAGGCTAGTCCCGGAACTTATGGATCAGGCGCTGACAAAAGGGCAAAAGTTATCAGTGAAGGCAACTTTAGCGAACCTTAATGATCGGGACAAAGCCAGGTTGTTCAACCTCGCCTCTGCAGTTGATGCGGCGCAGACCAAGAAGGATCGCCGCGAAAAAGTACAGGCTTATCTTAAAGATGCCGCAAAGACGCTTTCCAGGGCGGGGGCTATATTCGCTGCGGCCGATCTGGCTCGGATACTCATCAATATCAATGAGGCGACAGGAAAAGAAAACACTTTGGGCAACGCCAAAATGTTGCTGATCGTGGCCGAAGCCAAGAGGGCGTTAGGCGAAAATGATGAGGCGGAGTATTTTTCCAGAAAGGCTGTTTCAAGCGCTATTTTCGATCATAACAGCAGTCGCGATGATGTGCGGAAGATAATAAAAGTCGCTAGTAAAAACGGCATTGATTCCGGTGCACAAAGGACGCGATTGCCATCTTACCGCCCAAGATAAGCCGTCGGCGGAGAAAACTCGCTGATTTTTATCCACAACTTTTTTTTACATTATGCTGCACGAAAAAAGCGTCGCTTATAGCGGCGCTTTTTTTGTATTATGGATCACTAAAAAAACAATGACAATTATGGTTAACAAAGACAATAAACAAAAATCTAATATGCCTGTAGAACAAACAGAACGGACGATAACAAACCAGTTTTTTGATTGCTACCTTGCGTCTGGTATCATGGGCTTTTGCAATCAGCAAGTGTTCAACTTTTTATATAAGGAGACAGAAAATGAATTTACGCAAATTCGCTTCAGCCGCTCTTGCCCTGACCACCGCAGCGGTTTTCAACTTCAGCAACGATGCGCTTGCTGGAGACGCAAAAACCGGAAACAGGGCATCGGTAACTTCAACAACCGGCATTGCTGCAGGCAACTATGCTTCAGGCAATGCGAGCAAGGTTACACAATCGCTCAGTTCTTGCCTGAATAAGGAGATCGGTGTTCATCAAAAAGGGATGATAAACGCAGCCGATATCATTGAAGGAACGGGTGCTGAGTTGGGCAACACGTTTTTTGGCAAAACCAGGAATCTGCATCAGGATTTGAACATCAAGGCGGACACAGGTATTTACAATACCCAGGAAAATAGACCGGCTTGGGGCAAAAGGCCGTATTTCCACGGCTATAATCGCTGATTGACGGCCGGTATATTAAAGGAAAACGTGCCGTTTCCGGGCCCCGTCCAGCAATGGATCGGGGCCCGTTCGCGTCTCTTTATTCCTTCTTTGATATGCGATGGAGGCGGTGCTAAAACCGCGCCCATGTTGATTGCCTCCACCGAGCAACTTGCCGCGTTCTGCAAATCCCTGACGGGGGTAGAGTTCATTACCATCGACACCGAATTTATGCGCGAGCGGACATACTGGCCGCGTTTGTGTCTGGTGCAGCTTGCGGGGCCGGAAAAGGCCGTTGCGGTTGACCCTTTGGCTGACGGCATGGATTTGTCGCCCCTGTATGGGCTTTTGGCTGACGAAGGCATTCTCAAGGTTTTCCACGCTGCGCGGCAGGACATAGAGATATTTTTCAACCAAACCGGAAAGATACCCGCGCCATTATTTGACACGCAGATTGCCGCCATGGTTTGCGGATTCGGTGATGCTGTGAGCTATGAAACGCTGTGCGCCAAACTGGCGAGGGCCAAAATCGACAAATCAAGCCGTTTCACGGACTGGGGCCGCCGACCGCTCGCTGCCAGGCAGATGGAATACGCCATCAGCGACGTGACGCATTTGCGCGTAGTCTACCTCAAGCTGAAGGAGCAGCTTGAAAAATCCGGTCGCGCCGAATGGATGCGCGAGGAAATGGCTGTCCTAACCGATCCTGCGACGTATAAGATGGAACCACAGGAAGCATGGAAACGTTTGCGGTTGCGCGGCCCGGTCAAGCCGTCGTTGTTTCCTTTTGTGCGCGAGCTTGCCGCATGGCGCGAAACGGAAGCGCAACGGCTCGATGTACCTAGAAACCGCGTAATAAAGGACGAAACCTTGATGGAAATAGCGCATCACGCTCCGCGCTCCGCCGCCGAATTGTCGCGTATCCGCGGACTGCCGCAATCCTTTGCCGAGGGCAGACAGGGCAGGGCAGTTTTGGAAGTTTTGGCCCGCGCAGCGTCCATGCCCCTTGTGTCTGATTTAGCGGCGGAAAGCGAACGCAAAAAACGGAAAGTACCCGCGGCGGCGCTTGAGTTGCTCAAGGTTCTGCTGAAAAAGACAAGCGAAGAGCACGGTGTCGCGGCCAGGCTTATAGCATCATCCGGCGATTTGGAACGCCTTGCCGCCGAAGACAACCCGGATATACCGGCGCTTCAGGGCTGGCGCCGCAAACTGTTCGGAGAAACCGCTCTCGCGCTCAAACGCGGCGAGATCGCCATTGCTGTGCGTAACGGGCAAGTGATCATAAAGAAAGATTGAAGCATTAGACCGCGAACATGGCGGCGACTATCAAGGTCATTACCCCGGTGGCCGTCCATCCAAGGATTTTCAGATAACGCGGTATGGTATGCTCGCCCATTATTTTTGACGACGATGCCATATGCATCATGACGTACATCAACGGCACGGCTATGACGCCGTTTATGACCGCCGCCCAGAACAGCGCCTTGATCGGGTTGACGTGCGCGAAGTTCATAAGCGTGCCGATGATTGTCGAGCTGACGAGAACAGTATAGAAAGCGCGCGCCTCGCGCGGGCGGCGGCCCAAACCTATTTCCCATTCCAGCGCCTCGCCCACGGCATAGGCGGAAGAAGCCGCGAACACCGGCACCGCCAGCATGCCGGTGCCGATGATGCCCAGAGCGAAGAACAGGAAGGCAAGCGGTCCGGCCACCGGGCGCAAGGCCTCCGCGGCCTCGGTCGCGGTTTGTATGTCGGTTATGCCGTTAGCGTGCAGGGTTGCCGCCGTGGTCAGTATTATGAACAGCGCGATAAGGTTGGAAAATCCCATGCCCAGCCATGTATCGAAACGGATGCGCTTGACTTCCGCCTCCGCTTGTTCGGGCGCGACAAGAAGCGGTTGCGCCTCCGGATCGGCTATGACGTCCTCGGCCTCGTGCGTGGCTTGCCAGAAGAAAAGATAGGGGCTTATCGTGGTGCCGAACACAGCCACGATAACGGACAAATAATCCTTGCTGAATTCCAGACGGGGAACGAAAAGCCCGCGCGCCACCTCGCCCCACGGCATGTCAGCCACTATCACTACGCCCACATATGCGAAAAGGCTCAGGGTGAGCCATTTGAGAACGGCTATATAACGCCGGTAGTCGGTGAAAACCTGAAGCGCGACGCATAACGCTCCGAACATCAGCGCCCAAATTTTATCGTTGCCGCCGATAACCAGCTGCAAAGCCGCTCCCATGGCGCCTAGATCGGCCGAAAGGTTTATTACATTGGCGATGAGCAATAGAAGAACCATCAACCGCAGAACGTATATCGGATAAAAAAGGCGCAGATTGCCGGCCAGGCCATAGCTGGTGGTGCGGCCGATGCGTCCGCTTATTTCCTGAATCGCGCACATAAGCGGATAGCTGAACAGCATGGTCCAGCCGAGGCTGTATCCGAACTGCGCTCCGGTCTGGGAATATGTGGCGATACCGCTGGGATCGTCGTCGGCCGCTCCGGTGATAAAGCCGGGGCCTAGACGCCGCCAGAAATTGATAGGATACCGGTACAGCTTCCACATAAAACCTGACCCTGATTTACGCTTTTACTCTTATTCAATGGAAAATTACTTGCGGCTCTGCCGTGAAGCCGAGGACGCGATACAAGAAAGTGATAATGTTTTAAGGTCAGGATGGAGGTTTTGTGTCCCGTACGCGTCCAAGCGCGGCGAAATTCGGTTCGGAAAACAAGTCATCCGGAATGGTTGATTCAGCGGGTATAAAGCTCCCTTCAGTTGCGCGGCCAAGGCCGCGAAGGCGCAAAATCCGCCCGCACGCAAGCGTCTCCAGGCATGCGCAATGCGTAGGCTGTACTGCGAATGGGGTTTTGTCCATTGCTCACCTCCCGGACATCCCTTAAGGGAAGGGGAGGCGAAAATATGAGCAATTACAATTTGTTGCTCACAAAAATCGCCCCGCGAATCCCGCAGGGAATGCTGGAGACATTGTATGTGCACCCGGTCAAATTCGAGTGGGTGCAACTACTGTCGCCGTCCATTTCTTTCTCTCTAGGTTAATACCAATCCGGCCGCGAAGCGCCCGGCACATGGCGCCGTGTACATCCTTAACGCAAGCAATGTCAAGAGTTTTAGAACGCGAAAATAACTTTCATCGCCCCTGTTTTGCCATACTGGGAGATTATTGTTACAATCTGGTTCCATATATTTATTTATGGCCGGATCCATGAAGGTTATGTGCAAAGCTATATTTAAACTTGTGTACATGCTGGCCGTTGCCGCCTCATTATTCTGCGGCGCGGTTCCGGCTTATGCGGGTGACAACACGCTTTTGGGAACGCTGGGCGGAGGCGCGCTGGGAGGCTTTGTCGGCAGTCAGTTCGGCTCCGGCACAGGACGGCTCGCCGCCACGGGGCTAGGCGTATTCACGGGGGCAGTCATAGGGCATAACATAGGCCAGTCTATGGACAGGGCGTCCAGGCCCTATTACGGGGGAGGTTATTCCGGCTATGGCTATACGCCTTATTATGCCCGGAGCTATTATTACGAACCGAATTATATCGCGCCGCCGGCGCCGCCACCGCCGCGAGTGATATACGTTCAGCCCGATGTGGTCGAATACCGGGTGCGCGAACCTGCCTATGTGGAGGGAGGATATGTGGGCGGCGGTTCGATGCCGGAATCTTCGCGGCATTGCAGGGAATTCACCCAGCAGATAAAGATAGGCAACGAGGTAAAGGAAAGCTATGGCACCGCCTGCCTGCAGCCTGATGGCACTTGGCGTATAGAGCGATAACGTAGGCGCCTGGCTGTCCGGCATGGAATCCACCTCTTATCAGCGCGACTGGCTCACAAGCGACTTCGATTATTTCCTGCCGCCCGACCGCATAGCGCCAGAGCCGGCAAATCCGCGCGACAACGCGCGGCTTTTGCATGTGAATGGTTCATCTTTCCACGATTGTTTCGTAAAAAACCTGCCGGATCTGTTGCGCGCGGACGATCTGTTGGTGATGAACGATACGAAAGTCATTCCGGCCCGTCTTTTCGGTATGCGCGGCGCTCGCAAAGCCGAGATTTTTTTACACAGAAAACTGGAAACGGGGGAATGGCTGGCGCTGGCTCGTCCTATGAAGCGTTTGCGCAAGGGCGACGAAATCGTCTTTGCACCGGACTTCAGCGCCGTCATTGCGGAAAAACGCGATGCGGGCGAGGTTGTGGTGCGTTTTTCGTGCCGTGGGGACGATTTTGTCCGGATGCTGGAACGCCACGGCCATACTCCCTTGCCCCCTTACATAAAAAGGCCGGACAGAATTTCAGATCGGACCGATTACCAGACGATATACGCCGCCAGGGACGGCGCCGTCGCCGCGCCTACGGCGGGACTGCATTTTACGCCGGAGCTTCTGGCCAGACTTGAGCAAAAAGGCATAGAACGCGTGAATGTAACGTTGCATATCGGCACGGGAACCTTTTTGCCGGTCAAGGCCGAACGCGTGCGCGACCATGTAATGCACGCCGAGCTGGGGGAAATAACGGCTGAAGTCGCCGGGAAAATCAATGCGGCGCGCAAGGCGGGACGCAGGATAGCGGCGGTCGGCACTACATCGTTGCGTTTGTTGGAAACGGCGGCGGACGAATCCGGCGCCGTAAGGCCTTTTGAGGGCGAAACGGCGCTTTTCATAACCCCGGGCTATCGCTTCAAGGCGGTTGACGTGCTGTTGACAAATTTTCACCTGCCCAAATCGACACTGTTCATGCTTGCGGCGGCTTTCGCTGGTTTGGACAACATCCGCGCCGCTTACGCCCATGCCGTTGACAGCGGATATCGTTTCTATTCCTACGGCGACGCCACTCTTTTGGAGAAATCAGCATGAACAGTTTTTCCTTCGCCGTTCTCGCCACCGATGGACGCGCGCGCCGCGGGCGCGTGACCACGGCGCACGGCAGTTTCGAAACTCCGGCCTTCATGGCGACCGCGACGGCCGCGACAGTCAAGGGAATGACTCCGGAAAGCGTGCGGGAGACCGGGGCGGAGCTGGCCATCTGCAATACCTATCATCTGATGTTGCGTCCGGGCGCCGAGCGCGTGGCCGAGCTGGGCGGCTTGCACAAGTTCATGAATTGGTGCGGACCGGTGGTTACGGATTCGGGCGGCTTTCAGGTAATGTCCCTGGCCCCGCTGCGCAAGATTTCCGAGCATGGGGTTACGTTCAGGTCGCACATAGACGGCACTATGCACGAGCTTACGCCGGAACGCTCGATGCAAATCCAGCAACTGCTTGGGAGCGATATAACCATGGCGTTTGACGAGTGCACGCCGTTTCCGGCGGCGGAAGAGGAAGCCGCGCAATCCATGCGCCTTTCCATGCGTTGGGCCGAGCGCTGTAAAAAGTCTTTCCGATGCCGCGAAGGTTATGGCTTGTTCGGCATAGTTCAGGGCAGCGTTTACCCCGAGCTCAGGCTTGAATCGGTTAAAACTCTTTCGGAAATCGGTTTCGATGGTTACGGCATAGGCGGCCTGGCCGTGGGCGAGGGGCAGGAGGCCATGTTCGCGATGCTGGACGTGACCGTTCCGGCGCTGCCGCAGGACAAGCCGAACTACCTTATGGGTGTAGGCAATCCTGACGATATAGTAGGCGCCGTGCTGCGAGGCGTGGATATGTTCGATTGCGTAATACCGACAAGGGCAGGAAGAACGGGTAAGGCCTTCATATCGCATGGGACGCTTAATATACGCAACGCCCGTCATGCCCGCGATCCCAGGCCTTTGGACGAAAACTGCAATTGCCCAGTGTGCGAGAGCTACAGCAGGGCCTATCTGCGCCATCTTTTCATGGCGGATGAAATGCTCGGGCCCATGCTGCTTACAAAGCATAATCTTCATTACTTTCAGAATTTAATGAAAGATTTGCGTGCCGCCATAGAGGAAAGAAGGATCAACGACTTCGCCGCCGAATTCGCCGAAACACAGGCTCTTGGCGACATCCCGCCGCTTTTTTCCGGCGATTGATGATGATAGACTAAAAAAATGGGAATGAGAAAAAACGCGGTTCTTTTGTTTTTGCCGTTGCTGTGCTTTTTCCTGCATTCCGCGGCCGCCGCACCGAGAGAGGAAACGAAAGGCAACGTATCCGGCCTGGCGTTGCCGCGTTTCGCTTCTTTGCGCAGCGTGGAGGCCAATTTGCGCACCGGGCCGGGCACGCGATATCCGATCGATTGGGTTCTGGTCGCTAAAGGCATGCCGCTGGAGATTACCGCTGAATACGATGTTTGGCGGCGGGTGCGCGATTGGGAAGGCACCGAGGGCTGGGTGCATAAAGCCACGCTTTCCGGCAAGCGCTCCATGGTGGTGACCGGAACCATGCGTGAGCTCAGGAATAAGGACAGGGAGCAATCCGCCATACTCGCCCATTTGGAACCCGGAGCGATCGGCGAATTGTTGTCCTGTGCGGCCGAGTGGTGCAAGGTCAGGATCGGCGGCATAAAAGGATATTTACGCAAAGGCGAGTTTTGGGGAGCCTATGACGGGGAAAAATTCGACTAAGAAATATGGACGCGTGTTTGCCGCTGGAAAAGCAACTTCCGGCACGACCAGCGGCGGCGCTTCTCTTTATGGCAGATCGATACTCCTGATAATTTCGGGCGGAATAGCGGCCTACAAGAGCCTGGACCTGATACGCAGATTGCGGGAAGCGGGCGCAAGGGCGCGCTGCGTACTCACCAGAGGTGGAGCGGAGTTCGTCACGCCGCTTTCCGTGACTTCATTGTCTGGCGAGCCTGTCTTTACGGACATTTTTTCCGCGGCGGACGAGCAAAAATTCGGACACATCAATCTTTCGCGCGAAGCGGATCTGATTGTGGCCGCTCCGGCGACAGCCAATCTGATCGCGCGAATGGCCTGCGGATTCGCCGACGATCTGGCGAGCACCGTTTTACTCGCAACCGACAAGCCGGTGATGGCCGCGCCGGCCATGAATGTCATGATGTGGAGGCATCCGGCGACGCAGGCAAACGTTGCAACGCTGAAAAAACGCGGCGTTACGATTATTGGCCCGGCCAAGGGGGCGCTGGCTTGCGGCGAGGAGGGCGAGGGCCGCATGGCCGAGGTTGCCGAAATACTCGATGCCGTGGAAAAGCATTTCGCCAGGCCCGGTCCGCTCAGCGGAAAGCGCGCGCTGGTCACGAGCGGTCCGACCTGCGAGCCTCTTGATCCCGTGCGTTTCATAGGCAACCGTTCGTCCGGCAAGCAAGGCCACGCCATCGCAACGGAACTGGCGCGTCAGGGCGCGGAGGTTACGCTTGTGACCGGGCCGGTGGCCTTGCCCGATCCCGCCGGGGTCAAAACGGTGCACGTCAACACCGCGCGCGAGATGCTGGCGGCGTGTTTGGCCGGGGGAAGGTTCGACATCGCCGTGTGCGCGGCCGCGGTTGCCGATTGGCGTCCGCAAAACGAAGCCGGCGGCAAACTTAAGAAAGGCGTGGCGAAACCCGTTGTGCATCTTGTCGAAAATCCTGACATCCTGGCGGCGCTGTCAAAGGCGGGAAAAAACAGGCCGCGGCTTGTCATCGGGTTCGCCGCCGAGACCGGCGACGCGGTTCTTCACGCCAAGGCAAAGTTCGAGCGCAAGGGTTGCGACTGGATAGTCGCCAACGAGGTCGGCGACGGCAAGGCGTTCGGCAAGGACGAGAACGAGGTAACCCTTTTGCGGCGAAGCGAGAAAGGAAAGCTGGCCGTGGATCTCTGGCCCTTGCAGGGCAAGGATGTCATAGCACGCCGCCTGGTGGACGAGATAGTCAAAGCGCTTTGATTTCCGTATGCGCCGCGTAACCTGGAGAAAAAGTGCGGGAACAACCGAAAAAGGAAAAAGCAGTATGCCTGAATCAGTCAAGATTTCAATCAAGGTGCTTCCTAACGGAAAGGGGCTTGAATTGCCCGAATACGCCACATCGCACTCGGCGGGAATGGACCTTTGCGCCGCCGTGGAGAAGGCGGTTACGCTCGCGCCCGGCGCGCGCGCGCTTATTCCGACGGGCATAGCCATCGCTCTGCCCGATGGTTACGAAGCGCAGGTAAGGCCGCGCTCCGGCCTCGCCATCAAAAACGGCGTCACGGTGTTGAACGCGCCGGGCACCATCGACGCCGATTATCGCGGCGAGGTCGGCGTGATCCTCGCCAATCTCGGCGACGAGCCTTTCACCGTCACGCGCGGCATGCGTGTTGCGCAGATGGTCATAGCAGGATATGAACGCGCCATATTGAGCTTGGTTGACAATCTACCATATTCCGAACGCGGGGAAGGAGGCTTCGGTTCGACAGGGATCGGGAGGAAGGAAACATAATTCGTGAAGTCAGAGATCAGAAAATAGAAGGTGGAAACCAAAAATCAGGTAACGAATTCTTTTCACATTGGGTGCTTCCGAATTCTTATTTGTGGTTTCTAACTTCCTGCCTCAGTTTCCAGGCGTGATTCCAGTATACGCATCATTTCCTGGCGCGGGAGGCCGGGAGGGATGGGGGGCAGGAATTCAACGGTTATAACTCCCGGCTTCTTGATGAACGCTCCCTTGGGCCAGAAAAGTCCTGAATTGACCGTCATCGGCACGATGGGCAGGTTCAGTTCCTTATAAAGGGCCGCGATCCCTGATTTATAGGGCTTGCGTTCTCCGGGCGGAACGCGTGTGCCTTGCGGGAAGATTACGATTTTTCGCCCTTCTTCCTTGGCTCTGCGTGCCGCGTCCATCATGCGCATCAGGGCGATAGCGCCACCGCCGCGGTCTATCGGTATCATGCCGCATCGCCGCGCGTACCAGCCCCATATCGGCAGGAGCACAAGCTCTTTTTTCAGCACGATCGCTGGATTGTAGAACAGAATGTTCAGCCGCAGGGTTTCCCATGCCGATTGATGTTTAGCGGCGATTATGCAAGGGCCATCCGGCACATTTTCCCGGCCTATGACGCGGCTGCGAAGCCCGAGGATGTTTCGTTCCATCCACTCTACGCAATGTTGCCATCCTAGAATCCAGGCGAAGAAACTTCTGTCGGGCAAGAGCAGAATCCACAAAAAAGCGATCGAGGATATGGCAACGAACAGAAAAAAAAGGCAGTTGAAAAAGAAAGAGCGCAGAAAAACGGCGAAGCGTTTCATTTCCCGGACCGCGACCAGAACGACAGTATGGCGTATATGTATTTATTGTATTCTGTCATCAGCAAACCAGCTGTTCCTGGACGCAACCACCAATCGCTCATTTTCACGCTGTCGGGCGAGACGGGGTGGGCGAAGATATCGATTCCCGGCAGCGCTCTGCGAAAAACCAGAAGGCTGCGCGGCATATGGTAGTTTGCCGTGACGAGACGAAGCGAACGGAATCCTTCCTTTTTCATCCAGGCGCGTGTTTCTTCCGCATTGCCAAGGGTGTTGTCAGCCGCGTGCCCGATCACAATGCAACAATCGCGTGTTTCCTGCGGCACCGCGTATTTTGCCAGAATGTTGTTTAGAGTGAGACCGTAAGGAACGCCGGATATCAAGAGTTTTTTGCCCTTGCCGGCGGCAAGCAAGGTTATGCCTGTGGCCAGCCGGTCGCTTCCGCCGGTGAGAACCACAATGGCCTCGGCCGCAGGAACAGAATCGTCTATCACCGGTTCCTTGAGCGAGCTAACTTCCGACGCGAACAAAAACAACCCCGTTGCCCAAGCTCCAACGGCTAAACCAGCCAGTAGGGAGGGCAAGGAAGAAAAGGCGCGCAGTCTTCTCATGGGAGCGGCAGAACGTTGAAAAACCACGATCGCATGAATGCAACCGCTAGCACAATATGGAGCAAAAGGCGAATATGGTTAATTTGCGGCTTGTAACCCCTTCTTGTTTTTGCCGTTTGGGCCTAATTCGCATAACCTTACCATTGTTGCCTATATGGCGGTAAATTCCCTATAACCTGAAGCCATGATCTTAGTATGCCCGCAATGTAAGGCCAGTTATCTTGTGCCTGCTTCGGTTTTCGCCAATGGAGCGCGCAACGTTCGTTGTGCACGTTGCTCCCATACTTGGCTGGCCGATTTGCCTTCGAGGATCGTGGTCATGCCGGAGGAAATGTCGGAAGCTTTCGGCGGCGCGGGAAAACATGGTTCTTCCGATTTGCAGCGCGAGCCGGAATCTTCGGCGGAGAATTCGGCTGCGGTCGAAGCGTCAATGCGGCCCGAAGGAGCTACGGACGGAAGCGGAAACGCCGGGTCCGGGCAAGAGCGCAGTAAGGTGAATTTACCCGCTATCTGGCGCAATCCGCTTTGGCGCAAAGTACGCGCGGCGGCGGCAGCCGTTGGCGTGCTGCTGGCCGTAGGAGCGCTGGTTTGGGCGATGGGCGCCAAATTTCACGAGTCCCTGGGGGCGGGGGTTGACAAGATATTGGAATATACGGGGTTCAAGGCGCAACCTGTGGGGGCCGGACTTACTCTGGATCAAATCCGTTCGGAGCGACGCTTTGAATCCGGCGGGATGCAGCTTATAGTCGAAGGACAGGTCCGCAACACAAGTTCGGAAACGGTCACCGTGCCAGACATTCAGGCTAGGGCCCTGGGGCCGGATCGTTCCGTGATTCAAAGCTGGCGCATAGAAGCTCCGGTCGCTACATTGCCGCCTGGCGTTTCAGTGCCGTTCCATTCTTCCATTGTCGCGCCGGAGGGCGCGGTGGCGGAAGTCAATCTGAATTTCATCGAGCCGCAGCATGACCGATGACAATCAGGAAATTTCCGGCGTAGATGCCAGCGTGCTTGTGGCCGAGGACAATCCGGCCGTGCGCGAATTTATCGTGCGTTCATTGCAATCCATGGGTTGCCAGGTTACGGCGGTGAACGACGGACAGGCCGCCCTCGACGTTCTGGCCCGAAGCAGGATCGACGTTCTTGTCACCGACATAGTGATGCCGAATGTTGACGGCATAGCCCTGGCGCTGAAGGCCGCGCGCATGGTGCCGGACCTTCGGATCGTCATGATTTCCGGTTATGCGCAAGAGCGCATGCGCGCCCATAATATGGAAGTGCTCGCTCACAAGATAATACCCAAGCCGTTTTCGCTGGAAGAAATATGCCAGGCTGTCAGGGACGCGCTGGCCATGCCAACCTCGATAATCTGAAACATCAGGAGCAGAAAAAATGACAAAACCAGTCCGCAAGGCGGTGTTTCCTGTCGCCGGTCTCGGCACCAGGTTTTTGCCGGCCACCAAGGCCATGCCCAAGGAAATGCTCACTCTCGTAGATCGTCCGCTGATACAGCACGCCGTTGACGAGGCACGCGCCGCCGGCATAGAGCAGTTCATTTTCGTCACCAGCAAAGGCAAGGGATCGCTTGAAGACCATTTCGATCGCAACGAGGATCTCAGGCGTACGCTGGAATCCCGCAACAAATTGCGCGAACTGGACATTCTGAGAAGCACAGACATAGAATCGGGCCAGCTTTTATTCACGCGTCAACGCGAACCGCTTGGCCTTGGCCATGCGGTTTGGTGTGCCCGGCATCTGGTCAATGGCGAGCCGTTCGCCGTGCTTTTGGCCGACGACGTAGTTTTGGCGGGCAAACCGTGCCTGAAGCAGATGATGGAAGCTTATGATGAGGTCGGCGGCAATCTTGTGGCCGTGGTTGACGTGCCGCGCGAAAAGACTAACCGCTATGGCATTCTGGACGTTGAAAAGGATGACGGACGCCTGGTGAAAATAAGGGGACTAGTGGAAAAGCCGGAGCCGGAAAAAGCTCCTTCGACGCTTTCGATAATAGGCCGCTATATTCTGCAACCTGAGGTATTCGACGAACTGGATGCGAAGCGCATCGGGGCTGGAGGCGAAATCCAGCTTACCGACAGCATGGCCAAATTGATAGAGCGTCAGCCGTTTCACGGTTTGCGCTATGAAGGGGTGCGGTACGACTGCGGCGACAAGGTCGGTTTCATCGCCGCCAACGCAGCTTTCGCTCTAGCTCATCCCGAAATAGGGGCGCAGGTGCGCGAAACCTTGAAACGGATAGTGGGCTGAAAAAGCGTTTGGAAAAAATATACGTAAAAAAGATAAAAACCATAGTCCCATAGTTTGAAAGGAAAAATCCGCATGCGTATAGCCATCATAGGCGCCGGATATGTAGGCCTTGTGTCGGCCGCCTGTTTCGCCGAATTCGGCGTCAAGGTGGTGAGCGTGGACAAGGATGCGGAACGCATCGGCAGATTGAAAAAAGGCGAAATACCTATTTTCGAACCAGGGCTTGACTCTCTTGTCGTGAAAGGAGTGAAAAGCGGTAATCTCTGCTTCACCACCGAGCTTGCTTCCTGCGTTTCCGAAGCGGATGCGGTTTTTATAGCAGTAGGCACGCCGGAACGCCGTGGCGACGGGCACGCCGATCTGGGCTATGTTTACCAAGCGGCGCTGGAAATAGCGGGCAGCCTGAAAAAATATACCGTGGTGGTGACCAAATCCACTGTGCCTGTTGGCACGGGAAGAGAAATATACCGTATAATCCGCGAGGCCAGGCCGGATGCGGATTTCGACGTGTGTTCCAATCCGGAATTCCTGCGCGAAGGCGCGGCTATCAACGATTTCATGCGTCCGGACCGTGTGGTGATAGGTTGTGTTTCGGAACGCGCTGCCGGGGTGATGAAAGCGCTTTATCGCCCGCTTTACCTGATTGAAACGCCGATGGTGATAACGACGCTCGAGACGGCGGAGCTGATAAAGTATGCGGCGAACGCCTTTTTGGCCACAAAGATCACCTTTATCAACGAAATCGCGGATTTGTGCGAAAAGGTTGGCGCGGATGTGCAGACCGTGGCCAAGGGCATAGGGCTGGATGGAAGAATCGGGCGTAAATTCCTGCACGCCGGTCCGGGATATGGAGGTTCCTGTTTTCCCAAGGATACGAAAGCTTTGCTGCGCACCGCGCAAGAGCGCGGCGTTGCGCTGAAGATAGTGGAATCCACGGTGGAGGTGAACGAAGCGCGCAAAAAGAGCATGGCCGCGCGTGTGGTCGAGGCTTGCGGCGGGTCCGTAAGGGGTAAAAACATCGCTGTACTGGGGCTTACGTTCAAACCCAACACTGACGATATGCGCGACAGTGTCAGCCTGGACCTCGTGCCCATGCTTCAGGAGGCGGGAGCGAACGTCCGCGCCTACGATCCGGCAGGCATGGAAGAGGCAAAAAAGTTTCTGAAAAACGTCACGTACTGCAACGATGCTTATGATGCAATGCAGAATTGCGACGCTGCCGTTATACTGACGGAATGGAACGAATTCAGGGCGCTTGATCTCGCCCGCGCCGGGAAGGTTTTGCGTTCACCGGTTTTGATCGACTTGCGCAACATTTACAGGCCGACAGAGATGAAGGCCGCCGGATTCAAATATTTTTCTGTTGGAAGGGGGGGATAAACGTCGTGAATTTGCCCTTCCGTTCCCTTTTTTCCGGACAAATGCGCGCCATTCCGCACGGCGTGTGGGTGCTTGGTATCGTAAGCATGCTCATGGACACGTCGTCTGAAATGATACTCAGCCTTCTGCCCGTCTATTTGACGAGCGTTCTCGGCGTCAGCGCTCTGACCATAGGAGTTATAGAAGGCATCGCCGAAGCCACCGCATCGATGAGCAAGATTTTTTCCGGGATAGTAAGCGACGTCATACGTAAAAGAAAAATTCTCGCGGTGATAGGCTATGGCCTGGCGGCAATTACCAAGCCGGTGTTTCCCTTGGCGCAGTCGATAGAATGGATAGTCGGAGCCCGTTTCGTCGATCGCGTGGGTAAAGGCATACGCGGCGCTCCGCGCGACGCACTAGTCGGCGATCTGACTCCGCCGGAGACGCGCGGCGCCGCCTTCGGTCTCAGGCAGGCGCTCGACACCATGGGCGCGTTTCTAGGACCGTTGGCCGCGATAGTGTTGATGCTTGTAACGGCTGACAATTACAAATTGGTGTTCTGGGCCGCCGTGTTGCCGGCTTTCGCCGCGCTGGCTTTGCTTATATTCGCAGTGAAAGAGCCGAAAACCGGCTCGGCCTTGGACGGCAAGGCAAAATTCAGCCTGAAGCTGCTATTTTCCCTTGGTCCGCTGTTCTGGGGCATGGTTTTCATAGCGGCCATGGGCACGCTGGCGCGGTTCAGCGAGGCGTTCCTACTTCTGCGCGCGAGACAGGCGGGGTTGGACGCCGCATATATGCCGATGGTATTTGTCGTTATGAATATAGTTTACGCCCTAGTTGTTTATCCCGTGGGCATAATTTCCGACCGTATCGGCAGGCGCGGCTTGCTGGCCGCAGGCTACGCGCTGCTGGCTCTGGCCGATGTGGTGCTTGCTCTGGCGGGGGGCATTTGGGCGGTGTTTCTGGGCATAGTCATTTGGGGCCTTCATATGGGTATGACCCAAGGACTGTTTTCGGCGCTGGTTGCCGATACCACTGAACCGGAGCAGCGCGGCACGGCGTTCGGAATTTATAATTTCGTAACCGGCGCGTCGCTGCTCGCCGCGAGCGTCATCGCCGGATGGCTTTGGGATAAGGGAGGATATGCGGCCGCTTTTTTTGCCGGCGGCGCTTTTGCACTTGCTACCATTGCCGGAATTTTCGCAATCAACAAAAGCAAGTACGGAAAAAAATCAGCGGCCTGAATCCGTAACGCAAAATTCAATCCTGGCCCCGGACTCGAACCCTGAATTCACCGCGGGCGTTTTCCCGTTATTTTACGCAACGCCTGAAATTCTCAGTAGCAGATCGATGGCTTTTATGCCTATGAATGGGGCTATCAGGCCGCCGCCGCCGTAAATCAGCACGTTGCGGCCAAGAAGGCGTGAAACGCTTGTTGGACGGTAAGGCACGCCCTCAAGAGAAAGCGGTATCGAAAGCGCCATCATGGCGACGTTGAAAATCACCGTGGCCAGTATGGCGCTGCTTGGCGTTGACAGCCCCATGACGTTCAGGGCGCCAAGCGCCGGATAGGTTCCCGCAAACACTGCGGGGATGATGGCAAAATACTTAGCTATGTCGTTGGCAAGGCTGAAAGTCGCCAAAGCGCCGCGCGTGATTAAAAGCTGTTTTCCTATCTGAACTATCTCTATGAGTTTGGTAGGATTGGAATCCAGGTCCACCATGTTGCTTGCTTCCTTTGCGGCTTGGGTACCGCTGTTCATTGCCACGGCGACATCTGCTTGAGCCAGCGCCGGAGCGTCGTTGGTTCCATCGCCTGCCATCGCAATCATTTCTCCGTTTTCCTGCATGCTTCGTATGTATTTAAGCTTGGTTTCGGGGGTGGCTTCAGCCAGAAAATCGTCGACCCCGGCCTCCGAAGCTATCGCCGCGGCGGTAATCGGATTGTCGCCCGTTATCATGACGCTTTTGATGCCCATCGAGCGCAAATCGGCAAGACGTTGTTTTATGCTCTGTTTCACTATGTCTTTAAGATGAATGACTCCAAGCGCCTTGCTTCCATCGGCCACTATCAATGGGGTTCCGCCCTGCCGCGCTATATTTTCGGTCTGTCTTTTGACGTCTTCTGGAACGGATCCGCCGAGTTTTTTAATGCGCGCCTCGATGGCGTCGCACGATCCCTTTATGATCTGGCGATTCGCTATGCTTATGCCGCTTATTCTCGTCTCCGCGCTGAACGGTATGAAAGCAGCCTCGGCGGGCAGTTCTTCACGTTCGGAAACTCCGTATTTCGCGCGTGCAAGAGAGACCACGCTTTTTCCCTCCGGCGTGTCGTCGGCCAGCGAGGCGAGCGTAGCGGCCGTCGCCATCTGGGTTATGGTGACGCCGCGCGCCGGAATGAAAGCCACGGCTTGGCGATCTCCTTGCGTTATTGTGCCGGTTTTGTCCAGCAAAAGAATGCTCACGTCGCCGGCCGCTTCGACCGCGCGGCCCGAAGTGGCGATGATGTTCGCACGCATGAGCCGGTTCATACCGGCTATGCCGATGGCGGAAAACAGACCCCCTATGGTGGTAGGTGCAAGGCAGACGAGAAGGGCTGAAAGCACCGCTACGCTTACGGCGCCGCCATGACCGGTACGACCGGAGCTGTACATGGAAAAAGGCAGCAGAGTCACACAGACAAACAGAAAAATGAGTGTCATAGCAGACAAAAAGATGCCAAGAGCCGTTTCGTTCGGAGTTTTGTGCCGGCGCGCGCCTTCGACCATGGCTATCATTTTGTCCAGAAAGCTTTCGCCGGGATCGGCTGAAACGGATACCACCAGCCAGTCTGATAACAAGCGCGTTCCGCCCGTGACGGCGTCGCGGTCGCTGCCGGATTCGCGTATCACCGGCGCGCTTTCTCCGGTTATGGCGCTTTCGTCCACCGCGGCTATTCCCTTGATGACCTGTCCGTCGCCGGGAATTAGGTCTCCCGCTTCCACCAGCACCAAATCCCCCTGGCGCAGGGACGAAGCAGGGACCAGTTCATAATTGTTTCGGTCGCGGTAATCATTAATCTTTTTCGCCGTTATGTCGCGCCGTACTTTTTTTATGTCTTCGGCTTGCGCCTTTCCTTTGCTTTCCGCCAGAGCTTCGGCGAAATTGGAGAAAAACACTGTGAACCAGAGCCAAAAGGCGATCTCTCCGGTGAACCAGTCAGACCCTGTTTGCGCCGGAGAGAAAAACGTGAAAAGCGTGGTGGTGAGAATAGCACCAGCGTATACCACGAACATAATGGGATTGCGTGCCTGATAGCGTGGGGAAAGGCGCAAAATAGCGGCTTTCGCCGTGCCGGGCAGGGCGGAATTGGACAAACTGACAGGTTTTTTCCAGCGCACTTTCATGATTCAACCTGCTGCCATCAAATGAAAATATTCGGCCACCGGACCGAGCACCAAGGTGGGAAGAAAGGCAAGAACGCTCAGTATAACCACCGTCGCTGCGAGAATTAGGGAAAAGAGAGGCGAGGCGGTGACAAGATTGACTTGGGATAGAAAAGGCGAACGGGTTTTACCCGCCAGCGATCCCGCTAACGCCAGCACGGGAAAAATTATCAGAAACCTTCCCAACAGCATAGTTACGCCAAGAGCTGTGTTGTAAAAAGGTGTGTTTGAATAAAGACCTGCCATAGCGCTGCCGTTAGCGTTCGCTGCCGAGGTGAAGGCATAAAGAATTTCGCTGAAACCCTGGGCTCCCGGATTCGTCGCCGCCTCCCTGCCTGCTTCCAGAGACATCGCTATGGCTGCCCCTCCGAGAGAGAGCAGGTGCGGCGCAAGCATGGCCAGCGCGGCCATTTTCATGTCGAAAGTCTGGATTTTTTTGCCGAGGTATTCCGGCGTATGGCCGGACATAAGACCGGTCAGGAAAACTGTGAGCACGACGAAAACCAGCATGCTGGTAAGACCGGATCCCGGCCCGCCGAAAATAGCCTCGTCGAACTGCATTAGCATGAGAGGAACCATGCTTCCGAGAGGAGTCATTGAATCTATCGCCGAGTTGACGGAGCCGTTGGAAGTTGCGGTGGTCGCGCTTGTCCAGAGGGACGAATTCAAAATGCCGAAGCGGATTTCCTTGCCTTCCATGTTTCCGCCGGTCTGGAGCATGCCAGCGTACTGGTCCACTTTAAGCGGGGCGAACAGGGGATTTCCCCCCTGTTCCTGCGCGGCCGCCAGAAGAAACAGCGGCAGGAATATCGTGGCCATGGCTATGAAAAGCGCCCAGCCCTGTCCGGCGCTGCGCGCCATGCGGCCGAACATGTAAATCTGCGCCGCCGGTATCAAAAGAATGGCCAGCAGTTCGAGAAAATTGCTCAACGGAGTCGGGTTTTCGAACGGATGCGCCGAATTGGCGTTGAAATAACCGCCGCCGGTGCTGCTCAGCTGCTTTATTGCGGTGAAAGACGCCGCCGGTCCCATCGCCATGGTCTGTTTGCCAGCGGTTTGAAATGACCGGTCGATTGCACTGTATTCAACCGAGGTCCTGAAGGTTTGCACCACCCCTTGGGAAACAAGCAGAAGTGCCAGGATAAGCGCCAGGGGCAGTAGGATATAAAGTATGCCGCGGGCTATATCGGTCCAGAAGTTGCCTATTTTCTCCGTCCTCACGCGCGCGAAACCGCGGACCAGCGCCGCCATCACCGCCAGCGCAATGGCCGGAGAGATGAAATTCTGAACCGTGAACCCGGCGATCTGGCTTAGAACACTTATGGTGGTTTCAGGAACATGCGATTGCCATCCCGTGTTGGTAAAGAAGCTTGCAGTGGCGTTGAAGGCAAGATCTGGCGGCAAGGAGGGAAAACCGTTTGGATTTAACGGCAATTTGCCCTGAAGCCGCAAAAGCGCAAAAAGGCCGCAGAAATTGACTATCGAAAAGGCGACAAGGGCCTTGGCGTACTCTTTCCAATCCATTTCGTGATCAGGGACTATGCCGGATATTCTGTAGAACCCGTTTTCGATCCGATGGAAAAAGGGATGTAGAAATGTCCTTTCACCGCTGTAAACAGCGGCCATATAAGATCCCAAAGGCTTCATGCATGCCAGAAGAACCGCGAACAGCAGGGCCGTTTGAAGCCATCCGTTTGCCGAAAGAGCAAAAAAAGTCACGGAAACAGCTCCGGCTTCAGAATTGCCACGAACAGATAAACTAACAGCCCGAAAGCAACGATGCTCGAGAGAAGATATGCGGCAGTCATGCCCGGCGTCCTCCAGAAACTTGCGTCAAGCCCAGGGTATGATTATGCGGCGCGCGCAACTCTCTTGCCGCTATGGAAAAACGAGTGCAAGAAAAAAGAAAAGGGCGCGGAAAGGCAAAGCGTTTTTCCGTTGTGAACAGATAGGTTTTTCCACGCGGCAGCACGGGAAAATACTCGTTCATGCTGTGCTTTTCCGCGCTTTCAGTAGACGCCCCCTTCATCCCTTCCTTCCCAAAACCTCGCGTTTGCCTACATGGTTAGGAGAAGAAATTACGCCTTCCTTTTCCATGCGTTCAATCAGCGTGGCCGCGCGGTTATAGCCTATTTGCAGGTGGCGCTGCACGAAGCTTATGGATGCCTTGCGTTCGCGCAGCACTATGTCTACCGCCTTGTCGTACAGTTCATTTTTTTCCCTGTCCCGGGAAAGATCGTCGCCGGCCTCGTCGTCTTCCTCGGTTATTTCCTCCAGATATTCGGGTTCTCCCTGTGACCTTAAGAATTTAACTATGGCCTCTACTTCATCGTCAGTGACCAACGGTCCGTGCACGCGTATCACACGCTTGCCGCTTTCCATGAAAAGCATATCGCCATGGCCGAGAAGCTGCTCCGCCCCTTGTTCGCCCAGAATTGTGCGGCTGTCTATCTTGGATGTAACCTGAAAACTTATGCGTGTCGGGAAATTGGCCTTGATGGTTCCGGTTATCACATCTACGGACGGCCTTTGCGTCGCCATGATAAGGTGAATGTCGGCCGCGCGCGCCATTTGCGACAGCCGTTGCACCGCCCCCTCTATTTCCTTGCCCGCCACCATCATCAGATCGGCCATTTCGTCGACGATTACCACTATGCTTGGCAACGGCGTGAGATCAAGCGGCTGTTCCTCATATATCGGTTTGCCGGTTTCGCGGTCAAATCCGGTTTGCACGGTTCGCGTGAGTTTTTCATTGTTTTTGGCGGCTTCGCGCAGGCGGATGTTATAGCCTTCTATATTGCGCACGCCAAGTTTGGTCATGGCGCGATAACGCTCCTCCATTTCGCGCACGGCCCATTTAAGAGCCATAATGGCCTTTTTCGGCTCGGTGACAACAGGCGTCAGCAGGTGCGGGATCCCTTCATAAAGCGAAAGCTCGAGCATTTTAGGATCAACCATGATAAACCGGCACTTTTCCGGCGGCAGCTTGTATATAAGGGACAGGATCATGGAATTTAGGGCGACCGATTTACCCGATCCGGTAGTCCCCGCTATCAAAAGATGAGGCATTCGCGTCAGATCGGCTATAACGGTATTGCCGGCGATGTCCTTGCCGAGAACCAGCGGCAACAAGCCCTTATAGTCGGTATAGGCATCTCCGCTCAAAAGTTCGCGCAGATAGACTGGTTCGCGTTTTCGGTTAGGGAGTTCTATGCCAATCACGTTCCTTCCCGGCACGACGGCGACACGCACGGAGGAGGCGCTCATGTTGCGCGCTATGTCGTCAGCCAATGAAATGACGCGCGATGAACGTGTACCGGCTGAAGGCTCAAGCTCGTACAGAGTCACCACAGGGCCTGGGCTTACCTTGGTTATTTGGCCGTAAACGCCGAAATCGGCGAGCACGGATTCCAACAGCTTTGCGTTTTTCTCAAGCGCCTCCTCGGAAACTTCGTCCATGGGAAGGCGCGCGGAATCAGGCCAATGCAACAAATCCAGCGGGGGCAGAGGATGTTGCCTATCCGGGATGAGGGCTAGTCTTGCCTGCTGGGCCGATGCGGAAGGACGCTGCACCAGCGGCCCACGCGGTTTTTTGGCAGCTTCGGCTTTCGGACGGAAAGCGGCGATTTTTTCCTTGGTTTCCGAAGAATCTGGCATTTCTTCATACAATTCGCCGGTCGCATCTTCCAAATCCGCTGTTTTTCCGATCAGCCGCCGCAGAAAACCTGACAAACCGGAACGGGCAAGGCCGGTTGCACCGGAAGCCAGGGTTTTCAAAATCCGCAATACTCTATGCCATTCATCGAGCGAAAGGGCTGCGGCAAGATACAGGGAGCCGAGCGATATGACGAACATGGGGACAGCCAAAACGATCCCCCCGAATTCCGCGGGCAAACGCCTTGACGCCATGCGGCCGATTGTTTGCCCCGATATCCCGCTCCATTTGCCGGGTATTTCCGTTTCAGGCAGCAGGTGCGGGGCGAGAGCGAGCCCGGTTGCAAGCGACAACATGGAGACGAGCAGAGCGAAAGATCTCCAGAGCACGAAATTTATTTCGCGTTGCGTCGCTATGAGCCATCCCCATATGAAAAGCACAAGCGCGGCGAGAAAACCGGACACGCCTAAAAACTGCCAAATCAGATCAGCCGTATAACTGCCCGGCAGCCCCAGCCAGTTTCTGGTTTCTCCGGATGTGGCGGCGGAGTTCCACGAGGGATCTAGAGGGTGGTAACTGTACAGCAAGAGGGTGAAGACAACCGCCGCCGCCATTATCATGACTCCCTGTATGCGCTTCAGGAAACGCACTAGATACTGGCGCAGGGATTCAGGCAGCCATCCTGAATACTCTTCGCGCTTGCGCCGGTTGCGGTATAGCGGGCGAGGTGGCATGAGTGGTATTTTTATATGATTGTTTTAATTATACGATAGTTTTATCGCCTTGAAATGATGACTTTTTATTAACAAAGCCTTAACTTTTGCCCCTGAATCCCTGCGCAACTATATAGGTTTCAGGAGAATCCGGCCTGCTGGCGGCGGGTTTGGCGTGTTTCACCTTGGCGAAATTCTTTTTGAGCAGATCTAGCAATTCCTTATCGGCGCCGCCCTGGAACATTTTACATACGAAGGTTCCACCCGGGGCCAGAATCTCCAGCGCGAATTGCGCCGCGGCTTCCGCCAGCGCCATTATGCGCAAGTGATCGGTGCGGCTGTGTCCGGTGGTGTGAGGCGACATGTCGCTGAGCACGAGGTCGGCCGGTCCGCGCAAAGCGCCACGCAATTTTTCTGCAGCTTCAGGAGCCAAAAAATCCATATGCAGTATTTCCGCCCCGGCGACCGGCTCCATGGGCAACAGGTCCATCGCCACCAGCTTTCCTCCGGCGCCTATTTTTTGCGCCGTTACCTGAGTCCATCCTCCTGGCGCGGCGCCAAGGTCCACGGCGCGGAGGCCGGGGCGCAAAAACCCGAAACGCTCGTCAAGCTGCAACAGTTTGAAAGCGGCGCGCGATCTGAATCCGGCTTCTTTCGCCGCCGCGACATAGGGATCGTTAAGCTGGCGGCGCAGCCATTGCGTTGATGAAGGCGTGCGCCTTTTGGCCGCGCGCACGCGCACCATATCGCGGCGTCTGGATGCTATTCCCCCAAGCCCCCTGTTTTTGCTTCTTCCCTTCATGCTTTTCCCACTGGTTACAGACCCGTTTTGACAGACCTACTTTTTCCATCTTACCGCCATTTGCGCCGCCTTTATGCCTGAGCGTATTGCTCCTTCGATGCATGAGGGCAGGCCGGTGTCTGTCCAGTCCCCGGCAAGGGAAAGGTTTCCCCATCCGGTCCACGCACGAGGACGTCTGGCCACCTGGTCCGGGGTGCAGGCGAAGGTAGCCCTTTTCTCCTGCACCACGCGCCACGGCGGCACCTTTGCAGGATCCAGATCGAACAACTTCGCCGTGTCTTTCCAGGCGTAAATCACCCAATTGCGGTTTTCGGTCTCTTCGTAACGTTCTCCGGCGCTCACCGTTATCGATACCACGCCGGGTTTGACAAATACCCATTCCGCCACGCCGCCGCACAGGCCGGTGAAGCCGGTCAGGTTGCCGGGGGCCTCGACGCGATAGTGGATGTTGATTATGGAACGGAAATCATTGGGTGCTATCAGGCCCGGAACAAGATCTGCGGCAACCCACGCGGGGACGGCGAGAACCACCCAGTCTTCGGGCCCGAGTTCTATGGTTTTTTCGCTGAAAACTAGCTTCTTCACGGTGAGATTGTCGGCGGAAATGGCGCGCAGCCGGTGCCCGAATTTAACCTCCGTTCCATATTGGCGCAGCACGTTCAGGCAAGGCATTACAAAACTTTCCGAAAGGCCTGTTAGCGGAATCATGGGTTTGCAGGCGCCGCCGCCGGAAAGGAAGCTTTGCTTCATAATCCCCGCCAGAATTGAGGCCGAAGCGGATTCCGGTTCTGTATTGAGAGCCGCTACCGAAAGCGGTTCCCAAAAGCGCTGGTATATAACCGAATCCTTGGCCAAGCATTTAGCCACCGTCTCTTTCTTTCCGGCCATAAGGACGCACAGCGCGGAAAGATAGTCGGCCGGTCCGGTGCCGGGCACGCGACGGCCGCGGCTGAATATCCACCAGGGAGGCAAGCCGCTGTTTATGCGCACTGTCCAGCGCTCGCCGGTGGAAACGTCCATGAACGGAAACATTGCTTCCGGGGGCGAGCGCATGCTTTCAGCGGCGCGCGAGAGGAACAGGTAGTCCTGTACCGCGACGTTGCCGGAGAAAACCATATGGTTTCCGTTGTCAATGCGGCAATCCAGCTCGCGATCGTAATACGAGCGGCAACGGCCGCCGGCGTACGGCGCGGCCTCATAGACCGTCACCTTTTCTCCCATCAGGGAAAGCTGAATCGCGGCCGAAAGCCCGGCCATGCCGGCGCCTATGACGTGCACCTCTCTTGTCATGCGGAGGTTTTTAGCACTTGCGACCGCCCCTTGAAAGGGGGGTTGCCGATGCTTGAAAAGACTATGAAAATTTTTCGCTCGGAAAAACATCATATAAAATATGATAAATTATAATTAGTATGATAAAATCATATTTATTAAAATAAATTAATATAATGTCTGCTACTTGCGGTGTGCAACAAGAAAAGTGCGGCATCATTCACAAAAACGACTTCAGTGCCAGCCAAAGTTTGCGCCAAGCGGGCAGACACACGCGCCGGGAAGGATCGTACCAGTCTTCCGCGATCAGCTTTTCGAGAACCGCGCCGTAGAAAGCGTGCATTACACGCGCCGGGCGCATGACCTTGCGGTTGCAAAGCCGCATGGCGGCATCGGCGGCGGCGAAGTGGCTTTCGGCTATGGCGGCCAGATCGCGGCACACCAGAGGCAGGCTTTCATGCCTCAGCACTTCGCGCGGATCGCGCGCAGTGATGGAGTATTTTTCCAGTAGTTCCCTAGGCAGATAAAGCCTGCCGCGCGCGGCGTCTTCCACCAAATCGCGCAAAATGTTCGTAAGCTGCAGAGCGCGGCCCAGATGGTGGGCGACTTTAAAACCGCTGGGCCCGGCATCGCCGAAAATACGCACCGAGACACGGCCGACTGCGCTTGCGACACGATCGCAATAAATGTCAAGCTCAGTGAGCGAAGGAGCGCGGATGGGTTCTCCGGCGTCCATGGCCATGCCGTCGATTACGGCCTGAAAATCTTCCTCGGCGAGATCGAATTTTTTAACCGCGACGGAAAGTACGCGGGTTATGTCGTCTTCGGCCCTGCCTTCGCGGAACATGGCACGTATCAGTTCACGCCATTTCCGGAGACCATTACGGCGCTCTTCCGGAGTTGGGCCGTCGTCCGCTATGTCGTCCACCTCGCGGCAGAAGGCGTAAAGAGCATACATCGCTTCACGTTTTTCCCTCGGCAATACAGCCATTCCCGCGTTGAACGAGGATCGCGATCTTACTACGCGCGAACGCACTTCGCAGAGAGCGCGTTGGTATTCCGCCGTATTCATGGTCGCCAGGCCCGCAGGATGCCGACCGCAAAAGACGCCATAACGGCAACTTTCCCCAGCTTCACGTTATCACGCAAAGGGTCGCGCTTGCGCAAAAGTTCCGTCAGTTTTTCGGCCAGGACGCAGATAACGGACGTTTCCATTTTCAATCGCGCGTCAGAAACGGAGCGGGGAAGGCCGCGCGCGATGGCCAGCATGGGGTCCAACTTATCGAGCATTGCGTCTAGGGCGGAGCGCAAGGCGGGGGAAGATGTTCCGGCCGACAGGTCTTCGACCTTTCCGCCGTTCGCGGCCAGAATGTCCTGCGGTATATAGACGCGGTCCATTTTGCGGTAGTCTTCAGCGCAATCCTGTATATGGTTTATGACCTGCAGAGCCGAGCACAAAGCATCGTTCGCCGGCCATGCTTCTTCTCCGATTCCGTGCAGGGCCAGAACGTATCGTCCCACTGGTGAGGCGGAATAGCGGCAATAGTCCATTAGATCCGCCCAATCTTGATAGCGAAGCTTGGTAGCGTCGCGTTTGAAAGCGGTCAGCAGGTCAAGACAATGCTGAGGCGTTATCCCGGTTTCTTTCAGGCTTTCGCGCATCGGGATTGCGCTCGGCACGTCGTTGATGGTTTCGTCCGCGAGCGCGGCGGCGAAGCGGTCCAGCCGCGCCGTCTTCAGTCCGGAATCGAGCAACGGGTTGTCGCTTATGTCGTCGGCGGCGCGGGCAAACGTATAGAAAACATGAACATGGCGGCGGAGATCAGGCCGTATCATCAAAGAACCGACCGGAAAATTTTCCGTTCCGCGGTTCTTGCCGCTTGGGGTTTCTATTGAATTCATCTCGCCTGGGCCCGTCCTTTCCATTGACCGCCTCTGCCTTGCCAGTAAAGTCTGGCGGAATCTATTGTCGCTGTTATATAGACCGCAGCTGCCGCAGGCAACGACAGTGCCCAAAGCGCCTCTAGCCTGTAAAAGCGCACGGTCGGCAGGTAAAGCGCGGACATCAGCAGCCACGTGACCAATCCGGTAAGAGCCGCCTTTTGATTTGCCAGTAACGGCAGGATGACCGGAGCTAAGAACAACAGCGCCAGCCCGGCCACAGTCAATGCCAGCATGGGCGCGGAATGGCGCAATTGCGTGAAAGCGGTGCGAGAGATCATGTTCATTATCCCGCGCATGGAAGAATATGAGCGCAGGCTCGATACGTCGCGGGCAAGGGTGAGGCGTATGCTCCCCGGATCGCCTTCCAGTCCGCCGCGCCGCTTTATGGCGCGGGCGAGGGCGCAATCGTCGATTATTTCCGATTTGATGGTCTCAAGACCACCGGCGTTCAACAGCGCTTTGCGCCGGACCAGCATGACGCCACCGGCGGCGGCCGCGGCGTTCGAATAGGGATTGTTGACGCGCCGGAAGGGGTAAAGCATGGCGAAAAAGAAAACGAAAGCCGGTATCAGAAGCTTTTCCGCAAAAGTTACGCAATGCAGCTTCACCATGAGAGACACGAGATCCAGCCGGTCGTTGAACGCCCGCGCCACCAGTCTGCGCATACTGTGCGGGGGGTGCTCTATGTCGGCATCCGTGAACAGAATGTATTCGCTTGAGCCGGCGCTTACGCCCGCCTGCATGGCCGCAACCTTTCCGCTCCATCCGGTGGGCAGCTCCGGCGCCGGGACCACGACAAGTTTGTGATCCCTATTCATATTGAAGGCAAGCTGACGCGCTATTTCTCCAGTTCCGTCCGCGCTGTGATCATCTACGAGTATTACTCGCCATGCCCCCGGATAATTCTGGGACAAAAGAGAAGGCAGCGATCGGGGCAGGATCCCGGCTTCGTCGCGCGCCGGCACCACGATATCGACGCTTGGCCATATCTCCGGCTCCGGGGCTTCCTCGTCCACCAGCGGCAGCCAGAATTTGCCGTGCAGGAAAGCGAGATAGATCCAGGCGAGAAGGGAGGTCAGAGCAAGGGCTGTCATGCTTTGTGCGTCAACAATAGTTGTTTCGCCTGAACCAGGCTATGGCGTCGGAAATGGCTTCGCGCGCCGGACGCGGCCGGTAGCCGAGATCGCGCCCGGCCTTCGCGGAGGAGAAAAACATCTTCTTTTTCGCCATGCGCAAACCGTCGATGGTGATAAGCGGTTCGCGCCCGGTGAAACGAGCCGCAAGCTCGGCCGCGGCGGCGACAGGATACAGCGGAACGCGTGGAAGCTTTATCCTTGGCGCTGGCCGTCCGGCTATTTCGGCGATCATGCCAAGAATTTCACCAAGTCCCAGGTTTTCTCCGCCGAGAACGTAGCGTTCACCGGTTTTTCCGCACTTGTATGCGAGCCAATGCCCTATGGCCACGTCATCGACATGAACCACGTTCAATCCCGTATCCACATAGGCGGGCATATTGCCTTTCACTGCTTCGATAATGATGCGTCCGGTGGGGGTCGGCTTTATATCGCGGGGGCCGACAGGCGTCGAGGGGTTCACTATCACGCACGGCAGGCCATCGCGCTTCGCCATCTCGCGCACCGCCTCCTCGGCCAGGAATTTGGAGCGTTTGTAAACGCCTACCATGTCTGCGAGCGAAACTGGCGTGTCCTCGTCCGCGGGTGTTCCGTCCGGAAGACAGCCGAGAGTAGCAACAGAGCTCGTGTATACAATTCTTTTTATTCCGGCTTTCCGCGCCGCCTCCATAAGCGACTTCGTTCCCTCTATGTTCACGCGGTTCATAGACGCGGCGTCGGGCACCCAGATACGGTAATCGGCCGCCACATGGAAAAGGGCGTCGCATCCATGCAGGGCCGCCGCATAGCTTTCCGGATAGAGCAGATCGCCTTCTATAATTTCTGTTCCTTCGAGTCCTTCCAGATTGCGCCTATCGTTTCCGGGACGCGAAAGGACGCGCAGTTTATGCCCCTTGTTCAAAAGCACGCGCGCCACCGCCGATCCGACGAAGCCGGTGGCTCCTGTTACGAAAGATATGACGGGCGCGGTCATGGTATGGTTATAACTTTGATGAAAGGATCACGCAAACCGCCTGACATTCGAAACCTCGCGCCTTTTTTCAAGGGCTTCGTTCTCTGCGGAAAATATGCGGCGTACTATAGACGAAGCGCTTTCTCCACCCGCCGCGCCTTTTTTCGTTACGAGGACGAATTCCACGTTGACGGGTTTCTCCGAAAAACGCTGGCGGCTGACGCGATAGCGTTTGTAGTTCTGCATTAACGCGGTAGTGGCTCCGGCGCCGCAGGCGGCGCGCACGAGCCTTTCCAGAGGTATGTTGCCGTCGGTGCTGTAACTTGTCAGCAGCCATTCCGCCGGCGCGGCGTCCAGCAGTTCTTCGTATGCTTGTGCCGCCTCGTTTTTGTAATTGTATCTGGATCTGCGCGCTGAGCGCCAGTCGGTGCGGATGGCAGCCTTGTTGCGTTTGCCGAAAACCCGGGGCAGTTCTGGCTTGTCCCAAAGCGTTATGCTGTTCAGGACGTGATAGTTGGCCCCGTAGGGATGCTGATTATAAGGCGGATCGATATAGACTATTGCCGGACCTATGCGGCCCAGTTCGCGTAAAAGCTCGGTCGCGTCGCGGCGGAAAACCTCGTTTTTATGCCCGTTGTTGTGGAATATGGCCGGCGCAAGCGTCAGACGCGACTTTATGCGGTAAAGCGCTGTGCCAGTCTGTCCGCCCCAGCCGTTGTGAAAACCCTTGAATACGCCTGAAGTGTTGCTGGTATAGCAGGCCTGATAGAGAAGGGGGGCCAACAACGCCGCCATCTGCGTCTTGTCTATTTCCCCGGATTTTTCCCAGGCTGAAATCTTTTCACGTATCGCGTCTATTCGCATGCCGTTGGCGCGGGTGTAGAACAGGCGTTCTTTCGTCACGTCGAAGTTATCGTCATTGCGCGGGCAGAGGTGCATGCTTACCCAGTCCTCGACGGGGGTAAGGGAGTTAAGTTCATCTATAACCTGCTCATACTTTTTCTCTCCATGGAACACAGGCGCTGAATTCAGGGCTATGTAACAGGCGTTGATGGCTTCCGCGTAGGGTTCCCAGTCGTTGGCTATGACGCGGAACCCGGATTTTTTGGCGAAACGCGACACCACGCCGCTGCCGGCGAAAACGTCGATGAAAACGGTCTTTCGGCAATCGACGTTCGTGGCGGCAATTGCTTCGCCGATAAGGCCGAGCAACTTTCTTTTGTTGCCGATATAGGGTATCAACTGGTTGAAAACAAACGAATTTGTCCTCGCCGCCGCGTGTTTGGCACGCCGGTAAACATGTTTTTTCAAGACAGCCATGTCGACATCAGTAGTGCTGGCTTTTGCGTTCTAGCCGCAATGCGGCCCAGTGGCGCAGTGAAAAGTTTTGATAGGTCTGAATGTTGAATTATTGGAAAATCTCCTGCGTTTTGCCTCCGGTTCTTCATAACGTCCCTCACGCGGAGCCAGGAAAAACCCCATTCTTTTACTGATATCACGCTTTAGAACAAAATCGGGGACGGTCAAGTCTCCTCTCACATATGCGCAATGCTTCTCGGATTCAGCTTCTTGCTTTTGACAATTCACTATATTGCTTATAGTGAACCCGGAAATTCTGCCGTCCACGGCTATAGAAAAAGTCTTGCCTACCTCCCAATATTCCTGGTTAAGCGTTTTTTTAACTTGGGCTAGATAACTGTTCGAAACCATGTGTTCGTAATAATGCTTGAACACATTTCCGGACAGCATGAATACAGCGAAACCTACAATGAAACTTGAAACCAGATCGGCTTTTTTATCCATGAGGGAATAGACGGTGGATGTCACTGCGGTTATCGCCAGCATTCCTTGAAACCATGGGGAGAGATACCAATAAGCAGCCAATATTATGGCCGGAGCAAAAGCGGCGACAGCACAAACCGCGTAGGCTGCCATTGTAAAGTCTTTTGTTTTTCTGACGCGGCTAACTTCCATCGGTTGCATGGATTGGCAAAGGTGGAGATCTTGCTGGTTAGCGATAACTTTTAGCGCATTTGCACTGCTGGATTCTGTAACGTGTTGATTTATATTATACAAGCGCATTTTATCGCTTTTGCATTTCCAAGGTTTTACTTAAAAGCGAAACAGGTCGTTAAGGGAAAAAGCAAAACTGAAAAGCCATTAATTCCGGTTAACGAAATATCAACCCAAGTTGCCTTAACTCAATAGCTGGGCAGATAGGGGACTGGGACTGGCTTGTTTTGGTGGGAGGCAGGCCAACTTCTTGATTCCTGATTTATATTTTCAAATTTTCTTGGAGAGCCCCAGGTGGGATTTAAAAGGGATTTTTCCAGGTTGTTGCTGGTGCTTTTTGCATCGTGCCTCATGGGGTGCACGATAATACCGGTGCCTGACGCCAAACCTACAACAGGGCGCGCCCCGGAAGTGGCGGAGGTGCCGTCGCAGGAAGAGACTGTGCGTGGATCTGAAGATCCTCCCATTGTCACGCTTGAGCTTGGCTCGCGGCTGCGCGAACGCAGGCTTCAAAGCACGGATGAGTTGCCTGGCCAGATAATAGTTCCAACCACCAATCTTAACGCCGTTCCTGTCACGACAGCACTTCAGGCGGTGCTGTCCGGAACAGATGTGTCGCTTTCGTGGAATACCGGATCGTTCGAAAGCCGGCTGGTCAGCGTAACGAATTTGAGCGGGCCTTTGCCGGAAGTGGTGAACAAGATATGCGCTTCCGCCAAGGTTTTTTGCAGCTATCGCAACGGTCTTTTGGAGCTCAAGGAAAAAGAGACTTTCATAGTGGAACTACCGTCTGTGCCGGTGATAAGCAAAAGCGGATCCGCCGCCGGAGCGGCGGCGAACACCATGGCTGATACAATAGGCGAGCTCGCGGGCGAAAAGGCGCGCGTAGATCAGCAGGGAGGAAACCTGATCTACACCACTGACGTGGACGGGCATGACAGGGTGCGCAACTATCTAGATCAGTTGCTCCACGGCAGGCCACTGATAGTCATGCAGCTCTATATGTGGGAAGTGGCGCTGAACAAAAAAAACGCCGCCGGTATAAACTGGAGCCAGTTCAAGTTCGATAAAATAGGCGGCAAGATGGAAAATCTGCTGCTTACCGGCAGCACGGCGTTTACCAGCATAGCCTCGCCTGGCGTGACGCTTGGCGCCAAGATGAGCGGCCATATAGAGGCGGATTCCGTCATCAAGTTTCTGGCCACTCAGGGACAGGTGCAAACCATAAGCAATCCACAACTCACCTTTATTTCAGGGTCGAGCGCGGAATTCAGAGTTGGAGGCAAACAACGCTATATATCACAGGTGGGGCAGCTCACTACCTCAAACGTTTCCGGATCCAACACCACCAACACTGGCATAGGCACGAACACTGTCTCCACGGACAGCTTGGACACCGGTATTACAGTCAGCGTGGGTGGCTCTTACGAAAACGGCGTAGTGTTCGCTATGCTTGAAATCGAACAGCAAGACGTTGTTAGTCTTAACCCCACAACCTCTCAGGGGGTCACCATAGACCTGCCTGAAACTTCCGAACGCAAGGTATCCACTACCTTGCGCGTCCGCCCGGGGGACAATCTGGTGCTGGCTGGGCTGGTGTCGTCGCGCGACACCAACGATCGCGACGGCATACCGCTGCCTTTAGGCAAACGCCTCAACACATATTTCAACGACGAAATGAAGAACAGCGAGATGGTTATTCTGGTCAAGCCGTCGGTGGTGTTTTTCGCGGATCAGGAGAAAGTAGCCGAAACACAGGTCAAAACGAAAAAAGCGGAAAGCATTAAACCGCCGCCCGATGCGATAGTGATAGACAAAGACGGAACAAAAACTTTCAAAATGCCGGATTCGCAGATCGGCCAGCCCTTGAATTTGCAACCGCATACCGTTTCCGCCAAACCGGAGCTGATGACGGAAGAAGCGCCGCCGGCGCCTATTGGAAATGTCCCGATAGCATCAGGCGAAGATAACGCTCCGGTCGACCGCCGTTTGATGCAGCGGGGTTTCAGCCGCGCGTTCGATGAACTGCTGGAGCCGGTTGGAGCGGAAGCGGCGTATGGTACGCAAGCGAAGGACAGACTGTAGATGATGCGCCGTTTCGGCATATACTGGTTGTTCGCCGTATCATTCATAGCAGCGGCGCTCGCCGTCGGCGAAGCCATGGCGGCGCGGGACGCCGCTTTCGCCGATTCCGGCATGACTGCCGGCTCCGCAGTCACTGGTGACGCGGTTACCGTGGAACCTAAAAGCGATATAGACACAGGCGAATCCGTGGTCAACGTCGCCAAGCGCACTACCATATTTTTTGTCAACAAAACGAACATTCCGGTTGAGATAGTGAGTATCGCAACCAACGATGACGGCAACGTAAAGAGCTCGATCGCAAGCGACGATTGCTCAAGCCAGCAGAAAATAGCGCCCGGCAGCCGCTGTTCAGTCGTTATAGAGACGATACCTTCCAACGCCGGAGCATGGGTGGCTGAGGTGCTGCTTACACACAAGGGTACCGGCCGTATCGCTCGCGCCAAACTCACCGGCAAGGCCAGCGGACAATTTTCGGCGGATAAAAAAGAAGCCGGTTTCACCCTGAGCACTAAAGACGTCAAGCCGATAGACTTCGGTGACGTGGAGCTGAACTCCAGCAAGGTCGTTCGTTCGGCCCTGATGGTTAATGATAGTCCGGAGACCATAACACTGTTGTCGGTCGACGTCATCGCCGCGGAGAACGGGCTGGAAAGGCTGGACCAGGGATGCATGGTCGATATGGAACTAAAACCCGGCGAATCCTGTCCGGTCACGCTGGTTTGGAAGCCGGCAGCCAAAGGCGTAATCTCCACGGATTTGATAATTCGCCACAGCGGAAGGCTCGGCTTTGCCGTCGTTCCCATCCGCGGCAACGCGAAGGAGCCGAAAGATTATTCGGGCGCTGATGTGAAAAGCGCGAAAGGCGGCGGCGCGCCTGAAGCCGGAAAGTCCGGCGGCAAACCGGGAAAGCTCCCTACCGCCGCCGAGGAAATAGAGAGGGAACTGGCGGACAGGGTGCCGCCGTTGACCACGGATCACATGCCGGCAAACTTGGCTGGAATGGCGAGTGCTGTGACCACGGCTGTGGGCGGTGAATTCCGCCTTATCGGCACCGTGGGCAATCGCGCCATTATACTTAAGCCGGACGGCATGACCGCAGTCGCCGGAGTAGGTGAGGAAATAAGTTACGGCGACGGTAAAACGGCGAAGCTTACAAACGTGATGCCCAAGTCGGCTGAAATTTTTATTGATGGCAAGAAGAAGCAGCTATCGCTTGCGGCGGCGGCGGAGATTACAAACAGGGCTCTGGCGGCGGCTTCGCCGGGCCAGAGCGGAGCTGGTGCAGGTGCAGGCCTCAAGCCTTCTCCGGCGCCGCCAACTTATTCTTCATCATCTCCACCATTACCGGGCGGCACAGGCAGGCCATGAGCGAAGTAATCAGCATAGAAGACGCCAAGGCTTCGGGCGAACTGGCCGGTATAAATCCGCGCCACTATCAGCTTGCGCTCGCTGAACAGGCGATGCGGCGCAATATGGGCCGGTATCTCACCGTGGAAGAAATACTGCGGCGCAACGGCTTCACAACCGACATCGGCTCAAGCGTAAAAATGCGCGGCACTGCGGACGAAGACCTGACCATGCAGGCGCTGCGCCTTTATGTTTCCGTGGCTAACCAGACAGCGATGGGGCTTTGCCTGCTTGAACTGCGCGACGGCGTGCTACGCATAGCGGTGGGCGATCGTGTCGACGACGCCGATCTTTTGCGGATTACCAACGCCCTGAAACGCGCGAACCACGAGGTGCGCAAGATAGAGATAGAGCCTTGGGATCGCGCCGAGCTTGCCCATTTAATGCGCGAGCAAAGTGAGGTGGCCGGCGAGCGGTTGTTGAGGATTTTCGCGTCGCTTTCGAAGGATCCGGATGACGCCACCATGGTGGAACAGGCGGTCAACGACATCATGGCGGAAGCTCTGCAAAACCGCACCTCGGACATACATCTTTCGCTGCAGGAAGACGATGCGCGTTGCTGGATAAGGTATCGCATCGACGGCGATCTTGTTTATAAGCACCTGATTCCGCATCGGGTCATGGCGCCGATAGTGACCCGCATCAAGACCGACTCCAAAATGGACGCGGCGGACCGCCAGCATCCGCAAGACGGGCGGCTTGGATATGAATGGCAGGGTCGCATGATCGACGTGCGTGTCGCGGCGCTGCCGGTCGCTCCATCGGGCGAGAAGTTGACGTTGCGGCTTCTCGACCGCGAAAACCTGCGTAGTTTCGACGAGCTTTTCATGCATACGCCCGTCGTAGCCGAAAGGTTGCGCAAGGCGATACACGGCTACACTAAGGACGGTGGCATCATCATAGTCAGCGGGCCCACCGGTTCGGGCAAATCCACAACTCTTTACGGTATAATCCAGGAAATAGACCGGGCTTCCCGCGCGGTTTATTCGGTCGAAGCGCCGGTCGAATACGACATGCCGCTGGTCGATCAGACCTCCGTCACCGACAATTCCGCCAACAGCATAGCCGATATCATACGCGCCCTTATGCGCCATGATCCTGACGTTATAATCGTCGGCGAAATGCGCGACGGGGACACAGTGGAAGCCGCGCTGCGCGCTACTGAATCAGGCCACCTCGTCATAACCACCGTTCACGCCGTGGACGCTTTGCACACCCTTGATCGCATGGACGGTTTTTTGAGTTCGGCCTACCGCACCAGCGGGTTGTACATTCTCGGCCATGCGCTTATAGCCAGCCTTTCGCAAAGGCTTGTTAAGACGGTTTGTCCCGCGTGTCATGAAACCGAGCAGGCGATAAAGATATTCGGGGAAGAATCGCGCTGCGCCGATCTTGGAATTGAACCACACGAAAAACTGGCTCTGGCCCACAAAAAGGGCTGCGATCTGTGCTCACACACCGGATTCCTCGGCCGCACCCTGGTTCTCGAGGCCATGTTCCCCCCGGAAGACCAGGCCAGCCGCCGGGCCATTACCGAAATGATGGTGTCGAACGTTACATCGTCGGTGGCCGAAGTGCCGGGGACTATTTACATTTCGCGCCGCGAGTCTATCCGCGATCTGATTCGCCGCAACGCCATAGACGCCAACATGGGGGCGGCCCTGATGATCGAGGAAGCAGCGGCGCGGCAGGGAAGGGCAAGGTAGGGTAAGGTGACATGAAGCTCTATCACGCCAGATATCTTCAACCGACCCTTGGCGGGGCCATGATCGTCCGCGAAGAGGACTTCTATATGCCCGACGTGCCGTCGGTGCGCAAATATCTGCGCAGCAAGGGGCTTTGGCCGGTCGTGATACACGAAATGAAGCCGCCTCTGCTTGAGTGGATGGACGTGCGCTCGCGTGAATGGCAGCTACAGCTGTTGCGCGCCTTGCGCTTTCAAAGCGCAACGGCTTCCGCCGGAACCGCCTTGCTTAACATAATCGAGGGAGAACAGGACCCGCGCCGCCGGCTGGCGTTTTTGCCTACGCGCACCGTTCTCAAGGGAGGCGGGTCTTTCTCCGAGGCCTTGCGCGAGCTGAAGTTGATGGACGCGGCAACCATGGCGATCATAACCGCCGGCGAAAGAGCGGGCGACCTGAAAGGAGTCATTCAGCACGCCATAGAACATGTCGAACAGAAAGGCACGCAATACAAGGCGGTGATGGCGGCTCTCGGCTGGCTTTCGTTCGATATCATAAGCGTGATCGGTTCGATCTGGGGCACGCAATTCGGGTTCATTCCCTATTTGCAGGCGCAAGGGGTCAAAAACACAGATCCCGAGGCCGTTATCAAATTCGAGCGCGGGATAAAAATGGTGTCGTGGATAAACGGCACGATGCTGGTCATAACTTCGGCTATAATGATAGCCGCCGTTTTCATCGGCGTTTCGTACTGGCTCAACCGGCATAAACAGGAGCATTTCACCGCTAAATTGATGATGAAAATGCCGCTGATTTCGAGTTATTTGAGAAACGTCAGCTTGCAGGATACCTGTAAGCTCATGTCCAGGCTTCTGAGGGGAAAGGTTCCTCTCGCCGAGGCTCTCGACATAATCATCCAAAGCACCGTGGAGCCGGCGACGCGGTTGTACTGGAGCGAAAGCAAAAACCGCGTGATGGCTGGCGTGGAGCCTGCGCGCGCCTTGGCCCGATGGCCGCTGAGCAAGGCGGAATTCGATCAGATCGCTACGGTGCAATCTGTGGATCAGTTGTCGGAGGTGTATGAATCGATTGCCGCCGAAAGGAACTATATGGCCAGGACGGACCAGCGCAAGCTAGTCAAATTGGGGATTTTCTTGTTGATAGCTTTGGCCGGCATAACCGTTCTGACTACGATTTATCTGCTTATGCTGCAAAACCAGAACTTCCTCAACAGTCTTAGCGAACTGAGGGAATGATAGACATGACAAGCGGCAACGATGATCCACCCGCAGCGCCGGAATTCGATCCGGGAAGAATCCTTTTCCAGCCCAAGGTCGAAACGGAAGCTCTTTCTTCCTCTTCCTCCGCTCAGGTCTCTCATGTTGTCTCTTCTACCGCTTCCGCTTCTTCCATCGCTCCAATTTTGCCAGTTGTTGAGAAGGCTGATCACAAGCCCACGATTTCCATAGAAACCGATGCCGAGAGCGTAAGCTCTTTCAGTCGCGCGCTTCTGGGCCCGATAGGCGCATTGGGAGATTATTACTTCCCATCCGATCTTATAGGCGGATGCTGTCCCCGTATCGCCGGCAAGGAACAAGAGATAGTGTGGCACGCCGCGGCGGAAGCGGCCGATACCGAGAGAATACATCTCGTTTGGAACGCCAAGGGCGACAAAATATGGTATCTGGCCGTATGCTCTTCGGAAATGGCGTCTCATGCGGGGACATGGTGTCCTTTCGCTTCGCTGTTACCGGGGATGAAGGACGCCATCACGCCGCCAGTCTGCTATACCTATTACAGCGACGAAGCAGCCACCATGATGACAGTGACTACAGACGGCCTGCAAATTCACCGTGGCACATCGTCGGTAGTGCGCGCAAAAGCCGAACGCACTGTAAGATCGCTTGGTGACGCTCCGTTGATAGAACTTACACCTGACAGGATAGAAAAGCTGTCTCCTGTTCCGTGGTATTCTCAATCGCTGTTTGAGGAAAGAGCGCGCCGCGTTCTGGCGGCGGCGTCTGTCGCGGGGGGACTCTGTTTCGCCGGGCTTGCCATGGTAATATGGTTTTTTTCAGCAATGGCTCTTGTAAGCGCGCGCATGGAAACAGCAGAGATTCATAAACGCTCCGAAGAAAGATCACTCCAGCTTTTGCGCAACGCGCAAAGTATGCGCGCCAGTCCGATGCGCGAACAATTGGCGAAATTCGCCGATTTGAACGATGGCTTGCTAACCTTGGACGCCATGCTGGACATCTATCAGATCAAGCAGGGCAAGACGCTTTGGCGCGCTTATATCCCCCCCAATGTCACCTCCGATCGTATCACCGAGCTTGGGGGAAAAACCTTGGACACTAGTCCACAAGGGGTGGTTATAGGCAACGCCCGTGAAGCTTTGGAAATCGGTAAGGGAAAGTGAAATGAAAATCGACGCCGGAAATATCGGCAAGGCGTTTTCGCCGGGCATCATGTCCCGGGCGATACGCACTTTCGATCGCGCTACCACTATAGTAGTTCTTACCTGCTGGGGCGGGGCTATTCTCATAATGGCTTTCGCGCTCTATACTCTGAATCTTTCCATTTCTGCCAAACGCGAAGCGCTCGAAGCTGTGGCCAAAGAGCCGATTCTACCTCGAATCATGAACAAGGTCCCTGATACGGCGGAAATAAAATCCATGGTCGATAATCTTCAAAGGAAGTATCCGGAGATAAATTTCGTTCTTGGTAAAGACAGTTCTCTTCTAGTTACCGCTAACTCCGCGAGCAATTTCCGCCTATGGATGACTGTATTGAGCTATATAGACACGATATCGCCCCAATACCGTTGGACGATCAATGAATTTTGCGTGGGTTCACGGTGCGATAAGGCAACCCCCATGAAGGCTCTTATTTCGCCCGAAAAGATTTCCTTCGTTGTCCCTGAGGAAAAAGCGGACAAGTAGTTATTTTGCCTTGGATGTTGACTTTTTAACGAGGATAGGCTCCCATTCGGTCGCTGAAGCGTAACTTGCGGAATCATGGACCCCGGGCGGCAAAGGTAATCAATGTTTAACCAACGGCATCTATGATATCTATGATTCTCACTAACGAGCGGGTTATTTTGCAGGTGTGAATGCAAGAGAGCGTAGAAACCGAAACATGAGCTGCTGGAGGCCGGCAATGTATATGAAATCTGTTGATATTGACCAGTCCAGGCTTGAGACCGATGCCGGCATAGCGATCGGGCCTATACTGTTCATCATAGCTGTGCTCGGCATTCTAGCAGCCGCGATCGCCGCTGGAAGTGGCTCTTTCACTACAAGCACGACCATTGAAAGCAATAAAACTAAAGCCTCGGCTTTGATAGAAATAGGGCAAAATCTGAAAGTAGGGTTTGATCGAATTGTAGGTTATGATGTAGCTTTAACGGCAGTAGACGTCGATCCAACCCATACCTCGTGTTCGACATGCCTATTCTCTCCAACTGGCGGTGGCATATCGCCGCCTTCTACCACTATGTCGGAGACGCCAGGCACTGACACTTGGATTTATCATAACGTAACTCTTCCGGCCATGGGCATAGGTACGGGAACAAGCCCCAACAAGGTGGCCTTTCTCAAAGTAACCTCGGGAGTTTGCGACCAGATAAACCTTAGGGCCAATGCGGTTACCACCCCAAGCGTGGCCCTTACCGCCACTACGGGCGATATTACCCATGCCGCTCCGGACGATTGGCCGGCCACTTTGGCAGGCATTCCGACCGGTTGCTTCCGCGATAGTACGGCAAATGTTTACTGGTTTTATCAGGTTATAGGGGTTCAGTAAGCAAGGAAGGCCGTTCATTAAAAGAGCCTCGCGACTTTAACGCGAGGCTCTTTTTTCGTCAGCGGAAAAGGTTTAAAGTCGGCGTATAAAAGGAGGACAGACCATGGCCGACTCTCCCTTGCATGATCGGGACGGTTTTATATGGTTCGATGGCGGTCTTGTGCAATGGCGCGAGGCGAAAGCTCATGTTCTTACCCATGCGCTGCATTACGGCAGCGCGGTGTTCGAGGGAGAGCGCGCCTACAACGGAAAGATTTTCAAGATGCGTGAGCACACGGAGCGGTTGCTGCGTTCGGCGAATCTGCTCGATTACGAAATTCCGTATTCTGCGGAGGAAATAGATGCGGCGAAGATGGAAACCCTTCGTGCCAGCGGCTTGGAAGACGCTTATGTAAGACCGATAGCGTGGCGCGGCAGCGAATCATTAAGCGTTTCCGCACTGAATAACAAGATTCATCTTGCAATCGCTTGCTGGCCGTGGCCTTCGTATTTTTCGCCCGAGGCCAGAGCGAAGGGAATAAAACTGATAATGAGCAAATGGGCGCGTCCAGCCCCGACGACAGCTCCAACCGCTGCCAAGGCGGCCGGTCTTTACATGATATGCACAATAAGCAAGAACGAGGCAGAGCGGCAAGGATGCAGCGACGCGCTTATGCTCGACTGGCGCGGCCAGGTGGCGGAAGCGACAGGCGCCAACTTTTTCATGGTCAAGAACGGGGAACTTCACACTCCTGCTCCTGACTGTATCCTCGACGGCATAACCCGCCGCACGGTCATGGACCTAGCCAGGGAGCAGGGAATACCGGTGGTTGAAAGGGCCATATGGCCTGAAGAGATCAAGGACGCGGACGAGGTTTTCCTTACCGGCACAGCAGCGGAAGTGACGGCTGTCGGCCAAATAGGTTCCTGGACTTTCACCCCCGGCCCGATAACAAAGCTGTTGGCTGAAAAATACAAAGCAATTACAAGAGGTTGATAAGGTATAAAAGACAGAACGAAACACCATTTGTTTTTTTAAGTTGTAAACAACTGCCGAAAAAAACAGGCGGTTTCGTGTGTTAAAAACAAGGGAAAGCAAATTTA